>Ga0208492_1001712_pt1 | contig 12592 bp, 10 predicted proteins | sample Subbioar_CSW14AB_FD_184820 | JGI IMG/M metagenome (GOLD analysis project Ga0208492, IMG submission 184820) | Serpentinite rock and fluid subsurface biosphere microbial communities from McLaughlin Reserve, California, USA - CR12Mar_CSW14AB (SPAdes) | ecosystem: Environmental > Terrestrial > Deep... | reverse complement strand
AGACCGGCAATCAGGCCAGTCACACAAGCCCGCGCAACAACGGCCCGACCAATTCGGGTGCGGGGACCGATCTTGCCGTGATCGCCAGGGGCTGCGGCATCGCCGATAGCGGTACCGTGACGGATCAGGCCGATGTCGCCCAGCTCGTCAAGGATCTCCGCACCAAGAAGGGTCCGGTGTTCCGGCTGGTGAAGGTGATGGTCGAGAAGCTCGAGTTCGTCATGCCGCCGCAGGACGGCGCGCACCTGAAGGACCGCTTCCGCCAGGCCCTGCTGGGACACGCCTAGGACGCCCCATGATCGAGTACGCACCCTTTCCCCTGATCGATCTCGCCGGCGGCCCGCGCGAGCGCGGCCGCACGCACGGCAAGGCCGCCGCCGATCGCCTGAAGCGCGGCGCCAGGATGTATGCGGAGTCGTTGCTGCAAAGCGGCGTCGACTGGAAGGAACTGGAACGGCGCGCCGAGGCGATGGTGCCGGTCATCGAGCAATTCGATCCGGCCTATGTCGAGGAGATGCGCGGCATCGCCGAAGGCGCGGGCGAGCCCTTCGCCGCCGTGATGCTGATGAACGCTCGCACCGAGATGGTGGCCGCGGCACGCCGGCAGCAGGCGGCCCAACATTTTCCGGGCAAGCACTTCCCCGATGGCTGCACGGCGGCGCTGGCCTTGCCCGAGGCCAGTGCCGACGGCGTGTTGCTGCACGGCCAGAACTGGGACTGGCGGGCCGAATGCGCCGAGACCGGCGTGGTGCTGCGCATCCGCCGCGACGACGGACCCGACATCCTGACCTTCACCGAAGCGGGCGGGCTTGCCCGCTCCGGCCTCAACTCGGCCGGCATCGGCCTCACCGCCAATGCCCTGGAATGCGACCGCGACTACCAGCGCGGCGCAGGCGTGCCGCTGCCCTTCATCCGGCGCAAGGTGCTGGAGGCCTCGCACCTGGCGCTCGCCGTGCAGACCATCGTCTCGACCCCCAAGCCCGGCTCCAACCACATGGCCGTCAGCCATTGCGGAGGGGAGGCGTTCGGCTTCGAGTGCGCGCCCGACGAGACCTTCTGGATCGCTCCCGAGCGCGGTCTTTACGTCCACGCCAACCATTGGATTGCCGAGTCGGCCCGCGCCAAGGTGAAAGACACCGGCCTCGCCGAGACGCCCGATTCGATCTACCGCGACAGGCGCGTGCGCGAGCAGCTCACTCCGAAGCTCGGCAAGCTTACGCTCGACGCCCTGCGCGAGGCCTTTTTTGACGACTGGGGCACGCCCTATTCGGTGTGCCGGCCGCCGCGACCCAACACGCGCGGCGTCATGACCGCGACGACGGCGATGATCCTGATGCGGCCGGGCGAAGGCCATCTCGAGGCCTGTCCGATGCCGGCCCTCAACAAGAGCTTCACGACCTACACCCTGACGCCGGACCAGACGGCACAGAAGCAGGCTGCGGAGTAGGCATGGGTGAGAGGCGTCCGGCATTTCTGCTGCTGGTCGCGGCAGTAGTGCTTCTGGCGCCGTCTCTGATCTTCGGAAACCTGATCTCGCACAGCTCGCCCCAGAACCTGACATGGGCGGAGCAGTTTGCGGCGCAGTTCCGTGGCGGCATTCCCTATCCCCGCGTGTTGCCCGGGTCCTTCGACGGCCTGACCGCACCCACCTTCTATTTCTACCCGCCGCTCGCTTTCTGGGTCGATGCCCTCGTCAGTGTGGCGACATTCAATGTCATTCCGACGTCGTACCGACTCTCGCTGTCCTCATTGCTGCTCCTGTGGGCTTCAGGGATGGCCATGAGGTTCTGGTTGAAAGGCGAGGCGACGTCTCCACGCGCGGCGTTGTGGGGTGCGCTCGCCTACATGGCGGCACCCTATCATCTGCTCGATCACTACTATCGGGGCGCCTACGCGGAGTTTGCGGCCTTTGCAGTGCTGCCGCTGGTGGCGCTCGGGGTTCGGCGGATCGCGAATGGCGAGCGTTGGGGGCCGGCTGTCCTCGCGCTATCCTATGCAGCGTTGCCGATGGCGCACCTCCCGACGGCGTTGCTGGTCTCGGCGACGATGCTGCCGGCCTATGTCCTCTATCGCGGCTGGAGGTTTGGCGATACGGCACGGGCGGCACGATTCTTCATCCGGTGCGCCGTCAGCGGCATCCTCGGGCTAGGCATCGCTGCCGTATATCTGTTGCCAGCCCTCACCCTGCAGGACTGGATATCCCCGGAAGTACTCTGGGCGCGCGACTACGTCGTCGACAAATGGTTCTTGCTGACGCCCGACCGCTGGCCGCGTCCGATCGACATGATGCTGATCATTGCCGCCTGCGCCGTTGCCTACGCGCTTGCGGCAGTGGGCGTGATGGTCGCCGCGACGCGGGTGGGAGAGCTCGCGGGTGCGCGCATGGAAGCGACGTTCTGGGCAACCCTCAGCCTGGTCTGTCTGATACTGGTCGCAGGGGCCGTGCCCTGGTTCTGGCAGCTGCCGTTCGTCGCCAAGGTACAGTTTCCCTGGCGGCTCATGAGCGTCGTCGAATTCGCCACGGTCACTGCGCTCTGCTGCGTGTCCTGGCCGTTGCGGTCACGTGTCGCGAACTACCTCGTCGTCGCCGCAATCGTCGTACTCGTTCCTGGCGTCGGAGAAATGACCGCGGGCATCGGCCTGCGCATCGACGTTTCCCGCAGCCAGGCCGACGTGCCGGCCGACGTGAAGGAATTCCTGCCGGCCGGTTATCCGTTGAAGCCCGGTGGCAGCTATGCCGAGCTCAACCTCGAGCCGGTTCGCGATCTGCCTCCGGCGGCCTGTACGCCCACGCCGCGTATTTGCCGTGCCAGCAGCGAGGGATTCGACAGGCTGCGCATCGAACTCGACGCGGATGCGCCAACCACTGTCGTCTTGCGCCGCTTCTACTATCCGATGTGGCGTCTGGACCCGGAGTTGCCGCTTGTCGTCACGGAGCCCTTGCGGCTGGTGTCGTTCAGGGCGCCGTCGGGCCGGAAGGTATATTCCCTGGAGCGCGTGGCTGTGCGCGAGGAAAGGGTGGGTTGGGCAATCTCTGCGCTGGCGCTTGTCCTGTTGCTGGTGTGGAGCGGGGTCGAGTGGGGTATAAGGAGGCCATGACCCAGCCCTCCCCGACGCCCGAATTCCGCGGCCGCATCTATGGCGACATCACCGAGACCATCGGCGCCACGCCGCTGGTGCGGCTGAACCGCATTCCCAAGCGCGACGGCATCAAGGCCGAGATCCTGGCCAAGCTCGAGTTCTTCAATCCGCTTGCCTCGGTGAAGGACCGCATCGGCCTCGCCATGATCGATGCCGCCGAGAAGTCCGGCAAGATCGTGCCCGGCGTCAGCACCATCATCGAGCCGACCTCCGGCAACACCGGCATCGGCCTTGCCTTCGTCGCTGCCGCTCGCGGCTATCGCATCATCCTCACCATGCCCGATTCGATGTCGGTCGAACGGCGCAAGATGCTGGCGATCCTGGGCGCCCGTCTCGAACTGACGCCGCGCGAAAAGGGCATCAACGGCTCGATCGCGCGGGCCGAGGAGCTGCTGAAGGAAATTCCCAACAGCTTCATGCCGCAGCAATTCCAGAATCCTGCCAACCCGGCGGTGCACAAGCGCACCACGGCGGAGGAGATCTGGAAGGACTGCGACGGCAAGCTCGACTTCTTCGTGGCCGGCGTCGGCACCGGCGGCACCATCACCGGCGTGGGCGAGACGCTGAAGGCGCGCCTGCCCGGCCTGAAGGTGATCGCGGTCGAGCCGGCGCTGAGCCCCGTCCTGTCCGGCGGCAAGCACTCGCCGCATCCCATCCAGGGCATCGGCGCGGGCTTCGTGCCCGACATCCTCGATCGCAAGGTGATCGACGAGGTGGTTCAGATCGACAACGAGACGGCCTTCAAGACCGCCCGCGACATGGCCGCGATGGAAGGCATTCCCGTCGGCATCTCCTCCGGCGCGGCCGTGGCTGCGGCGTTGAAGATCGGTGCCCGGCCGGAAGCGGCCGGCAAGCGCATCGTGGTGATCATCCCGTCGTTTGCCGAACGCTACGTCAGCACGCCGTTGTTCGACGGGCTCTGAGGATCAGCCCGGATACCACGCCGGCTTGCGCTTCTCGCGGAAGCTGGCGAGGCCTTCGGTTGCCTCGGCCTGCTGGCGGGTCCGGGCGTGCTCGTCGATCAGGTCGCGCAATTCGCCGTCGTCGATGAAGGAGCGCGCGGCGGCCATCGTGCGCAGCTTGGTGGCGGTGGTGGCGCCCGGCGCATTCATCAGCACTGCCTCGACGATCCTGTTGCCGGCCTCGTCGAGGCTGCCTGTGGGGCAGACCTCGTGCACCAGACCCAGTCGCCGTGCCTCCTGGGCGCCGAAACGCTCGCCGGTGAGGGCATAGCGACGGACCTGGCGCACGCCCATGGCCTGGCAGAGCTGCGGCAGGATGATGCCCGCCATCAGGCCCCAGCGCGTCTCGGCGATCGAGAAGATGGCATCCTCGGACGCCACGACGATGTCGCAGGCGGCGGCGATGCCGGTGCCGCCACCGAAGCAGCCGCCCTGGATCAAGGCCAGCGTCGGCACCGGGCAGGTGTCGAGCCGGCGCACCGCCTCGGCCGTGAGCCGGCTCACCCGTTCGTTTTCCTGCGGCGATTGCCCGGCGACGCCGGTGATCCAGGCGAGATCGGCGCCGGCCTGGAAATGTCGGCCGTTGCCGCGCAACACGACCATGCGCAGCCCGGTCTCGTGGCCCAGCGCGTCCATCGCCGCATGCAGGCCGTCGATCAGCTCGCCGTTGTAGGCATTGTTCACGCGGGGGCGGTTCAGCGTGACCGTCGCCACGCCGCGCTTGTCGATCTCGCGCAGGACAGTGTCGTTGCTCATCTCATTCGGCCTTCAGGTAGCTGTCCTTGAGCGCGATCTTGCCGTCGCGCAGCTCGTAGAGGTCGATGCCGTAGCGGTCGAAGGGGCGGCCGGCGTGATCGATGCCGGTGACGCGGAAGGTGCCGAACAGCTTGTCGCCGGCGCGGTGGATGCGGGCCTCGGAAAAGCGCGCCTCGCGATGGGCCTTGGACTTGTCGGCGAAGTAGGCGCGCAGGTCGTCCTTGCCCCGGAGCACGCGGCCGGCCGGCGCGCCGCCGGCATTGAGGCGCCATTCGAAATCGTCGGTGACGCAGGCTGCGATCTCTTCGACGTCGGCCTTGTTGAAGGCGCGCCCGAAGCGGCGGAACAGGTCGTCGATGGCGTCAGGCATGGTGTCCTCCCGGATAGTGGCAGTAGACCATATTTTCCGGTCGGGCTGCCCCCTCATATCTCCCAGGGAGGCGGCGTGAATTTCTCGATGAGGAAGTTCACGAAGGCCGGCACCTTGGGCGCGAGATGGCGGCGGTGCGGGTAGACGGCGTGGATCGGAACGGGATCGTCGGCCGAGTAGTCGCCCAGCAGAGGCACCAACGTGCCGTCGCGGATCGCCTGGGCCATGGTGAGGCGCGTGAGCCGCACGATGCCGATGCCCTGCAGGGCGATCTGCATCTGCATTTCGCCCTCGCTGATGGCGACCCGGCCCGCGACCTCGATCTCGCGCACCTCGCCGTCGATTCGGAACGGCCAGCGGTTGAGATAGGGCCGCTCGCGCGAAACGATGCAGTTGTGCCGGACGAGTTCCTCGGGCCGCCGTGGCGTACCGTGGCGGGCGAGATAGGAGGGCGCGGCGCAGATCAGGCGTTTGTCCTCGCCGATCTTGCGCGCCATGAAACTCGTGTCGGCGAGCCTGCCGATGCGGATGGCGATATCGACCCCTTCCTCGACCATGTCGACCACGCGATCGGTCGGCAGCAGCTCGAGCTGGACCTGCGGGTAACGTGCCATGAATTCCTGGATCACCGGGGCGAGCTGGTGGGTCGAGAAGGCGAGCGAGGTCGTGACGCGGAGCAATCCGTGCGGCGTGTCGCGCTGACCGCTTATCTGCGTCTCGATCGTCTCGATTTCGGCTACGATCCGGCGGGCGGCCTCATAAAAGGCCTCGCCCTCGGCGGTGAGGTGCAAGGCGCGGGTCGTGCGTTGCAGGAGGCGGACGCCCAGGCGCGTCTCGAGCCGGGTTATCAGCTTGCTGACAGCCGACGGCGACAGGCCGAGCCCCCCGGCGGCGGCAGAGAATCCCTTGGAATCGACGACCCGCACGAAGGCCGCCATCTCGCTGGCGTGTTGGATCATTACCGGATTAGTGAACTATATTCATAAGAGTCAGTCAATAATACGATATTAAACACCAAGTCAGCATAATTATGTTCGTTTCAACTCAAAGGAGATATCCATGTTTTCCGTGCCCTATCCGACGATCCCGCAGGTTCAGGCTTACGCCACCCAGGCCCACCGGTTGCGTGGCCGGGTTGTTGCCGGCCTGATTCGCGATCTGGCGCGCTGGGTTTCGGCCGCTTCGCGCTAAAAGGGGCGCATGGACGCCCCGTCGACGACCGCCTCCCGGAGCAGCGTCTGGGGCCAGTACGCCCGCTACAACCGGCTGGCCAACGAGACGCTCTACGAGGCCTGCGCCGCGCTCCCGGACGAGGAGCGCCGGCGTGACCTCGGGGCCTTCTTCCGCAGCATCCACGGAACGCTCAACCATCTGCTGCTGGGCGATCGAATCTGGATGACCCGCTTCGAGGGCGGCGATCACCCTTCGACCGGTCTCGGCGCCATCCTGCACGACGACTTCTCTGCCCTGCGCGCCGCGCGGGTCGTAATGGACGCGCGCATCGAAGCCTTCTTCTCCGCCCTGCCGTCCGGCTTTGCCGCGGGAACGATCAGCTACGTCAACAATTCCGGCTTCGCTTCAGAGGATCCGCTCGAGATCCTGCTGCCGCATTTCTTCAATCACCAGACCCATCATCGCGCGCAGGTTCACACGCTGCTGTCGCAGCTCGGCCGCGACCCGCCGGTCCTCGACCTGCACCGAGTGCTCAGGCCGAATCCGGGGTGAAGTCGGGCTTGATCTGCTTCTTGCGCCACTTGAAGCGCAGCTCCGACAGGCCGGTGGTGAGAACGTAGAACACCGGCGTGAAGATCAGGCCGAAGACGGTGACGCCCAGCATGCCGGCGAACACCGCCGTGCCCAGCGACTGCCGCATCTCGGCGCCGGCGCCCTCGCTGATGACCAATGGCACCACGCCCAGGATGAAGGCGAGCGAGGTCATCAGAATGGGCCGCAGCCGGGTCTTGGCCGCCGTCACGGCGGCGTCGAAGCGGTTCATGCCCTGCTCGTGCGCCTGCTTGGCGAACTCCACGATCAGGATGGCGTTCTTGGCGGCAAGTCCCACCAGCACAACCAGGCCGATCTCGACCAGGATGTTGCGGTCGAGACCGCGGATGTTGACGCCGATCATGGCCGCGAGAATGCACATCGGCACGATCAGGATCACGGCAAGCGGCAAGAGCCAGCTCTCGTAGAGCGCGGCCAGGAGCAGGAACACGAACAGCACGGCAAGGCCGAAGGCCAGAATGGCGGTATTGCCCGCCAGCTTCTCCTGCAGGGCAATCTCGGTCCATTCGAAGGCGAAGCCCGAGGGCAGTACCTTGCTCGCCAGCGACTCCATGGTGGCGATGCCCTGACCCGACGAATAGCCGCGCTGCAGGGCGACCTGGACCTCGGCGGCCGGATAGAGGTTGTAGCGCGCCACACGGTAGGGGCCGGTCGTGTCGTTGAAGGTCGCGACCGACCCGATTGGAACCATCTCGCCGCTGACACTGCGGGTCTTGAGGTTGGCGACGTCGCGCAAGGTCAGGCGGTAGGGATTGTCGGCCTGGGCGGTCACGCGATAGGTGCGGCCAAGGATGTTGAAGTCGTTGACGAAGGCCGAGCCCATGTAGACCGACAGGGTCTGGAACACGAAGCTGATCGGCACGCCAAGCTGCTCGGCCTTGGTGCGGTCGATGTCGGCCCAGATCTGCGGCGTGCGGGTGCTGAACAGGGTGAAGGCCTGGGTCAGGCCGGGAGCCTGTCCGGCGGCGCCGGCGAGCGCCCAGGCGGCGCCTTCGAGCGCCGGCAGGCCGCGGGCGGCCCGGTCCTGGACATAACCCTTGAGACCGCCGCCGGTGCCGATGCCGGGCACCGAGGGGGGCTCGAGAACAAACACGAAGGCCTCGCGCAGCCCGAACATGCGCCCGCGCAGGTTGGCCAGGATCATGTCCTTGGTGATGCCGGGCCTCTCGGCGAACGGCTTCAGCGTGACGAAGACGACGCCGGTGTTGGGCGCATTGGTGAAGGTGGCGCCGTCCAGCCCGACGAAGGCCACTGCGTCCTTCACGCCCGGCTGCGCGACGATGATGTCGGTGGCCTGGCGAATCAGGGCGTCCGTTCGCTCCAGCGTGGAGCCGGCCGGAAGCTGCATGGCGGCGATCAGATAGGAGCGGTCGAGCTGCGGCACCAGCCCGGTCGGCGTTGAAGCCAGCCGGTTCTGCGTCAGGGCCAGCAGCCCGGCGTAGATCACCAGCATGATGAGACTCATGCGGATCACGCGCGCGGTGGAGCGGCCGTAGAAGTTCGACAGGGCCTCGAAGCCCCGGTTGAAGCGGCCGAAGAACCAGTTGACCGGCCACATCACGCGATCCATCAGGCCCGGCTTGGGCTTGTCGACATGCGAGAGCGCGTGCGACTTCAGCAGCAGCGCGGCCATGGCCGGCGAAAGCGTCAGCGACACGAAGGCGGAGATCGCGGTCGAGGCCGCGATGGTGATGGCGAACTGCTTGTAGAATGTACCCTGCAGGCCGGTGATGAAGGCCGTCGGCAGGAACACCGCGATAAGCACCAGCGAGATTGCAATCAGCGCGCCGCCGACCTCGTCCATGGTCCTGTGCGCCGCTTCCTTGGGCGACATGCCTTGAGCCAGGTAGCGCTCGACGTTCTCGACCACGACGATGGCGTCGTCGACCACGATACCGATGGCCAGCACGAGGCCGAATAGCGACAGCGTGTTGAACGAGATGCCGGTCGCCGACATCACGGCGAAGGCACCGATCAGCGACACCGGAATGGCGAGGATGGGGATGATCGCGGCCCGCCAGGTCTGCAGGAACAGGATCACCACAATGACGACCAGGACCAGCGCCTCGAACAGCGTGTGGATCACCGCGTCGACCGAGGCCTGGATGAACTGCGTCGGATTGTAGACGATGGAATAGTCGATGCCGGCCGGGAAATCCTTCTTCAGCCGCTCCATCTCGGCGATGATGGCATCGGATGTCGCCAGGGCGTTCGATCCGGGACGCTGGAAGATGCCGATCGCCGTGGCGTTCTTGTTGTTGAGATAGGCGTTCAGCGTGTAGTCCTGCGCGCCCAGTTCGACCCGCGCCACGTCGCGCAGGCGCGTCACCGAGCCGTCCGGTTCGGCGCGGATGACGATGTTCTCGAACTGCTCGGGAGCGCTCAGGCGCCCCAGGGTCTGCACCGACAGCGTGAAGGCGCCGGGCGAGACGGCGGGCGCCTGGTTGATGGCGCCGGCGGCGACCTGCAGGTTGGCTGCGCGCAGCGCCAGTACGACCTCGGTGGCCGTGAGATTGCGCGAGGCGACGCGTGCCGGGTCGAGCCACACGCGCATCGAATAGTCGCGCGCGCCGAAGATCAGCACGTTGCCCACGCCGTCGACGCGACTCAGCACGTCCTTCACATAGAGCGTGGCGTAGTTGGAGATGTACTGCTGGTCGCGCGAGCCGTCGGGCGAGATCATGTGCACGACCATCATCAGGTCGGGCGAGGCCTTGCGGACGACAATACCCAGCCGCTGTACGTCCTCGGGCAGGCGCGGCTGGGCGACCGCGACACGGTTCTGCACCAGCACCTGGGCCTGGTCTATGTTGACGCCGGGCTTGAAGACGACGTTGATCGACAGCCGGCCGTCGCCGGTCGACTGCGAGCTGATGTACAGCATGTCGTCGACGCCGTTGATCTCCTGCTCGAGCGGCGTGGCGACAGTTTCGGCGATGACCTCGGCCGAGGCGCCGGGATAGGTGGCGGTGACGTTGACCGTCGGCGGCGCGATCTCGGGATACTCCGCCACGGGCAGAGTGCGCTGGGCGATGAAACCCACGATGACGATGATGACGGAAAGAACCGAGGCGAAGATCGGCCGGTCGATGAAGTAGTGCGAAAAGCGGATCATCGCTCAGGGGGCCTTCGCCGTGATCGTGCCGTTCTGCGGTACCACCTTGGCGCCCGGCCGCACCATCGGATTGGCCAGCCCGTCCAGCACCACCCGGTCGGTCGGCGCGAGCCCGGTACGCACCACGCGCAGCCCGTCGACCAGCGGTCCGAGCACGACCGGCTTTGCGGCGACGACTCCGTCGGGCGTGACCGTGAACACGATCTTGCGGGCCTGGTCGGAGATGATGGACGAATCGGGGATCATCAGCGCGTCGTACTCGCCGCCAAACAGCTGCAGGCGGCCGAAGATGCCGGGCGCCAGGAGCTGGTCCTTGTTGTCGAGGATGGCGCGCGCCCGGATGGTGCCGGACCGGGTGCCGAGCTGGTTGTCTACGAAATCGATCTTGCCGGTGCGCGTCCAGTCGTTTTCGTCGGCCAGGCGGATACGCACGGGAATGACGGTGTCGCCCCGTTCCGAGGGCCGCGAACCGGAAAGAAACAGCCGCTGGTAGCGGATGTAGTCCGATTCGGAAATGTCGAACACGAAGCGGATCGGGTCGATGGTGACGATGGTGGCGAGCAGCGTGGCGCCACTCTGGCCTCCAGCGATCAGGTTGCCGGCATCGACCTTGCGGTCGGAAATGCGCCCGGCCAGTGGGGCCCGGACGTCGGTCCAGTCGAGATTGAGCTTGGCGTTGCTGAGCGCCGCCTCCGCCGACTTGAGCTGGGCGCGGGCGACGGCGAGATTCGACTTGCGCGAATCGTTTTCCGCCTCCGTGATGGTGCGCGAATTGATGAGCGACGCGCCGCGGGTGACCTGCAGTTCCGCAAGGTCGACCAGGGCCTTGTTCCGGGCGACTTCGGCCGCGGCAACCTCCACCGCGATCTCGTACGGCCGCTTGTCGATGGTGAACAGCGGGTCGCCGACGTTGACCAGCTGACCGTCCTTGAAATGCAGCTGATCAATGAAGCCCGAGACACGCGCGCGCACTTCCACCGAAGCGACGGGTTCGAAGCGGCCCGAGTATTCGTCCCACTGGGTGACGCGCTTGGCGAGCGGCTGGCCCACCGTCACCGGCATGGCAGGTGGACCGCCCTGGGCCAGGGCCGGGGCCGTGAAGGACAAGCCCAAGGCGATGGCAACGATCAGCTTGCGACGAACAAACAAACGCGACTCCCCGCAACTGTGTGTGCACTGCAGCGAAGATGTGGTTACGTTGGGTGACCATGTCAATTCCCCCAGCAGTAAGCACATAGCGACTAGGGTTGTTTGAACTTCCTTGCAGCCTGCCCACCGGGCTGCAAAAGGATCAGGGGCGCCCGCCCAGCGTCGCCCCGCACGGAGCCACCGCGTCGATGAAACTGACAGCCAACGCCGGTCGAACTGCTCTTGCCATCGCGGTCGTCGTGCTCGCGGGCGTCGGACTCTATCTTTACACGGGACGCCCGGTCGCCCCGAAGGCTGCTGCCCCGGCACCCCCTCCCCCGGAAGTGGGTGTCGTCCAGCTGGCGGCTGCCGACGTTCCTCTCCCGCTGCAGTTCGCCGGCCGTGTCGCGGGCTTTCGCGCCGTCGAAATTCGCGCCCAGGTGAGCGGAATTCTGCAGAAGCGCGAGTTCAACGAAGGTGCGGTCGTGGCTGTGGGCGACGTGTTGTTCCGCATCGATCCCAGGTCGTACGAGGCGGCCCTGTCGCGCGCCACAGCCCAGGCGGCGCAGGCCAGGGCGACGCTCACGCAGACCGAAGAGAACTACAAGCGCGTCGAGGGGCTGGTGGCCCAGAAGGTCTCGCCGCAAAAGTCGCTGGAGGACGCCATCGCCGCCCGCGACCAGGCGCGCGCCGCGATCCAGTCGACCCAGGCCGATGTCGCGACGGCCAAGCTCAACCTCGAATACACGGTAATCAAGGCGCCGGTTACCGGCCCCACCAGTGTCCTCTCGCCGCCCGAGGGGACGCTGGTGCAGGCACAGCAGACCCTGCTGACCACGATCACCCAACTCGATCCGGCCTATGTGAATTTCACCTTCACCGACAGCGAGATGCGCGCGCTCGACGAGATTGGCAAGTCGCAGGAGAAGCCGCTCGATTCCGACGACGTGAAGGTTCAGTTGCAGTTCGGTGACGGCGCCGTCTATCCGCAGCTCGGCAAGGTCGATACCCGCTCGCGCACGGTCGACCCGCGGACCGGCACGATCCTGATCCGCGCCGTCTTTCCTAACCACGAAGGCGGCTTGCTGCCGGGCCAGTTCGTGCGCGTGAACGTGACCGGCATCACCATGCCGGCCGCCATCGTGGTGCCGAAGATGGCAATCTCGCAGGGCCCGCTCGGCGCCTTCGTCTATGTCGTCGAGGCCGACAACGTCGCGCGCGCGCGGCAGGTCCGGTTGGGGCGCGAACTCGAGGACGGCTGGATCGTGCGCAAGGGCCTGCAGGCGGGCGATCGCATCGTGGTCGATGGCGTCATCCGCGTCCGGCCAGGAAACG
>Ga0208492_1001711_pt1 | contig 12608 bp, 11 predicted proteins | sample Subbioar_CSW14AB_FD_184820 | JGI IMG/M metagenome (GOLD analysis project Ga0208492, IMG submission 184820) | Serpentinite rock and fluid subsurface biosphere microbial communities from McLaughlin Reserve, California, USA - CR12Mar_CSW14AB (SPAdes) | ecosystem: Environmental > Terrestrial > Deep... | reverse complement strand
GGCGGGTGCGCCGCGCCTGCCGCGCGCGGGGCTCGATCTCAAGGAGCACCTGACGGTCATCGAACGGGATCTGATCTTGCAGGCCCTCGAGGAGACCGACTGGGTGGTGGCCCATGCCGCCAAGAAACTGTGCATGGGGCGCACGACCCTGGTCGAGAAAATGCGCAAATTCGATCTCGTACGCGAAGGTATCTGACGGGTCCTTGACGCATTTGCCTCGTCGGGCCTTGCCTCTTTTTATCAAGCCACGGTTTTCAAAGGATAAAAAAACCGTGGCACGGTCCTTGCTCAAAGCCTTGTACGTGACCGCAGCATTGACGCTGCGGGTCGGAACAAGAACCAGAGAGCATGACGACCGCAGCCATCACCAACGCCGAACAGTTATGTGAAGCCTTCGCCGAGTTCGAAGACGCTTCCCGCGAACTGTCGTCCTGCTACGCCAATCTCGAGCACCAGGTCAGCGAGCTCACCGCGGAGCTGTCCGCATCGCGCGCCGGCCAGGCGCGCGAACTGCAGGAAAAGCAGCGCCTTGCCGCGCGCCTCAACAATCTGCTCGACGCCCTGCCGGGCGGCGTGGTGGTCCTGGACCAGCATGGTCTGGTGCAGGAATTCAATCCTGCCGCCAGCGAGTTGCTGGGCGACATTGCCCGCGGTGACGCCTGGCACAGCATCGTGGGCCGCGCGTTCGCGCCGCGCTGGGACGATGGCCACGATCTTTCCCTCAGCGATGGACGCCGCGTCAACATCGCGACGCAGGCCCTGAGCGGTGAGCCGGGCCAGATCCTGCTGATCAAGGACGTCACCGAGACCCGCCTGCTGCAGGACCAGCTGGCCCATCACAAGCGCCTCTCGGCCAAGACCGAAATGGCGGCCGCCATGGCGCATCAGATCCGCACGCCCCTGGCGGCGGCGTTGTTGAATGTCGGCAATCTGCGCCGCACCCGCACCGAGGCCGACCGCGAGCGCGTGCTGGAGCGCAGTCTGCAGTCGCTGCGCAAGCTCGAGCGCCTGGTCGACGAAATGCTGTTGTTTGCGCGCGGCGGTCAGCTGGCGGTGGAGCCGGTGGCGACCCGCGATTTGCTGTCCGGCATCGAGAGCGCGGCGCGTGAAGCCTTCAGCGTGACCGGATTCGAGCTCGATTTCGCGCCGCTGCACGACGACGGACGTGTCTACGTCAACACTTCGGCGCTCACCAGCGTGTGCCTGAACCTCATCGACAACGCCTGTCACGCCTGCCGCGGCCAGGGCCGCATGACCGTCACCGCCGGCGTGGTCGAGGGCAAGCTGTGCCTGGCCTTTCAGGACAGCGGCCCGGGCATCGCGGCGGACCAGGCTGCCCGCATCTTCGAACCGTTTTTCACCACCCGCTCGAACGGCACCGGCCTCGGCCTCGCTGTGGCGCGGGCCGTGACCCAGGCCCATGGCGGCGAACTCACCCTGGTCACCGGCCAAGGCGCGGGCGCCTGCTTCCTCATGACATTGCCGCTGATTGCCCAGCACTCCGGGCACAGCGATTCCCCCGTAAACCCAGAGACGCACGCGGTCGCCGCTTACGAGCCGGCCATGGCGCGCCAGGCAGGATGATCAGATGAACAGCCACCCCACACGGATACTGATAGTCGAAGACGACCATGCGCTGCGCGAGGCCCTGCTCGATACCGCCTCCCTGGCCGGTTTCGAAGCCACCGGCGCCAGTGACGGCAGCGCCGCCCTGGCGGTGCTGGATGACGCGCAGTTCGACCTCGTCATCAGCGACATCCAGATGGAGCCGATGGACGGCCACGCCCTGTTGCGCGAGATTCGCAGCCGTTATCGCGATCTGCCGGTGGTGCTGATGACGGCCTACGAGTCCATCCAGAGCGCGGTCAGCGCCCTGCGCGACGGCGCCACCGATTATCTGGTCAAGCCCTTCGAGGCCGAAGTGCTGGTGGCGCGCATCGACAGCTGGCTGCCGGCCGCGCCGACACCGCTGGAAGACGACGTGGTGGCGGTCGATCCGGTCAGCCGTCGCGTGTTCGAACTCGCGCGCCGGGTCGCGCAGTCCGATGCCTCGGTGATGATCACCGGCGAGTCGGGCGTCGGCAAGGAAATCGTGTTCCGCACCATCCACCGCCATTCGCAGCGCGCGGCGCAGGCGCCGGTCGCGATCAACTGCGCGGCGATTCCGGACAACATGCTGGAAGCGGTGCTGTTCGGCTATGACAAGGGCGCGTTCACCGGCGCCTACAAGGCCAGCCCCGGCAAGTTCGAACAAGCGCAGGACTCGACCCTGCTGCTCGACGAAATCTCCGAGATGCCGCTCGCCCTGCAGGCCAAGCTGCTGCGGGTGTTGCAGGAGCGTCAGGTCGAACGTCTCGGTTCCAACAAGATCATCGACCTCGATGTGCGCATCGTCGCCACCACCAATCGCGATCTGCGTCGCGAAGTGGAAGCGGGTCGCTTCCGCGAGGATCTCTACTACCGCCTGAACGTCATGCCGATCAATGTGCCGCCGCTGCGTCAGCGTCGCGAAGACATCGTGCCGCTGGCCCGCGCTCTGCTGGCGCGCACCGCGGAACGCTCACACCAGAGCGTGCCGGCGATCAACGCCGCGGCCTGCGCGCGCCTCATGGAACACCACTGGCCGGGCAATATCCGCGAACTCGACAACGTCATGCAGCGCGCGATGATTCTGCATCAGGGCGATGGCATTCACCTCGACGACCTGGTGTTCGAGCAGATGACGCCGGCCGTAAGTGCCGCCGTGCCCGCCGGCATTCAGGCCGCATCGCGCGAGGAAGCCTTCCTGCATGAAGAGGACGAGGACGACGAGCAGGGCACCGAGTCGCTCGGTGGCGATCTCAAGGATCACGAACGTCGTCTGATTCTGACCGCGCTCGAAGAGGGCCGCGGCAGCCGCAAGTTCGCCGCCGAGAAGCTCGGCATCAGCCCACGCACGCTGCGCTACAAGCTCGCCCGCCTGCGCGATGCCGGCGTCGCGGTGCCGGGCGTCTGAGCGCATAACGATTCGTCATCGGAACTGGAGGGGATCATGAACAACACCATCGACGCCCAGGCCGTACTCGCGCAGATGCGCGTCCTGACGGCGCAGGCACGCGGCCTCGAGATGCCGCACGCGGCGAACGCGATCAATCCCGCCGCCGGCGCCACGCCCGCCGTCAATTTCGGCGACGTGATGAAGAATGCGCTGGATTTCGTCAACGACCAGCAGGTGAAGGCCACCTCCCTGACCGACAAGTTCGAGCGCGGCGACAAGGGTGTCGATGTCGCGCAGGTGATGGTCGCCATTCAAAAAGCCAGTCTGTCCTTTCAGGCCGCGACGCAAGTCCGCAACAAACTGGTATCGGCCTACCAGGACATCATGAACATGCCGCTATAAACGCGGTTACGGTGAGTTAAGACCATGGCTGAAGCCGCCACATTCAACGCCCAGGCATCCTTGATGCTGCTGCTGCGCCAGGTCGGTGTCCTGGTGGGGCTGGCGGCGGCGGTCGCGCTCGGTCTCTACGTCGCGTTGTGGGCGCGCGAGCCGCAATACTCGGTGTTGTTCGCCGACGTGCAGGACCGCGATCTGAATCAGGTCATCGAGCAACTCACCACCAACAACATTCCCTATCGCATGGACCCCAACGGCGGCACGGTACTGGTGCCCACCGACGAACTCTCGACGGCACGCATGAAGCTGGCCGGCGCCGGCCTCGCGCCCGGCGGCAGCAAGGGCAATGGCTTCGAGTCCATGAACAACGAACAGCCTTTCGGCACCAGTCAGTTCCTCGAGCAGGCCCGCTATCAGCACGCCATCGAAGGTGAATTGTCGCGTTCCATTTCCCACATCACCAACGTGCGCTCGGCACGCGTGCACATCGCGCAGCCCAAGCAATCGGCGTTCGCGCGCACCAAGCGCGACCCGACCGCATCGGTGATCGTCGATCTCTACAACGGCCGGCAGCTCGAACCGCACCAGGTCGCGGCCATTGCGCAGATGGTGTCGGCGGCGGTGGCCGGCATGCCGTTCAACAAGGTCACGGTCATCGATCAGCGCGGCAATCTGCTGACCGACAACGACGACAGCGGCGACAGCCTGGTGGTATCGGCCAAACGCTTCGAATACACCCGCACCCTGGAGCAGTCCTATATCGATCGCGTCGAAGCGATACTCTCACCGCTGGTCGGCCCGGATGGCGTGCGTGCGCAGGTCACGGCCGACCTCGACTTCACCGAGAGCCAGCAATCCCAGGAGAGCTACAACCCCGACCTGCCGTCGGTGCGCAGCGAAAGCACCACCGAAGAGGAGCGCAGTGGCGATGCCGCCAACGGCGTGCCGGGCGCGCTCAGCAATCAACCGCCGGCCGCCGCCTCGGCACCGGAGCAGACCGGCGACCCCAATGCGCAGCCCGGCGCCGCCGGTGCCAAGGGCGCGGCCACCAGTGCCACCGCGTCGGTCAACAAGCGTACCCAGAAGACCCGCAATTACGAACTCGACCATCGCGTGGTCGTCGAGAAGAACCACGTCGGCAGCATCAAGCGCTTGTCGGTGGCGGTGGTGGTGCGTGCACCGACCCCCGTCGCGCCGCCTGCCGCGCCCGCTGAAGGCGACAAGGCCGCTGACGGCGAGAAGACCGATGCCGCTACGACACCGGCGGCCGCGCCGGCCCCGGCCGCGCTCAGCGAAGCGGAGATCGAACGCATGACCAACCTGGTCAAGGAAGCGATCGGCTTCGATGCCGCACGCGGCGACTCGGTGAGCATCACCAGCGCCGAATTCCAGGCGCCGCCCGTGCCGGAACCGCTGCCGGAACTGCCCATCTGGCAGCAGCCCTGGGCCTGGAACCTGGCCAAGCAAGTGGCGGGTGGCCTGTTCGTGCTGTTCGTGCTGTTCGGCGTTATCCGCCCGACCGTGAAGTCCTTGATGACCAAGCCGCTGAGCGTCGCCGGCGCCAGCGAAGTGGCGGCCCTCGAAGGCGGCATGGGCGCCAATGGCATGCCGGCACTGACCGGGCCGGGCGGCATGGAAGGCCAGATGGCCTTGACCAATCAACGCGCCGACGCCAGCCCGCTGCTGGCGTCTTCGGAAATCGACCCCAACATCGACAGCGTCAAACAGTTCGTCAGCAATGATCCGCGCGTAGCCGCGCAGGTCATCAAGGGCTGGGTCGGCGGCGAATAGGCATAGACAGGAATCCCCATGGCTGAAGCAGCATCCACTCTCGACGGCGCGCAGAAGGCGGCCATCTTCCTCATGTCGATAGGCGAAGGCCCGGCCGCCGAGATCATGAAATACCTGGGTCCGCGCGAAGTGCAGAAAATCGGCGTGGCCATGACGGGTCTCGATGTGGTTTCGCCATCCAATGTCAGCACCGCCATCGGCGAGTTCATCGAACTGGTGCGTTCGCATACCGGCATCGGCATCGGCAACGAGGAATACATCCGCTCGGTGTTGACCAATGCGCTGGGCGAGGAAAAAGCCAGCAGCATGATAGACCGCATCCTGCTCGGCGGTCATACCAAGGGACTCGAGTCACTGAAGTGGATGGACCCGCGCGCGATTGTCGAACTGGTGCGCTTCGAGCATCCGCAAATCATCGCCATCGTGCTGAGCTATCTCGACAGCGACCAATCGGCCGAAGTGCTGTCCCTGCTGCCGGAGAACACGCGCGCCGATCTCCTGATGCGCATCGCGACCATGGATGGCATCCAGCCCGCCGCCATGAAGGAACTGAACGAGATGCTCGAGTCGCAACTGCGCGGCGGCGCCGGCGGTCAGCAGTCGTCCCTCGGTGGCGTGAAGTGCGCGGCGGAGATCCTCAACTTCGTCGACCGCAGTATCGAAGCGAAGATCAACGAACAGATCACCGAAGCCGACGCCGATCTCGCGACCAAGATTCAGGATCTCATGTTCACCTTCGAGAACATCGGCGATATCGACGACCGCGGCATCCAGGCGCTGTTGCGCGAGGTGTCGACCGACAATCTGGTGCTGGCCATGAAGGGCTGCGACGAAACCATCAAAGACAAGATCTTCAAGAACATGTCGAGCCGCGCGGCCGAGATGCTGCGCGAGGATCTGGAATCGAAGGGGCCGGTCAAACTCTCGGAAGTGGAAGGCGCACAGAAGGAAATTCTGGGCATTGCCCGCCGCCTGGCCGACGAAGGCACGATAAGCCTCGGCGGTTCCGGCGAGCAGATGGTTTAAGGACGAGGATTGAACATGCAAAGCGCCGAAGCCATCGCCATCGAACAGGCCAACACCATGACCGAATGCGGCTTCGGTCCGGGCGAGGGCATCGTCACGCCCTACGAGCTGCCGGACATCGAAGAGATTCTGGTGCGCAACGGCCGCGATGGCGCCGGTGTGGTCACCGCCCGCGAACTCGAAAGCATCCAGAAGCAGGCGTATGCCGAAGGTTTCGAAACCGGCACCGCCGAAGGCTATGCCGACGGGCAGCAGCGCGCCGCCGCCGACATCGAGGCCCGCCGTCAGACGCTGTCCGCCATCGCCGAGCAGCTCGCGCAACCGCTCGCCACGCTCGACGAGGAGATGGTGAGTTCGGTGGCTGAACTCGCATTGCTGATCGCCCGCCATCTGGTGCGGCGCGAATTGAAGACCGCGCCCGGCGAAGTCATCGGCGTGGTGCGCGAAACCATGCGCCTGCTGCCGATAGCAAGCCGCGGCACGACCCTGCATTTGAATCCCGACGACGCCGAGCTGGTGCGTTCGGCGCTCGCCATCGACGTCGACGGCATCAGTTGGCGGGTCGAAGCCGACCCCCTGATCTCGCGCGGCGGCTGCATCGTCGAGACCGAGACCTCGCGCATCGATGCCACGGTCGAATCGCGCATCGCCGCCATCGCCTCGAAGATGTTCGGCGGTGAGCGCGAAGGCGATCGGGGCGCGGCATGAGCGCCGACCTCGCGCAGTTCATGAATACCGCGCCGGCGGCCCGCTGGCGCGCCGGTCTCGAGCCCTATTTCGATCGTCTGATCGAGCCGCCGACGGTGGCGGTGGAAGGCAAGCTCTCGCGCATGGTCGGTCTGACCCTCGAAGCGGTCGGCTGCCAGGCCGCGATCGGCGACCGGTGCCGGGTCTACAACCCGGGCGGGGTCGACGTCGATGCCGAAGTGGTGGGCTTTTCCGGTGAAAGACTGTTTCTCATGCCGACCGGCATACCGCGCGGCTTGTCGCCCAATGCGCGCGTGATTCCGCTCGGCGGGGCGGGCGATGTGGCGGTGGGCGAGGCGCTGCTCGGCCGCGTGCTGGACGGTTCGGGCCGACCTTTGGACAGCCACGGCCCGCTGCGCCTCACGGAACGCCGGCCGCTATACGGAGAGATGATCAATCCCCTGCAACGCGCCGTGATCAGTGAGCCGCTCGACGTCGGCGTGCGTTCCATCAACGCGCTTCTGACCGTCGGTCGCGGCCAGCGCATCGGCCTGTTCGCGCCGTCGGGTGTCGGCAAATCGGTATTGCTGGGCATGATGACGCGCTTCACCGACGCCGATGTGATCGTGGTCGGCCTCATCGGTGAACGCGGCCGCGAGGTCAAGGAATTCATCGAACAGATTCTGGGCGAAGCCGGCATGGCCCGCGCGGTGGTGGTGGCGACCCCGGCCGACAATCCGCCGCTCATGCGCATGCACGGCGCCGCCATGGCGACCAGCATCGCCGAGTACTTCCGCGACACCGGCCGCCATGTACTGCTGCTGATGGATTCCCTGACGCGCTATGCGCAGGCCAATCGCGAAATCGCGCTGACCATCGGTGAACCGCCCGCCACGCGCGGCTTTCCGCCGTCGGTGTTCGCGCGTCTGCCGCAACTGGTGGAAAGAGCCGGCATGGGCGTCGGCGGCCACGGTTCGATCACCGCTTTCTACACCGTTTTGACCGAGGCCGACGATCCCAACGACCCGGTGGCCGATTCGGCCCGCGCCATTCTCGACGGCCACATCGTGCTGTCGCGCCGCCTCGCCGAACGCGGCCTGTACCCGGCCATCGACATCGAAGCGTCCATCAGTCGCGTCATGTCCCAGGTGGTGGGCGATCGCCAGCTCAAGTACGCGCGCGCCCTCAAGCATTTCTATTCGCTCTATGAACAGAACGCGGATCTGTTCAACGTCGGCGCCTATCAGCGCGGCGCCAATCCCGAACTCGACAGCGCGGTGGCCATGCGGCCGCAGATCCTGGCCTTCCTCGGTCAGGACCGTCGCGCCGCCGTCAATTTCAACGACGCGGTCACCGCGCTTGCCACCGTCACCGGTGGCGACGTGATCGACGGCTAACCAGACAGGTGGATTCGCATGACCCGCAGCCAACGCATGAAGCGCATCGTGACCTTGAACGAAATGCAGAAGTCGGTCGCTTCACAGAAGCTCGCCACGACCCGCGGACGTCATGACGGCAATCTCATGAAGCTCGAGGAATTCCGCCGTTATCGCCAGGAATATGCCCGTGCCCTGCAGAACCCCGGCCAGGCCATGACGGCCGCCGCCGCGCGCGATACGCGGGTGTTCCTGGGCCAGCTCGAACGGACCATCACCGCGCTCGAAGCGATGGTCACACGCTCGGAACGCGAATGCGCCGACGACCTCGCGGCCTGGAAGCGCGAAGCGCAGCGCGCCAATGTGCTGGTGGATATTCTCGGTCGCTGCGTGCGCAACGAAGATGCGGACAGGGAAGGGCAGTTGCAGCGTGAGATTGATGACCGCCGGGTGGAAATGGCACAGATGTAGATACCGTCCTGGCCTGGCTCAGGCAAGGCGGTCAATCCTCGCGCGCGAGCACGCCCGCTACGCTTGATCAGGGCTTGCTTCAGTCTGACGATACAACGCCGGCGATCATCCAACTGCGACGTCAGACGGAAGTCTGACCCGCACAAGACCGGATGCCGCCGTCTGTGGATACCGTCCTGGTCCAGTTCACGCAAGCGACGTCGGGGTCCAACCGTCGATTGGATTCCGGGATGCCGAAGGCGATGTGCAGCAGCTTGCGCACCGCAGCCTCAGCGCATGAGGCGCTGCTCGAAATACTCAATCGTCTTCGCCAGACCATCGCGCAATTTCACACTCGGTTCCCACCCCAACTGCGTTCTGGCCCGTGTGATATCCGGCTGACGCTGGCGCGGGTCGTCGGTCGGCAGCGGTTGAAACGCTATCTGGCTGCGTGAGCCGATCATCTCCACCACCAGTTCGGCGAGCTGGCGGATGGTGAATTCGTCGGGGTTGCCGAGGTTGACGGGTCCCGTCACTTCAGCCGGGCTGTCCATGAGTTTGACGAAACCGGCGATCAGGTCGTCGACATAACAGAACGAGCGGGTCTGCGAGCCATCGCCATAGAGTGTGATGTCCTGGTTGGCGAGCGCCTGCACGATGAAATTGGACACCACGCGTCCATCGTTGGGATGCATGCGCGGACCGTAGGTATTGAAGATGCGCGCGACCTTGATCGACAGGCCGTGCTGGCGGTGGTAGTCGAAGAACAGAGTCTCGGCACAGCGCTTGCCTTCGTCATAGCAGGCGCGTGGGCCGATGGGATTGGTGTGGCCCCAGTAGTCCTCGGTCTGCGGATGGATTTCCGGGTCGCCGTAGACCTCGCTGGTGGAGGCCTGCAGGATGCGCGCCTTGATGCGCTTGGCCAGGCCCAGCATGTTGATGGCGCCGTGCACGCTGGTCTTGGTGGTCTGCACCGGATCGAACTGATAGTGGATGGGCGAGGCCGGGCAGGCCAGGTTGTAGATCTCGTCGGCCTCGATGTAGAGCGGGAAGGTGATGTCGTGGCGCATCAACTCAAACATGGGGTTGTCGAGCAGATGGGCGACGTTGTCCTTGGTGCCGGTATAGAAATTGTCCACGCACAATACATCGTCGCCGCGCGCCAACAGGGCCTCGCACAGATGGGAGCCGAGGAAGCCGGCGCCGCCCGTGACCAGAATGCGTCGACGGGTGCCTGGGGTGCGGTTCGAGATGTGCATGCGATGGATTCCCTCTATTGCAGTTGATCGCGGCTGCGCCGGCGGCCGGGCGGCGGGCAATTGTGACACGGCCACTTCATCCGCCGGCGGGGTTGTGGCACGGGCTTTGCTGATATCGGCTCGTAGTACATCGGCCCGCAGGCCGTCTGGAGAAAAAATGCCCGCCATCGATGCCGCCATGCCCGCCACCCCCACCGCCCCGACGGAAGTGCGCCCGGCCAGCCAAACGCCCGCAAACAGCGGAAAAACCGCCGAAACCGACAGCCATGCGAGTGACGCCTTCATCGCTGCGCTGCTCGCCCAGAGCAGCGTGCCGAGCGCCGCGCCCGAGGTGCCCCTGGCACCCGCGGAAGGCGGACCGCTGCTGACCGGCGGTCAGGAGTTGCCGGCCATGCGGCCGAGCCTTGCCACCAACGTCACACCGCGCCGCGCCACCCTCGTCACCGACAGCCTGCCGGCCGCCCTGCCGACCGGCCTGCCGACGGACGTCGCTGTTGTCGACGACACGCAGGCCGAATTCGCCACGGCCTTTGCGGCCCTGCAGGAGGCCATGACCAGTGCCGCGGGCGGGGAGCGAGGCAAGCAGACCGAGGCCGACGCTGCCGCCACCCTCACGGCCGTGGGGCCGCTGGCGGATCTCACCAATGCCGTCGGTGGCGCCGCCGCGCGCGGCGCGGCCGACGCAGGCCAGGGACTCGAGGCATTGACCGGCGCCCACGCCGCGCGCGCCCAGGAAGCATCGGCGCCGGCCCAGACCTATGCCGCCAAACCCGCCGCGCTGCCCATGGACCAGCCGGCGCTGTTTGCCGAGCGTCTCAACCAGCACGTCTCGTTCATGATCGGTGATCAGGTGCAGAGTGCGCAGATAGCCGTGTCGCCTGCCGATCTCGGGCCGGTCGAAGTGCGGGTGACCATGGTCGGTGACGAAGCCAAGATTCAGTTGTCGGCCACCCATGCCGCCACGCGCGAAGCCTTGAACGACGCCCTGCCGCGCCTGCGCGCGTCCCTGGCGGAAGCCGGCATCAATCTCGGTCAGGCCGGGGTATTCGCGCAGATGCCGGAACGCCAGCAGGCCGATCCTGCGTTCAGTGGCCAGCCCCAGGGCGGCGAGCGTGATTTCGAGCCGGGCAATCTGGCCGGCATGGCGCCGGCCCGCAATCTGCGCATCGGGCTCATCGACGCTTTCGTCTGAGCTCTCACGCCGACCGTCAATAACCGGTCGGCGCGCGCCCGCGGCGCCACCCGCCCAGCGCCATAAACATGGCCTCCCGGTGTCCGGCCGACGTCGGACACTCCTCGTCAGCCAACTCATCGCTGCCGACACTCCTCTCAGTCCCGCTCCTCTCTCCTTTCTAATCAACCACTTGGCGCAATGACGGAAATGACGTCATAGCCCGGCGGGTGGTGGCATGCCGATTGCACCAGGGTCATTGAACTCGAATCCAGGAGCACGGATATGTCTCAAGCAGCAGTCGCCGCCGCACCGGCAGGTGGCAACAAGAAACTCATCATCATCGCCGCAACCGTGGTGTTGCTGGCCGCAATTGGCGGTGGCGTGGCGGTATTCCTCAAGGGCGGCGACAAGAACGCCGAGACGGCCGAGCACGCCGAGGAGGCGGTCGTTCACGAGGCGGTCTACATCGCCATCAAACCGGAGTTCGTCATCAACTTCGCGGACCGGGCAGGTCGATCCAAATACCTCAAGTGCGAGTTGTCGGTGGTGACCAAGGAGCCCGAGATCGAAAAGGCTGTCGAGAAGCACATGCCGGCCATCCGCAATGCGCTGGTACTGCTGCTCTCGCGTCAGGTCTACGAGGACCTCATGCCCAACGAGGGCAAGGAGAAGCTGCGCGCCGATGCCTTGGCCGCGGTGCAGGGCGTGCTGCAGTCCCAGGTCGGCAAACCCGGCATCGAGGATCTCTACTTCTCCAACTTCGTGATGCATTGATCACACGCATTCGCCGCACCGGACCTTAAGCCATGGCCAATTCCGATCTGCTTTCACAGGACGAAATCGACGCGCTGCTGTCGGGTGTCGACAGCGGCGAAGTCGAAACCGAGGTCGATGAGCCCTTGGCGCCGGGCACCGCCCAGCAGTACGACTTCACCACCCAGGACCGCATCGTGCGCGGTCGCATGCCGACGCTCGAGATGATCAACGAGCGTCTGGCGCGCAATCTGCGCCAGAGCCTGTTCGACATGCTCAGGCGCTCACCGGTGATTTCGCTGGAAGGCATACAGCTGTCGAAGTTCGGCGAGTACGTGCACACGCTGCTGATGCCGTCCAACCTCAACATCATCCGCATGCGGCCTCTGAAGGGTTCGGCGTTGATCGTCTGCAATCCGAAACTGATCTTCTCGCTGGTCGATTGCTTCTTCGGTGGTGAAGGGCGCTTCTACAACAAGATTGAAGGGCGCGACTTCAGCACCACCGAGATGCGCATCGTCAAACGTTTCCTCGACATCATCTTCACCGACCTCGAAGAAGCCTGGAATCCGGTCATGCCGGTCAAGTTCGAGTACGTCAATTCCGAGGTCAATCCGCAGTTCGCCAACATCGTGACGCCAAGCGAAGTGGTGGTCGTATCGACCTTCCATATCGACCTGGAGTCAGGTTCGGGTTACATGCACGTGACCCTGCCG
>Ga0208492_1001710_pt1 | contig 12611 bp, 8 predicted proteins | sample Subbioar_CSW14AB_FD_184820 | JGI IMG/M metagenome (GOLD analysis project Ga0208492, IMG submission 184820) | Serpentinite rock and fluid subsurface biosphere microbial communities from McLaughlin Reserve, California, USA - CR12Mar_CSW14AB (SPAdes) | ecosystem: Environmental > Terrestrial > Deep... | reverse complement strand
CAAGATCGACCCGCCGCGATTCTTCCCCTTGATTGGGCCCGCGCAGCTTCACCACTGCCACTGGAAGTGCACGGTGTACTACACCGAGATCATCGAATCGGGTTATCCGTTCCCCTACAGGATCAAACGGCCCCGCATTCAGGTGGTGTACATCGACAAGGATCACCTCCACATGTATGTGGGCAACGATCCGGAAGTTCAGAAGACGGTCACCCGCGATCTGACTCCTCACTCGATCCCCAATCAGTAACCCTGATTCTTGCCGGTCCGGGGACCAGGCACCCGCCTGGTCCCTCCTCGCCTTCTTGGGAGATCGGAAATGTTTGGTTTCATGCGCTTGCGGGGCCTCGCGCGTCAGATGGACGAAGCGAATTTTCCGCAAAACCGAACGGTTCTGGCGGGCGCGTTCGCGAAATGGCAGGCACGGGCCGCCATCCTTCCTCTTTCCGCCCTTGCGGTGATGCACGCTCAAGCCTTCACCTGGCCGGAGCCCCCCGAAAAATCCAAGCCCACCAGAGCGGAGCGGGTCCAGCTTTATCCCAACCGCGCCACCGGCCTTTCTCAACCCGGAATCGACTTCCAAAATTCTCATACGGAACAGGTGGCCAAGTCGCGCCGCAACGCGCGCGCCCACCTCGATGCCATGCGCGTCGAACTGGCCTGGCTGGCAGACCCATCGCTCTTCGCCCATCCGCCGGGAATCAAGGCGATCACCAGCGAAGACAAACCGTTTGTCGAAGTCCGCGGCGTGGTTTCTTCTCATGCCTTGCGCCAGCGCGCCCTCGAATTGGCAAAGCGTTATAGCGAGTCGCCCATTCGCGATAAGTTGATGGTCCTGATCGGACCGCCCATCCCCCGCCAATCGGTGGCCACGGCGGAACTTCAAACCAAGTCCGAACGATTCCTCAACGAACGCCTCCTCGAATTCTCGCAAGATCTCAAGATCGAAGAAGTCTACCCCAGCGGAACGGTCCGCATCGGGGGACGGGTGCTCTCCTACGAAGACAAAGTTGCCGTCAGCCGCAGCCTTCGCCGCTTGACCGGGTGCATGGCGGTCGACAACCGCATCGAAGTCAGCACGATGTCTCAGGACGGCGAACTGGTTACCGTTATCACTTCGGACGGCGAAACGACCCTGCCCGGCAAGCTCGACGAGAAGCGCAACGGTCCGGTCGCCATGACTCGATCCGATCGCAAACCGGTGCCCGGCAGCCTCCCCGGGGAAGAAGCGCGCCTGGAAGAGGATGCGACCCCCACGCTCTCGGCGCCCACGAATTCGGTGCGCACCGAAAGTCGCCCCGAGGTCGCACCTCTTGCGCCGCAGCGATTGCCGGCAAGAGCCGAGCGGCCCGCGGAACGCCTTGTTCCGGTTGCGCAAAACACGGCGGTCCCAAAACCCAAATACGATGCCGACGAACGCAATCCACTCATGAAGACCCTGGAATTCCCTCAGGCGTCTGCCAAACAGAACTTGCCTGTCGCCAAGCCTTCGGCACCGGCGCCCGCGTCCACCACGGGAATCGCGGTCATTGAAGAAGCACCCGCGGCCGGATCCGGCGAAACCCAGGGAGTTCAAGCGGTCGTCGGCTGGGGAAGCAATCCTCCCGCGGCGCAGTTCAACCCCGATGGCAGCCCCGTCGCTCCTCCCGCGGCCCTGGCGCAGGGCGGCCCGCTGTTTCCCAACCGGCCGCGTCTGTTCTTCCAACCCTCGGTCACTCCGCCGGCTTCCCAGCGGCCCGCCCCGCCTGCGCCTCCCCGATCGGCGGTACGGTTTATGCCAAGCGCCAATGGGACCATGCCGCCCCAGGACTACCTCGATCCCCAGCCAGGCACACCGGCCGCGGCGCCCGTAAACGGGGCCGTCCAGCCCCCGGCAAAGCCGCGGCGTACCGGGTTCCTTCATGGCCTCGGCCAACCGACCACTCCCAAGCCACAACCGTATCTTTCTCCGATCGATGTGGTCCAGTCGGGGCGGTCCGGCAGCGTGCCCGCACGGCCGCAGCCCTATGCGAATCCATCCGGCGCCAATGCTTTCGCCCAACCGATGACTTCCGGCGGCGTCAACCGTTCCCTGGGCGGGCAACCGTACCAGTTGCCAGGCGCCGTCCGCGTAACGCCTCGTCCCGAAGGACAAACTGGCGCCGGCCCTGAAGCCAGTTCCGCCGCGCAAGGCATGTACCCCTGGGATCAACCGGTGCTCACCGACCGGACGCCCCGCCCTTCGATCGAAACCTCTCCGCGTGCGGCCGCCAGGCCTGAACGGCCTCCTCAGCCGGCGATTGCGCCGGGAACCTACGGGGCGCCGCCCATCGCGGATCAAAATGATCCCAATTCGACCGGAGAGCGAGGCTATGCCGGCTCACCCGCACCGCAAAGCCGTCCGATCGCTTCGACGCAGGAATCTTTTGCAAGCAATCGTTCCGCGGCACCCCAGGCCATGGGTTCCTCGGGCGTTTCCAACGGACCCACCCTTGGCTCCGTGACGATCGATCAGGAACCTTCGCCTCTTCCTCCCGGACTGAGCGGTGCGCCGGTTTCACGCCTTCCCGGCGGCGTGCGAGAACGACTCGAGGCAGACCGGCCTTCCGCGTCCGCTCCGAATTCGCCTTCCTTGAATTTTCCTTCGGGGTCGTTGAGCGCACCTTCCACCGGAACCGCTGTCGTCGAAGGAGAAGGATCGGCAGTCCCCTCCTTCGTTCCCGCAAGGCGTCGCACGGCGCCGATGGAAGATCAGAAAACTCAGGAAAAGAACAACCGCTTGCTCCAGACTTCGCCTGCCCTGGTGCCCCCGATTGCCACCAGCCTCCCGAGGCCTCATGCGGGTCCCGCTCCCGAAGAGCCGCTCGCGGCTCAACCCGGCGCGGGAACCGGTTCGATGACCTTGGGTACCTTCGAGATGGAGAAGGATTCTCTAACTCGGTCCTTGCCCAGTCCCCAGGCGCTCACCGATCTGGGCAAGAAAACCTGCGGTGCACTGATATCGGATATCAAGACTCGCAAAGACGGAAACACACTCTGCGTCGAGATTGCCGTGCGGGATGCCTCGTCCGAGGAAGAGGTGCTGAAACGCCTTTGCAACCTGGCTGCCTTCTCGCATCCGGCCATCCGGATCGAAGTGACTCGAGGCCAGTAGACCAAGTTTCACGAAATCAGCAGGGTCGGCACGATTTCCATGAGGCCTTCCTCGCCGGTCCGGCATGCGATTCTTCGGAATCCGTGCCGGACCGTTTTTTGTTTTTCCCGATGCCAGCAAGCTCATGCCATTCCTGCCCAAGGAGAACCAGCCTTGACCGAACGGCTCAAGACCCGGCGGCTCGATCTGATCGCCGCGAACGCCGACCTGATGAAAGCCGATCTGGAAATCCCCTCCCGCCTGGGAGCGCTCCTTGATGCCAGCGTGCCCGCCAGTTGGCCGCCAGGCGAATACGATCGGGCGGCGCAGGAATTCTTCCTTTCGCTTCTGGAAAAAGAAGGACCGGATCAGGTTGGCTGGCTGGGTTGGTATGCCCTGCTACGCGCTGGTGGTTCCACCGCGGCAACGCTCGTGGGTGCTTGCGGTTATTTTGGCCCGCCGACACCGCAAGGACTGGTCGAACTCGGATATTCGGTATGCCCTGAGTTTCGCAATCAGGGCTATGCCACCGAAATGACGGAGGCGCTTGTCGCCCGTGCCCGAAGCCATGCCAGCGTGATCCAGATCAGCGCCCGCACCCAGTCGTCCAACCTGGCATCCGTCAAGGTGTTGAAAAAGACCGGCTTTTGCGAGGTCGGCCCCGGTCCGGAACCAAAATCGATACGCTTCCTTTGGCGACCGTCCGCTTGAGAAGAACCCGGCCCGGTCGATCCCAAGACTTCACTCGAATTCAACCGGCATCAACGATGCGAGGAATCATTCCGTCTTGAAAAATGAACTCGGTGCGCCCCAACATCCCGATCGTCTCCTTTTGAATGAATCGCCAAAGCGATGCCGTACGGGCCATTCAGGAGCCGAAGTTCAGCACTGGAGGCTGTTCTCCAAAGGGCCCTTCCTTAAAATTCCTTTGGTCAATCCCGGGAGATTCGCCCGTTGCCTCCTGCCCAGTCCGACCGCGTGGAAACGATCGCATTCCATGAATGGTTGAAATCGGTCATGGAAGAAGGAGAGGCGGTCCTTCCCACGGCGCCCTCCTCCTGGTCGCGCAACCCGCGCGCCATCCTTGCAACCGTGAGCAGCTTTGCTCGACTCGAGGCGCTGGAACTGGCCGGCACGCCCTTGCGCCCCGACGAGCAGGTTAGTCTTTGGGCCGCCGAGTACCTTGCGCGCGCCTGCTGGGAACTGGTTTCAGGCGACCCCGAAGACACCAGGCCCGAGCGAACGATCGCGCCGCCCAGTTGCGCCGATGCGCACTTTGGCGCCGATCTGTTTTTCCGTTACCTGCCCAAGGTGCTTCATCGCGCCCGGGCGCTCCACCGCGATGGCCCCCTTGCCTTGCGGCTCGAAAAGATCCTGCAACAATGGCCACTTTCGGGAGTACTGGCTCCCGGAAAGGCGATGCCGGAAGGATCCCTCGAATTCTTCGGACATACCGGCTTGCAGCAGCTTTATGCCGAACGCTTTTTTCTCGGTCCGCACCCGGCCTGGCTCCCCAGGGAAGGGACGACCAGGGAATGGATCGAGACGATTTTTGCCGAACGGGGCGTTCCCCTGCCGGTGATTCCCGAATTCCCTTCGACGGACCCTCATGAATAACGACGCTGTCGATCGCCTGCACCGGCGGGTTTGCCAACCACTCAAGAATCAGTTCGTCGGCCGCGACGAGGTGATTGACCTGATCGCCCTGGCCGTCGTCGCCGGAGAACACCTCTTCCTTTTTGGGCCTCCCGGCACGGCCAAATCGCTGCTGGTGCGCCGCTTCGCCCTGGGGGTCCATTGCCCTTACTTCGAATACATGCTCACCCGGTTCTCCGAACCCAACGAGCTCTTCGGCCCGGTCGACCTGGCCCGCCTGCGCGAAGGCAAGATCGCCACGGTGACGACCGGCATGTTGCCCGAAGCCGAATTCGCCTTCCTCGACGAGCTGTTCAACGCCAACAGCGCCATCCTCAACAACCTTCTGACCATCCTCAATGAGCGCACCTTCCGGCGCGGCGCGGAAGTCCATCATTTGCCCTTGATCAGCGCCTTTGCCGCTTCGAATCATTTGCCCGAGGAAGAAACGCTTCAGGCGCTCTTCGACCGCTTTTTATTGCGGGCACGCGTCGACTCGCTTGGCCGTGAACAGCTTCCCCAATTGCTTGCCGCCGGTTGGAACCTGGAAAATAGCACCTCATCGGGAGAGATCACGGCCGACAGCCCCACCGCGGCCGATCTGCGCGCGCTGGGAAAAAAGACTCGGCAGGTCGATCTTGCCCCCGTGATGGAAGCCTACGCCGACACGGTGATCAAGATCCGCGATATTGGCGTGGCCCTGTCGGATCGGCGCGCGATCAAGATGCTCAAGCTCGTCGCCGCCTCGGCCGTGCTCGCGAATCGGACTTTGGCCAACCGTTCCGATTTCTGGGTCTTTCGTTATGTCTGGGACCGGGCCGAGCAAATCGGACCTCTAGGATCGCTGATCTCCGGAATCATCAACCAGGAGCCCGAGGCGCAGTCGCCTCATCCGAGGGCCTTTGGCGCGGCGCGCGTCGATCCTGAAGCGCTGGCGCGGGAACTGGGACAATGCCAAAACCAATTGCCCGCGCAACAAGGTCCGGCCTTGAAACTGGTCGAACTGGCACGCTTAATAGAAAAGGTCCAGTCCATTAGCGATCGCGCCGCCTGGGTCAGCGACGAGGTCTCGCGCAAACATCTCCTGCAATCGGCGCAGGTCCTTTTGGACCGCCTGCGATGAAACTGCCCGAGGAACATCCCTGGCAAACGGTGAAGGCCGCCCGCATTCCCTGGTCGCAATTGCCCGCGCTGGCCCTCTTGCGCGACCGCGCCGATGTTCTCGTTTGCAAAAAAGGAAATGATGCCTGGATCCGCTGGGGAGCCAGCCAAAGCCTGGTCATCGAATGCCTGCTCGGAGTCAGCCGGGTCGCCTTCTTCGTCAAGAAAGGTTCGACCTGGTTTCCCTTTGGGCGGCTGGTTCCCACGGCCCTGGCCCCTCCCGAGGAACTGGGAGAACCGATCGTTTTCCACTTGAGCCCGCTCGCGCCTGAATCGGTCTCGGCGCCGGCGGGGCCTGCCGGCAAGATCTCCTGGAAACTCAAGCCAGGGGATAGCCCGCAACCGGCCACCGCCATGACCTGCTCGCTGGCGGCGCTGGCCGCCTGGGCCGAGTCGGCCACCCGATGGGAAATCGAACAACTGAAAGCAGCCCGGAAAGGGGACCGCGCGATTCTCAAAGGCGAACGGCTGCCCTCGATCGCCGGCTCGACGCGCTATTGGGGCACGCGCGTCTGGATCCCCTTGGGATTTGTGGGAGATCCGCCTTTCCATGAAGCGGTGCTCATCGCGGCCGCGAACCTTGAGCCTGACGCCATCCTTTTGTGCCAGGATCACCAGCGCGAAGTCATCCCCGAACATGCCTTCGGGCCCTTGAATCGATCGGGCATCAAGCTGGCCCTGGAGCAATGGGAACAGGGAGAAAACTCGCTCCCTTGAAGACCACCACCGAGGAATCGTACCTGTTCATTCATGAGGCCTATTCCGAGGCGATGGGCGGTGCCCGCTGGGCCGCCAATTGCGAAGCGATTGAAACCGCCGAAGGGAGAACACTGGCGTTTTCCGAGCAGATCCTGGCGATCTTGAAGGGCGCATTTCAATCGGAAAAAGTACCGTCGTTCGATTCGATTCTTTGGATGCTGTACCATCTTGGCTGCGACGCTAAAGCGACGGCCTGGATGGAGCCATTGCGCTCGGCCTGGACCAAGGCCAGAAATGTCTCGGGCCGCTCCGAGCATCTGGGACGATGGATCGGCGAAATTTGCAAGACGATCCCCGCGCCGGCGCACACCCCCTCGTTTGAAAAAGTAAAACTGGCGCTACGCAATCGCTCCTTATCGACGCGCCCCTTCCCAAGCGACATGGTGGAAATCCCGCCGCTCGATCCGGCCGCGCTCGAACTGCACCTGGAAAAGATCCTCAAGCCCTGGACGCAAGAGCGCTTCTTGCACTGGTTGAAATTCGGCTCCGCCCCGACCGGCGCGGCGGAAACGATTCGCGAAAAAGTGGAGACGCTACCGGAGAAAATCGCCGCCATCATGCAAATGGCCTGGCAGCGGCCGCGCTTAAGCGGTGCGGTGTCGCTGGTCCCGATGCTCGATGGCGCACTGACTTTTCCGCCACGGCGGCAAACGCCCCGATCGCTCAACCTGGGCGGGTTCGCCGAAATCGCCACCAAGGGGGATCTGTCGCGGCTGCTCATCAGCCAGTTGGCCCTCGACCCCGACGAGTTTTTGCGCCGCTATGTCGAAGGCGAATTGCTCTACTTTCAGAAAGAAAAACCGCACGAAAAAGCCAAACCAGAGCGCTGGCTCGTGCTCGATCAAGGGATTCGAACCTGGGGTTCCGTGCGGCTCGCTCTTTGCGGCGCGGCGCTTTCGCTTTTGGCGCGCACTCTGAGCAAGGGGTTCCACTGCCGGTTGCAAGCCACTTCCCGCGATGACCTGCTTATCGCGGCGACTCAATCGTCCGCGGAAATGGTCGATACGCTCGAAGCGAGCGACTTTAGTGCGTCCCCCTTCTCTTCGCTGGCAAAAGTGATTCGCGAAGTCGATCCAGAAGGTCCCGGACGGGAGATCGTCCTGCTCACCCATTCCAGCACCTTGAAAGCTCCGCAAATGGCGGAACTGGCCAAAAGCCTGACTTTGAGCGATCGGCTCTTTTGCCTGGGAGTCGACGAGCACGGCGACGCCGAGCTTTGGGAGCAGGAGATGCTTTCCGCCAGGTCGCTCGTGCGCTTTCGCATCGACCTGGAAGGAGCGGAGAAGATCCGCGTCGCCTTGCAGGGACCCACAGTCCACGAAGGGAGCGCCTCGTCCCTGTGGACGGGCCAGGTGGAGCCGTATCCTTTTCTTTTTGGACCGGGCCTCATCGGCGATTTGCACACGATGGGCTTTTCCGCCGATGGCGAATGGCTCGTCGTCGCCGGCCGCGACCGGATTCTGCAAGCGATCCAGGTCGATGACGGAAAAATCGAATTCCTTCCCCGCGCTTATCTGAATGGCAAGCTCTTTCACGATGTCGAGGAAATCCTGGGCGTCAAGGATGGCGTCGTCGTCTGCGGCACGATGGAGGTGACGCCGGAATGGGTCGCCTCCATGAACTCTTCGAACGAAGAGGAGGTGGATCACCCAGCCAATGATGCGCTGAACGCAACGTGTCCTTCGTTTCGCATGCATTTTGCCGCGCATTACAACCGGTTCAAAAGGCAGGTCCGATTTTTCCCTTTCTCTCCCTTCTCGGCGCAATCGCAATGGGTGGCCTTTCCCGATTTGCACTGTGTCGTGCTGGTGGAGCCTTCCCAATCGATCGCACTGGACTTGGCCGGGTCGCTTCACGACCAGACGCTCGGCCGACCGTTTGCAAGCAACCGAGCCAACGAAGCGGTGAAGCGAGTGAAAGAGGGGAAATGGCAAAAGACCCGGATTCCGGTGGTGGGCTCCAGGGACAGCCTGCATCCGGCAAACGACAAATCGACCCTCGTCCGGCTCACCGGCAATGCGATTTCCGTCCAGAATAGCCCCATCCCCTGGGAGACCTTCGAACCCATACAGGAAGGCAAACCGCTCTTGGGCGGCCAGGCGATCGAGCAGATTGCGCTGGCTGGCGAAGTGCTCGCGCTTTCCTTGATGCAAACTTCCGAGAGAAAAATCGTTTTGTTTCGCGCTCCGCGAGGGGAAATTTTGCAGGAGTATTCTTACCGGTCGTCTTTCCGCGGGTTTTGCCTCTCGAGCGACGGTATGCGCATGGCGCGCCGCATTGGTAAGTCTCAGATCGTCGTTCATGAAACCTTGGGCGAAAGAGACAACATCGCCACCGTGATGGGAGCACGCCTGCATCCCAACATCACGGCCCAGTTTTCGGTCGACCCATTTCGCGTGACCTTGCAGGTTTCCGGAACGATTCATCGCTTCGAACTGTTGGATGGAATCTTGATCCACAGTCTGGCGCGCAACGAAGATCCTCCACCCAAGGCCATGAATGACCTCCAGACGGCAGAAGGCCGCTGGAGCTACGATCCGGCCCGGTTCCATGCCAAGCCCTGCGCTTTGGGCGCTTATTTCCTGCGCGATCGCTGGGGTCAGGCGCTGCTCGTCGATCACCGGGGGGAACTGGTCGCGGCCTGGATGATTCGCCGTTACAGCGCAGCGGTCTGGATTCCCGGCGGAATCTATTGGGGAGATCCGGCGCTGATCGGCGGACCGCCCACGCCCAAGGCCGAACAGCTCATCGGTCAGGCCCTCAGCCGCTTCGTGGAGAAAACCCCACCATGAAATGCGCCTTGCAAATTCAATGGACCGCGACGGCCGCTCGCACGGAAGGCTATTTCCTCCACGGCGGCGATCCCAATATTTTGAGCCGGTTTTTCAACAAAGACCTCAAGGAATTACCGCGGGTTTTTCCGCTGGCCGCCGGGTATCTGGTGCTCGGTGAAATCGGCAGCAAACCGCCCTCGGGACGCTTGACCGCGCTACAAAGTCTTGCCGGCCGGCTTTTCTTTCCGGTCCATGCCCGGCTCCTTCCGGCCTTGTTGCCCGATGAAATTCTGGGAATCGCCAAAGGAGCGGGACTGCTCCTCCTGCCGCATCTGCCTGCCATGTCGTTTGACTTCGCCAAGCCAATGCCCCTTTCCGACTGGATTGAGGTTGATGCCCCATCGAACCATTCTCCATTGGGCGATGCTTGGAAGCCCTTTCCCAAAAGGCCGCAAACCGCAAAGGAACTCACCCGCATCGAGCGGCCCAGTCCGCCCGTTTTGGCGATCCTCGATCTCCTCGGAGGCGCGCCCGATCGGGCCAAGCCTCTGTCCTTCAACCAGGATGGCACAGGCGCCGTTCCCGAAGATGCGCGCCCCCCCGAATCGTCGACCTGGGAAACAATCAAGGGCCAGGTGAATCTAAAAAGCGGACAGTTCCTGGCCTGGATCGGCAACATGACCCGGCTGCCCGGCCTGTCCCAATTCGGAGCGGAAATGGCGAAAAAGGCGCTGGAGAGCGTCCCCCGCCTGACCGAGAAACTTCTGGGTTCGCAGGAAGCGGCACTGCGTGAAGTCTTGCGGCAACTGCGTTCCGGCGACATTGAAAAAGGTTTGCGGCGGGCTCCCATCGCCATTTCCGATCCACAGTGGGGCTCAGGAAGGGTGGGCACAAGCAGCCGGCTCAGCGAGCAGTCTCCCTTCTATTCCCTCTCCAAACTTTTGGGCGGCGCTGCCGGCCATGCGGTCTCCTGGCTGGGAGGCGGCACCGTCTGGAACGACCTGGCCGGTGAATACCGCAAGCTGGCGCAAGAAGCGATGGACCGCGGAGATTTTCGGCGCGCCGCCTACCTTTACGGGTTTTTACTCAACGATCTGCGCAGCGCCGCCGGCGCCTTGATCGCGGGTGGAATGTTTCGCGATGCGGCGATCCTCTACCGCGACAAATTGAACGACCCGATGTTGGCCGCGAAAACGTTTGAAAAAGCGGGAGACTGGGACGAAGCGGTAAGGCTTTATGTGCAAGAGCGCCAGTATGAATTGGCGGGAATTCTGCTCGAACGCCTGGGCGAGGACGATCAGGCCCGGGATCTCTTTATTCGTCAGGCCAATCTTCATGCCGAAGCCGGCCGCCACCTCCAGGCGGGAGATTTGATCGCCAAAAAAGTCGGCGATCACGGCCTGGCAAGAAAATTCTACCAGAAGGGCTGGGATGCCAACGGCGTGGAAACCCGGGTTTGCGGCCAAAGATTGCTCGATCAATCGGCCGCCGCGAAAGATTGGGAGACCTTCCAGGAATGGGCGATCCAGGCCAAGGCCAAACGCGATGTGATTGGCTTCGAGGAGGCAAGTCGGGTATCGAATCATGCGCTCAACCTTTCGCGCGAACAGTTTGCCGGAGTGCGCGATCTTGATCTAAGAGATCAGGCCCGGCTTTTTTTTGGCACCATCGTGCACGCCGAAGCGGGCCAATCGAGAAAGCGCGGAGAGAACGCGTCGGGAACTCTATTTGGCATGGGGCGGACCTGGCCCGCGGCGGTCTATCGCGATGCTCTCTTTGCCGCCCGAACCCTGTCCGCGTCCAAGTCCAAAAAACAACAGGAACAGGCGGCTCAGCCGGCGACCGCTTTGCTCAACGGTCCGGTACGCTTCGCGATCGTTTCCCGGCAAACGCGGGACCTTGTCGTTGCTTCCGACTCGCAGATCCTGGTATGGCGGCCCGACCAGGGGACGATCCATCCCGTGATCAATTACGCTTCCTACGGCAAGACGATCGGCATTGCCTGCGACCCGATCGCCTCCAAGATTTATGTGTTAACCAGCCTGGAAATGCAGGGAACCACCCCGGCAGTCAGTGAAGACATCGATCCAGAAAACGCAACCGCGGAACAACCCCTCGTCAAATATTACCTGCAGTTGTTTGTTTGCCGCTCCGCGAGCACGTTTCAGTTGGCAACTTCGATCCAGATCGATGCGCTGGGGGGCACGCCCTGGATCCAATCGGAGACCGAGTCGGGGGATCCCGTTTCGGGCGGAGAATCTCAAAGCGGCAAGTCCGCGCAAATCATTCATGTGGACAATGCTCAGGAGCGCTTTCAATTCGCCGCTTTTGACTTATTGCAAAAAAGAACCGTTGCGAAATCGACTCAAGGAGCGCCGTTTTTCAGCGCGAGTTCCGGGCCGGGATCGTACTGGTCATGGGACCGATTTACGGTGACCTACACGGAATCGATCAAGGGACGGATGCAGGTGCAGGAGTGGTCGCCAGGCTGGTTTTCCTACTGGGAAGCACCGCAAATCGGCCGGGGAATGCGGTTTGACTGGATCTTTCCTGAGGCCAAGCAGCTTGACCTGGCCTGGATCGATCTCGCCGCCAATCTGCACTGGTCCACCTTTGAAGTCCAAAAAATGGGTAAGCCTCATTCCTTTCATCGCATTCACTCGGGAGATCGACCCTATCGCGCCGTGAGTCTGCTCGGGCCTGGGAAAGTCGCCGCGCTAACAGAAGATGGCGAGATCCAGTGGTTGAAGATGCTTGATGGGAAATTTGTCTCGTTTGCGCCCAAGGACAAACCAGCGGCGGGATCGCCTTTGACTTACATTTTCGCCCGGCCTCACGCCGAAGAACTGATTGCCCTGGAGGAAAACGGCACCGCGATCAGGGTAAAAACCCCCTGACCGCACTTTCTTGTAGCCCAATGCAGGGTGGCTATTGTGGAGGAAGCGGTGGCGTTTTCGCTGCCGGGTTCTGCCATCGCCTCGTCAAAAAGCCGTCAGGCGGCTGCTTGCCTTGCAGCAGGACTTCGGCCGCCATTTCTCCCAGGGCGGGACCATGTTTGAAACCGTGGCCCGACCCGCCTCCCATAACCCAGACATTGGTCAGTTCCGGATGGCGATCGAAAAAGAGCCCGAGGTCGGGTGTGTTTTCGTAGTGACAAACCCGCGAACTTT
>Ga0208492_1001709_pt1 | contig 12620 bp, 9 predicted proteins | sample Subbioar_CSW14AB_FD_184820 | JGI IMG/M metagenome (GOLD analysis project Ga0208492, IMG submission 184820) | Serpentinite rock and fluid subsurface biosphere microbial communities from McLaughlin Reserve, California, USA - CR12Mar_CSW14AB (SPAdes) | ecosystem: Environmental > Terrestrial > Deep... | reverse complement strand
CTTTGCTCCTCTTTGAGGAAATTAAGGGCAGTTTGCAGATTTCCTTCGCTAAGGTAGGCAATTCTGGAAGCCTGCGTTTCAGGAAGATCTTTGGTATTCATCAGATATTCCGTAATATCCTGATTGCTTAGTGCCGGTATTTTAACCAGCTGGGTTCTTGACAGAATAGTATTCAAAATCTGATCCTGATGATTCGCTACAAGGAGTATCAGCGTCTTTTCAGCCGGTTCTTCCAATGTTTTAAGCAACCTGTTTCCTTCATTTTTTAAATATTCAGGAAGCCAGATAATCATCGTTTTATACTCAGATTCAAATGCCTTTAAAGATAACCTGTGCAAAATATTCAGACACTCCGCTTTATTGATATTGGGCTGCTTATTCTGTGCATCCAGACGTAAACGCCATTCTTCAAGATCAAAATAGGGATTACTGATGACCAAATCACGCCATTCTTCAAGATCAGGCATGGAATCTTCTTTTTCACCTCCTCTGAAAAAAGGATAAGAAAAATGAAGATCGGGATGGATCAGTTTGTTGTACTTTCTGCAGGATGAACATACCCCGCAACTATCTGTAGGCTGACGGTCGGTACAGGAAATAAATTGTGCATAGGCTAAAGCAAGGGCAAAATTTCCTGATCCTTCCGGACCGAGAAATAACTGGGCATGGCTTACCCTGTTCTCAAAAACTGATTGGATCAGCTGTTCCTTGATCGCTTTCTGACCTATAATCTCACCAAACTGCATGGTGCAAAATAAGAAAAAAGATATTTAGTAGAGATGTGTAATTATTGGGATTTACTGAATATCCGGACGATATAAAATGCGGGTATTGTTATTAAGGCCTAAAAAAAACTAATTTTGAACCAACCAATTATTTATCCCTTGAAATCTCATCATACTTCACCATTAAATCTTTCCAAAAAGGAAATGCAGGACTTTGGGTATAAAGTCGTGGACGCCATTATTGAACATTTTGAAAATCAGGATGATAAGCTACCCGTAGCTAATACTGCAAACCGCAAGGAAATTGACAGTCTCTTTTCAGAAGAGGCACCTGAAAATCCAATGCCGGCAAACGATGTTCTCAGCTTTGTGCTGAAGAATGTCATGACTCACAGCAATATCATGACCCATCCTAAAACCTATGCTTTCGTTCCGGGGCCCAGCAATTATATCAGTGTGATGTCTGATGCACTGGCAACAGGTTTTAATATTTTCGCGGGGGGATGGATAGGATCTTCCGCTGCTGCGGGTATTGAGATCAGCACGCTGAACTGGCTGCTGAAACTATTTGGATTTCCCGTAAAAAAAGGTGGTGGAATCTTTACCAGTGGCGGATCAATGGCCAATTTAACGGCTCTGGCTACTGCAAGAAAAGTAAAATGCGGCGAGGATTTTTCAAAAGCAGTAATCTATCTGTCAGATCAGGCACATTCCTCAAATATTAAAGCAATTAATATTCTCGGATTCAGGAAAGAACAGGTAAGAATCATTCCTACCGATATGGAATTTAAGCTCTCGATCAATAAACTAAAGAACGCTATCGCCAAAGATAAACTGGAAGGCCTGCAGCCATTCTGTCTGATCGCATCCTCTGGAACCACCAATACCGGAACCGTGGATCCTCTGGAAGACCTGGCTGCAATCTGCAAAAAGGAAAATATATGGTTACATGTCGATGGTGCCTTTGGAGCAGCAGTAATCCTGTCAAAAAGAGGAAAGAAATTATTAAAAGGTATTGAAAAGGCAGATTCTATCACTGTAGATCCTCATAAATGGTTATTCCAGCCTTACGAAATAGGTTGTCTGCTGGTACAAAATCATAAATGGTTAAGCGGAACATTTACAGAAAAACCTGTTTATCTGAGAGATATTGAAGGCAATGAATCAGAGATTAATTTTTATGATCATGGAATAGAATTAACCAGACATTTCAGAGCCCTGAAGTTCTATATGTCTGTCAAAACCTTTGGGCTTCAGGCTTTCAGAAAAGCAATTGACTACAATCTGGATCTGGCTGACCAGGTTGAAGCTGAGCTCAGAAAAAGTAAAAAATGGGAAGTTATTTCTCCGGCTACATTATCCATCATTAACTTCAGATACAATCCGGTCAATGAAAACTTTACCGAGAAGCAGCTTGATCAGATTAATCAGAAAATATCTGTCCGAATGATGGACTCGAGGGAAGCTCTTTTAGTTACCACAATTCTGCAGGGACAGGTAGTATTGAGAATGTGCCTGATTAACCCAAGAACCACTCTTGAAGACGTAAAAAGTACTCTCGAATTATGTGAGAAATTTGCCCTGAAATAATTCATGTTCTGAATAGTACTAAATCATATATTTGACCAAACCCTTGTAAAACATGCGTATTCTGGCTTTTGATTATGGGACGAAACGCATCGGCATTGCGGTAACCGACCCTTTGCAGATTATTGCAACCGGACTGGATACAATTCATCCTAAAGACATAATTGACTATCTGAAAAAATACCTTTCTGCAGAGCAGGTTGAACTTTTTGTAGTGGGAGAACCAAAACAAATGGATGGAACTGCCTCGCAATCAGCTCCGCACATCAAGGGCTTTATTACACTACTGAAAAAAAACTTTCCTGAAATTCCTGTTGAAAAGATTGATGAGCGTTTCACCTCTAAAATGGCATCAGCAACAGTGGCACAAAGTGGATTGAAAAAAACAGACCGACAGAATAAAGCCAGACTGGACACCATTTCAGCAACAATCATCCTTCAGACTTATCTCGAAAAGAAAAGTATGGGTCTATGATTGATTGAGGAAAATTTTAATAAGCCTCATTTTTATCAGATAGCTTGAAAATACAAACGGAAATCAGACGTTCAGGATAATACAGCTGAAAAATGATCCCAAACCCTAAATCCCTATCTTTGTTTCATGGAGCTATTAAGCCAAGAACTGACAAACTACCTGGAAAATTCCTGCGAACCGGAAAGTGATCTGCTGAAGCATATAAACCGCGAAACACATCTGAAAGTTTCAATGCCCCGCATGCTTTCTGGACATTATCAGGGTAGAGTGCTAAGCATGATCAGTAAAATGATCAACCCGGAAAGAATACTCGAAATCGGAACATTTACCGGTTACGCAACATTATGTCTTGCAGAGGGCTTAAAAGAAAATGGTCTGATATACACCATTGACATCAATGAAGAACTGGAGGATATGGTCAGAACCTCCTTCAGCAAATCAGGTATTGAAAATAAGATTGTCTATAAAATTGGTGATGCAAAGAAAATTATCCCCACATTAACTGAAACCTTTGATCTCGTTTTTATTGATGCCGATAAAAAAAATAATGAAACCTATTACAACATGATTATTGATCAGGTTAGACCGGGCGGACTTATTCTGGTAGACAATGTCTTATGGAGCGGAAAGGTACTTGATGATCAGAAAACCGATCATAAGACATCATTCATCAATACATTCAATCAAATTGTAAGTGCCGATCAGAGGGTTGAAAAACTTATTCTTCCTGTAAGGGATGGCTTGTTTTTAATACGAAAGAAGTAATATAAATAAAAGAAAATATCATCTGATGAAGTATATTCTGAATGTTATTATCGCTTTAAGCATTTTCACAAGTTCCTGCGGGTTACTGAAAAAAGAACGCTCAGCACCATTGATACAAACCGCACCAAAGACTCCTGCACCCAAACCTGCAGAAGGATTAAAAACCGAAAGCAGGGCAGCAGGTAACAGTCCGGCTGAAATGTACATTAACCGCTACAAGAATATTGCTATCAGTGAAATGAACAGTACCGGAATCCCGGCAAGCATTACATTAGCTCAGGGCATCCTTGAATCCGGCAGTGGTACCAGCCGGCTTGCAACTGAAGCTAACAACCACTTCGGGATAAAATGTAACTCTGACTGGAAAGGTAAGTCGATCAGGCATGATGATGATGAGAAGGATGACTGCTTCAGAGTATATCAATCTGCTGAAGAATCTTTCAGGGATCACTCTGAATTTTTAAAAAGAAAACGTTATGCCGCATTGTTTGAGCTTGATAAAAACGATTACAAAGGCTGGGCAAAAGGGCTTAAAGAAGCAGGATATGCAACCAACCCCCGTTACGCAGAATTATTAATCAGCCTGATTGAACGGTACCAGCTTAACCACTTCGACCTGAAGGAAAACGTAAAGGAAAAAATTAAAAGAGAGGACAAAGTGTTAACCGAAATAGCAGCCAATATTTCCAATGAACCGAAACCGGAAAGTGTAAAGAGTCCGGTAGCCATGAAAATTTATGAAGCCAGATCGGGCGATACCCTCAGTTCAATATCCAGACAGTTTGCCATTAGTGTGGATGATCTGAAAAAGATAAACGGACTTGTAAACGCCAACCTTATGCCCGGGCAACTTCTGGTGGTTTCGAAATAAGTTAAAAATGTTAATTTTTGTTTTTCTTATGTGCGAAACATTTAGTTTTAAGAATTGAAAAAGATTATCTACATATTCCTGCTGCTGAGTATTCAGATTTGCAGTGCTCTGGCTCAGGACCGTCAGGTACAGGGTATCGTATTTGACAAAGACTCCAAACAGCGGCTCACCAGAGTGTATATTTTCAATACACGCAGTGGCGAGGGGTTCTATAATACAACAAAAGGTGAATTTAAAACCAACGTGCGTGAAGGCGATATACTGGTTGCTGCGCTTCAGGGCTATGGCGTTGATACCATCAGCATAAACAAGGAAAATACCGTACTATTTTACCTTCGCAGAAATAGTATACAGTTACAGGAGGTTATCGTAAAAGATTCAATTAAAACCCCCAATCAGCAGCTTCAGGCAACAAAGCAAGAATACAACACAGCTTACAGCAAAGGTAATGCAGGCAATTTACTAACTACAGGCGGCAGTAACGGAGGTGGTGGTGCAGGATTAAGTATCAATGCCCTGTACAGTTTATTGAGTAAAGAAGGCCGGAATGCACGTCTGCTGCAAAAAATTATTGAACGCGATTACCGGGATGCAATGATTGAATACCGGTTTACCGCATCTTTGATTAACAGGGTTACAGGGCTGAGCGGCAACAAGCTAACAGACTTTAAACAGCAATATAAACCGGGGTATTATTTTATAATTGAGGCAAATGATTATGAGCTGATAGAATACATTAAACGTTCATACAGAAGCTATCTTGAAAACCCTGCAGCATACCGTCTGCAGCCCTTAAAAGAAAATTAATATCTCAAAACATATACTCAAAAATTCCGTATGCCGTTCTATAGCTGGTAAAAAAGCTAAAAAACATATCAAAAAGAGGCCATTTTTGTTTTTATTTGTTGAATGATTAAGAAGTTTCTGACAGTTATTTTCATTTTGTTTGGATGCATCTACACATCCTTTTCCCAAAACACTGTAAGCCAGTCGGATAGTCTTATTCTCCAAAATCTTAAACAATTCCCCCGTAAAAATACATTACCGGTCAGAAGACCCGTTTTATTTCCTGAAATCGTGAAGTTAAGCGATGCTGCTTCACTTGATCTTAAGGTAAATTACTGGAGAAGTCTCACAGCTTTTGGCCTTAACTTAAATCAGGCATCATTCAGTGATAACTGGGGTGCAGGTGGGGTAAACTCTCTGGCTTTAGGTGGACAAATCTCTTACAAAACCGATTATACTAAAGAAGATAAGAACTTTGCCTCCGAATTGATACTGCAGTACGGAAAGCTTAAGAACAGAAACCAGATGGCCAGGAAAACTGCCGACCGTATATTCTGGGATAATAAAGTCGCATTAAAATTATCGAAAAGCTGGTACTTCTTTGGTTCTGTAAACTTTGAATCACAATTCGATTTAGGTTATTCTTTTTCCAAGGATGCACAGGGTAATGAAAAAAGGACTCTGTTATCAAGCTTCATGGCTCCGGGATATTTAACAGAATCCATGGGATTTGAGTATAAACCGGTAAAATACTTCTTCCTCCGTATTGGTACAGGTACAGCGCGTCAGACATTTGTATTAGACAAAGAACTTTACTTAACAAATCCAAAAAATTTCGGTGTAACACCGGGCAGTAGATTCAGAAACGAGCTGGCATTTCAGTTAGTAAGTTCCTTCGACCGTGAAATTGCTAAAAATCTGAATCTGAAAAGCCGTTATTCTATGTTTGCCAATTACGAAAAACTATCAAGTATTGATAACAGACTCGATCTGACACTGAGTGCCAGCGTGAATAAACTGGTGAATGTTTCTTTGTCAGGTATCATTCTTTATGATGATGATACCGCAAATAAAATACAGGCAAGCCAGGCAATGGCATTCGGACTAATCTATAAATTAGCAAAATAGATTTCGTGAACTCGACATAAAAATTTAAAAACCACATACCTGCCGGCAGGCAGGGTAGCATAGCACTTTATTAATGTAACCTACATTTTAGACACAGATAGCCTTGAAGCTTTGCTTCAATCTATGTGATTTTGAATCTATGTCTCCTTTAAGGCATCATAAATTCAATCTATGTGGTTAAATATTAATCTTTTTAATAATGTAACATCGAACTCACGTTAATTTACCTTCTTTTTAACTGCAGATAGTCAACGTAGTATAATATCTTGAGCGACAGATTATTGTTTTGCGGCATACTCATGATGTAATCAAAATTATGGCCATAGCCAAATCTGTTATCTGCCTCCATTTTTTCGGAAAGATTTTTATAGGCAAAGCTTAGCTCACTTCCGGGTGCAAATCGCCAGGAGTAAACCATGTCAATATTAAAAACATTATAGTTGGTATGAGTGCCCCTAAATTCAGCACCGTCATGACTCTGTAGCTCCCCATCATCTCTAAGGAAATAAAAAGCCAGGTTATTACGGTTAGACCAGTAATGCCTTCCTCTGATCATGACAGCCATATTACTGTTGAAGGTATAAGTGGCATCAAACATACTCTCAATTGTATTTCTGTTAAATCTTGAAAAGATAATTTCTTTGGCCTTACTGATTCCCAACCATGCTGAATAGTCGTACTGAGGCTGCGTATTAAAATCCACTCCCAGCGAGAGCCTGTTTTTTACCCTGAAGTTCTGATAAAACCCTGCAACATATCCAACTCCGTGAAACTGCTCTCTGAGTCTGGCCGAAAAAAATACACCGGCATTATATTTCCGGATTGAGTTTGATCTCAGTCTGAAATAGGCATAAGTGCTGGCAGGAGTATTGAATTCTTTACCCGCCACTCTTGGCTCATAAAAATCCTTACCCATAAACTGCCTGTAAAAATCCAGATTGAGGGTCCAGAAATTTCTGAACTCAAAAAATCCGCCCGCAGATGCTCTGGATGACTGATAAGCCCGGGGCTTATAACGATGGGTTTGAAAGATCCCCAGATACGTATTGAAACGATTAAATATCCTGCCCGGAGTATAGCTGTGATATCCTATATCAACAGCATGACGAAAAAAGTTATTATTATTAAAATACCCAAGATCGGTCGGATCAAATTTATTATCGGTCAGATCAAAGCCATAGGCCCAGGTAAAATTACCGCTTTTCTTACCTGCACCGAGCTCATAATTAAAGCCCGTATTACTTGAGCTGCCTAAAGTCTCGGCACCTACATAGCTAACCTTACCGGCTCCGGATAAGTAATACCTGTTATTCCGGTCGTTCAGATTGGTTAAAAATGAACTGACATTTGCATCATAAGCAGAACCCTGACGTAAAACATTGGTATTCAGAAAAGTAAGCGAACTGTTGTTTTTAAGCGACTGATCAAGTACCAGAATATTATAGTTGGTAAGCGGATGGGTTTCAACGAGTCTTTCTTCGCCCATACTATTCTGAACTCTGGAAAAACCTCTTTTGGTAACTGCATTAAAAAAACCCAGACCCAAACCATTCTGTGAACGCCCGGAAATTTTAGTAGCATTGAGAAGTTTACTTTGAGACGGGTGCTCGATTACCTTTTCGCCAGGTAGTAGCAGGGAATTGATATTTGCAATATATGCCGGATTAGAACCTATCCTTCTGGAATAAAACAGATTCCCCTTATTGAATAATTCAGTTCCTTCTGTAAAAAACTGTCTGTTCTCATTAAACCGTACTTCGAAAGGACTCAGATTCAATACCTGATTATCAGAACGTATCTGACCAAAATCAGGAACCAGTGTCATATCCAGAGTAAAGCTCTGGTTTATGCCATATTTGATGTCCATTCCTCCGTTAAAACTACCGGTCGTGTTTTGCAGATCCGGCTGATTATGAGGATAATGGTTAACCGTAGATGAAAGGTAGGGTGAAAAAGATAACCTTACCGGTGATTTTATTCCTTTAATTCCATTTAACTCACCTCCCTGATTAATAAACCCGCTTATCTTCGGGTCGATAGTACTCCAGCTGCTCTGCTGGTTACTCATATGACGGCGACGGGTCATATTTAAACCCCATTTTTGTATCTCACTGGGACTAAATCTCAAAGCTGAATAAGGAATTTTCAGTTCAGCAGTCCAGCCCAGACTATCCCTTTTCACCTGACTATCCCATACAGCATTCCAGTTACTGTCTTCGTTTCCTGAATTGGAATATTTGGCATCAAACTGGGTTCCCGTCGAGCTGACATAAAAACCAAAAGCATTAATCCGGTCGAGATAGGTATCGAAAACAATACCCAGAAAATCAGAATTAGCTAAATTATCCCTTGGCATTACCTCACGAAAAATACTGTCAGGCTCATCATACATCCTGGCACCAACATAAATGGCCGTATTGTCATAGGCAATTTTTACTTCCGTTCTTCTGTTATCAGCCTCAACCCGTCCGGGTACAGGCTTAAATTCGGTAAACCTGCCGGCAGGAATCAGATCTTTCCAGGTCCTGTCATCTAATTCGCCGTCTATTTTGGGAGAATATTCCGTTCTTGAAGCTATGAACTTTCGGTTCTGCTGTGCCTGACAGACAGTGGTAAAAGCAAGAAAAAAACTAATTAAGAGTAAACTAAACTTCATTCAAAAATTTCAACGATGCAAAGGAATTAAAATGTTACAAACTTTAAGGTTAAGCAATGGGAATGTTACTCATTCTTAACAATTTCACAGTTTTCAAAGGCATCTTATGCGATGTAAACAATTATTTTAGTCCTATAGCCAAGAAATCTTACCTTTGCACAAGCTAAAAGCTGATTTATAAGATGTTTGAAAATTTACAGGATAAACTCGACAGAGCGTTTAAGGTTCTTAAGGGACAGGGAAGCATAACGGAAATAAACGTAGCTGAAACCATGAAGGAGATACGTAAAGCCCTTCTTGATGCCGACGTTAATTACAAAACAGCTAAAGCCTTTACGGATGAGGTGAAGGAAAAAGCACTTGGGCAAAACGTACTGACTGCAATTTCTCCGGGGCAATTGCTGACCAAGCTCATGAACGATGAGCTGGCTGCCCTGATGGGAGGAACAGTTCAGGAACTGAACATTTCCGCCAATCCAACAATCATTCTTATCGCAGGATTGAATGGTGCGGGTAAAACCACATTTTCAGGAAAGCTTGCCAACTACCTCGTTACCAAAAAAAATAAAAAGCCTTTACTGGTTGCAGGCGACGTCTACCGCCCTGCAGCGATTGATCAGCTGGAAGTACTTGCCGCACAGGTGGGAGTACCGGTTTATACCGACCGCGAATCAAAAGATCCTGTAGGCATTGCAAAAGCGGCTATAGCAGAAGCAAAGAAGAACGGACAAAATGTAGTGATCATTGATACCGCCGGACGTTTGGCAATCGATGAGGGACTCATGAAAGAGATTGCTGAAGTTAAAGCAAATACTAATCCACATGAAATTCTTTTTGTAGTGGATTCCATGACCGGACAGGATGCGGTCAATACAGCAAAAGCATTCAATGACCGTCTGGATTTTACCGGAGTGGTTTTAACCAAATTAGATGGTGATACCCGTGGTGGTGCGGCCCTATCTATCAAGTCGGTTGTAAACAAGCCGATCAAATTCATCGGTACCGGCGAGAAAATGGAGGCACTGGATGTGTTTTATCCCGACAGGATGGCCAGCCGTATTCTTGGTATGGGTGATGTGGTTTCATTGGTTGAGCGTGCACAGATGCAGTTCGACGAGAAAGAGGCTGCTGAACTTCAAAAGAAAATCCGTAAGAATAAATTTGATTTCAACGACTTCCTGAGCCAGATCCAGCAGATCAAGAAAATGGGTAACATGAAGGATCTGATGGGTATGATACCGGGTGTCGGAAAGGCAATCAAAGATGTAGAGATCGATGACAATGCTTTCACACCAATTGAATCCATCATCCGCTCCATGACTCCTTTCGAGCGTGAAAATCCGGATGCAATTAATCAGAGCAGACGAACCCGCATCGCAAAAGGTTCAGGAACCAATATCACTGAGGTAAATAAGCTGATCAAACAATTTGAGGATATGCGTAAGGTGATGAAGCAATTCTCAAACCCTGCCGCAGCTGCCAAAATGATGAAGGGCATGCCTAAAATGCCGTTTGGGAAGTAACTAGAGGTTGGTGATAACACCAACCTCGGAGAAAAATTTGGATTCCTTCACTTATTTTAATAAAGCTTAACATTTTTTGGGATTAATATTATTCGTAAGTTAGGTAACCTAACCTATGAATTTGAAAAATCTAATATTCCTGCATTTATTCGTTTATGCGATTCTGTCAGGCTCCTCAGTATTAGCTCAGCATAATGAATTAAGCTTTCAACTCACCCCTCATTGGCTTTCACCTCTTAAATTAGATGAAACAAGTCAAATAGTCCGGGGAAAAGATCAGTTTGCAGGCCTTGGAGGGCTAAGCTACGCCCATTTTACAAGGGTGGGGTTTGGCATAAGAGCAGGGTTTAACCTCGGCTATTTAAGACCAAAGTTAAGTGTTAATCGTAATCCGGGTGATGATTTTAGTACCCAATTGCTTGGTTCTGTTGTGATTTATAACAATTTAAGCATTGAGCCAGTTTACAGATTCAAGTGGCTCAGATCAGAATTTGAATTCTTTGGAGGTGCAGATCTGCGTTATTTTAATAGCAATGGATATTCCAGCTATAGTTATCATTATAAGTCAACCAATCCATCGGAATTTTCAACTTTTGGTATTAGTTTTACACCTTACCAAACTAAATACCAGTCTAATATATACGGTGGAATAAGCTACATGAAGTCCATCAACATAAAAAGTCGCATTGGTATCAGTCTGATTACCAATCTCGGTCTATCTAAACCCGAGGGTGGACAGTTTACTGCTACAGCTAATAATGGGAATACGTTCCAGACAAATTTCAAACCTGTAACAGACTTTACAGGCATTCGTATTCAATATGGCTACAATGTCCAAAAGAATGAAAAAACCATTGAATCTTCAGAAGGACTAATTCGTCAAGCCATTTTTTTGGAAGCTCTTGGGAGCGGTGGACTGTTTTCCTTAAACTATGATAGGAGATTAAAATCTGGAAATGACGGATTAGGTGTGAGGGTAGGCCTCGGAATTGGCACAGGTTATGAAAGCAAGGGAAATGAATTTAAAAGACGTATTGCAGTACCCTTAATGATCAACTATATCTTTGGCTCGGGACGTAGCGGGATGGAAACCGGCATTGGAATTACTCCGGAATATGCTGTCAAAAAAACCCAGAATGATCATAGAATGAATGCCTGGGGAAACCTGAATGTTCTTTATCGCCTTCAACCAGTTAAAAAAGGGTTTATAATGCGAGTGGGATGGACCCCAATAATAGGTGGAGAAGGGACTCTTGACCCATATTTTGCTGGTGTTTCTTTGGGGTATAGTTTTACTAAATAGCATCAGTCTATATCCAAAACTTCAGGATCCTTCTCTTTGGTTAGTGTTATTATTATAACTACAATTAGCCGCTGCGAGTGAAAATACCGTTCCCTCATTCCATTCCACCTTTAACTAAATACTTAATTCCAATCTATCAGGTGCTTCCATAACTTGTATAACCATGCCTGCAAAAACCTATGGAAGTGCCGTTTTCGGCATTGAAGCCATTACCATAACCGTTGAGGTTAATATTACCGGCGGATTGAAATATTTCGTAGTCGGATTGCCTGATAATGCAGTCAAAGAAAGCATGATGCGGGTTGAAAGTGCAATCAACAATTCGGGCTACAAGATGAAACGACAAAAGGTAGTCGTCAATCTGGCTCCGGCAGATATCCGCAAGGAAGGTTCAGCTTATGACCTTCCTATTGCCATAGGTATTCTGGCAGCTTCAGGACAGTTATTCAGCACCAAACTGGATCAGTATCTTATTCTGGGTGAACTTTCGCTGGACGGCGGCATACAGCCGGTAAAAGGGGTACTGCCTGTTGCCATTCAGGGGAAAAGAGATGGGTTCAGGGGTATCATTTTGCCCCACGAGAATGCCAGGGAGGCTGCAATTGTAGATGATTTTGAGGTTTATGGGGTAAGTAATATCAAAGAAGTGATCGGCTTTTTTGCCAATACTCTGGAACTTCAACAGACTCTGGTTAATACGCGTGAAGAGTTCAGTTATAATATCAATAATTACGAAAGCGATTTTTCGGATGTCAGAGGACAGGAAAACATCAAGCGCGCATTGGAAATCGCTGCAGCCGG
>Ga0208492_1001707_pt1 | contig 12630 bp, 8 predicted proteins | sample Subbioar_CSW14AB_FD_184820 | JGI IMG/M metagenome (GOLD analysis project Ga0208492, IMG submission 184820) | Serpentinite rock and fluid subsurface biosphere microbial communities from McLaughlin Reserve, California, USA - CR12Mar_CSW14AB (SPAdes) | ecosystem: Environmental > Terrestrial > Deep... | reverse complement strand
TATCGGCAATTCGGCGTCACAGTTGTAGGTTTTTGGCGTGCTTTTCGACCTTCGAAATGATGCCGCCGCCCAGACACACCTCGTCCTGATAGAAGACCACCGACTGGCCGGGGGTCGCGGCCCGCTGTGGGGCGCCGAATTCGACCAGCAAGCGGTCGGCGTCCCGCGCGACGATGGTGCACGCCTGGCTGACCTGGCGATAGCGGGTTTTGGCGGTGCAGGCGTAGGGCAGAGGCGGGGCCTCGCCTGCCACCCACGACAGATCGGTCGCGATCAGGGCCTGGCTTTGCAGGGCCGGGTGGTCGTGCCCCTGCACCACCGTCAGCACATTGTGTTCGAGATCCTTGGCCGCCACGAACCACGGCGCCTCGCCCGCACCGCGCACGCCGCCTATCCCCAAGCCCTGGCGCTGGCCGAGGGTGTAGTAAACCGCGCCGTGGTGCTGGCCGATGACGCGGCCGTCCTCGGTCATGACCGGCCCGGGCTGGGCCGGCACGTACTGCGCGAGGAATTCCCGAAAGCGCCGCTCGCCGATGAAGCAGATGCCGGTCGAGTCCTTCTTCTCATGGGTGACGAGGCCGGCGGCGCGGGCCATGGCTCGCACCTCGCGTTTGGGCAGGTCGCCGACCGGGAACATCGCATGCTGGAGCTGGCCCTGGCCCAAGGTGTAGAGGAAATAGCTCTGGTCCTTATTGCCATCGACGCCGGTCTTCAGACGCCAATGGCCAGCGACGTGATCGCTGCGCACGTAATGGCCGGTGGCGATGAGATCGCCGCCGAGCTTGCGCGCGCAATCGAGAAAGGCCTTGAACTTGATCTCGCGATTGCACAGCACATCGGGATTGGGTGTGCGTCCACGGCGGTATTCGGCGAGGAAGTCTTCGAACACGCCATCCCAATAGGCTTGTGACAAGTCGATGGTGTTGAGCGGGATGTCGAGCTTCTCGCAGACCTCGAGGCAATCGTCGACATCCTGTTCCCAGCGGCAATGACCGTCCTCGGTCGGCTCGTTCCAGTTCTTCATGAACAGCGCCGAACAGCGCAGGCCGGCCTCGCGGATGCGCAGCGCCGCGACCGAGGAATCGACGCCGCCCGACAGCGCCACCACGACGTGCGGGTCGTGATTGGCCGTCAGCAGCGCCGGTGGCAACCAGTCAGGTGGCCGCGTCATGGGCGTCAAAGATAGTCATGCAGCATGGTCAGCGGGTGGCGCGCACCGGCCAGGTAATCATCGACCGCGCGCAACACCAGGGGGCTACGCAATTGCGCGCCACGCGCCGCCGCTTCCTCGCGGGTCCACCAATGGGGCGCAATGATTTCCTTGTCGAGTTTGCGCGTCGGGTCGTGACTCAAGGCCGTGCCGGCGAAACAGAAACGCAGGAAGGTCTTGCCCGGAATCTCGGTCGCGAGGAGATAGATGCCGACCAGTTCGTCGATGCGCACCGTCCAGCCGGTTTCTTCCAGGGTTTCGCGCGCCGCGGCCGCGGGCAGGGTTTCGCCCGGGTCGAGATGCCCGGCCGGCTGATTGATGAGTATGCGACCTTCGATGCTTTCCTCGACGAACAGAAAGCGGCCGTTGCGTTCGACAACGGTGGCGGCAACCACGTGTGGGCGCCAGATATCGGTGGTGTAGGCCATGGTTCGTGACTCTGCTGCAGGGAGAAGGAGGCGGGCCGCGCGACTCAGATACGCTTGACCACCGGATTGTCCCACGAGCCGGTGATGGTGTACTTGCGGCTCAGGAACTTGTTCATCTGTTCGGGAATCGATTTGAACATCTTGCTGCCGATGAAGTAGGCCGCACCGGCGCCGGCGCCGATCGGGCCGAACAGCGCGCCCGCCAGCGGCAGGCTGTTGGACAGCGCGGGGGTCACGACGATGTGCTGATCGTAATCCTTGACTGCCAGACCCGTGCGGCCGGCGATATCGAAGCGCGCAGACGGCCCTTCGATCAAGAGGCTGTTGGTGTAGGCGTTGCCGTCCTGCAACTGGAATACGCCGGCAATGCGATCGAACACAAAGCCCTTGTCGAACAAATCCTCGAAATCGAGGCTCAGGCGGCGCGGCAGCGCCTGCAGACTCAACAGGCCGAACAGGCGTCCCGTGCCGGGATCGATATCGAGGAAGCGACCATTGGTGACATGCAGCTCGAAACTGCCGTTGATGTGGGCCAGGGCGAAATCGGCGGGCGTGCCCGCCCAGTTGGCCTGGATGTCGATGTCGGTCTCGCCATGTTTGATGTTGCCGACCCGATAACCGAAGCGTGACAACAGCGCGCCCAATGCCTTGGCCTTGACCGCGATGTCGAAATTGCTCTGATGGGCCTCGCCGTTCACCAGCCAGTCGCCGGTCGCGGCGATGTTGAAACCCTCACCGCTGAAATGCAGTTGGTCGAGCGTCAATCCCGAGGCATGGCGGCTGGTGCGGACATCGGCCTGGCCGAGTTCCATCTTGCCGTAGCGGAATTCCGCGCAGTGCATTTCAAATGCCGGCAGGCGACGCGGATCGAGTTCCGAGGCCTTGCCGACCGGCGCGGCCTTGAGCGCGCGCCGCATATGCAGCCGATCGAGATTGAGCCGCAGCACGCCACGGGCGGCGTCACGCGGGATTTCTATGTGACCGCTGACGTCCGGTCCGCTGGCGATGAGATTCCATCGTTCGGCCTCGCGCGTGCCGCTTAAGCGGGTGTCCTTGAACTTGCGACCCAGCATGCGCAGATCGCTCACCTGCAGATCCAAGGTCAGCGGCAACTGCGCGGTGTAGCCATCGCCATTGCCGCCCGGCTGCTGCGCGTAGCGCGTCCATTCATTCAAGGGCAGCAGCGGGATGTAGCCGGTGAGAGTCAAGCCCGGTGTGCCCTTGAAGCGCGGATCGAGACTGCCGAATACGAGTTCGGCGCGCGTCAGGCGGGCACGGCCGCCATCGTCGCGCGCGGCATCGAGTTCCATGCTGACGGTATCGCCGAGATCGACCCGGGTATGGAGCGCCATGTGATCGCGAATCGCCGCCGCGATATGCAATGGTCGCGCCGCGTCGGCGCTCTTGCCCAGCGGCCAGGGCAGATCGACCGCGAGCCCGCTGAGCGACGAGTCTATCTCCAGGCGTTGCGGCAGCCCGGCGGCCACGCCGGCCGCGCTCGGCACCTTCATGACTGCGCGCCACGGTACCGCACCGCGCAGGGCATCGAGCTTCTGATGGCGCTCCAGCCAGACGTGGATGGGCGGCGTGTATTTCTTGAGGTAGCGCAGCAGGCCCGCAGCGGGGGAGGTGCCGGTCATGCGGAATTCGCTGTCGTAGTGCGGGTCCTGCAGGGCGCCGTTGACGACCAGCTCGACCGGCGTGCCGTCGAACACCGCGCGCAGGTCCTCGCCGTGCCAGTCGTGATGGGTGAAATCAACGGCGCCGACGACATCGTCGAGCACCAGATTCTGTTTCAGCTCGGTGATACGGTTGCCCTTGAAACGGGCCGCGCCTTCGACTTCATGGGGGCCGCCCGCGTACAGCGCGAGTTTCATCTTGAGCGGCACTTCGATATGACCGCTGATGTCGAGATTGGTCAGACGACCGGCTCGGCCGTTCTTGAGCGGGCTGTCGCGGACCAGCGCGATGGCGCTCGCCGCCGTGCCGCGCGCCACGCCTTTGATCCTGAGCATGCGTTCATGCACGCCCATGTCCGGCAGCACGATGACCGCGCCGGCGATGTCGTTACCACTGATGGTGCCGCGTGTGACGTCGAGCTTGAGCTCGGCGCCGCGGACCGAAGCCTCGGCGTCCACGCCCTGCGCCACGGGCCACAGGTTGGCATAATGCAGCGTTGCTTCGCGCACCGAGAAGTCGGCGCTGAATTCGCCGCGCTTGTCCTTGAAGGGAAAATGATCGAGTGGGCCTTTGATGGCGACGCGACCGCGTTCGACGTGACCGCTTTCAAACAGACGGCGGAACCATTCCTCGCCATGCGCAGGCATGAGATGCAGCGGCAGCAGGTCCGGTATGCGGGTCGCATCGTCGGCGGCGAAGCGTGCATCGAGGTCGACCACGGGCGCGGCGTCGGCGCTGCGTTCGAGGGTGCCATCCACACCGACGCGCACGCTGGCGACCCGCGCGCGCAGATCGTGGGCCCGCATGCGCAGCGGCTCGTCGCCGTGCTTGCGCCAGGCCAGCGCGCCGTTCAGCTGTTCGACCGCCAGCGGCACCGGCAGCCGTTGATCGTCGCGCATCGTGAACTCGGCATCGTCAAATTCAACATGACCACCGCCGCCATTGGCTTTCAATTCAAAGGACAGCCCGTCGATGGCGCGAGGCCGTGTGGCGTCCTGCACGGCAAGCTCGCCGACTTTGGCCGCGACATAGAAGCGCGCTGGCGCCTCGCCGCGCGGTGACCACAAGGCATCGAGACGCGCCAGACGACCGTGCGGCTGCGCGCGCAACAGGCCGTCGCGCAACTCGCCCGGCGTCGTCATGCGCGTGATGAGATGGGCAAGCGGTTCGAGTGGCAGCGCGGCGGCGCGCACCGCGAGGCGCGGATTGACTTCATTGCCACCGGCACGCCACACCGCCGACAGTCGACCATTGCCCTTGGCACCACCGACACCCGGCAGGGCAATGTCGGCCAGCGCCAGATGCCAGCTCTCTTCGCGCTTGAGCAACTGGCCGCGCGCTTCGAGCACATGCCCGGCGTCCTGGCGCGAACGTTCGATCGCCAGTTCGAAATCGCTATGCCGGAGCACGCCGTCACGCCAGGTCGACCAGGCCACCAGATTGATCGGCACTTCGTCCGGACGCGGACCGCGCCAGTTGGCCTGACGCAGCAGATAGTCGCTGTTGATGCCGTCGAGGCGGGCGTCGATATTGCCTTCCCAGTGGGGGTCGAGCGGATGGCCACGGGTGTGGATTTCCAGCGTGGCGTGGCGGCCAATCATGTCGGGCAGATCGACATAGGCGGTGATGGTCTTGGTCTGGCCGCGACTCTGGATGCTGAGCATCAGGCCCGACAGCGCATAACTCGCGTGGGCGCGCTGATCGTTGACCGTCAGATCGGCTTCGCGCACGGTGAAATTGCCCTGGTCCAGCAGCCAGCGCATCACCGGCGAATGGGGCGGCGGCATGCCGGCCACCGAGAACTGACCGTTGATGTCACGAATGAGATTCATCGCCACGCCGCTGACGTTGAGACGGGTGGGTTTCAGTTCGCGGTGCTGGATCGAGGCGAGCGGCGCGATATCGATATCGACGCGTTCGAAGTGGATGAGTTCGGCCTGGTTGCGTTCGTCGAGGATGACCAGGCGATCAAACGTCAGGCGCGGCGCCCAACCGCTCCAATTGGCGCTGATACCGCCGACCTGCACCGGTCGGCCGACCAGTTCCGCCAGCCAGGCTTCGATGGCGCTGCGCTGTTCGCCTATCTGCGGCAACAGCATGCGCACCAGGGTCACCAGGGCGGCGCCGCCGATCAGGAGCACCGCAACGCTGGTCCACAGCAGGGAAAGGAGTCGCTCGAAGAACCGTCGCATGCACTGACTACAGCAGTACGACGTCGTACTGTTCCTGCGTGTAGGCGGTCTCGACCTGGAAGCGGATCGGTATCCCGATGAATTCCTCGAGCTCGGCGATGCTGGTGGATTCCTCGTCGTGCAGGCGATCCACCACTTCCTGTGAGGCCACCACCAGCAGACTCTGGGCGTCGAACTGGCGCGCCTCGCGCAGGATTTCGCGGAAGATCTCGAAACACACCGATTCGGCGGTCTTGATCGAGCCGCGGCCCTCGCAGGTCGGGCAGGTCTCGCACAGCACGTGTTCCAGGCTCTCACGGGTGCGCTTGCGTGTGATCTGCACCAGCCCCAGGGACGTCAGTTCGCTGACGGTGATCTTGGAATGATCCCGTTCCAGGCTCTTTTCCAGCGCGCGCAACACCTGGCGCTGATGTTCGACCTCGGTCATGTCGATGAAGTCGATGATGATGATGCCGCCCAGATTGCGCAGCCGCAGTTGCCGCGCGATGGCCTGGGCGGCCTCGAGATTGGTCTTGAAGATGGTCTCTTCGAGATTACGATGACCGACGAAACCACCGGTGTTGACGTCGATGGTGGTCATCGCCTCGGTCTGATCGATGACCAGATGCCCGCCGGATTTGAGTTCGACCTTGCGCTGCAGGGCGCGATGGATTTCGTCCTCGGTGGAATAGAGATCGAGGATCGGGCGCTCGCCGGGATAGTGCTCGATGCGCTCCAGCAGTTCCGGGGTGAACTCGGCGGCGAACTCGCAGACCTTCTGGAAGTTCTCCTTGGAGTCGATGCGAATCTTCTCGACCGAGGCCACCGCCACGTCACGTATGGTGCGCAATACCAGCGGCAGGTCCTCGTGGACACAGGCCGGCGCGCGCGCCGTCGCCAGGCGTTCCTGGATGGACAGCCACAGGCGATTCAGGAAGGCCATGTCGGCGGCCAGCTCGTTGCTCGACACGCCTTCGGCGGCGGTCCGCGCGATATAGCCGCCGGCATAGGCGCTGCTGTCGGTCTGGCGCGCCAGATCGGCAGTCTCGGCGAGGTCGTCGAGAGGTTTCAGGCCCGGATGCAGGGACACGATGAGGTCGCGCAGACGGCTGCGTTCACCATCGTCCTCGATGCGCTGGGAGATGCCGACCGTGCTCGAGCCCGGCATGAACACCAGATAGCGCGAGGGCACGCTGATATAGGTGGTCAGGCGCGCGCCCTTGGTGCCGAGCGGATCCTTGGTGACCTGCACGACCAGGGTCTCGCCCTCGCGCACAGCCTGTTCGATGGAGACCTCATGGCCGGTCTCCTCGGCGCGCCGGCTGGCGGCGGCGATGTCGGAGACGTGCAGGAAGGCGGTGCGTTCGAGGCCGATGTCGAGGAAGGCCGCGCCCATGCCGGGCAGCACGCGGCTGATTTTGCCGAGATAGATATTACCGACCAGCCCGCGGTTGCGGGTGCGTTCGATGGCGAGTTCCTGCAGCACGCCGTTCTCGATGACGGCGACCCGCGTCTCCTGCGGCGTGATGTTGACTAGGAATTCTTCCGCCATGCTTGCAGCGAGGGAGCCGGTGAGTGCGACAGTGCCGAGTGCGGCGGTAGAGGCATTATAGCGACGGCCGGCGACCAGCGACCAGCGCCGTCCCGGGCCTGACTGCGGAATGGGATGGCCCGCACATCCCGGGCCGGCCGGCAACGGGCAATTTCGGTGCGGCGGCGCTAACCCTTCTCTCTGCTTGCACGCCGCGTATAATGCGCGGCCCTACGCAGGGCCCGAAGCTATGCTGATCTCTGACCTCAACGACACGCTGGCCATGGTCCTCGCCATCGGGGATGGCAAGGTGCTCGAGCCGCTGACCGCGCGCCGCGCGATTGCCGCCATGCCCTTTGGCGGTACCTATCGCATCATCGATTTCGCGCTGACCAACTGCCTGCATTCCGGGCTGCGGCGCATCATGGTGCTGACCCAGTACAACTCCCTGTCCCTGCAGAATCACATTCGCGACGGCTGGTCGATCTTCAATACCGACCTCGGCGAGTACATCATGCCGGTCACGCCGCCGATCAATAACACCCTGTCGACCTACGCCGGGGTGGCGGACGCGCTGTACAAGAACCTCTATCTGCTGGACGGCGCCAAGGAAGAGAACATCATCCTGGTCTCGGGCGAGCAGATCTACCGCATGGACTACGCCGCGGTGCTGGCCTTCCATGCCGAGCATGGCGCCGATGTCACCATTGCCGGCGTGCCGGCGGTCAATGCCTATGGCGCGACCTTCCCGGTCGCCCTCGAAGTCGAGGGCATCGACGTCAAGGGCGTGCGCACCGAGGCCACTACGCCCGGCCCGGACGACAACCTCGTGTGGCCGATGCGGGTGTTCGTGTTCAAGCGCCGCAAGCTGGTCGAATTGCTCAAGCTGCTGGATGGCAAGACGCCCATCGAGGCGCCGCTGTCGACCCTGATCGGCGACAACATGCAGATCTTCAAGCGGGTGGTCGCCTACCGCTTCGGCGGCACCTCGGGCCGGGTCACCCAGGACCGCTACTGGCGCCGGCTGGACGATCTGGACGATTACTACGAAGCGAACATGGATCTGCTGGAACTCGAGCCACCGCTCGATCTCTACCAGGCCGACTGGCAGATTCGAACCTATCAGACCCAGCGCCCGCCGGCCCGCACCGTGCCCGGCCGCTCCTGCAACGAAGGTATCTGCGTCAATTCCATCGTCTCGGGCGGCACCGTCATCGCCGGCGGCGGCGTCAATCACAGCGTGCTCGGCAACCGCGTGTACATCGATGACGGCGCGACGGTCGAGGATTCCATCCTGTTCTCCGACGTCCGCGTGGGCGAGGGCGCGCAGCTGCGGCGCTGCATACTCGACCGCCATGTGCTGGTGCCGCCGGGCGAACAGATCGGTTTCGACAAGGCGCGCGACGCCAAGCGCTTCACCATGACGCCGGCCGGTGTCATCGTCATCCCCTCTGATTACAAGTTCAGCGCCTGAAGCCTTTCCCATGACATTCGAAGCGCGCCTCGCCGACTGCCTTCCGCCCGGCGCGCTGCTCTCGTCCGACGAGGCCAAGCGGCCTTATGAATGCGACGCCTTGTCGGCCTATCACGCCATGCCGCGCGTGGTGGTGGTGCCCGAGACCCGCGCCCAGGTCGAGGCGGTGGTGCGGCTCTGTGCCGAGTATCGTGTGCCGCTGGTGACACGGGGCGCCGGCACCGGCCTGTCGGGCGGTGCGCTGCCGCTGGTCGATGGTTGTCTGCTGTCCCTCGCGCGCTTCAATCGCATTCTCGATATCGACGTTGCCAACCGCACCGCGACGGTCGAACCCGGCGTGCGCAATCTCGCCATCAGCGAAGCGGTGGCGCCCTTCGGTCTCTATTACGCGCCCGATCCCTCGTCCCAGATCGCCTGCACCATCGGCGGCAATGTCGCCGAGAATTCCGGCGGCGTGCATTGCCTGAAATACGGGCTGACCGTGCACAACGTGCTGGAACTCGAGATTCTCAGCGTCGAAGGCGAATGGATGACACTCGGCGGACGGGGACTCGATGCGCCGGGTCTAGACCTCTTGGCGCTGATGCATGGCTCGGAAGGCCTGCTCGGCATCGTCATGCAGGTCACGGTCAAACTGTTGCCGCGTCCGGAACTCGCGCGCGTGGTGCTCGCCGCATTCAATTCGGTCGAAACCGCCGGCAGTGCGGTGGCCGCCATCATCGCCGCCGGCCTGGTGCCGGCCGGCCTCGAGATGATGGACAAGCTCGCCATCGAAGTCGCCGAGGCCTATTGCCACGCCGGCTATCCGCTCGATGCCGAGGCCATCCTGCTCTGCGAAGTCGACGGCAACACGGTCGACGTGGCCGCCCAGATTGAAGCGGTGAGCGCGGTGTTGAAGCAGGCCGGCGCCAGCGAGTTGCGCGTGTCGCGCGACGAAGCGGAACGCCTGCGCTTCTGGCTCGGCCGCAAGTCGGCCTTTCCCGCCATCGGTCGCATCGCGCCCGATTATTTCTGCATGGACGGCACCATTCCGCGCAAGCGTCTGGCCGAAGTGCTGGAACATATCAGCGCGCTGTCGCGAGAACTCAATCTGCCAGTCGCCAATGTGTTCCACGCCGGCGACGGCAATCTGCATCCCTTGATCGCCTTTGACGCCAACAGCGACGACGAGATGCACCGCGCGGCGCAACTCGGCAGCCGTATCCTCGCCAAATGCGTCGCGGTCGGCGGCACGGTGACCGGTGAGCATGGCGTCGGCATCGAGAAGTTGAACGAGATGTGTCTGCAGTTCAGCAGTGCCGAGCTGGAAAGCTTCTTCGCCTTGAAGAAGGCGTTCGACCCGAACGGCCTGCTGAATCCCGGCAAGGCGGTGCCGACCTTGCATCGCTGTGCGGAGTTCGGCGCCATGCATGTGCATGGGGGCAAGTTGCCGCATCCTGAATTGGAGCGATTTTAAGCGCTGAATCGCCCCCTCACCCTAGCCCTCTCCCCCGAGGGGGAGAGGGGACAAATTCTTACTCCCTCGCCCCTTCGGGGGAGAGGGCAGGGGTGAGGGGGAAATGAAAACCCGTCAAGGCGCGAACGCCTCGATCGCCCGCCAGCACGGCAGCGACGGATTATCGGGATTGATCGGCACCAGCGGCACATGATTCGCGCCGGCATCGAGATGTGCCTGCACGCGCGACCACACCGTCTTCTCGTCACCCCAGGCCAGCATCGCATCGATCAGGCGATCGCTGCCGCCATGCTCGAAATCGCCATCGGTGTAGCCGTACTCGCGCCACATGTTGAGGTAATTGGGCAGGCCCAGATAAAGCGCCAGCAATTGGCGACCGACGCGTCGTGCCGTCGTGGCATCCTTGGTCAGACACACGCGTTGCATGGGCGCGAGCCACGGCTTGGGGCCGAGGATCGCGCGCGACGCGGCGGTGTGCTCGGGCGTGGAATTGGCAGGGTGCGAACCCTGGGCTATCTGACCCGACAGGGCGGTCATCTTGGGGCCGAGCGCGGCGAGAATGATCGGCATTTCGCCAACCGGCGCCGTCAGGGTGCCGTCGTCGCTGCGTGACAGCGGTTGCTCGCTCATGCCTTCGACGGCGAGATTGGTCTTGATCGCAATCATCCTGTGGCTGGCGACGATGTTCTCGACATAGGCCTTCATGGTCGCGAGCGGCTTGCCGTAATCATGCCCGCGCAGATTGACGAACAGGGTATGGGAGACGCCGAGTCCGAGCAGGAAGCGCCCGCGCGATTGTTCCGTCAGCGTCTGCTGCATCATCGCGCAGGCCATGGGATCACGGCTGTAGATGTTGACGATGCCGGTCGCGGCAATGAGCTTGCTGGTATTGGCCAGCACCCAGCTCGCCGCCAGCACCGGCTCGCGACCGACCGCTTCGGGAAACCAGATGGCACCATAGCCGAGGCGCTCGATGTGTTGCGCAGCCGCGGCGAGTTCGCCGGCGCTCATGCCTTCGCTGAACAGGAAGATACCGCGTTGGGTGAGATTCATGGGGTCCCCTTGATTTATCTTCATCTTATTGTGGGTCCGACTTCAGACGGACATTGAGAATAAATTACCCAGCGCAGGCTGTGGGGTGAATGTCCGACTGAAGTCGGACCCACAGAGGATTGAAACTGTGCGTCAAGTCCGCGTGCCACCCACCGTCAGACTGTCGACCTTGATGGTTGGCTGGCCCACGCCGACCGGCACCGATTGGCCATCCTTGCCGCAGGTGCCGATGCCATTGTCGAGCGCCAGATCGCTGCCGACCATGGACACGCGCGTCAGCACATCGGGACCGTTGCCGATCAAGGTCGCGCCCTTGACCGGCGCCGTGACTTTGCCGTCTTCGATGAGATAGGCCTCGGCGGCACTGAATACGAACTTGCCATTGGTGATGTCGACCTGGCCGCCGCCGAAGCTGACGGCATAGAGACCACGTTTGACGCTCTTGATGATCTCCGCGGGGTCGCTCTCGCCCGGCAGCATGTAGGTATTGGTCATGCGCGGCATGGGGCGATGGGAATAGGACTGCCGGCGCCCGTTGCCGGTGGTCGGCACCTTCATGAGGCTGGCGTTGTGACGGTCCTGCATATAACCGCACAGTCGGCCGTTTTCGATCAGCACCGTGCGCTGACCGGGCACACCCTCGTCATCGACATTGAGCGAGCCGCGCCGCAGCGGCAACGTGGCGTCATCGACCACCGTGCACAAGGGCGAGGCGACCTGGGTGCCGATGCGCCCGGCAAACGCCGAGGTGCCCTTGCGATTGAAATCGCCTTCGAGACCGTGGCCGATGGCTTCGTGCAGCAGGATGCCCGGCCAGCCCGGCCCCAGCACCACGGTCATCTCGCCGGCCGGCGCGTCGACCGCGTCGAGACTGACCAGGGCCTGACGCAAGGCTTCGTCGGCGATGTGTTCAGGGCGGCCATCGCCGAACAGGGCGAGGTAGCCGGTGCGTCCGCCGCCGCCATGGCTGGCGGTTTCACGGCGCCCGTCGCGCTCGACGATGACCGTGACATTGAGGCGCACCAGCGGCCGCAGATCGGCGGCGAGGGTGCCGTCGGAAGTGGCGACCATCATCGCGCTGTATTGCCCCGACAGGCTGACCATCACTTCGCGCACGCACGGGTCGGCGGCGCGCAGACGCGCGTCGAGGCTGCGCATGAGGCTGAGCTTGTCGGCCGCATCGATTTCAAGCAGGGGATCGACCGCCGCATAGAGCGCTGGCGCGTGGTCCTTGGTCACGATGCGCACATCGCGGGCCTGGCCCTGGCGGGTGATGGCGCGCGCGGTGCGCGCCGCTTCGAGCAGGGCGGGCACGGTCAGGTCGTCTGAATAGGCGAAGCCGGTCTGCTCACCACTGACGGCGCGCACGCCGGCGCCCTGGCGAATGCTGTGCACGCCTTCTTTGACGATGCCGTCTTCCAGGCTCCAGCCCTCGCTGCGGGTGAATTCGAGATAGACATCGGCCAGATCCACCTGACGGCCGCAGAGGTCGGCGAGCACGGTTTCGAGATCGGTGAATTCGACGCCGGTGGGGGTCAGCAACTGGCGGCGGGCCTGGTCGAGGGCGGTGGAAGTCATGGCGCGGGCTCGGTGGTGTAGGAGGGGAGTATAAACCCCCTCTCCCTTA
>Ga0208492_1001706_pt1 | contig 12638 bp, 10 predicted proteins | sample Subbioar_CSW14AB_FD_184820 | JGI IMG/M metagenome (GOLD analysis project Ga0208492, IMG submission 184820) | Serpentinite rock and fluid subsurface biosphere microbial communities from McLaughlin Reserve, California, USA - CR12Mar_CSW14AB (SPAdes) | ecosystem: Environmental > Terrestrial > Deep... | reverse complement strand
GAGAGCGGCCCAGTCGGTGTATTCGTGGTCCTTCGACATGTCGGTCGCCGCGTGGTTGGCCCGCGCGATCAACCACATCACGAGCCGCTTCGGCGCGGCGTATTGCGAATAGGCGAGGAGCCCGGCGACCGGCGTCGCACGATCGGCGCGCCAGCCGGTCTCTTCGAAGAAGTCGCGCACCAGGCCCTCGGTGGCCGCGCGCGCGACCTCGCGGTCTCCCGGTCGGCCAGCCGTGTCCTCCGCGCCGGCCTCCGCGAGGCTCACCGAGAGGAACGCCGTGGGCATCTGCTCGAGCGCGTGGCGATGCTTGCGCACGAACGCGACAAGCTCGCGCTCGTGCCGTTGGACGTGCACGCTGCCCGCGACGACGGCTGCACCGTACGGCTCGAGCGTGTCGGGCGCGTCCGTTCGCGCGTCGCGCACCTCCGGCTCGAACCCGCGCGCACGCAAGGTGGCGGCGACGTGCTCCGCGATGCGACGCGTCTGCCCCTCACGGGTAGCGAACAAGACGAGCACCGGACGCCCGCGCTCGACCCTCGTCGGAGTCGACGGCGGCGCCACCTTCAGCGCCGGGAACCCGACGAACGGGCGGCCTTCCGCCGCGCAGATCGCCTGCGCTGTTTTGCGCCCGCTCGCGAGCGCAGTCGGCACACCGCCGCCCGGCTCGATCCATTGTCCAGCGAGATAGAGTCCTTCGAGGCCTGGGAGCGTCCGCTCGACATGCCCGAACAGGCCTGCGGCATTGGGCAACCATCCCTCGTACGCGCCGCGCCACGAACGCGCCGCGTTCCAGTACGTCAGGGGCGTGACCACGTCGGTCACCTCGACCGCTGCTCCGATGCCGGGGAATAGCTTCTCCAGCGGTTTTAGGAGCCGCTTCGCGATGGCGGCCTTCTCGGCGCCATATCGAGTACCGCGAGACGCCCACCAATCGTAGTCGGTGCGCGCGATCACCTGCACGACCGCGTGACCCGGCGGTGCGAACGAGGGATCGTCATTGCACACGCGCACCGTCATCCGCGAATCGGTGACCCCTCCGACATCGATGGGCTCGAAGCCCTCGATACTCCACAACGAGGGCACCTCGGCGAGGGGCACCTTCACACCGAAGCTCGCCATCACGATCGGATCGAACAGCTTCCACTCCGCGAGCCGTTTGCGCAGCTCCTTCGCGCCGTAGCGCCCGCCGAGCAGGCGGAACACGGTCTCGGGCGAGCTCGCGGTCGAGACCACGACGTCTGCCTCGACGATCGTCCCATCGGCGAGGCGCACGCCGTACGCCCGATCGCCGCGAACCAGGATCTCGTCGACGGTGGCGTGCAGCTGCGCGACGCCGCCGAGCCTCTCGTACGTGGCGATCAGCGCGTCGCGGAACGCCGCCGTCCCGCCGACGGGACGCGACAGCGTGCCGTGCTCGAGGTAGCCGAGGAACCCGGGCAGCGCGATCGCAGGCGCTTCCGGGGGCATCAGCGAGAGCAACGCCGCCGCGAGCGCCGGACTCTTGATGTGCTCGGCCACCCACGCGTTGAGCGGCTTGCGGAACCGCATCAGCACGCCCAAATCGCCCTTCACCTCCCAGAGCCGAGCGAGGGTGTCGCGCAACGTCGAGAGCTCCGGCGCGTCGAGCGACGCGGGCAGCGTCGCGATCGCACGTGCGGCCTCCACGATGCTCCGGATGGCGCCGGCGTCGTCGGGGCCGAGGCGCTCGAAGTCGCGCGCGAGTGCGTCGAGATCGCGCGTCACCCTCAGCTCCCGGCCACTGCCGAGATCGCGCATCGTCACGAAGGTGTCGATCCCCCGCCGCTGCACCGTGGGGAGAATGCCGAGCTCCTCGTAGACCCGGTCGAACGAGCCGCCGGTCAACCAGTGGATGCAACCGTCGATGGTGTACGCGCCGCGGGTCCACGCGGTGCACACGCCACCGAGCGCGAGGTTGTGCTCGAGAATCGTCGTGCGGAACCCAGCCGCGCGCGCATAACAACCCACGGACAACCCGGCGAGACCCCCGCCGACGATCACGATGTGACGATCGCGCATGCCACGCCGCAGGCAACCGTCGTGCCCCTCGGCCATGCCCGGATTCTCGTGCGCGCCCGGCGGCAGCAACTGCGGAGCCCCGCACGGAGTGCGCGCTTGCGCGCTTACCCGCCCTTCGCGTCACGCTCGATGCGCGCGTGTGCGAGCGAACGACGCGCCTCGTCGACGTCGGTGGCCCGGAGTCGGGCGAGCAAAGTCTCGGCCGTGACGATCCCGTGCGCCAAAGCCTCACGGCCAAACCGGAGGTCCTTCTCGCGACCGGCGACATACTTCGCGACTACGAGATCGTGTGGCTCGAGGCACCAACCGGTGCAATCGCGGGTGTTCGCGTTGCGCACGGGGACGAGTCGGTCCTTCCACCCACGCGGCAGGATCGCCGTGTCTTCCCCGACGCCCTGCGCGTAGTACCCGAAGGTGTCGTGGAACGGAGAACCTTCGCCGATGGTGCCGTCGACGAGATCGGCGCGCTCCGGGTGGTTCTTCGGATACACGTCGGCCTCGTTGGACACGAGCAATGAAGCCGGCGCGTTCGGCACCGCGCCGAGAATCGACTGGCTGCCGATGATCACGAGCTCGTCGTCGTCGGCAATCTGACACGCCGCCCGGATCACGTGCTCGAGCTCACCGCGCTTCATCGGACGCCTCACGAACCTCGCGCCAGATCCGCCAACGCGTGCGAGGGTCGACCACGCCCGCGAACGGGGTGGCCGTACGTAGCGTCCGCATGCGTTCGTCGTCGCGTACGAGCTCGTCGCAGAGCGATTCGACGGGACGCTCGAGGAGCTCCAGCCAAGCTCGCGCGTACTCCTCGTGAACCTCGGCGTTCTCGAGCCATCGCTCGACCCGAGCGCGCGCACGCGACAGCACGTCTGGGTCCTGCCGCAGCCGATCGGCCACCGCGCGGTGGTAGGCGATGCTCCGTAGTTCGGCCAATCGATGCGGATCCACCCTGGAAGCATAGCGCGGCCGGTTACTGGTCGCCGACGATCCCCTTCAACCAGTCAGGGTCGGACAACACGCGCGCCGTGACCGCCCAGTGGGACGTCGTCCGCGGATTCAATGCGCGGAGCTGCGGATCTTCCATGCCGATCACGGTCGCTCCCGGAGTCGACAAAAGAATCGGTGAGTGCGTCGCGAGGATGATCTGACAACGGCGGTGGTTCACCGCCTGCCAGATGGCGCGCACGAATTTGAGCTGACTCGTCGGGGAGAGCGCGGCCTCGGGCTCGTCGAACAGATACAGCCCGCCCTCCATGCCGCGGGACATCCGCGCGAAGAACGACTCGCCATGGGAACGGTGGAGGAGCGACGTGCCGCCATGAATTGCGAATGGATCGCCGAGAAAATCCGGGTCCTCGCGCCGCTCCTCGAGCAAGGCGGCGAAGTCGCCGGCGTTCTCCGCGGTGAAGTAGTACGCATCGCGCGGACGCTCGCGGAATCGCGGACGCACGATGTCGATCAGTGTCCCGAGCCGATGGTGTGCTCCGCGGTCGGAGCCGAGCTCGTTGCGCGAGCCTCCCGTCGTGGGCAGCCCACAAAGCGCCGCGAGCGTGCGCATCAACGTCGACTTTCCCGAGCCGTTCTCGCCCACGAGGACGGTGATCCGTGTCTCGAAGTCGAGCCGCAACCCTTGGACCCACGGCAAGGAGAACGGGTACTCGCCGCTCGGGCACGGACGCACGCGCTCGATCCCGCTCAGAAACGGCACGGCGAGCGCCAACCCGCGCGCCAGGTCGGACAATTCGCGGATCGCCATCCCCGATCCAGTACCGCCCCGCACGACCCGGCGCAAACTCGGCAAGGCTGATCGAGGCCTGGCCGGGTCCTATACGTCGGCGGGGTACGATTCGTTCATGGTCACCGTCGCCGACACCGCCTTCTCGATCGCCGTCGTGCGCGCCGAAGAGAGCGCACGCGCCGAGCGCCTGTTCGAAGACCCTTACGCGCACATGTTCCAACCCACGGAACCCGACGCCATCGAAGCGACGAACCGCTACCTCGAGCTCCCGCTCTTCCGCGAAATCATCCGCCTGCGCACCCGCTTCATCGACGACGCGATCCGAGCGCTCGGCGGCCTCCGCCAACTCGTCGTCCTCGGCACCGGCTTCGACACCCGCGCCCTCCGCATGCCCGAGCTCGCCGATACCCGAATCTTCGAGATCGACTTCGCCGACCAACTCGAACGCAAACGCTCATTCCTCGATGCAGGAGGCATCACCCTCCCAAACCGCGTCGTCTACGTCGCGTGCGACTTCTCCGGCGACTGGGAACCCCGTCTCCTCGCCGAGCTCGAGGCACACGGCTTTCACCGCGGCGCCGGCGCAATGTTCGTGTGGGAGGGCGTCATCGGCTACATCGACGGCCCCGCCATCGATCGCAGCCTCGCATTCATGGTCCGAGCCGGCGGCCCCACCACCCGCGTGGCCTTCACCTGGGCGCAGCCCTCGATCGACCCCGACTCCCTCGAGCAGCGCACGACTCGCGCCGGCTTCACCCGCTGCGAAGACGTCGGCTCCGACGAGCTCTGGCGCCGCCACCTCCCCGGCGAGCCCCCGTTCATCGCCACGATGTCTCGCCTGGCGATCGCAGAGGTGTAGCTACTCCGCGAGCGCCACGATCTCGTGGATGTACTTGCCCTTCGCGAGCGTCTTCGTCTCCTGACCGACCCGGTGCACGATCGTGCGCCCGTCCGAATGGACGATCGACCCGTCGGCGCAGAGATCGAAGTACGCGACCCCGCGCGCGATCACCGACTGTTTGCCATCGCGCATGCACACGAGCTCGCTGCTCGGATCGACCGCCGGCGCCTCGTCCTCGTCCCCTTCCGCCGTCTCCCGCGCCGCATCCACGATGTTCCCGAGCACCAGCATCCGCCGCGCATCGACCCGGCGCGCCTTCGCGTCGCCACTACGCAACAACGGCTTACCGCTGTATCGCGCCGCGAAGAAGTTCAGATACTGCACCAGCGCCCACAAGAGCCGGAATGGGAACAACACCGCATCGACCAGCACCCGCCAGATCGGCGGCGGCTTGTACTTCACCCGCGGCCTCCGGATCGCATACACCGCGCCATCGGCGGCCATTCGCGGTGCACCGTACTCGTACTCCGCGTCATCGAGCAGCGTGGTGATCTCGCCCTCTTCCACGTCGAGCCGGTGGATCGCCGTCGACGAGAACCCCGCCACGTTGCCGCCCGCGTCTCGGCCGATCCCGCAAGATTGGTAGACGAGCGCGCGCACGCCCGGGACCCAGGAAGGAGCGCCGTCGACCGCCTCGCCCTCGGTGATCTCGAGCAGCTCCGACCCGTCGCCCCGCATCAACGCGAGGTGCGCGAACGCGCCCTTGCCGCGGACCGTGCACGCGAACACGTCCTCGTCGTGGTGATACGCGGGATCGCCCACGATCTGATCGGCTCCGTGAAAGAGTCGCAGCTCCTCGCGCGCGTGCACGTCGTACGAGAACAGGCCGGACACGACGCCGGACGACATCGTGTACACGACCTGCCCCTTGCGCGGCCCGCGACAGAGCCCGGTGAACGCGATCGGGATCGCGCCGGGATCGCGCTCGACGGCATCTTCGCCCATCGCCCCGCCGAGCCCGAACATGAACCGCGCGCCGCGTCCCTGCGTCTTCCACGCGTTGCGCCGTGCGATCTTGGTCGCGCGTACGCGGACCGATTGAGCGTACGGGCTCTCGATCTCGATGGGCTCGCCTGCATCGGCGAGCTGAACGAACAACTTTCCCTGCGACAACCAGGCGACCGACGGCATGACGACTCGTCAGTCTGCGGTGAGGTGGCCGGGCGTCAAATCAGCTGTGCTCCGCATGCACGACCCTGCGATGGAGCGGAGCACGTCCGCAGAGGGTTCGGGTTCTGCACCCACCCAGCAGTGATGTTCGTTCCGTACCGTACTCCGTCGCGCCCACACACCGAGGACGGCCGCGTCCGCCGGGTGGGCGTCGAGCTCGAGTTCGCAGGTGTCGCCCTCGACGAGGCCGTCGCCGCCGTTTGTGATCTCTACGGCGGGACTCGGGTGGCCCACTCGCGCTTCGCGCAGGCGGTCGAGGGCACGCGCCTCGGCGACTTCCGCGTCGAGATCGACAGCAAGCCGCTGCTCGCCGGCAAGCAGCACCAGATGCTCGCGTCGCTCGGGGTCGAGGACGCCCGCGCTCACGACCTGCTCGACAACGTGCTCCAGTGGCTCGCCCGCATGTGGATCCCGTGCGAGATCGTCGCACCGCCCATCCCCTACACCGAGCTGCCGTTGCTCGAGGACCTGCGCGCCGAGCTCTGTGCACGCGAGGCCCGCGGCACGCGCGCTTCGGTGCTCTATGGTTTCAGCTTCCAGCTCAACGTCGAAGTTCCCGCGACCGATGTCGAGACCCTGCTCGCGCACCTGCAGTCGTTCCTGCTGCTCTACGACTGGCTGGCCGCAGTGGTCGACGTGGACCGGACTCGCAAGCTCGGCCCGTTCATCCAGCCGTTCCCCGAGTTCTATCGCCGTCAGGTCATCGATCCGACCTACCAACCCGATCTCGACGAGTTGATCGACGACTACCTCGTCGCGAACCCCACCCGCAATCGTCCCCTGGACATGCTGCCGGTGTTCGCCACCCTTCGTCCCGAGAAGGTGGCCGCGCTCGCGCGCAACGCCGACAAGGTGAAGGCGCGCCCCGCGTTTCACTATCGACTGCCGAACAGCCTCGTCGACGATCCGGCCTGGAGCATCGCGCTCGAATGGAACCGGTGGTGCGAGGTCGACCGTCTCGCGGACGCCCCCGCCCGCAGGCGCGAGCTCGGCACCGCGTTCGGCACTCGTGCGTCAGGGCAGCTGGGTCGCCGCGCGTGGGTCGCAGAGGTCGCCGAAGCGATCGACACGAAGGGAGGAAGTGCCGGCGTGCTAGCTGCACGCCGGCCGATCGGGTGACATGGCCCGCGCTCGCGTGGGAGTCACCGGTCCCGATCGCGGCGGCGTCGTCGCGTGGGAGATGACCCGCGTCGCGCTCAGACGCTCGGGCGCAGACGCCGTACGCATCACCGTGTCGCGCCCACAATCGATCGACTTCCTCGACGCGCTGGTCATCGGCGGCGGCGCCGACATCGACCCGTCGCTCTACGGCGAGGAGCCGGAGCCGGTCTCCGACGTCATCGCGCAGTCACGCTCGGCGGTGCGATTCCATCGAACGCCGGGGCTGTCGCTGGTCCTCGCGCCGAGCATCTTCCTCATGCGGAAGATCTTCGAGCGCCACACCGCCGCTCCCGTCGACTCGGCACGCGACGACCTCGAACGACGTCTCATCGACGCCGCCCTGGTCAGGAACAAGCCACTCCTCGGCATCTGCCGCGGCGCCCAACTCCTCAACGTCTGCCTCGGAGGTTCACTCCACCAGGACGTCGGCAGCTTCTACGAAGAGAAGCCGCACGTGCGCACGGTGCTCCCCCGCAAGCTCGTCGAGATCACCGAAGGGACGCATCTCGCCCGTGTCGTCGGCGCCGCTCCGTGTCTCGTCAATGCGCTCCACCACCAGGCCATCGACGACCTCGGCCACGGCGTCGTCGTCGCCGCCCGCGAAGACAACGGCATCATTCAAGCGATCGAAGTGCAGTCCGCGCCCTTCGCCATCGGGGTCCAATGGCACCCCGAATACATCCCCCAACACCGAAGGCAACAAGCTCTGTTCGAAGCGCTCGTCTCCCGTGCGTAACGTCGAGGAGGAGGAGCCTGCATCAGAGCTGACACATCTCGACGGTGCGCAGCAGACAGCGCCCGCGGATGCACTCGGATTGGAACCCGTCGCACTCGTGCGAGCCGGCCGAACCGCACGAAGCGCCCTCGGCCTTCGCGGGGGCGCAGCGATCGTCGATGCACCTCGCAGGCGCGTTGCACAAGGTGAGCGCATTGGCCGTGAGGTCACAGGGCTCTCCCAGCGCCGCCGTCGCCGTCGCGCGACAGACAGAGTTCGCTGCGCAGGTCGTCTCCGCGAACGCGTCGCACTGACCGAAGCCGTTGCATCCCTCGCCGGGCTGCCTTCTTACCGCGCAACGATCGCCGTTGCAGAAGAGCAATCGGCCGCAGGGCTCGTTCGGACCACACGAGTCGCCGAGCGCCCCAGGCCGGACGCAGCTGTTCGCCGACGTGCACACGAGCCCCGGGGCGCAGGCATCGTGAAGGCATGGTTGTCCGACGCGCGGCGGCGCCGCGCACACACCGCACGCGGTGTCCGGCGCCCGATCGCAGAACCGACTCGCGCACTGCTCGTGAAACGCGCAGAAGGAACCATCGACGAGCGAGCCTGGAGGGTATTCGCAGACGTCGGGGAGGCTCGAAAGAAACCCGGCACAGTCCGACTTGCGCACGGCATCGGCGCAGGAGGCGATGTCCGCAACGGTCCGGTTGGAGCCCCCGAGCCCCGCGGTTCGGAAGCAATGGTCGAAGACCGCAGCCGTGCACACGGCGCCGACGCCGGTACCCGTCTTCGCGAGGAAGGGCGCGCAGGTCTCGACACGCGCGCAGACACTCTCCGCGAGCGCAATGCACGCCACCCCGCGCGGCGTCGCCGTCGGGGTTGGCTGGGGACCGGAGGCACCGCCCCCGTCGCCCGCCGTGCACGCAACGCCAACGAGCGCGACGACGATCGCGAGCAGTTGGGAGTGTCCCACCAATCTACTTGGCGGTGATTTCGCGCGGCGGCACGAGGAACAGAACCGTACGACGGTCCAGCTTCACGCTTCCCGGCATGCCGAGCACGTCGATGAACGCATTGAAGAACTGCGCCGAGGCCTTCGGCTTCACGATGGTGTTCATCTGCGGCAGGACCTCGAAGCAGACCGGCGTACCGACCTTCACCGCGATGAACGTGTCCTTCACGCCGTCGGTGCCGGTGTCCTTCGCGGCCTGCGGCGGGCAGCCGTTCGCCGGAGCGCCCTCCTCCATCGCGCGCAGCGCCTTGATGAACCTGGTCGCGTCGACGACGGTGCCGTCGTCGCCCATCGCGTTGCTCGGATCGTTCGAGGGCACCGCGGTGACGTCGAACTGCGAACCGACGCTGATCGCCTGGATGGCCTTCACGATCGAGTCGGACACACCCGACCCACCGCTGTGGAGGAAGTTGAGCCGGCAAGAGCCGCTCGGCCCGGTCGCCGCGCGGCAGGCGCCGCTCGTGCCGGTCGGGCACTGTCCTGCGCCGCACGCCGCTCCGAACGCACCGGGCGGGATGTTCGACTTGGTCGCGTCGGACAGATCGTTCGCCTGGGTCTCGGGCCCCGAGGTGATGTCGACGAAGCGCGCGTTGTTCTTGATGAACTCTTTCTTCAGGTCAGCGATCGACGGCGGCGCGGTCACGCTCCCGCAATACGGTCCGTCGTAATCGACGGAGTTCGAGATGTCGTGCCAGCTGACGTCGGTGATGAGCACGACCACCGGCAAGCTGCCCGGCCGGAAGTCCACGCCGCCGAAGGTGAGCGCTTTGGGTTTGTGCAGGGGAAGCGAGCCGCCCGACCAATTCAGCGCGCCGCCCGTGAGGATGTGCCACATCGAGGGCACCTGCGACTCGGGCCCGTCGGCGCCGCCGCTCGCGCTGTAACCGGTGGTCGCCGCCTGCGCTGCTTTGAGGTCGGTGGTGACGACCTGGTAGACCTTCACCGGGAAGTCGGTGCTGCCACCGTGGCTGCAGACCGGGTAGTCCTTGTGATCGACGACCGCGAGGCCGACCGACGGAATGGCCGCCGCGAGCTTGGGGAAGATGGTGCTCGAGAGGTTGGTGCGGAGGTTGGTCACCGAGCCGCTCATCGAGCCGGTCGTGTCCATGTTGAACGCGACGTCGACCTGCTTGATGTTGGTGCCGAACTTGAGGACGTCCTTCTCCGGATCCGGCGGGCCCATGTATGGGACCGAGAAGAAGAAGTCCTTCTTGTCGCCGCTCTTGCGGAGCTGGATGATCGTCAGGTTCGCCGCGCCGCTCTTGCCCTCGGCCTCTGCGCGCACGATCGTCGTCACGCCCATCTTGCCGCCGGGCAGCGTGTCGACGGAGGTGAACGTGGCTCCGGCGAACGACCCGAGCGTCGGGTCGTCGATCGTGAACGACGCGGACCCGGTGACGTCTTTCACGCCATCGAGCCGCGCCTTGTAGTTCACGATCGCCTTGGTCGGCGGCGAGGTCGTGGTGTCGATCGTGACGACCGCGTTCGGCGGGTCGAGCTCCAGCCCGTTGAGCGTGGGACCGCCCTCCGAGTTGTCGCCGTCGCCGCCGACCTCCCAGTCACTGCCGCCCGAGTCGTCGGTCAGCTCGTTGTCCGCACCGAGCGTCTTGCCTGCGCCGCACGCGACGAGCGGAGCGCACAAGAGAGCGAGGAACAACGGCGAACAAACGCGCTTCATGACGACTCCAGCAACCAAGGAAGAACGAACGAGCCCGAATCGACTACTTCGCCGTGATCTCGCGCGGGGGCACGAGGAAGAGCACGGTGCGGCGATCGAGCTTCACGCTGCCCGGCATGCCGAGCACGTCGATGAACGCGTTGAAGAACTGCGCCGAGGCCTTCGGCTTCACCGTGGTGTTCATCTGCGGGATGACCTCGAAGCACACGGGCGTGCCGACGGTCACCGCGGTGAAGGTGTCCTTCACCCCGTCGCCGCCGGTGTCCTTGGCCGCGTGGGGCGGGCAGCCGTTCTTCGGATCGCCCTCATCCATCGCGCGGAGCGCCTTGATGAACTTGGTCGCGTCGACGACCGCGCCATCGTCGCCCATCGCGTTGGTCGGGTCGTTCGACGGAATCGCGGTCACGTCGTACTGCGAGCCCACCGCGATGCCCTGGATCGCCTTGACGATCGAGGTGCTCACGCCCGTTCCGCCGGAGTGCTTGAAGTTGAGGCGACAGGTGCCACCGGGGCCGGTGGCCGCGCGGCAACCGCCGCTGGTGTTGGTCGGGCACTGACCCGCGGGGCACGCGGTGCCGAACGCACCCGGGGGCACGGCGCTCTTGGTCGCGTCCGAAAGCGTATCGGCCTGCGTCTCGCTGCTCGACGTGATGTCGACGAAGCGCGCGTTGTTCTTCACGTACGCCGCGGTCATCGTCGCGATGGTCCCGCCCGTGACGCCGGCCGGGCCGTAGTCGGACTCGGTGTGCCAATTGACGTCGGTGATGAGCACGATCACCGGCACCGAGCCTGCGCGGAAGTCGACGCCACCCCACAGACCCGCGGGCGTCTTCGGCGGAATGTGCACCGGCACCGAGCCACCTGGCCAGGTGAGGGCGGCCCCCGTGAGCATGTGGAACATCGAGGACATCTGCGACTCTGGGCCGTCGGCGCCGCAGTGGACCTGGAGCAGGTTCGCTGCGTCCTGCGCCTTCTTCAGATCGGTGGTGATGACCTGGATGGTGCGGTGCGGAAGATCGCCGGGCGTAGCCGCGGTGCTGCTGCAGCCCGAGCTGCCGAAGCTGCCGGTGGGGAAGTCGTCGTGGTAGCTCACCGACAGACCGACCGAGGGAATTGCCGCCGCGAGCCCGGGGAAGATGGTGCTCGAGAGGTTGGTCTTGAGGTTGGTGACCGAGCCGCTCATCGAGCCGGTCGTATCCATCGTCACCGCGACGTCGACCTGCTTGATGTTGGTGCCGAACTTGAGGACGTCCTTCTCCGGATCCGGCGGGCCCATGTACGGCACCGAGAAGAAGAAGTCCTTCTTGTCGCCGCTCTTGCGGAGCTGGATGATCGTCAGGTTCGCAGCGCCGGTCTTGCCCTCGGCCTCCGCGCGCACGACCGTCGTGATGCCCGTCTTGCCACCCGGGAGCGCGGTCACCGAGGTGAACGTCGAGCCCGCGAACGTGCCGAGCGTCGGGTCGTCGAGCGTGAGCACCGCGGTGCCCGAGACGTCCTTGCTCGGCCCCATGTCGGGCGTGAGCGTCACCTTGTAGTTCTGCACCGCGGCCAACGCCGGCGACGTGGTCGTGTCGATCGTGATGACCGCGTTCGGCGGATCGAGATCGAGACCGCTGAGCGTCGTGCCGCCCTCGAAGTCACCGCCGTCGACGTTGACGTTGATGCCGCCCTCGTCGCCGGCGTCGTCGCCCGCGAGGTCGTCGGAACCGAGTGTCTTCGCCGCACCGCATGCGAGCGAGAGCGAGGCGAGGAGGGCGAGGCCCAACGGAGACAATAGGCGATGGGTCGACGTCATGAGTGGCGCTCCTGGCACGCGGTGGTCACGCGCGTGTGAAGAAAGTGGCTGCGGACGGTCGCCTCCGCGGAGCGCGGGGCCAGACGTAACAGAGCCTGTCATTCTTCGACATGGGCGGACCGAGTCAAGCGGTCCGCATCGCGTCACATTCGCGAGACACCTACGAATGAGCCGGCGCAGTGCGTGAACGTCGGCGGACGTGCGCAGAATTATTCTTCAAAAGTCTGGAAAACTCGAGCCTGTCAGCTCAAGAGCCGTCGAAGAATTGCCCCCGGACTGAAGTCCGGGGCACCGACTGCAAGACGAAGCCCTCCGGGCTGGCGGGGGGATCGAGCGAGGAAGTGCAGTCCTTCGTTGACGAACCGCGATCGCCGATCGGCACAATTTTCCGCACGTGCGACACGAAATTCAGTTTGCGGCGACAACCT
>Ga0208492_1001704_pt1 | contig 12661 bp, 6 predicted proteins | sample Subbioar_CSW14AB_FD_184820 | JGI IMG/M metagenome (GOLD analysis project Ga0208492, IMG submission 184820) | Serpentinite rock and fluid subsurface biosphere microbial communities from McLaughlin Reserve, California, USA - CR12Mar_CSW14AB (SPAdes) | ecosystem: Environmental > Terrestrial > Deep... | reverse complement strand
CCCTATCGCTCGTTTCGATTGAAGCCCGCTCCCGCGGGCTCCTTTGCGCAGGTCCTCAGCGGAGTCGCGATTCGCCGCTGGTTCCACGCAAGGAGCCCGTAAGGGCTTCAAGCTGAAGACGCGTGCGCTCGTGAGGTTCGCGAAGGGGCCCCGGCTCTTCAAGCCGGGGGGAACGGGTCACCAGAATCAACGCATTCGAGAACTGCTCCACCGCTAGACTGGGGGCGATGCGCCTCGCCCTCACGCTCTTGGGTTCCTCGTTGCTCCTCCTCGGCTGCTCGAGCGACGGCGACTCCAGCTCCACCTCGGCGTCGGGCGATGCGTTCGCCGCGCTACGCGCTCGATGCGTCGAGAAGATCAATGCGTATCGTGCGACGCTCGGCGCGCCGCCGTACGCCGCGTGGCCCGAGCAAGGCACCTGCTCCGACCAAGAGGCGGCCTCCGACTCGCAGACCGGCAAGGCGCACGGCGCGTTCGGAAAATGCACCGAGATGGCCCAGAACGAGTGTCCCGGCTGGCCCGGCCCGCCCGAGACGATGGTCGACAAATGCCTCGAGATGATGTGGGCGGAGGGCCCCGGAAGCGACTTCTCGAAGCACGGCCACTACATCAACATGTCGAGCACCAAGTACAGCAAGGTGGCCTGCGGCTTCTTCCAGACGGCCGACGGCAAGTGGTGGTCGGTCCAGAACTTCCGTTAGTCACCGCGTGCGCCAGGCGTGGAGCGTGAGCGCAGTCGCTGCGGCGCCGCCGAGACCGATGCAGTCGAGAGACCACGCGGGGAACAGCGCCGAGAAGCCCGCGGTCAGAAGGAGCGCAATCGCCCCGCGGAAGAATCGGCGATCGAGCACGATCGCCAGGGTGGCGAACGCGTAGGTGTAGAACAGCGGCGTGAGCGCGAGGGCGGAGCGCACGGGGACGTGCAGGAGGATGCCGGCGACCCACCACACCTCGACGGCCACCGCGGTGAAGATCAGCCCACCGTAGAGCCTTCGGTTGGCGCGATTCTGGAAGAACGTGCGGCGACGGGCGAGGCCATAGGGAAGGAATGTGGCCACGAGCAGAGCACCGAAGAGGAGCAGCTCGCGGTAGCCGATTCGGAGGATGCCGCTCCGATCGAGGATGCCGAACATGACGCCGACCACCGCCCACGTCCCTCCGAGGACGGTGAAGAGGAACTGTCGCTCGCGACCTCCGAGCGTCAGGTCGAGCTCGCGACCGATCGCTTCGAGCGACTCGACGTGTCGGGCCCGCTCGTCGAGTGAACGCCGAAGGAGCTCGATTTGTGCGCCGAGCTCCGTCGCCGCGTCGACGAGCTGCGCGTGAAAAGCCACGGCGGCCTCGAGGCGGCCTTCGAGAATCGCGTGGCGGGTGCGCCGCTCGACCAGCGCGCGCTCGAGCGCACCGAGGCGGGGATGCTCGGGCCATTCACGGCGGGCCTGCTCGATCGCGACCTCGATCTCGGAGAGGCGCGGCTCGATCTCGGGATCGATGCCGCGGGCGAGTCGGCTGTCGATCTCGGTCAACCCCTCGTCGGCACGGTCGACGAAGTGCTCCGCGCCCCGGTGGCGGAGGAAGCCATCGATCGCCTCGCGCAGCGCGTCCGCGCTCTGGAAGCGTTGGGAGGGCTCGCGCTTCAGGGCGGTGCCGAGGATGCTCGCGAGCTCGCGCGGCACCTCGGGCCCGTACTCGACCTTTTCGCTGGTGAACGCGTGGGCCAGGGCCGCGAGGACCGTCGGTGCGTCGTGCGGCGGGCGCCCGGTGACGAGCTCGTGGAGGATCGCACCGAGCAGGTAGACGTCGGTGTGGCGATCGACCTTGTCGCCGTCGGCCGCCGCGAGCTCGGGCGCCATGTAGGCGGGCGTTCCCGCGGGGCCGCCGAGCGTCGTCGCCCGAGCGAGCCAGGTCGGTCCGTCGACGGTCGCGCACGCGAGACCCCAATCGAGCACGTAGACCTCGCCGAAGTCGCCGAGCATCACGTTCTCGGGCTTGAGATCGAGGTGGAGCACGCCTTTGCGATGGGCGAACGCGACGGCGCGACAGACCTCGCCGAGAACGCGGAGGTGCGCTTCGAACGCGGTCTTCCCGCGGAAGCGCTCGTGCCCGCCGCTCCCGGCGAGAACCTGCGCCCAGCTCGTTCCCTCGATGCGCTTCATCACGACGGCGATGCCGTCGCCGACACGAGCCAGCGTGTGGATGGGCGCGACGTTGGGGTGCTCGAGCGCGGCGCCGACCCACGCCTCTTTGAGTAACGCTTCGCGCGAGGAACCCCGCGTGGGGTCGAGCACGGTCTTGACCGCGACCTCGCGCCGAAGGCTCGCTTGCTGCGCGCTGCGGACCTCGCCCATGCCGCCGCGTCCGAGGAGCGCGCCCATGGACAGCCGCTCGGAAGACACGGCAGCGAGCACCGCGAGCGTGCGCTCGGAGACCGCATCCGCGAGCAACGTCGGGCCGGTGCCGAGACGCAGGTCCGGCGCGGCGAGGGTTCCGTCTTCGCGACGGGCATCGAGCGTCGGCGCGATCCCGCGCGCCTGCCACGCGGCCGACAACGTCGCGACGTTCTCGTCGCTCATGCGCCGGGTACCTCGCGCTCCTCGCGCCAAGAGAGCCCGACGACCATCAACGCCAAGCCGGCGCCGATGCCGAGCATCCACCACGCGAGGTCCGGACGCGCTGCCGCGCCGAGCAGCCCGAGGCCCGCGAGCACCGGGCTGAGGACGAAGCGCGGGCTGATGAGCACCGACACGGCGCCACCCGCGAGCAGGTAGAACATCCCCGACAGGCTGAGCGCACTCCGAAAGGGAATCCCGAGGACGAGCGCCGCGACCCAGAAGATCTGGATGAGGAAATAGGTGAGGATCGCGACCGCGAAGACCGAGGCGTTCGCGTGATTGGTGAACAGCGCGCGCCGACGAAGCAGGGTGTATCCGCCCGCGGCGACGAGCACACCGATGCTGTGCGTCATCATCTGGCGATAACCCATCGTGTAGAGCCCGCGTCGCTCGAGCACGTCGTACGCCAGGTTGCCAAGGAGGAAGACGAGACCCCAACCGACCGCGACCCGACGGCGGAACTGGCTGCCGATGCGAAGATCCTCCTCGTGCGCGAGGCTCTCGAGCTCTCGCACGCGCGAAGCTCTCGCGTCGGCCTCGGAGCGCAGGCTCGCGAGGCGCGCCCGCAGCGCCTCGTCCTCGCCGAGCTCGTCGAGATACGTGGCGGCGAGCTCGAGTCGACCGGAGTCCATTGCGTGCCGGGCCATGCCCGAGAACAGGCGATGGTGCAGCACGTGCAATTCGGGGTGATCGGGACGCGCTCCGTTCGCCTCGCGCAGCGCGAACCGCGCGCCACCAAATCGCCGCGAGACCTCGACCTCGTCGTGGACCCCCGAGAGCGCGTCCTCGAGCAGCCGGACGCGTTCGCGCGCCTCGCGGACGATCGCGTCGCCGCGACGGTGTGCGAGGAAGAGCTCGAGCGCGTCGCGCAGCGCCTCGGCGCTCTCGTATCGCTGCTCGGCATCGCGAGACATGCTGCGGTGGAGGATCGCAGCGAGCTCGTTCGGCACGCTCTCGGGGTAGGGGAGCGGCGACGACAGATACGCGCGGTGGAGTCTCTCGAGCAGGGTGGGACCGCTGTGGGGCGCCGCGCCGGTGACCAGCTCGTGCAAGGTGGCTCCGAGCAGATACACGTCGGTGCGCGGCGAGATGCGTGAGCCGTCGGCCATGGCGACCTCGGGTGCCATGTAATCGGGCGTCCCCGACACCGATCGGGTGTCTCGCGCAGGCGGAAGCCACGACGGGGCGTCGTCGCCGAACCCGGCGGCCAGCCCCCAATCGAGCACACAGACCTCGCCGAACGGGCCGAGCATCACGTTGTCGGGCTTGATGTCGAGGTGGAGCACCCCGCGTCGGTGCGCGTAGGCGATCGCGTTGCACACCGCGAGCATCACCCGCAGGTGGAACGCCAGTCGATCGTGACGGTCCCCCTCGGGCACGAGCGACGGATCGGCGAGGGTCGCGCGGAGGCTCGTTCCCTCGATGCGCTTCATCACCACCGCAGGTGAGCCATCGACCTCGCCGAGCGCGTGAACCGGTACGACGTTGGGGTGCTCGAGATTGCCGCCGACCCACGCTTCCTTGAGCAACGCCGAGAGCGAGCCCGCGTGATCGGGACTTCCTGCGGGCGCGGCGAGCCGCTTGACCGCGACATCGCGACGCAGAGTCATCTGCTGCGCGCGGTGGACGATACCCATGCCTCCGCGCCCGAGGAGCTCGCCGAACTCGAGGGGCTCGGTTGCCAGCGACGCTTCGACCAGGGGCTCGAGGCCGATCTTCCCGGCCGATTCGGTCAGGCCCGACGTCAATGCGCGATCGGAGCCCGCGAGGCTGTGACTGCCCGCCGCCGCCAACGCTTTGATCGAGACGCCGCGCTCACGCCACAGCGTGGTGAGCGCCTCGAGATCCTTCCCCGACGCGCCCGGCGGCATCGACCAGGGAGCGTATCACGGCGCGAGCGTTCTCCCTCAGAGCGTCTCGAGGTAGGCGATGAGGTCGCGTCGCTCGTCGACCGTGAGGCCCGAGGTGTACCCGTGTTGGGCGCCGCCGCACTCCGGAGAGAACCGATCGGCGAGCGTGTTGGCGCAGCCGGTGTGCATGAACGGGGCGCGGAAGGCGACGCCGGTGAGCGAGGGGACCTGCATCATGCCGGTGCCGACGTCGACGGTCTGGTGGTTCGTCAGCTTCGGTCCGGCATGACAGCTCCCGCAGTTGCTCGCGGGACGGTCGAACAGCGCCTTGCCACGTGCGACGGCTGCGGCATCCGCCGGCATGGAGCGTGGGATGTGGGGAATGGCCTCGACCCATTGGGCGAGGGCGTCGAGCTGCGCGGTCGACAGGGGCGCGCCGCTCATGCGCTTGGTGAACACCTCGCCCATCAACGCGTGCAGATCGGGGAGATCCCCGTCCCAGTGGAACGGCTCGGTGCCCTTCAACCCACCGCGGAGGTTCTGCGTGCGGCGCGGGCCGACCCCGTCGAACGCCCACACATGACCGTCGTCGCCGCCCTCGGGGTGACACGACGCGCACGCCATGAAGCCGCCGGCGTTCGAGTGGAACACCGCGTGCCCGGTATCTTCGCGGGACTCGCCCCCGAGCGCGATCGTCGACAGGAGCGTGCCGTCGGTCGAATAACGAAGCAACGCTGCCGGCTCGCGCGTCTGGACGACGAGGGTCGTGTCGGCGAACGCAGCGGCGATCGCCTGTCCCGTCGGCGTGATGGTCTTCCTGCCGGTGACGCACGGACCAAAGCTCTCCTTCACTGGATCGAGGAAGAAGATCTGCGGCAGCTCGGGCGTGTGACCGTTTCCCGCGGCGACGACGGCGACCTCGCTCCCCGAGCCGATCGCGATGTCCACCGGCAGCACCGCATTGGAGATCGGCGGCAGCGAGAGAATCGAGCCACCGGGCTGGACCAGGCTCACCGCGGATTGGACGATGCCGAGCTTGCAGGGGTTCGCGATGGGCGTCCCGTCGCTCGACGTCGAGCCGCTGCTGCCGTCGGAGTAGCCGCCGGCCGACGTGGAAATCGGCTTGCCACCCGGGGCGCGCGCGCGCTGGTGGACGATCGCAAGCCGTCCGTCGGCGTGGCCGACCATCCGCCACGCGACCTCGGGGGTGGCGCTCCCCGTCGGGGGCAATTGGACGGAGGCGATGCGCGATTCGCCGGTGAGCGTGAGCTCGATCAGCTCGGCGCTGCGGAAGCGCGTGAGGTGGAGCGCAGAGTCGGCGACGATGTCCCGGAGGTCGCGGTCGAGGCGGGCGATGGTCTTCGGCGGCGCATCGCCGTCGATCGAGACGACCTCGCCGCCTGCGCACGCCAGAAACAACTGTTTGGAGGCGGAACGCCAGGCGATGCCCCGCGGCGCAGCGCACACCGCACGACGCGACACGAGCGTGCGCGAGGCCAGATCGATGGTCGCGATCGAACCGCCACCGCGCAGCACCACGTGCGCCCGACCGGAGTCGTCCTCCACCACCCGGCCAGGGTCGTCGCCTGGAGACAGCGCGATCGTGCTCACGGCACCGCTGGCGAGATCCGCGACCATCACCCGATCGCGATCCGGATCAGCGGCAATGGCCAGCGAATTGTCGTGCGAGATGCGCAGCGTGCCGCCAGAGATCGCGGGCGGCGACTTCGGCAACGAGACCGTCGGACCGTACGTGGGCCGCGGCGACGGTGGCGGAACGATGTGCTCGTCGGTCGACCCGAACTTGCCCTGACACGCGACGCCTGCGACGAGCGACGTCGCGATCAACAGCCTCCACCCCATTCGCATCGAACGAGCGTAGCACTCGATTCGATTCCGTCAGCCTTCGCGATTCAATCCTCGGTGGTGGTTGAGCTGCCACCACCTGGTTGGCACCACCGCTCCGATCCGTCGTCGAGGTTGTTGCACCGCATCTTCGATCCCGTAACGCTCGGGCAGTCTGCGTCGACGCGACACGGGCGCAAGCAGAACGCGAAGTTGCCCGCCTGCACGCACTCCTCGCCGGACGCACACGTTTCCACGGGAAGCGACGTCGGACTCGAGGGGGCCCCCGAGATGGGGCCACCCCCGCACCGGGTGAGGCAGAACCCCGCTTCGGTGGTCTTGGCAGACTTCTCCCGAATGCACGTGCCGCGTGCACACTCGTCGGTGCGGAAACAACGCCCGAACGAGGCGACGGAGCCGCGTGGGACGCCGGAGTTCGAATCGGTTCCCGAGCTGAAGTCGAGCCCAGCTCCCCGATCTGCGCCAGGGGAGCCGAAGCTCGGGAACGGCTTGATGGAGCCGCTCTCGCCAATGCCGCCCTCGCCGCTCGAACATCCGGCGATCAACGCGAGCCAAAGCCATCGTCGCATGGAGTCTCCTCAGAAGTAGTAGACCGCAGCGACGTTGCTCACAAAGATGTTCCACGGCTGGTGCTCGGCGGAGCTGTGCACCAGCGTGCGGTTGTACTTCGACTCGACGGTCGGGGCGGGGGAGCCCGGGGTCGGAGCCACGGAGCGATCGGGGCCCGTCGTGGAGCCCGAGATCACGTTGAGCGCCAGGGACACCGAGGCATCGAGCGCGAGACGCGGAAGGCCGATGAACCCGAATTGAATCTCGGCACCCGCGCGGCCACCCAGCGTGAAGCGACTCCCCTTGTGCGAGGTGTCTGCCTGTTGCGTCGCGCCAGGGACGGTCGGCGCGACGGAAGGAACGGTCTCTCCTCCCTGCCCGTAGGCGACGTCGGGACCGATGAAGAACGTGTAGTGATCGTCGGAGTACAGCGCGATCGGCAGCGAGACCCGACCGACGAGGACGAGGGTGCTCAGTCCATCCGTCGATTTGCCCGCGATCTCCTGGCTTCCCGAGCCCATGTTCCACCCGAATCCGACGTCGAGCCGAACGCGGGGCCACCAGTAGCGCAGGCCGACGATCTGCGCGGCCTCGGTGGCCCCAGCGCTGCGCAGGTTGGTGAATCCGAGCGGCATGTCGTATTGACCGAAGTAGCCGATGCCGAAGTGACCGACGACCTTGTCGTGATCGGTCTGGGGCGCCGGCTTGGGGGCGACGTCGACCACCTCCGAAGGATGGGGGGCGACCTCCGGGGCGGGCTTCGGGGCCACGGCGACAGGTGCTGGCGCGGGCGGGGGTGCGACAGGAGGTGGCGCAACCGACGTCGATTCGGTCGGTGCCGCGCTCGCCGCCGTGGCCGGCTCGGGCGCCGGCTGGGGAATCGCCCGCGCGGAGAGCGCGTAGCTGGTGGGCAATGCGGCGAGAACGAATGCGAGAAGGCGCCTGCTGCTCATGGCGAGCCTTATGCCCGATTCAGGCACGCTCCGCCAAATGTAGTGTGAAGCGGATGATCCGCGTCAGCCCGTGAGCCAACGCGCGAGCGTTTTCAGAAACGCGGGCGCGTTTGCATCGACGTGTCCCGACACGAGGTGCCTGGTCTCGGGGCACGGATCGGCGAGCTCGGCGAGCACCTCGTGGATCGTCGCGTGGGGAACCGAAACGCGGTGTTTCGCGACGTGGGCCGCGACCTTCGCGGCGAACGCGGGATCGCCCACGGTGGGAACCTCACCAGCCGGATCGACGTCGAGAGTGTTGATCGCCTCGAGGATGCGCTCGGTGCGCGCGCGGTAGGTGAGCGCCGCGAGGTCCTTGGGGAGCAACGGGCGACCGAGGTGATACCGCTGCTTGCCGAACCCGAGCGGGAACTCGAGTCGCTCCGGCGAGGGCTCGACGGGGAGACCGCCGGTGAAGCGGACCGGCACGATCGGCGTTCCCGCAGCGAGCGCGAGATCGACGAACGCGCCGCTCATGTTCGCCGTCCGCGCGCGGCAGGAACGTGCGCGCGTGCCCTCGACGTGCACCAGCAGGCTCTTGGGCGGCGTTGCACGCATCGCCCGACCGAGGTCTTCGAGGATCGTGAGGAGCGAGGCGGCGTCGGAGCGATCGAAGTGGGCGATGACGCCCGGATCGTGCGCACCGGGATAGGTGAACCAGAGCTGCAGGAGCTGGCCGATCCAGCTCTCGCGGTGCTCGGCCTTGGCGAGCGTCATCGTGGTGACGCCTTGGAGCGCCGAGGCGAGCACCGAGAAGAGGATTGACTCGATCCCGGTCTGGTGGTTCGCGACGTAGAGCACGCTCTGGCCGTGGAGCGCGGCGTGTGCCGCCGGATCCTCGACGGTGACGTCGTCGACGAAGCGATCGATCAACCCGAAGACCATGTCCTCGACCGGCCAACGCGAGAGGCCGAAGCGCTCGGCCCAGAACGCGCGCACGGGGGAGAGATCGAGGCTCGCCGGTCCCGTGGTCTTCACGTGGACCGCGGTGCCCCGTCGCTCGACCTCGAGCGCGTGGCGAAGCAGCGGGTGCGAACGCACGATGGCGCGGTCGCCGTCGACCACCGAGGGGTGAACCCCGGTGCGCTCGGCGAGGTGCTCGGCGACGGCGATGGCGCGGGTCCGATCATCGGCGGTGCCGTAGAGGCTCGCGATCGTCCCGGGGAGCCAATCGCTCTCGGCGACGCGTGCGTCGGTGAGCACCGTCTCGTCGCCGTGGCGATCGGCGAGGCCGAGGCCCGATACGAATCGGCGATCGCGGAGGAACGCCACGCGATCCGCGGGGGCGGCGCGTCCGATCGGCCCTTTGGGCATCAAGATCTCGACCAGCCGCAGCCGGACGAGGGTCTGCCCGTCGTGGGACAGCTGGAGCTCGAACGACGGGAACCGCTCGTCCCCACCTTCGAATCCGACGAAGCGAGCATCGACGCGTACCTCGCCGCTCTTGGGCAACGGCGCGTACACCCGGAAGAAGGGGATGCGATACGGATAACCGACGCGATCGTCGGCGATCCGCGGATCGAACACGTTCAGTCGATCGTGCGGCAGCACGTGGGTCGCCGCATCGAGCAGCGCCTGGTGCAGCGTGCCGTAGGGAACGCTGCCCCCCGCGGGTCGGCGTGCAGGTAGCACGCCGACACTTTCTCCCTTCGAGTCGCTCGCGTCGAGCACACCTTCGGACCCGTTGCTCCCGATCGCGCGTCGCTTCAGCAGTTGGAACGAAGGCCCGTGGAACAGCTCGCCGGTGGCATACGGGTTGGCGGTCTCTTTGGCGTTCTCGAGGGGCGCGAGAGGAGTTGCTGCCTCGGCGCCGAAGTCGACCCGCGCGCTCGCGGCTCGTTCGAACCGGGACAGACGGGGATCGCGCGCTGCGCGGAACACCGAGAGCTCGACCGAGAGCGAGCCATCGGGCTGCGGGTGGACCTCGGTGCGGAGCCGCGCCGTCGGATCCACGGTCACCCATCGGTGGACCTGCACGTCACGCAAGGTGAGCGGCATGCTCGAGCCCGCGTGCGCACACGCCGCCGCGGCGAGCCGGTCGACCATCGACATCATCGGCAGCGCGGGAACCGTGAAGGTCGGACAGTGATCGGCGAGCCAGGCGTCGTGCCCGAGATCGAGCGTCTCCTCGCCGTCGTCGTCCGGTGTCGATAATACGGATTGGGGTCCGGGGACGATCCGGAGGCCCATGCCCTTGGCCTCGTAGATCCGCTTTCCATCGGCCCACAGCGAGGCCTCACAGCGCGCGTAGCTGCCGCGGGTGTCGCGCCCGGTCTCGACGAGGTCCATCGTGATGGTGACCTTGGCGTTCTCGGGGATGACCTGGCCGCGGTACTTCCAGACCATGTCGGGCGTGGGCGAGCTGCCCTCGACGTCCTTCTTGCTCTCGAGCGGGAGGAACTTCGGCGAGGGGATGCCCTCGTCGAGCCCGAGCTCGAGCATCGCGAACGCGAGCGTCTGACGCATCGCCTCGATGCCGAGCGATCCGGGCTGCACCGGATCTTGGAAGAAGTGCGCCTTGAACAGCCAGGTTCGCGGATCGATGTCCATGTCGGCGCGGATGCGGCCCTGGCCGTGCGCGCCGCCCTTGGGCTCGAACACCGTGACGCGATCGATCATGCGGAGCATCGGCTTCGAGAGCCGCGCGCCTCCGCCGAAGTAGCGGTCCGGCTGGCTCTTCAGATCGATGAGCACGTTGCCGGGCGCTTTGTACTCTTCCTTCTGCGCGTCGCTCGTCGAGAGGCCGATCTGGTTCACCAGCGCGGCGGGCGGGAAGAACCCGAACACCGAGGTGCCGGTGAAGATCTTCTTGTCGCCGATGGTGCAGGCGAACTCGAACGACTCGATGATCATCCCGCCGGCGGGCGAGATGTTGGTGATCTTCACCTTGGTCTTGAGCGTGCCCGAGGTCGGGACGATCTCGTCGTGGATGACGGCGCGACCATCGAGGTTGCGGAACGCCATGTCCTCGTTGGTGGTGAGGGCCGAGCCGACGTAGCTCGCGAGCCAGCCGCACGGCTGCAGCGCGGCCTCGAGGAGCACGCTGAACGGCATCGCGCCGGAGCCGCCCTCTTCGAAGTACCAGGCGTCGGGCGGGACGTCGTATTCGATCTCGACCTCGGAGCCGACCTCGGGGACGAAGGGCTCGCCCTTCACCGAAACGACGCGGGTGAGGAAGTGATACGGCGGTCCGGGCAAGCGCGCGACGCGACGCGGGCCGTCGAACACGGCGTAGCGCGGACCGAACGCCTCCGACGGACGACCCCACGCACACGCGAGGAGCGCGCGGTAGTCGAGCGGAAGGCCGTGGAGCACGGGCACCGGCTTATCGTCTACGGGGACCTCCGCCATGCTGGTCAGGGGCCAATCGGGCACGATCCGCAGACCCATGCGCCGCGCGTGGAACGCCTTGAGGCCGTCGACGGTGCAGAGCAGATCGGCGTAGAGCTTCACGATCGGGCCGTCGTGGACCTCCTCGACGAAGACCTCGTAGACGAGCTCCTTCGAGGTGGGCACCACCTGACCGCGGCACTTGAGCTTGTATTCCTCACCAGTGATCGGCTCGAAGCGATATCCGTCGCTGTTGAGGGTGAAGCCCATCGCAGCGAGGTAGAACGCCATCGTCGCGAGGCAGCCGTCGAACATCAGCGTGCCGGGCATGCACGGGTCGTTGTGGAAGTGCCCGGAGAAGAACCAATCGTCCGGCGAGATGTCCTGCACCGCGCGGAGATACCCGCGCTTCCACGGTCCGCCCTGCGGATCGCAGTGGGTGATGCGATCGAAGAACAACATCTTGCCGCCGGGGATGTTCGGCGTGCGCGTGTGCGGCGCGGTGCGCTCGAACCCGGGACCGAAGCACTCGAACGCATCGCCACGGTCGGCGAACGCGCGGAGGTGCTCCTGGGTGAACGACGAACGCGTCCCGCGCACGCGCGGCGGATCGACCTTCGCCGTGCCGCCTTCGCTCACGAGCTTCTCGGGCGCGAATGTCTCGGCCGACCAGAGCACGCCCGCGGACTTGGCGAGCTCCTCGTCGGTGAAGAACCCCGCCTGGCCCTCGCGCACGCTGAGCGCGGGCTTACCGCCGACGTGACAATCGTAGTGGAAGAAGAACAGCCGCGTGTCGCCCTGGTTGGCGTGCGCGTCGGCGTGGATCTCGTACGACAGCGTGTCGCCGCCCTTGGGCGGAGAGTCGTGGTACGTGAGGTTGCAGCCGAGCAGCCGATAGGCGCGCGTGCCTTTGTTGTGGAAGTCGATGCCCTGGTAGGAGACGAGCATCAGGTCGGCCTGACCGGACTCGATCATCACGCCGGGGGTCATGCGACCCGCGTGCATGTAGAACGCGTCGGCTTTGACGTCGGTCTCGGTCCAGATGCGCCCCTGGCCGAGCTCGCCGGCCTTGGTGTCGATGCCGAGGCAGCGATCCGCGAGGAGGAGCGGAGGCTCGGGCATCCGGACTTGGACTTCGTAGCCGTCTTGCTGGGCGAAGAGCGGGCCGAAGATTTCGGAGATGCGACCGGCGGAGTGAACCTCGAGGGCTTTGCGGTCGAAGGTGGGGCCGGAGGGATGGAAGACCATCGCGCCGGAAGGCGCAGGCGCAGGCGCAAGCGCAAGCGCAGGCGCAGGCGCAAGCGCAGGCGCAGGCGCAGGCGCAGGCGCAAGCGCAGGCGCGTAGGCGTTCGCGTTCGCGTTCGCTTGCGCGTTCGCTTGCGCGTTCGCGTTCGCGTTCGCGTTCGCGTTCGCGTTCGCGTTCGCGTTCGCGTTCGCGTTCGCGTTCGCGGTCGCGTTCGCG
>Ga0208492_1001703_pt1 | contig 12665 bp, 11 predicted proteins | sample Subbioar_CSW14AB_FD_184820 | JGI IMG/M metagenome (GOLD analysis project Ga0208492, IMG submission 184820) | Serpentinite rock and fluid subsurface biosphere microbial communities from McLaughlin Reserve, California, USA - CR12Mar_CSW14AB (SPAdes) | ecosystem: Environmental > Terrestrial > Deep... | reverse complement strand
CCCCGTCAGCAACACCAACACCGGCTCGACGTCCGCGAACGCCGGAGCGGCGCTGGCCGACAACTTCGACACGTTCCTCACGATCCTGACGGCGCAGATCCAGAACCAGGACCCGCTGGAACCGATGGACTCGAGCAAGTTCACGGAACAGCTGGTGCAGTTCTCGGGCGTGGAACAGCAGATCAAGGTCAACACGCAGCTCGAGACGCTGATCAAGGCCACCACGTCGAACGCCGGCGCCTCGCTGTCGGGCTATCTGGGCCAGACGGCGGAGATCGACTCGGCCGGCGCGGAATTCAAGGGCGATGCCGTCACGTGGCGCTACACGCTGCCGTCGGACGCCGCTAAGACGACGGTTACGGTGACCGATGCCTCGGGCAAGGTCGTCTATTCCAAGACGGGCGAGCTCAAGGCCGGCACGCACGATTTCGAATGGGATGGCCAGCTGAGCTCCGGCGGCACGGCCCCGGAAGGCAAGCCCTACTGGATCAACGTCGTCGCCGAAGATGCGAACGCGGCGACGATCAAGCCCGTGCATACGCTGGTCACCACCATCACCGGTGTGGACCTGACCTACGGCGAACCTGCGCTGACCACACCGGCCGGCGTCTTCGCCTACTCCGACATCAAGCGGCTGATGCGCCAGTAGGCGCCGACCGCTCTACCGACTTCCGGCGCAGAAGCGCGCCGTTCGGCTGCAAAGCAGCCAACCAACCCGCAACGAACCGGGCCTGACGGGCCTACTGGGAGCTTCGACCATGAGTATCAACTCCGCCATGCTTGCCGGCGCCGCGGGTATGCGCGCCAACGCCAGCGCGCTCGCCGCGCTGTCGGACAACATCGCGAACGTCAACACGGTTGGCTACAAGCGCCTCCGCAACGACTTCACGGCGCTGCTGACCTCCCAGAACCGCGCGACGACGTACAGCGCGGGCGGCGTCATGTCCCGGTCCTCGGCGCTGATGAACGAGCAGGGCTCGACGATTGCGTCGTCCGTCGCCACGCACCTCGCGGTGTCGGGCAACGGCATGTTCATCGTGCGCGGCGCCGCGGAAGGCGCCGACGCGCGTGACCCCTATTTCTATACCCGCGCCGGACAGTTCACGCCGGACGCGGACGGTTACCTGCAGAACGCCGCGGGCTACTACCTGCTCGGATGGGGCGTCGAATCGGATGGCACCGTCAACGCCAACCCGACCGACCTCAACGCGCTCGAGGCCGTACGCGTGTCAGGCATTGCGGGCGGCGCCGAGGCGACGTCGCGCCTGTCGCTGTCCGCCAACCTGCAATCGTCGCAGGCGGTTTCCCCGGCCGCTGCAACCTATGACGCGACCGATCCGGCCAACAACATGGCCTCTGGCGCGGTGACGCCGGACTTCCAGATCCCGATCCAGGTCTATGATAGCCAGGGCGGCCTGCACACGGTGACGTTCTCGTTCCTGAAGCAGGGACCGAACACATGGTCGGCGGAAGTTCACCTGCCTCCGGGCCAGGTCGTCGACGCGGCGCCGTTCACGGACGGACAACTCGCCACCGGCACGGTGAGCTTCACGCCGTTCGGCCAGCTCGACATCGCCAACTCCACCCTGCCCCTGTCATTCACGATCGGCGAGACGGGCGCTGGCGGCTCCGAATGGGACCCGTCGCTTGGCCTCGCGACGCAGACGATCACGCTCGACCTCGGCGGTTCGTCCGCTGCCGGCGGCCTCACCAATTATGACTCCGCTTCGTCGCTGGGAACCTCGCAGATCAACGGCACGCCATTCGGCTCGCTGGCGTCGGTGGAAGTGGATGATGATGGCTTCGTCACCGCCATCTTCACCAACGGCCTGACGCGCGCGATCTACCAGATTCCGCTCGCCACGTTCGGCAACACCGACGGCCTGATCGCCGAGCATGGCGGCATCTATCGCCTCGGCCCGGATACCGGGGCGCTGTCGATCCGCGGCACGGGACAGGGTGGCGTCGGCAGCGTCAAGTCGCGCGCGCTGGAATCCTCGACGGTCGACCTGGCCGAGGAATTCTCGAACCTTATCATGACCCAGCGCGCCTATTCGGCGTCGTCGAAGATCATCACGACGGCCGACGAGATGCTGGACGAGCTGATCCGCCTGAAGCGGTAAACGCGGGCTGACTGACTAGGGACTGCCGGGCGGCGTGAGGGGCGCATTCCTGGCAGTTCGACAGCCTTTTGCCACCTTCTGAATTCGTCACCGAGAGCCTTAATGAACCTGCGAATTTTGCAGATTCTTTCCAGCAAACCGCGATGGTTGGCTGAGCGTGACTTTAAGCGCGCGTGCGTACGGTCCGTGCAGAGACTGAGCAGCATATGGAGTCAACCATGCTGAGCCACATCGCTCACGGCGAGGTTGTCGTGGGACCGGACGGACGCACGATTTCGCTTACTAATCTTCCGACCCCGGGGATCAAACGTTGGGTTACCCGTCGCAAGGCGGAAGTTGTCGCGGCTGTCAAAGGCGGGCTTCTGACCGCTGAAGACGCTTGCGACCGCTACTCGCTGACCAAGGAAGAATACCAGGGGTGGGAGCGCCTCTACGAGCGTCACGGCGTCAAAGGCCTGCGCACGACCCGCCTGCAGAACTACCGCTAGACCACTTTCGGCGCCGCCCCGGGGCTTTCTGGGGAGGGGCGGCAGCCGGCCGTTCTTAAGGTTTCGCTAACCATATCGGTCGGCCGCCTTAAGGACCCGTTTACCAGCCACCGGGAAATTCCTGCCTAGTCGCAATCCGCGGCGCAGGCAGTTTTTTCCGGGCGGGCATGGCCGAACCAACAGCAGAAGAAGCCAAGGGCATCATCGCCCAACTGGCGCGCTCGGGCCGCATGCGCATCGCCGCGGCCCTTGTTGTCGTCGCCCTCGTGGGCGGCGGACTTGGCGTCATCATGCTTCAGGGCGGCAACGCCAGCAAAAAGCTCCTGTTCTCGGGCCTCGACCTCGAAGAAGCCGCTTCAATCACCGATAAACTCGAGACGGCTGGCGTTTCCTATTCGCTCGAAGGCGGCGGGTCGGCGATCTTCGTGGACGCCGCCAAGGTCGAAGACGCCCGGATGATGCTGTCCGAGCAGGGCCTGCCGACGCGCGGATCGGTCGGCTGGGAGATTTTCGACAAGTCCGACGCCCTGGGCGAGACCCAGTTCGTCCTGAACATCAAGAAGCTGCGCGCCATGGAAGGCGAGCTGGAGCGCTCGGTTGCCTCCTATGACCTCGTCCAGTCGGCCAAGGTTCACCTGTCGATCCCGGACAAACCGCTTTTTCAACAGAATTCTGAAAAGCCGAAGGCCGCCGTCATCCTCAAGCTGACCGGCAACATGATGCCGGCCGAGAAGGTTCGCGCGATCCGCAACCTGATCGCCTCGCAGGTGCCTGGGCTGGACGTCAACGCCGTGACCGTGACTTCGACCGATGGTCGCCTGCTGGCTGCCGCGTCCGAGGATGGCAGCATTGGCGGTGGCAGCGGGGCCGGCGTGGACGAGCGTCGCTCCCAGATGGAGGAAGGCTACCGGAAAAAGATCCTCGAGGTGATCGAGAATATTGCCGGCCCTGGCGCGGCAAAGGTCACGGTTTCGATCGACGCGGACTTCAACAAGGTCACGCAAAGCTCGGAAAGCTACGATCCTGACAGCAAGGTGGTCCTGTCGGAAACGACGCTGGAGGATTCGGCCAAGAACGCCGACATGGCGCCCGGCGACGTGACCACGGTCGCCAACAATGTGCCGACGGGAACTCCGCCCAATCCGACGACGCAGCCGACCAGCCAGTCGGAAACCAACCGCAACGAAGCAACGACGAACTACCAGTACACCAAGACCGTCCGCAACGAGATCATCGAAGGCGGCGCGATCAAACGCCTGTCGGTCGCTGTCGCGCTGGATCAGGTCCGCGTGCCGGGCGCCGAAGGGCAGCCGGCCACCTGGCAGGACCGTCCGCCCGAAGAAATCGCCCGCATCACGGCGCTGGTGAAATCGGCCGTGCTGTTCAACCAGGATCGTGGCGACATCGTCACCGTCGAAAGCACGGCGTTTGCCCGCCCCGATACCTCGATGGATGGCGTCGCCCCCCCGGGTCCGTTCGACTTCGACAAGTTCGACCTGGTTCGCATAGGCGAAATCCTGGCGCTGGTGCTGACCGCCCTCGCCCTCGTCTTCTTCGTGCTGCGGCCGCTGGTATCGGGCCTGTTCACGCGACCGGACCCGGAAGCCGAGAGCCTGCCGCCGGAAATCCAGAAGCTCAAAGGCGCCAAGCGCGCCAAGGCCATCGCCGCCCATCAGGCCCAGCTGGCGACACAGACCCAGCACATCATCGTTACCGAGAACGAGGCCACGCGCCTGGTCAACATGAATGACGAGCGCGCCTCTGGCCAAAGCCCGCAGCCCGCCGAACGTACCGACACCGGGATCGACGTGGCGCGCATCTCCGGCCAGGTGAAGGCGTCGTCGATCAAGAAGATTTCGGAAGTCGTCGCCAGTCACCCGGATGAATCGCTTGCGATCATCCGGTCGTGGATGGCCGAGGAAGCAGGTGAGCGCGCCGCATGAGCAAGAGCGCCGCCGCCAAAGCCGCAGACAACGATGCCCCGCCGCCGGCAGCCTCCGCGCCGTCGCGCGAGGATCCGATGGTCGAGACAAACCGCCGCAACTCCGAGACGATCAAGGCCATCTCCGCCCTGCACGGTTCGGAGAAAGCGGCCATCCTGCTGCTCGCGCTCGGCGAAGAGGCGAAGCCCATCTGGGACCGCCTCGACGACGATGAGCTGCGCGAAATCTCCGGCGCCATGTCCAGCCTTGGACCGGTGCGCTCCGATACGGTGGAATTCCTGATCAAGGATTTCGTGAACCGCCTGTCGGGTTCGGGAGCCGTGACCGGTTCGTACGAGCAGACGCACAAGCTGCTGCTGCAGTTCCTGCCGCGCGACAAGGTCGACGCGCTGATGGAAGAACTGCGCGGCCCGGCGGGTCGCACGATGTGGGACAAACTCGCCAACGTGAACGAGCAGGTTCTCGCGAACTACCTGAAGAACGAATACCCGCAGACGGTTTCGGTCATCCTGTCGAAGATCAAGACCGAGCATTCGGCCCGCGTTCTCACGGCCCTGCCCCCGGATTTTGCGCTCGAAGTCATCCAGCGCATGCTGCGCATGGAGCCGGTGCAGCGCGACATCCTGGAAAAGATCGAATCCACGTTGCGCACCGAGTTCATGACCAACCTGGCGCGCACGTCGAAGCGCGACAGCCACGAGCAGATGGCGTCGATCTTCAACAGTTTCGACCGTCAGACCGAGGGGCGCTTCATGTCCCTGCTGGAAGACAAGAACAAGGACGCAGCCGACAAAATCCGCTCGCTGATGTTCGTGTTCGAGGACCTCTCGAAGCTCGATCCGGGCGGCATCCAGACGCTGCTGCGCAATGTCGACAAGGACAAGCTGGGTCTCGCGCTGAAGGGCGCGAGCGACGAGATGCGCAACCTGTTCATGTCCAACATGTCGGAGCGCGCAGCCAAGCTGATGCGCGAAGACATGGCCGCCATGGGCCCGGTGAAACTGAAGGACGTCGAGGGCGCGCAGCAGGAGATGGTTGTCGTCGCCAAGGCGCTGGCCGATCGCGGCGAGATCATGCTCGCCGAGAGCGGCGGCCAGGATGAGCTGATCTACTGATGACCCAGACATCCCCCTTCCTGTTCGCGACCGAGTTCACGTCCAGCGGCGAAGTGCTGTCCGGGCCGGACCGCAAGTATTTCTCGCGCGAGGAAACCGACCAGCTGGCCGCCAAGGCCCGCAATGAAGGCGAAGCCAAGGCGCGTCAGGCCATCGAGGCCAAGGGCTTCGCCTCGGTCGATCGCATTGTCGTGAGCCTCGCCCCGGTCGCGGCCCAGCTTTCGGCGATCGCCGAACAACTGCGCGCCGAAGCCGCCGAGCTGGCCATGATCGCCGCTCGCCGGATCGCTGGCGCAGCGCTGGATCGCAATGGCGAGGAATCCGCCTCGATCGCCATTGCCGAGGTCGTACGCAACCTCAAGCTCAACCCGACCATTGTGGTCGGCGTGCCGCCGGAAGCCATCGCCGAGGTTCAGAAGCGCGTCGAACAGCTGCGCGCCAAGGGCGTGGGCAATGGCATCACCTTCGTTCCCGACCCGCGCGCCAAACCCGGCGACTGGAAGGTTCAGTGGGCCGAGGGTTCAGCCGGTTTCAGCCGCGACGGCGTCGAAGCCGCCATCGATTCCATCATCCAGTCTCGCCTGCAGGACCCTGTGGCTCCGCAGCTCGATCTGTTTTCCGCAGCGTAGGACATCATGAGCACCAATGACCTGAACCTGCCGGACCTAGCCAACCCCAACCAACCCGTGCGGAGCGGTGGCGGAGGTGGCGGCATCGCGCACGTCGATGATCGCGACAAGATCGCGGCGGACCTGAAGCCCGTCTTCGACGTGCCGGTCTCCGTGCAGGCCGTAATCGGCCGCACCACGATTGAAGTCTCCAAGCTGCTCGAACTCAACGAGGGTTCGGTGCTGGAGCTGGATCGCCGCGTCGGCGAAGCCATCGATATCTACGTCAATTCGCGTCTGGTTGCGCGCGGAGAGGTGGTCGTCGTCGACGACCGGCTCGGCGTGACCATGACGGAAATCATCAAGAACTCGGACGCCTAGAGGAAACCCCATGCGTGTTCTGATCATCGGAAACCTGGCGGGCCAGCTTTCAACTGCAACCAAGATCGCCTTCGACCAGGGCGCAAAAGTGCTCCATGCGATGGATGCACCCGGCGCGCTGGACCTACTGCGCACCGGGCGCGGCGCGGACATCGTCATGATCGATGTTCATGAGGACATCATGGGCCTTGTCGGCGCGATGAAGCAGGAGCGCATCGTTGCTCCCGTGGTCGCCTGCGGCATCGGCGCCAACCCGGATACGGCGGCCGCCGCCATCCGCGCGGGCGCACGCGAATTCATCCCCCTGCCCCCCGATCCGGAGCTGATCGCCGCCGTGCTCGCGGCTGTCGCCGACGATGATCGCCCGCTGATCGCGCATGACTCGGCGATGATGGAGATCAAGGCGCTGGCCGACCAGATCGCCCCGTCGGACGCGTCAGTGCTGATCACCGGCGAAAGCGGCGTCGGCAAGGAAGTGATGGCGCGTTATGTCCATCGCCGGTCCAAGCGTGCGGACAAGCCGTTCATCTCGGTCAACTGCGCGGCCATTCCGGAGAACCTGCTCGAGTCGGAACTGTTCGGCCACGAGAAGGGTGCGTTCACCGGCGCTGTCGCGCGCCGTATCGGCAAGTTCGAGGAAGCCGACGGCGGCACGCTGCTGCTGGACGAGATATCGGAAATGGATATCCGGCTTCAAGCCAAGCTGCTGCGCGCCATCCAGGAACGCGAGATCGATCGCGTCGGCGGCTCCAAGCCGGTGCCGGTCAATATCCGCATCATCGCGACGTCCAACCGCATCCTACAGGAAGCGGTCATTCGCGGCGAATTCCGGAAGGACCTGCTCTATCGCCTCAACGTGATGAACCTCCACATCCCGCCACTGCGTGAGCGCCCGAACGACCTGCTCGCGCTGGCCGACTACTTCGTGGAGAAGTACGCGACCGCCAACGGCTTTGTCCGCCGCCTGTCCGACGCTGCGCGTGAGCGCATCCAGTCTGCGGCGTGGCTCGGCAACGTTCGCGAACTCGAGAACGCCATGCATCGCGCGGTGATCCTCGCGAACGGCACGGACATCTCGGTGGACGCGCTGCGCACGCCGGATGGTCGGCCCGTTCAGGCCAACGCGCTGGACGCCACGGCCGAACGCGCGGTCAACGCCGCCGAAGCCGCCGTGAAGGGCGCCGCCTATCGCATCGGCCAGACGGTGGCCGAAGTCGAACAGGACCTGATCCTGCAGACGCTCGACCACTGCCTCGGCAACCGTACGCATGCCGCAAACATCCTCGGCATCTCGATCCGCACGCTGCGCAACAAGCTGCGCGCGTATCAGGACGCCGGTGTTGAAGTCGCGGCCCCGGGCGAAGCGCGGGCGGCAGGATAACCTAGATGGCGCAGGCAGGGGCTGTTTCCGCCGGTGGCGGCTTTGACTGGAATTCGCTGACCAAGCATCTCGCCAAGGGCGAGTATGCGCTGGGTCTTGGCGTGATGGCGTTGGTGATGATGCTGATCATCCCCATCCCACCCTTCCTGCTCGACTTCCTGCTTGCGATCTCGATCACGCTCAGCGTCCTCATCCTGATGACGGCGCTGTTGATCCAGAAGCCGCTGGAATTCTCCGCCTTCCCGACCGTCCTGCTGCTGGCGACGCTGTTGAGGCTGGCGCTGAACATCGCGACGACCCGCCTGATCCTTGCCCACGGCCACGAAGGCCCGCAGGCTGCCGGTAACATCATCCAGGCGTTCGGCAACTTCGTGATGAGCGGCAACTTCGTCATCGGCGTTGTCGTCTTCATCATCCTGATCATCGTGAACTTCGTGGTCGTCACCAAGGGTTCGGGTCGTATCGCGGAAGTCGCGGCGCGGTTCACCCTCGACGCGATGCCCGGCAAACAGATGGCGATCGATGCTGACTTGTCCGCCGGCATCATTAACGAGGACGAAGCCCGCAAGCGCCGCAAGGAACTTGAAGGCGAAAGCAACTTCTTCGGCGCCATGGATGGCGCGAGCAAGTTCGTGCGTGGCGACGCCATGGCCGGCATCCTGATCACGTTCATCAACGTGATCGGCGGCATGATCATCGGCGTGGCGCAGGAAGGCCTGCCGTTCGAGGAGGCTGCCAGCTCCTACACCCTGCTGACGGTCGGCGACGGCATCGTCTCGCAGATCCCGGCGCTGATCGTCTCGGTCGCGGCCGGCATGCTCGTCTCGAAAGCCGGCGTCGATGGCGCAGCCGACAAGGCGATCGGCACGCAGCTGTTCACCAACCCGCAGGGCCTGGCCATGGCGGCCGTCATGGCGCTGTTCGCCGGCCTGCTGCCCGGCATGCCGATGATCCCGTTCTTCGGCCTTGCCGCCGCTGCTGGTTACGGCGCGTGGCGTGGCTTCCAGAAGCGGCAGGCGCGAGAAGAGGAACAGGCGGCGGAACAGGTTGCCACGCAACGCGCCAAGCCGATCCCGGAACCGCCGATCCAGGAATCGCTGGCGGTGGACGAAATCAAGATCGAGCTTGGCTTCGGCCTGCTCGGCTTCATCAACGAGACGTCAGGTAGGAAGCTCACCGACCAGGTCAAGGCCGTGCGCCGCCAGGTGGCGACGGAGTTCGGCTTCGTCGTTCCGCAGGTGCGCATCATCGACAACCTCGAGCTCGGTTCGGACGAGTACCGCATCCTGATAAAGGAAGTGGTCGCGGGCCGCGGCAAGCTGCGGCCGCAGCTGCATCTGGCGATGGATGCTTCGGGCGCGGCGGGCAACCTGCCGGGCGAGAAGGTGAACGAGCCCGTGTTCGGCCTGCCGGCCGTCTGGATCGACGACACCATGAAGGAGAACGCCGCGATCCAGGGTTACACCGTGGTCGATGCGGCGACGGTTCTGACCACACACTTTACCGAGCTGGTGAAGGAGAACATGGCGGAACTGCTGACCTTCGGTTCGGTCAAGCAGCTGATCGAGGACCTGCCCAAGCCGCAGGCGGGGCTGGTTCAGGACATCACGCCCGGACAGATCACCGTGTCGGGCATCCAGCGCATCCTGCAGAACCTGCTGCGCGAGCGCATCTCGATCCGCGACTTCGGCACCATCCTCGAGGCGATCGCGGAGGCGACCTCCGCCTCCACCGACCTGCTCTCGGTTGGCGAACACGTCCGCGCGCGGCTGGCCCGCCAGCTGTGCAACGCGAACCTCGACGCCTCCGGCGCACTGCCGATCATCGCGCTGTCGCCGACCTGGGAACAGGCGTTTGCCGAGGCGCTCGTCGGCGTCGGCGCGGACCGGCAGCTGGCGCTCGAACCGTCGCGCCTGCACCAGTTCGTGTCGGACCTGCGCAATGCGTTCGAGCGCGCCAGCCAGATGGGCGATTCGCCCGTGCTGCTGACGTCCTCTGGCGTTCGCCCGTATGTGCGGTCGCTGGTGGAGCGGTTCCGGCCGCAGACCATCGTGATGTCGCAGAACGAAATTCACCCGAAAGCCCGGCTGCGTTCAGCCGGCGCCGTGTAGCGTCAGACAAGGAGCTCTCATCATGAAGATGAAGATGTTCATCGGCCGGACCGAGGACGAGGCCATGGCGATGGTCCGGGCCGAGATGGGACCGGATGCGGTGATCCTCTCCACGCGCGAGCGCGAGGATGACGGAATGTTCGAGGTGCGCGCCGCCGTGGAGCGCAATTTCGGGCAGAAGTTTGCAGCCCCGAAATTCGCCGAAGTGCGGCCGGTGTTCGACGAGACGCGCTCGCAGCTCTCCTCCACCCTGCGCTGGCATGGAGCGCCGGATGGCTTCGTCAGCATGGTGTCGGAAGCCGGCAGCCGGCTGGGCGGCGGGCTGGAACAGCTCGGCGCGCTGTCGGTGGGCATCGAGGGCGTGCTGACGTTCAATCCGCTGAATCCGCATCCGCAGAAATCGCTGTTGCTGGTCGGCCCGCATGGGTCGGGCAAGACGACGGCGGCGGCGAAAATCGCGCGGTTCCTGTCCGACAAGAAGCATCCGATCGAGCCGGTCGCGGCCGACTTCGATGCATCAGGACAGGCGGCGCGGCTTGCTGCCTTAACCCTTAAGGTCTCGGTAACCTGTGCGATCACGCCGGACCACCTGATGAAAATTGTTCGCGAGGCGGACGATCGCGGTCAAAGACTTGTCATCGACTGCCCCTCATTTAACCCGCTGGACGAGGCGGACATGAAGCGGTGCAGTGACTTGATTTCCTACATGAATGTGGAGCCCGTGCTGGTGCTGGGCGCCGACGGGCATCCGATGGAAATCGAGGACAATGCGCGCGCGTTTGCGCAGGCGGGATGCCGCCGAGTCATCCTTACACGGCTGGATGCGGTTCGGCGTCGCGGGGGTGCAATTGCAGCAATTTCTTCCGCGCGGTTAAGCATCGCGCAACTAAGCCTGTCGTCTAGTGTACATGGCGGACTGGCGCCTGCTTCGTCTGAACGGATTGCTCGGTTGTTTGTATCGAGCGGTCAGATTGCGGAAGCGGACCAGCTCAAGGGAGCCGCGTGATGATGAACTTCGGTTCGAAAAAATCGGAAGGTAAAGGTGGCGCCCGCTCGCGGGTGACGCCAGCTTCCGTCATCGCCGTCGCTTCGGGCAAGGGCGGGGTCGGGAAGACCTGGCTCTCCACCACCCTCGCCGCCTCCTTCGCCCGCATGGGCCGCCGCACGCTGCTGGTCGACGGCGACCTTGGCCTCGCGAACGTGGACGTGCAGCTCGGCATCGCCCCCGAAACAGACCTCGCTGCGGTGATCGCGGGCTGGGTCGAACTCGAGGACGCGGTCTGCAAGGTGAATGGCGGCGCAGGCTCCGACATTGGATTTGACGTGCTGCCGGGCCGTTCGGGCTCGGGCGCGCTGGCCGGACTGCCGGCGGAAGAGGCCTCGCGCCTGGCCGCCTCGCTGACGGCGCTGGCCCTGCAATATGACACCGTGCTGGTCGACCTTGGCGCGGGCATCGAAGATAACGTGATGCGCCTGGCGCGTGCGTGCGACCGTTGCGTGGTGGTCGTCAATGACGAGCCGACCTCGATGACGGACGCCTATGCGTTCATCAAGGTTCTCCGTGGCTATGCGCCGAGCGTGCAGCCGTGGATCGCGGTGAACATGGCCGACACGCGTGTCGCCGGCCGTCGCACCTATGAGGCGCTGGCGCGGGCCTCGCAGACCTTCCTCGGCTTCCGTCCGCCGCTCGCCGGCATCATCCTGCGCGACCTCAAGGTGCGCGAGGCCATCCGCCAGCAGAAGACGATCATCGCGATCGATCCGCAGGCGCAGGCGGCCCTCGACGCCCAGCAGATCGCAGACGCGCTCGTCCGTGGCGGCGCCGAAGGCATGGTCGAAGCCAAGTCGGCCTGATCGGGTCGCAATCACCGTTGCCGAACAGGTAAGTGACCGCGGCCCGCCTTGGGCACGCGGCTCAGGATGGCTGTCGCCCGTGTTTCGCCGGGACCGGCTTTTCAGCGTCCGAATCTCGATCGGATTTCGAGCGCCTTCTGGCGGTGCGGTTGCTCGGCGAGCCAGGCCTGGCGCTTCTCCTCACCGACGACGAGGCCGTCATGGTTGCTCTGCAGCCGGAGGCAGCGTTCGGCGATGGCGAGCCAGGTCTGCGCGAGCCGGATGTCGCCATGGCGCAGCGCGCGCCTGAATTTGCGCATGGCTGCGGCGTAGTCCTTGTAGGTGCGGTCATCGAAGAAGAAGGGGCGCAAAGCCATGATGTGTCCTGTCTGAAGCGAAGAAGACATGATCCTGCATCGAGGCCGGTGTGATCCGCCTCTGATGCTGTCGCTCTGGGCTGGTCTCCACGCATGGAGGGCCCGGGGACGCGGGATGCCCCGCGTGTTTTGGCGTCGCCAGCGATGGCGCTACCGGTAGAAAAAGAAGGTTCGCGGATCCCGCGTCCCCGGCAGGGTGTTGAACGGCGGCAAGGCACAGTGGTGTTTTTCAACCACCTGGCTTTGGGTATTCGCCGCCGGCGTGCAGGCCGGGTGTTCAATCCGGTCCCTCGCGACACGAGGCT
>Ga0208492_1001702_pt1 | contig 12679 bp, 11 predicted proteins | sample Subbioar_CSW14AB_FD_184820 | JGI IMG/M metagenome (GOLD analysis project Ga0208492, IMG submission 184820) | Serpentinite rock and fluid subsurface biosphere microbial communities from McLaughlin Reserve, California, USA - CR12Mar_CSW14AB (SPAdes) | ecosystem: Environmental > Terrestrial > Deep... | reverse complement strand
CCAGGCGGATTCCGGCCCGAAGTGAGACACGGATCAGCGCACCTGGCGCGCCTCGAACTCCAGGCGCGGGTTCGCGTAGTGCTCCTGCGCCTCGACGAGCTGCAGCTCGCGCTCGCCCGACGCCAGGGTCTGCTCCAGCAGCCCGAAAACGCTGGACGCGGTGCGCGCGAGGGCCTCGGCGGCCGATCCCGTCGCCCGGTAGTGCGCGGTGAACAGCGCGGCGGTGACATCACCGGAGCCGTTCGCCTTGAACGGCAGGTGCGGCGTCTGGACGATCCAGGCACCCGCGTCGTCGGCCGCGAGCATCTCGATCGTGCCGTCCTCGCGGTCCGGGCGCTGTACGCTCGTGACGAGGACGGTGCGCGGGCCCATGTCGCGGGCCAGGTCCACGGAGGCGAGCGTCGACTCCAGATCGAGCGGGGTCGTGCCCGTCAGGTAGCCCAGCTCGAACTGGTTCGGCGTGATCAGGTCGGCCACCGGCACGACCTTGTCGCGCAGCAGATCCGGGATCGCCGGGGCGACGAAGCAGCCGGACTTCGCGTTGCCCATCACCGGGTCGCACGCGTAGATCGCATCCGGGTTCGCGGCCTTGACGCGGGCGACCGCGTCGATGATCACGTCCGCGATGCCCTCGCCGCCCTGGTAGCCCGACAGCACGGCGTCGATGCGCGGGAAGGCGCCGCGCTCCTCGATGCCCGTGATGACCTCGCGCACGTCGTCCGGCGCGATGAGCGGACCGCGCCAGGCGCCGTAGCCGGTGTGGTTCGAGAAGTTCACGGTGTAGACCGGCAGGACCTCGACGCCGATGCGCTGCAGCGGGAACACCGCGGCCGAGTTGCCCACGTGGCCGTACGCGACCGCCGACTGGATCGAGAGGATCTTCATCCCTCGATCCTCGCACCGCCGCGCGAGGGTCGCGACCGCGAGCCGGCCGACGGGTTCTCGTAGAATGTCCCGAGGCCCTCGGGCCATGTCAGCAGAGCGGGAGAGATATGTCCGGGCATTCCAAGTGGGCCACGACCAAGCACAAGAAGGCGGTCATCGACGCCAGGCGCGCGAAGTCGTGGGCGAAGCTCATCAAGAACATCGAGGTCGCGGCGAAGCTCGGCGGCCCCGACCTGGCGGGCAACCCGACGCTGTTCGACGCGGTGCTGAAGGCGAAGAAGACCTCGGTCCCGAAGGACAACATCGACCGCGCGATCAAGCGCGGCGCCGGCATCGGCGGCGAGTCGGTCGACTACACGACGATCATGTACGAGTGCTACGCCCCGGGCGGCGTCGCGATGCTGATCGAGTGTCTGACCGACAACAAGAACCGCGCGGCCGCCGAGGTCCGCACGGCCGTCACCCGCAACGGCGGCAACATGGCCGATCCGGGCAGCGTGTCGTTCAACTTCGAGCGCAAGGGCGTCATCGTCGCCTCGAGCGAGGGCACCACGGAGGACGACGTCATGCTCGCCGCGCTGGAGGCCGGCGCGCTCGAGGTCGAGCCCCACCCGTCCGGCTTCGAGATCGTGACCGAGGCGAGCGACATGGTCGCCGTCCGCACCGCGCTGCAGGACGCCGGGATCGAGTACGAGTCGGCCGACGCCGAGTTCGTCGCGAACGTCAAGGTCCCGGTCGACGCCGAGACCGCCCGCAAGGTCTTCAAGCTGATCGACGCGCTCGAGGACAGCGACGACGTGCAGAACGTCTTCACCAACATCGACCTCTCGCCCGAGGTGCAGGCCGAGCTGGAGCAGGACGACGAGTAACCACGCCTTCTGACTCCGCCCCATCCGGATCCCGGGTGGGGCGGCGTCGTGCTGCGCCGGCGGTTCCGAAAACCGGATGGGTGGTGCTCGTGAGGTGGGTGAGGTCCCATCCGTCGCTGTCGTCGCATACGTCCGGCGTTCGGAACGCTACGGTGGGCGCGTGGGCGAGGGCGAGGCGCTGGGCGGAGGCAACATCGCGCCCGTCGTACGCGTCGGGGACACGGTGCGCCGCGAGACCGGTCCGTGGACGCCCGCGGTCCATGCGCTCCTGATCAGCTGCGAGGAAGCGGGCGTGGACGGCACCCCGCGCGTGCGGGGAATCGACGAGCACGGTCGCGAGATCCTGTCTTTCCTGCCGGGGGAGGTGCTCGCCGGATCCGACGTCCAGTGGAGCCGGGACGCGCTCCGGGATGCGGCGCGGCTCCTGCGCCGGATCCACGACGCGGGCGCACCGCTCACCAGACGGTCCCTGACCTGGCGGGCTCCCGTGCACCGTCCTGCCGAGGTCGTCTGTCGCAACGACTTCGCGCCCTACAACCTCATCGTGCGCGACGGGCGCCTGGTCGGCGCGATCGACTTCGACTTCGCGTCGCCGGGGCCGCGGATCTGGGACGTCGCGTATCTCGCGTACCGCAGCGCGCCGTACGCCGAGGATGCCGAGAGGTTCGATCCCGGGCGGCACGGCTCGCCGGATGAACGCGTCGCAATGCTCGTGGAGGCGTACGGCGGCCCGTGGTCGGTCGCGGACATCCGGGCCGCGATCTCGCCCCGGCTCGACGAGCTGGCGGCGTGGACCGATGAGCACGCGCGCGCCACCGGCCGCGACGACCTCAGGGGCCACGCGGCGATGTACCGTCCCGACGCGGATCGACTGCGCGCCTGATCATCCGTGCCCGGTTCCGAAAACCGGATGGGTGTTGCTGGTGAGGAGGGTGGGGTCGCAGCCGCCGCCGTGGCCGCATCCGTCCGGTCTTCGGAACTGCGCGGCGCTTCGCGCGGGTCGCGTCGGATGCCGCGCCTACGCTGGGCGGGTGAGCTCGCTGCGTGTGCTGGGCATCGACCCCGGCCTGACCCGCTGCGGCGTCGGCGTCGTCGACGTGGCGCGCGACCGCAGCGCGTCGCTCGTGCACGTCGATGTCGTGCGCACGTCGCCCGACATGCCCATCGCCGAGCGGCTCGCGGCCATCGCCCGCGGCATCCGGGCCGTGCTCGACGCGCACCGGCCCGACGTCGTCGCGGTCGAGCGCGTGTTCGCGCAGCACAACCTGCACTCGGTGACCGGCACGGCGCAGGCCAGCGGCGTCGCGCTCATGCTCGCGGCGGAGCGGGGCATCCCCGCCGCGACCCACACTCCGAGCGAGGTGAAGGCCGCCGTGACCGGCTACGGATCGGCCGACAAGCGGCAGGTGCAGACCATGATCGCGCGCGTGCTGCGGCTGGATGCGCTGCCGCAGCCGGCGGATGCGGCGGACGCGCTCGCGCTCGCGCTGTGTCACGCGTGGGGCGGGGGAGCGTCGGCCCAGGCCCACGCCGTCGACACCTCGCTGACCCCGGCGCAGCGCGCGTGGGCCGACGCCGAGAAGCGCTCGCGCCGCACGCGTGTCGCTCGAACATAGGTGCGAAGCGGCACGTAGGCTGGACGCATGATCTCCTCCCTTCGCGGCACCGTCCTGCACGCCGGCGCCGACAGCGTCATCGTCGAGGTCGGGGGAGTCGGGTTCTCGGTCGCCGTGCCGCCGGATGTCGCGCGCACCGCGCGGGTCGGCGAGACCCTCGCGCTGCACACCAGCCTGATCGTGCGCGAGGACTCGCTGTCGCTCTTCGGCTTCGCGAGCCGCGACGAGCTCGAGGTCTTCGGCGCGATGCTGAGCGTGTCGGGCGTCGGACCGAAGTCCGCGCTCGGCGTGCTGTCCGCGCTCACGGTCGACCAGATCGCGGCGGCGGTCGCGGAGGACGACGATCGCCCATTCCGCAAGGTGTCGGGGATCGGACCGAAGACCGCCAAGCTGATCGTCGTGCAGCTGCAGGGCAAGCTCGCCCCGCCGGCACCGAGCGCGGCGCCGGCGGTGGTGCCGGACGACGTCGTCACGCGTGTCGTGACGGCGGTCGCGGGGCTCGGCTGGCCCGAGCGCGTGGCCGGCGACGCGGTGGCGCAGGCCGCCGAGGCGGCCTCCGAGGCGGACCGCGCCTCGGTGCAGGCCCTGCTGCGCCTGACGCTGGCGCTGCTGGGCCCCGCCAAGCAGGGAGCGGCCCGTGGCTGACGGCGACCTCGACGTGACGACGCCGGCCCCGATCGACGAGACCGAGCTCGCGATCGAGGGCGCGCTGCGCCCCGGGTCGCTGGCCGAGTTCGTGGGCCAGCAGAAGGTCCGCGGTCAGCTGCAGCTGCTGCTGGACGCGGCGCGCATCCAGCAGCGCCCCGCGGACCACATCCTGCTCGCGGGACCGCCCGGGCTCGGCAAGACCACGCTCGCGATGATCGTCGCGCACGAGAGCGACCGGCCGCTGCGGCTCTCGAGCGGCCCGGCGATCCAGCACGCGGGCGACCTCGCGGCGCTGCTGTCGAGCCTCACGCCGGGCGAGGTCCTCTTCATCGACGAGATCCACCGGATGGCGCGCTCCGCCGAGGAGATGCTCTACCTCGCGATGGAGGACTTCCGGATCGACATCATGGTCGGCAAGGGCGCCGGCGCGACCAGCATCCCGCTGGATCTCGCGCCGTTCACGCTGGTCGGCGCCACGACGCGCTCGGGCATGCTCCCGAACCCGCTCCGCGACCGCTTCGGCTTCACGGCCCACCTCGAGTACTACGAGCCGGCCGAGCTGGAGCGCGTGATCGGCCGCTCGGCGGCGGTGCTGGGGGTCGAGCTCAAGGAGCGGCAGCGCGCCGAGATCGCCCGCCGCTCGCGCGGCACGCCTCGCATCGCGAACCGGCTGCTGCGCCGCGTGCGCGACTACGCGCTGGTCCACACGGGCGGGTCGACGCCGCGCATCGACGAGGTGCGCGCCGCGCTGGACCTCTACGACGTCGACGAGATCGGCCTCGACCGGCTCGACCGCGCCGTGCTCGACGCTCTCGTGAAGCGCTTCCGCGGCGGACCCGTCGGCCTCTCGACCCTCGCGGTCGCCGTCGGCGAGGAGCCCGACACGGTCGAGAGCGTGGTCGAGCCGTACCTCGTGCGCATCGGCTTCATGGGCCGCACGCCGCGCGGCCGTGTCGCCACCCCGGAGGCGTACGCCCACCTCGGCGTGCCGCACCCGGACGGGGCGCTGAAATTCGATGACCTATAATCGCTGAAGGTCTGGCGGGCTCCCGCCGAATCCCCCCTCCTCGCGCCGAAGACGGTGCGTGCGCTGACGTGAAAGGCACACCCCGCCCCATGGATCCGAACCTCCTTCTTCTCGTCGTCCTGGCCGTGCTGCTGATCTGGATGTTCTTCAGCTCGCGCCGCCGCCAGCAGAAGATGCGCGAGGAGCAGGAGCGCAAGGCGCAGCTCATGGTCCCGGGTGCCCGCGTCATGACGCGCTCCGGCCTGTTCGGCACGCTCGTCGAGTACGACAAGGACGACCTGTCCAAGCCCGCGCGCGTCGAGATCGCGCCCGGCGTCGTCGCCGAGCTGCACACCCAGGCGCTCGACCTCGCGCCGGAGGCCACGGCCGACGCGGTCGTCGACCCCACGGACGCCGAGGCGGCCGACGAGCCGCTGATCGACACGACCCCGGACGCGACGCCGGAGCAGAAGCCCGCCGCCGACCGTCCCGACGCGGACGAGCTCCCGGGCGACGACAAGAAGGCCTGACCTTCCGCGCTCCCGTCCGCCCCCGCTGCAGAAAGCTGACACGCCAGTGGCGAGATCCTCTCCTGCGCGCCGTGCCTGGCGCGTCCTGACCGGTCTGCTGGTCATCACCGCGGTGCTGTTCGGGGCGAATGCTCTGGGCGCCCACGTTCTCAAGGGCGGCACCTGGGTGCCCGAGCTGGCGCTCGACCTCCAGGGCGGCACGCAGATCGTGCTGGAGGCGCAGACCGAGGACGCCGATCCGACGGCCGAGCAGCTCGCGCAGGCGGTGGCGATCATGCGCCAGCGCGTCGACGCCTCGGGCGTCGGCGAGTCCGAGATCTCGACCCAGGGCGCGTCGAACATCGTCGTCCAGATCCCCGGCGTGGCGGACGAGGCGACGCGCGAGCGCATCCAGGCCAGCGCCCAGCTCGAGCTGCGCGCCGTGATCTACGCCTCGGGCCCGACCAACACCTTCGTGGGCGAGGACGGCGAGGAGACGCCGTATCCGACCCCGGACCCGTCGCTGAACGCGACGCCGACCGCTGAGCCGTCGAACGGGTCGGACGCCGCGTGGGTGAGCGACCGCCTGTGGGCGGAGTTCCTGGCGTACAGCTGCGCCGACCCCGCCAACGACCCGTCGTCGGCGCCCGCGGACCAGCCGCTCATCACGTGCGACACGGCCGGGACAGCGAAGTACATCCTGGGACCGGTCGAGATGACCGGCGACTCGATCGTGGACGCCACCAACGGCGTCGACCCGCAGAACGGCCAGTGGAACGTGCAGCTCACGTTCGACGACGAGGGCGCGCAGACGTTCGGCGAGATCAGCCAGCGCCTCTACGGGATCGGGCAGCAGAACCCGAGCGACCCGCGCAGCCAGTTCGCGTTCGTGCTCGACGGCTCGATCATCTCGGCCCCGCAGATGAACGCGGTGATCACCAACGGCCAGCCCAGCATCTCGGGCGGCGGGATCGATCAGGACACGTCCAAGGTGCTCGCCGACCAGCTCAAGTTCGGCGCGCTGCCGCTGAGCTTCGAGGTCGTCAGCTCCGACACCATCTCGGCGACGCTCGGCTCGCAGCAGCTGCAGAGCGGCCTGATCGCGGGCCTGATCGGCCTGGCGCTCGTGGGCCTGTTCGTTGTGCTGGTCAGCTACCGCGCCCTCGGCTTCGTGATCATCGCGTCGCTCATCGTGATGGCGGTGCTCACGTACATCCTGCTGTGCCTGCTGTCGTGGCGCCTCGGCTACCGCCTGTCGCTCGCGGGCGTGGCGGGTCTGATCGTCACGATCGGCTTCACGGCGGACTCGTTCATCGTGTACTTCGAGCGCATCCGCGACGAGCTGCGCGATGGCAAGGCCGTGACCGTCGCGGTCGAGGACGGCTGGGCCCGCGCCAAGCGCACGATCTACATCTCGAAGTCGATCAACGTGCTCGCGGCCGTGGTGCTGTACATCCTCGCCGACGCGACCGTGAAGGGCTTCGCGTTCACGCTGGGCCTGACGACCGTGCTCGACATCCTGATCTTCGTGATGTTCACGCACCCCGTCATGCAGCTGCTCGTGCGCACGCGCTTCTTCGGCGAGGGACACCCGCTCTCGGGCCTCGACCCGAGCGCCCTCGGCGCCGTGTACCGCGGCCGCGCCCGCTTCCGCGAGCCGGTCGCGACCGGCGCGCGCGCCAAGCGCTCGCGCGGCGAGGCCGAGCGCCGCCAGACCATCGCCGAGCGCAAGGCCGCCGAGCTCGCGGCCGCGACCGCCGCATCGGACAAGCGCGCCGCCGGCGCCGAGGAGGACAACGTCTGATGCGCGCCATCACCCAGTTCGGCAACGACCTCTACACCGGCAAGGTGTCCTTCCCGTTCGTCGGGCGCCGTCGCACGTGGTTCGTCCTCGCGATCGTGCTCGTGGTGCTGTCGGCCCTGGCGCCGTTCGTGCGCGGCGTCGAGTTCTCCGTGGAGTTCACGGGCGGATCGCAGTTCCTCGTGTCGGCGCCCCAGTCGCGCGACCAGGCGATCGCCACCGAGACCATCGACGAGGTCGTGCCCGGCACGACCACCAAGGTCACGACGGTCGGCGGCCGCGACATCCGCGTGCAGACCTCGCAGCTGACGGACGACGAGACGCAGCAGGTCACGAGCGCCCTCGCCGAGGCCTACGACGTCGCGCCCGAGGAGGTCAACGCCTCCTTCATCGGCCCCAGCTGGGGCGCGGACGTCACGCGGCAGTCGCTCTGGGGTCTCGCGATCTTCCTGGCGCTGACCTTCCTGATCCTGGCGATCTACTTCCGCACGTGGAAGATGTCGGCCGCCGCGATCGTGGGCCTGGTCGACGTGCTGATCATCACGATCGGCATCTACTCGCTGTGCGGCTTCGAGATCTCGCCCGCCGCGGTCATCGGCTTCCTGACGATCCTCGCGTACTCGCTCTACGACACCACGGTCGTGTTCGACAAGATCCGCGAGAACACGGCGGACGACGGCGAGGCGACGGGACGCACGTTCGGCGAGTCCGTGAACCTCGCGGTCAACCAGACGCTGGTGCGCTCGATCAACACGTCGGTCGTGGCCGCGCTGCCGGTCGCGGCGATCCTGTTCATCGGATCGTTCTGGCTGGGCGCCGAGACGCTGTCGGACATCTCGCTGTCGATCTTCGTCGGCATCATCGTCGCGACGTACTCCACGCTGTTCGTCGCGGCGCCGCTCTACTCGCTGTTCCGCGAGGGCGAGCCGGCGATCCGACGGGCGGACGAGCGGGTCCTCGCCGCGCGTGCGGGGGACTGAGCCGTCCGCGCCCGGGCGTAGGATGTTCGAATCCGCATCACCGGGTGGGAGGAGGCGCAGCATGGCCGATTCGGTGACGTCCCAGGCCCCGAGCCTGCGGCGCCTCGTGCCGCGCATCTTCTCGCGCGCGGCCCGTCACGCGGACCTCACGCGCCTCATCAACACCGTGCGGCTCAACCACCCGCGCGGCGACATGGCGATCGTCGAGCGGGCGTACGCGGTCGCCGACGAGAAGCATCGCGGCCAGAAGCGCCAGAGCGGCGAGCCGTACATCACGCATCCGCTCGCGGTCGCGCAGATCCTGGCCGAGCTGGGGCTGGGACCGCGCGCGATCGCCGCCGCGCTGCTGCACGACACGGTCGAGGACACGGGCTATCCGCTCGAGGAGCTGCGGGCCGAGTTCGGCGACGAGGTCGCGCTGCTGGTCGACGGCGTCACGAAGCTCGACAAGGTCAAGTACGGCGAGAGCGCGCAGGCCGAGACCGTCCGCAAGATGATCGTCGCGATGTCCAAGGACATCCGCGTGCTCGTGATCAAGCTCGCCGACCGGCTGCACAACGCGCGCACGTGGGGTTTCGTGCCTCCCGAGAAGGCCAAGAAGAAGGCCACCGAGACGCTCGAGATCTACGCGCCGCTCGCGCACCGCCTCGGCATCCAGACCATCAAGTCGGAGCTCGAGGACCTCTCGTTCGCGGTGCTGCACCCGAAGATCTACAACGAGATCGACAGCCTCGTGAAGCAGCGCACGCCGCAGCGCGAGCAGTATGTGCAGAACGTCATCGACGACGTGAACCGCGACCTGCACGAGCTGCGCATCCGCGGCACGGTCGTCGGCCGCCCGAAGCAGCTGTACTCCGTCTATCAGAAGATGGTCGTCCGCGGTCGCGAGTTCGACGACATCTACGACCTGATCGGAATCCGCGTGATCGTCAGCACCGTGCGCGACTGCTACGCGGTGCTCGGCTCCATCCACGCGCGCTGGCGCCCGCTGCCGGGCCGTTTCAAGGACTACATCGCGACGCCGAAGTTCAACCTGTACCGGTCGCTGCATACGACCGTGATCGGCCCGGGCGGCCGCACGGTCGAGATCCAGATCCGCACGCAGGAGATGCACCAGCAGGCGGAGTTCGGCGTCGCCGCGCACTGGAAGTACAAGGAGCGGATGGCGGGCGGCAAGGCCGACCCCAAGGCGCTCGACACGGACATGGCGTGGCTCGCGCGGATCTCGGACTGGGAGTCGGAGACCAAGGACCCGGGCGAGTTCCTCGACTCCCTGCGGTTCGAGATCGGCGCCAAGGACGTCTACGTCTTCACCCCCAAGGGCAAGGTCATCGGGCTGCCCGCCGGCGCCACCCCGGTCGACTTCGCGTACGCCGTGCACACCGAGATCGGGCACCGCACGATGGGCGCCAAGGTCAACGGCCGCCTCGTTCCCCTCGAGTCGACCCTGAACTCGGGCGACGTCGTCGAGGTGTTCACCTCGAAGAACCCGGATGCCAGCCCCAGCCAGGACTGGCTCACGTTCGTCAAGAGCACGCGTGCGCGCAACAAGATCCGCGGCTGGTTCACGAAGGAGCGCCGCGACGAGGCGATCGAGCAGGGCAAGGATGCGATCGCGCGCGCGATGCGCCGCCACCACCTGCCGCTGCAGCGTCTGAAGGACTCGCTCCAGGACGTCGCCGACCTCATGCACTACGAGGACGTCTCCGCGCTCTACGCCGCGGTGGGCGAGGGCCACGTCTCGACGCAGTCGGTGCTCGAGAAGGTCGCCTCCCTCGTGCAGACCAGCGAGGAGTCGTCGACCGAGCAGGTGGAGCTGCCGCCGACGGTCAGCCAGCGCCGCCCGCGCGGCGGCGACTCGGGCGTGCTGGTGCGCGGCGCCGACGACATCCTGGTCAAGCTCGCCAAGTGCTGCACGCCCGTCCCGGGCGACCAGATCGTCGGCTTCATCACGCGCGGCAGCGGCGTCTCGGTGCATCGCGCGGACTGCACGAACGTCGCGTCCCTGCGCTCCGACCCCGCCCGCATGATCGACGTGACCTGGGCGCCCACGACCAAGAGCGTGTTCCTGGTCCAGATCCAGGTCGAGGCGCTGGATCGCGCCGGCCTGCTGTCGGACGTCACGCGCGTGCTCACGGAGCACCACGTGAACATCCTGTCGGCGACCGTGTCGACCACGAAGGAGCGCCTCGCGCTCAGCCGCTTCGTGTTCGAGATGGGCGACGCCGTGCACCTGGACCGCGTGCTCAACGCGGTTCGGCGCATCGACGCCGTGTACGACGTCTATCGCGTCACGTCGTCGTAGCCGGCGGATCGCCCCGCAGTGACCGCAGGATCTCCGCGGCCGGGCGCCGGCCGCCGAAGCGGCGGTGCGCGTCGATCCAGGCGAGCGCCTGCTCGATCAGCGGCGGCGTCGCGAGTCGCCGCGCCGCGGCGGCCGAGTCCGGATCGTCGAACTCGCGCACGAGGTCGACCAGCGTGCGGGCGGGGTCGGAGACCCGCACCCCGCCGAGCAGCACCGTGTCCTCGACCGCGATGGGGGTGTCGCGGAACCGGATCCGCCGGTCCACGGGTCGCGCGACGCCGCGCGCGGCCGTGCGCTGCGCGTGGTGCACGCGAGGCGGCACGCCGGATGCGCCGTGGACCCACGCGGCCGTCAGCCCGATCGCCACGAGGCTCCCGCCGAGGATCCCGCGGAGCGTGGCGGCGCGCAGGGTCGGCGTCTCGAGCGCATCGGCGGGCACGTAGGCGTCGCCGACGGCGACCAGCTCGCCGTCCAGCCGCGCGGCGGACAGCTCGGCGGGGGAGAGGCCGTCATGGTCGAAGCGGGCGTACGTCATGGCGGCAGTGTGCCGCGAAACGCGAGGGGCGCGCCGCCGCGGTGTGGATAACCGCGGGCGGCGCGCCCCTGTGACCCTCGCGAGCTCAGCCGCCGATGGCCTTGAGCCAGGCGCGGCGGGCGTCGAGCGCCTCGCGCGCGGCCGACTCGGCCTTCTTGTCGCCCTTCGCCTGCGCGTCGGCGAGCTCGGTCTCGAGCTTGGCGATGGCCTCCTCGAGCTGGCGGGTCGCCTCGTTGGCGCGCGCCTTGGTCTCGGGGTTGTTGCGCTTCCAGTCGACCTCCTCGCGGGCGCGGAGGTCGTTCTCGATGCGGCGCAGCTGGTCGTCGAGCGCGCGCTCGGTGTCGCGCGGGAAGATCCGGCCGACCTCGTCCCAGCGGCGCTGGATGCTCGTGAGCAGCTGGCGCGCCTTGGTCAGGTCCGCGGTGTCGGCGACCGCCTTCGCCTCCTCGAGGAGGGCCTTGCGCGCCTCGATGCGCGGGGCGGACTCCGCCTGCTCGGCGGCGTCGCGCTCGGCGCGGGCCGAGTACAGGGCGTCGCCCGCGGCCTTGAACCGCGCCCACAGCGCGTCGTCGACCTTGCGTCCGGCGCGGCCGGCGGCCTTCCACTCGTCCAGCAGCGCCCGGTAGGCGGGGATGCCGTCCTCGCCCTTGGAGGCCAGCGCCTCGGCACGCTCGATGATGCGCGTCTTGCGGTCGCGGGCGGCCTTGTGGGTCTCGTCGAGCTCCGCGAAGAACGCGCGGCGGTGGCGCTCGACGGTCGAGCGCGCGTCCCGGAAGCGCTTCCACAGCGCCTGACCCGTCGACTTGGGCAGCCGGGGACCGGTCTGCTGGTGCTGCTGCCACTCCTCGAACGCCGCGGTGAGCTCGGCCGTGGCCTGCTTCCACTGGATCGACTTGGGGTCGCGCGCCGCGAGGGCCTCCACGCGCTCCACGATCGACGTGCGGTGCGCGATCGCCTCCTCGACAGCCGCGCGGTGCGCGGCCGCCTCCTCGGCGCTGGCCTCGGCCAGCGTGCCGGTCAGCGCGTCGAGCCGCTCGGCCAGCCCGGCGAGGTCGCCGACCGCCGCGGCGCCCACGACCTCCTCCTTGAGCTTCTTGGCCTGGCCGCGCAGGTCGGCCGCGGAGGCGCCGCCGGCGAGGCGGCGCTGCTCGAGCGTGCGCACGCGCAGCGCGAGGTCGTCGAACTTGCGGCGGTAGTAGGCCAGGGCCTCGTCGGGCGTGCCGTCGGGGTACTCGCCGACCACGCGCCAGTCGTCGCCCTCGCGCACCGACACCACGCCGGCCTCGTCCACGCGACCCCACTCGGTCGTGTCGGCGGCGGGCGCCGCGGTCGCCGCCGGCGGGCGAGGCACGGGACCCGGCGTCGCGGGCGCCGGGGCGGGCGCCTCCGCGGGCGCGTCGGCGTCGGCGGTCTCGGCTGCCTCCGCCTCGGGCTCGGCGGGCGCGGCTTCGGTCTCGGCTGCCTCGGCTTCGGGCTGAGCGGCGTCATCCGCCGGCACGGCATCGGCGTCGGCCGCGGCCGCGGC
>Ga0208492_1001701_pt1 | contig 12680 bp, 7 predicted proteins | sample Subbioar_CSW14AB_FD_184820 | JGI IMG/M metagenome (GOLD analysis project Ga0208492, IMG submission 184820) | Serpentinite rock and fluid subsurface biosphere microbial communities from McLaughlin Reserve, California, USA - CR12Mar_CSW14AB (SPAdes) | ecosystem: Environmental > Terrestrial > Deep... | reverse complement strand
TCTGCGATTCGGTAAATCTTCCTTTTTTCATGTCTTTCAAAGTTTAAAATTAACAAGCTTTTTCCCGTTAACTCTAACCAAGAATGGACAACTTTTTGGGGGAGCCTACATAATAATTGAGGATAATCTAATTTTTCTATTATCGGTTGTTACAAGTTCAAAATCGGTAAATTTTATTTTCTTTTCAATTCCATAATTTGAAAAATAACTATCAATATAATTAAACTCAGTATGATGAATCAATTTAGGTACTAACGCCTGATAGGATGATAGTATAAATTTTTTCTCTATATCTGTAAGGAAGGGAGTTCGAGCATTATATAAATCTGTCTGACTAAAAGTTATAAGCAACTTTACTTTATTATAGGCGTATTGAATTGAGTCTTTATAGCGGGTATATAGTTTTTCAAATAATTGTCTTCTTGTGGGCAGCACAAATCTATTCATGCTATCGAGGTATAAAGAGTCAGATTTATAGCTCATGCCTTGAAACACTTCTTTATTGATTAATGAATGGAACTTATTATACTCGATACCGGCATCGCCCTGCTCGATTGCCAAATCTCTGAAATGGTATCTGATTACAGGATCATTCGTTTTGTTTGCCCTAAATCTGACTTTCGTAAGTCCGTTTGACAGCATAAATGGGAAATTCGTATAGCCACCTGTCGGATTGGTAATATCTTCATCCAATAATATCCTTGCAAAAACAATACTATCTGAAAGTTGCCCCTTAAAAAAGAAGCTATCATTAATAACAATCGTTGTCAATCTTTTATCAGTGGCATAAATAGGAATATCCAGAGTGACTTTTTTCCCGTTTATGCCCGTAACTCGACCCTCAAGTTGGAATGGTAAGGTATGAGTCTGCTGGCACTTGCTATAAGTCACATAAACGAAAACAAAAAAGAAAATAAATAACCATTTTTTCATATAAACAGTTTCTGTAAATATATTTAAAAAACTATATACAAAATGGTGTTTTTGTGATTGTCATTTTTGTTTTAAGCATGTAAGGTTAATTCGAGAGAGAGAAACTACAGGTTAGAGTTAAGCCAACATTAACAAATTTGATTAGCTTATACGCTTAATGCGAGGAAAGATTGTAAGATGATTTTAAATCTTCATAATAAAATGAGTTATTCTATTTTCCCGCAATAATTCCATGTGTAGGTAACTATTGTATCATATTGCATATATCGGGAAATATTAGTAACCACATTTTCTCTTCTGATTTTTCGAATCATATGTAAAGTCCCAACTAATATCAATGGATACAAAAAGCGGAATTAAGCCGATATAATCGGCTATATCATGGTGACAAAAGTATTTTTATAGAATGTGAATAAAAAAGTTCTCATTTTGATAACTTTTGAAAAAATAAATATACCTTTGTTATGAAAATTCATTTGATAAGACGAGAAACGGTTGATACTTATAAAAAGCAAAATGCACAAAGTCGAGTCTCTTTCGAGGAATGGCTGGTTAAATTGAAGTATGCTGATTGGGTGATACCCGAGGATATTCAGTCTACTTTTCCGAGTGCTGATCTATTAGGGAAGGGTAGTAATAGAATTGTCTTTGATATAAGCGGAAATAAGTATCGGCTGATTGCTAAGTATGCGTTTGGCGATGTACAAGTCCACTTATTTATTTGCTGGATAGGCACACATGCAGAATACGACAAGCTATGTAAAACGGGGGAACAATATCTTATTCATCATTATTAAAACTACTACCATGGAAACATTAAAATATAAAGTGATCACCAGCATTGCTCAATACAAGAAGTATTGTAATACTTTGGAGGAATTGGTATTCTCCGGTGCTAAAGATAAAAACACCAAAGACGAAATTGCACTCTTAACGCTTCTCATTGAAAAGTGGGATGCAGATCACCTTTCCACCACTGATTTGGATCCTATTCAATTGCTTCAGTCTTTTATGGATGAACAGGGGATGAAAGCGAAAGATCTGGTGGACCTGCTTGAGGTAAGCAAAGGATATGTTTCGGATATTCTTCATTACAAAAAAGGACTTTCAAAAGAGGTGATCAGAAAACTGGCAACACATTTTAAAGTATCTCAGGAGGCGTTTAATAGACCTTATGCATTGGTAGTTCCTGTGCGTGTGTTGAAAACCGGTAGTAAGAAAAGGGCACTAGCAGTCTAATCAGAATACACTTCGCCGCAGTTTCCGACTTGCAGTTGGAATGCTCCTTTTCATGGTGGTGGAACTTTTGGAAAGTTTCGGAACTTCCCAAAAGTAAATGCGCACGGGTATCGTCGCTGCTTTTTTCTCCGCTATCAGTCCGTTATCAGTCCGTTACAAGTCCGTAACATGTCCGTTTACCATTTGGTATTCATTCGTATTTCATTTGATGTCTGTTTTGGTTCCCTTTAAGTATACAGAAGACCATATAAAGGGTTTAGAAAGTGTGTTATTGTCTCAGACCTGCAATCATCAGTACAGGATTAAAAAGAGACCCAGCGTAGGTAATGCCTAAACACGACTAAAACCCGAAAATCTGTCATAGGAGGGGTAGTACAACTTTTGGAAAGTTCCGAAACTTTCCAAAAGTTAATACGCATCAGCTGACATACCGCACATAATTCAATTGTTATTTTCCAACCATTTCAAAACATTATCAAATGTGTTTTGTGAACTTATAATTTTTCCGGATTTATCAAGAATAAGATAAGTAGGGTAAATACGGATGCCGACATCTTTAGTTATCTTTTTAATATCAGTTTCTAAATAGTTGGCCCATTTATAATTGTTTTTATTCAAATAGTGATTCAACTCTTTCACACTATCATCGGTTGATATGCTAATCAGTTCTATTTTTTTCTCAGCAAGTAGTGGTTGTTTTTTAAATATCTCTTTATGATCACTTATACATGGTTTACAAGCTAGAAACCAAAAATCTAGTAGATAATATTTGTTATCAGTAAGTGTGGGAAGTTTTACTTTTTTATTGGATGGATCAATAAAGGTATATGCATTTAAATCTAAGGAAGTAATCGCTAAAATTTTATGTAATCTTTCATGCACTAACGGATAGAGAAAAAACCAACTGAATTTATCACCTTGTCTATCAGTTAATGATTTGAACCTTAATAAATCTTTTTTTGAATTCTGATTTAAACCAATATACATCTCTCCGGCTTGTAGTGAATAGGGGTTGTCTATATGCTTTTCATATAGTTTTAGTAATAGGTCTGATAATGTAGCGGTATCTTTTTTTTGGTATAGAGATGCATTGTTTTTATAAAAATTGAGATGTTCATAATAAATAGAAGAATTCAAAACAGTGTCAATTTTCAGTGCTAAGTCATCAACGTGTAGTTCAATCTTTATCGATCCTGCATCAAGCCAAGCAGCCTGTCTGTACATTTTACCGTTTGCGTGATAACGAATATTGTAAAGATCAATACTCGTCTTTTTAAAAGAAAAGTGGGCGGTATCCTGATACTTAATCGTATAGAACTCTTTTTGACTGATATCAAAGACATCAATCTTTTCGAATTTGTGCTTACCATCATTTTTCATAATCAAGTGTATACTTGTTTGTCCAAATGACGGCGCCCAGATAACGAAACAGATTGATAAGTAATATAATTTTTGTATCACTGTGTTCATATGAGTAAATATACCTAATATTTTATTATATAATGATTATTTATTATAAATATTATGATGTGTTGTGATAACAATTTTTGGTTCTGGTTTCTGTTTTGCTTTTTTTAGAGCATGCATATTTTGCTTTCAATTCGTGAAGCATGGGGAGCGATTACAAAAATTCAATGCTCATACAACCAAGTTTCAATCTCTTCAATACTCGGTAATTCTCTCGTCCAGCCATAAGTGATTGCTTTTTGAGCATAGAATAGTCTTTCTTCGATGGTATCCAGTTTATCCAATAAAGTACAGTTATGCCCCCAAGGTAATTGTGCAACGCTCCGTCGCACAATTGTAGTGTATTGATTTTCATTTGATTGTAATTGTGCAACGGAGCGTTGCACAATTTGAAAGGTTGGATAAGCTTCAGCAAAAGCCCGCATGTATTTGACATTACGGGGTGATAATCCTTTCATATTTGGAAAAGCTGTTTTGAGGTCGGTAATAAAACGGTCAATAACTTTTGTGCCCCAGCCTTGTTGTTGTTGTTGTTGTAAAATGGTGTTACCAATTTCCCAGTAAACGTTGAGCAATTCTTGATTGATGGCAAGTGTGGCTTTTAACCTTGCCTGCCTGATTTTTTCTTTTAATGATTGCAGTATGTTGCGATAATTTGAATCTGGTTGAGAAGACATAACTGCATTGAAATTTTGGTAGTGAGATGCTTGAAAGTTACATCGAAACCCAAATGAATAGGGGTTATTTCTAAGACTATTTTTTTCTAGAAAATCAGCTATGTTTTCTATATGATGCGTGTGATAAAGTGTTGCCTTTCACAGATCGTGAATTGTGCGGAAGGGGCTATGGGTGGTAAAACTTTTGGCAAGTTTCGGAACTTTCCAAAAGTAAATACGCACGGGTATCGTCGCTGCTTTTTTCTCCGTTATCAGTCCGTTATTAGTCCGTTACAAGTCCGTAACATGTCCGTTTGCCATTTGGTATTCATTCGTATTTCATTTGATGTCTGTTTTGGTTCCTTTTAAGTATACATAAGACCATATAAAGGGTTTAGAAAGTGTGTTATTGTCTCAGACCTGCAATCATCAGTACAGGATTAAAAAGAGACCCAGCGTAGGTAATGCCTAAACACGACTAAAGCCCGAAAAATCTATATTAGGAGGGGTAGTACAACTTTTGGAAAGTTTCGGAACTTTTCAGAAGCTCGTTCTTCCGAAGAGTTTCTCACCATGGTGACTCTTCTGGAAAGAACTTTTCTAATACACCAACGGTTTTGCCCCTCTCCAATAATTCCCCATATTTATGGTTCCTAAAACTTCACCATGAAACAACTTGCCACTTTACTAATAGGAGCGAGCTTGGCTTTTGCTTCTTGTAAAAACAACACTGATTCATCTGCTTATTTTGATACAGCCGGTATGGATACCAGCGTTCATCCCGGTGATAACTTCTTTATGTACGCCAATGGCACCTGGATCAAAAACAGCGTCATCCCCGATGATCAAAGTGGATGGGGGAGTTTTTATACCCTCTATGATGAGAACCTCAAAAAAATGAGAACCATCCTGGATGAGCTATCTGCTAAAACAGACCACAAATTCGGAAGTAATGAACAAAAAGTGGGCGACTTTTACGCGAGTGGTATGGATACTGCTGCCATTGAAAAAGCAGGATATGATCCACTCAAACCCATGTTGGCAAAAATTGATGCAGTAAAAGATTACAAAGAACTCATCAGTTTGTTGGCGACTAGTTACACAGAAGGAGATGGTGCGTTGATTGGTATTTATGTGGGCGCGGATGAGAGAAACAGTGCGAAGAATATTTTGAGTTTATATCAAACCGGATTAACCCTTCCTGAAAAAGATTACTATACCAAAACCGATGCGGCCACTGTGGAAAAACGTGAGAAACTGATTGCGCATATCACAAATCTTTTTGTGCTCACAGGTGTCGATAAAACGATGGCTACTCAACAAGCAACTGCTGTACTGAAATTGGAAACTGCTATTGCGGCATCACACTTGGCGCCGGTGGAATTGCGTGATCCGATCAGGAACTATCATAAAATGTCGGTGGTGGATTTGCAAAAAATATCTCCGAATATTAATTGGTCCAACTCATTGCAACAAATGGGTATTCAGACCGATAGTGTCAATGTAGCACAACCCGCTTATTATAAAACATTAAGTGCACTACTAGCTTCTCAGTCAATCGAAGTGTGGAAGAGCAAAGTGAAGTTCGATTATATCTCTTCCAATGCATCATTACTCAGTAAAGCGTTTGTAGATGAACGTTTTTCTTTCAATAAATTATTCTCCGGTGCTAAAACACAGGAAGACCGCTGGAAGAAAATGGTAAGCAGAACAGATGATGGATTGAAAGATCTGCTCGGGCAAATCTTTGTTCAAAAATATTTTCCTGCAGAAGCTAAAAAGAGAATGGATGAGTTGGTGAATAATTTACAGATCGCATTTGATAAACGTATTGCTCAGTTAGATTGGATGAGTGATACTACTAAGCAAAAAGCAAAAGAAAAATTGACTGCCATCATGAAAAAGATCGGCTATCCGGATCAATGGAAGTCGTATGATGATGTTACCATCACCCGAACCGATTTTTATGGCAACATGCGTAGCATCGCCAAACATGATTACAAAGAAAGCATTGCTAAAATTGGTAAGCCGGTTGATAAAACCGAATGGCAAATGACAGCACCAACAGTCAATGCATATTACAATCCAACTTTTAATGAGATCGTATTCCCGGCAGGCATTCTACAGTTCCCATTCTTTGAACTGAAAGCAGATGATGCGATCAACTATGGAGCCATTGGAATGGTGATTGGTCATGAAATGACCCATGGTTTTGATGATCAGGGTAGACAATATGATGCGGTGGGAAATCTTACCGACTGGTGGACCAAAACCGATGCTGAAAAATTCACAGCCAAAGCAAAAGGGGTAGTTGAGCAGTACAATGCTTATACGGTTCTGGATAGTTTGCATGTGAATGGGGCGCTTACACTAGGAGAGAACCTAGCAGATATTGGTGGATTGGCCATTGCTTATGATGCCTTCAAATTAACCCAACAAGGAAAGGGTACTGAAAAGATTGACGGCTTTACACCTGATCAACGTTTTTTTCTGGGTTATGCTCAAGTATGGCGTTTGGTTGACAGACCGGAGAGCATGCGTACCCGAATTACAACCGATCCGCACAGCCCCGAAGAATTCAGGGTAAACGGACCATTGGCCAATTTTGAGCCGTTCTATCAGGCTTTTGGGGTTACCGAGAAGCATAAACTTTACCGCCCGGCAGATCAACGTGCTCGAATTTGGTAGAGTTTGGGTACTAGGTACTGGGTGCTAGGTGATTGGTTATATAAGTTATATTTTGGAGTCTTTATAATGATGCATTTATAAGATATTGATAATCAGTCAGGATAAAGCATAGTCTCCAAATATGGGCTAAAATAACCTAGTACCCAGTACCTTGCACCTAGCACCCCTAAATTTGTTTTTGCGATTGCCTTCCGGTTTCCTACCTTTGCCATCCTTATTTTTGGGCCAATTAGCGGGTGGACATTTTTATCATTGACGTTTGAATGATGAATGAGCCGATTGTACGTTAAGAGAATCTCACCATTCTCCCCAAATTTTTATCGTATCAAAACCGGTTTTACATACATATGTCTACAACTACATTGAACAACAGGGTCGGCTTCGGTAAAACTAAACATTTGGCTGATGCTCCTGACCTGCTCGACATCCAGTTAGAATCATTCAGAGAATTTTTTCAGTTAGAGACTACGCCTGATAAGCGTAACAATGAAGGTCTCTTCCGCGTGTTCAAGGAAAATTTTCCGATCACGGATACGCGTAACATCTTCGTGCTGGAATTCCTGGATTATTTTATTGATCCACCACGTTACACACTTGATGAGTGTATGGAGCGTGGTCTTACGTATGCAGTGCCTTTAAAAGCAAAACTGCGCTTAAGTTGTAATGATGAAGAGCACGTAGATTTCCAAACCATCGTTCAGGATGTGTTCCTGGGTAATATTCCTTACATGACTCCCCGTGGTACATTTGTGATCAACGGAGCTGAGCGTGTAGTGGTATCTCAGTTGCATCGTTCTCCGGGTGTGTTCTTTGGACAATCCGTGCACCCGAACGGTACCAAAATTTATTCTGCCCGTGTGATTCCTTTCAAAGGAGCGTGGATGGAATTTGCTACCGATATCAACAATGTAATGTATGCTTACATCGATCGTAAGAAAAAGTTCCCGGTAACAACTTTGTTACGTTCTATCGGTTTCGAAACTGATAAGGACATTCTGGAACTCTTCGGTATGGCCGATGAAGTGAAAGCCGATAAGAAAACACTTGCCAATCACGTTGGTAAAAAACTCGCTGCTCGTGTATTGAGAACATGGGTAGAAGATTTCGTAGATGAAGATACCGGTGAGGTAGTAAGCATCGAGCGTAACGAGATCGTGATGGAGCGTGATACCGTTTTGGATGAGGAAGCGATTGCTACCATCATCGAAATGGAGATCAAGAGTGTATTCATTCAGAAAGAAGATGTGGGTGGTGATTATGCGATCATCTACAACACCTTGAATAAAGATACTTCGAACAGTGAACTGGAAGCGGTTCAGCATATCTATCGCCAATTGCGTGGTGCGGATGCTCCGGATAATGAAACGGCTCGTGGTATCATCGATAAATTATTCTTCTCTGATAAGCGTTATGATTTAGGTGAAGTAGGTCGTTATAAGATCAACCGTAAACTGAATTTGGATTATCCGCTGACCAAGAAAGTATTGACCAAGCAGGATATCATTGAGATCATCAAATACCTGGTTCGTCTGACCAATGCGAAGGCTGAGATCGATGATATCGATCACCTGAGCAACCGTCGTGTTCGTACCGTAGGAGAGCAGTTGTATGCGCAGTTCGGTGTAGGTCTGGCTCGTATGGCCCGTACCATCCGTGAGCGTATGAACGTTCGTGACAATGAGGTATTTACCCCGGTAGATTTGATCAATGCAAGAACATTGTCTTCTGTGATCAACTCATTCTTCGGAACTTCTCAGTTGTCTCAGTTCCTCGATCAAACCAACCCACTGAGTGAGATCACGCACAAGCGTCGTATCTCCGCACTCGGACCCGGTGGTTTGAGTCGTGAGCGTGCCGGTTTTGAGGTGCGTGACGTACACTATTCACACTATGGTCGTTTGTGTACCATTGAAACACCGGAAGGACCGAACATCGGTTTGATCTCTACACTTTGCGTACATGCTACTATCAACGATATGGGCTTTATTGAAACGCCTTATCGTAAAGTAGTGAGTGGTAAAGTGAACATGAAAGAACTCACGTTCTTGAGTGCAGAAGAAGAAGATACCGCTAAGATCGCACAGAGTAATTCACCATTGACAGAGAAAGGTGAATTCGCTGAAGAGAAAGTAGTATCACGTCAAACAGGTGACTTCCCGATTTTAGATAAAGAAGAAGTGGAATACATGGACGTAGCACCGAATCAGATCGTAGGTCTGAGTGCTTCTTTGATTCCATTCCTGGAACATGATGATGCCAACCGTGCGTTGATGGGATCCAACATGCAACGTCAGGCAGTACCATTGATCCGTCCGGAAGTACCTGTTGTAGGTACCGGTTTGGAAGGTAAGGCTGCACGTGATGCACGTATTCAGATACACGCAGATGGTAATGGTGTGGTTGAATTCGTAGATGCGAATGAGATCCATGTTCGTTACGACAGAAATGATATTGACAGATTGATCAGCTTTAATGATGATCTGCAAGTATATAAACTCACTAAGTTCATCAAAACCAACCAAGCCACTTGTATCAACCTGCGTCCGGCTGTGAAGAAAGGACAGAAAGTGAAGAAGGGCGACTTCTTAACTGAAGGTTATGCAACCAAAGATGGTGAATTGGCATTGGGTCGTAACCTGCAAGTGGCATTCATGCCATGGAAGGGTTACAACTTCGAGGATGCGATCGTAATTAGTGAGAAAGTAGTTCGCGAAGACCTGTTCACTTCTATTCACATTGATGAATATGAACTGGAAGTTCGTGACACCAAATTGGGTGAAGAAGAATTGACTCCGGATATCCCGAACGTATCAGAAGATGCAACAAAGGATCTGGATGAGAATGGTATTATCCGTATCGGCGCCACCATCAAAGAAGGTGATATCCTGATCGGTAAGATCACTCCAAAAGGTGAATCTGATCCTACTCCTGAAGAGAAACTATTGCGTGCCATCTTCGGTGATAAAGCCGGTGATGCAAAAGATGCTTCTCTGAAAGCTCCGAACGGAACTGAAGGTGTGGTGATCGATAAAAAACTATTCCAGCGTGCGAAGAAAGATAAGAATGGTAAGATCCGTGAAAAAGCATTGTTGGAGAAAGTAGAAAAAGTACACCAGCAAAATACAGAGTCGATCAAAGAATTGTTGTTGGATAAGTTGCAGACCTTGTTGAAAGACAAAGCTTCTGCAGGTGTTAGCAACAACTTTGGTGAAATGCTGATCGGTAAAGGCGCTAAGTTCAATCAAAAGAATCTAAGCACCATCGATTATCAGAATGTGAATCCGCTGGGTTGGACCGGTGATGCAAAAACAGATGACTTGATCAATACATTGTTGCACAACTACAGCATCCGTTATAATGAAGAACTGGGACGTTACAAGCGTGAGAAGTTCAACATTTCAATCGGTGATGAGTTACCGGCAGGTGTATTGAAACTGGCTAAAGTATATCTCGCTGTAAAACGTAAGTTGAAAGTGGGAGATAAGATGGCGGGTCGTCACGGTAACAAAGGGATCGTTGCGAAAATTGTTCGTGCTGAAGACATGCCATTCATGGAAGATGGTACTCCGGTTGATATCGTACTGAATCCATTGGGGGTACCTTCAAGGATGAACCTGGGTCAGATCTATGAAACCATTCTGGGCTGGACCGGTAAGCGTCTGGGTGTGAAATTTGCTACTCCGATCTTTGATGGTGCAAGCACTGATGAGATCGAGCAATATTGTAAGGATGCGGGTATTCCTAGAAACGGACATACTTATCTGTATGATGGTGAAACGGGAGAACGTTTCCACCAGAAGGCTACTGTGGGTGTGATCTACATGATCAAACTACACCACATGGTTGATGATAAGATGCACGCACGTTCAATCGGACCTTACAGCTTGATCACACAGCAGCCGTTGGGTGGTAAGGCACAGTTTGGTGGACAGCGTTTCGGTGAGATGGAAGTATGGGCACTAGAAGCATATGGTGCAGCTAACATTCTCCAGGAATTGTTGACCCTGAAGTCTGATGATATCATCGGAAGAGCCAAGACTTATGAAGCCATCGTGAAGGGAGATAATATCCCACGTGCCGGCGTACCTGAATCGTTCAATGTATTGGTACATGAACTGAGAGGGTTAGGTTTGGATCTGAAGTTTGAATAATAAGCTGCAAGCCGCAGGCTCCAAGCTACAAGCATGAAGTGTGCGGCTTGCTTGATTTTCTTTGATATAACTAATTTAAAAATAAAGATTGCATCCGCCGCGGCGGACTGCAGCTTGAAGCTTAAAAATATGGCCATAAAAAGAGACAATCGCCCAAGATCAACATTCTCCGAGATCACCATCAGTCTGGCATCTCCGGACAGTATCCTCGAAAGAAGTTTTGGCGAAGTACTGAAGCCTGAAACCATTAACTACCGTACCTACAAGCCAGAACGTGATGGATTGTTCTGTGAAAGAATTTTCGGTCCGGTAAAAGATTATGAATGCGCCTGCGGTAAGTATAAGCGTATCCGTTATAAGGGTATCGTTTGTGACCGTTGTGGTGTTGAAGTAACTGAAAAGAAAGTTCGTCGCGAACGCATGGGACACATCAAATTGGTGGTTCCTGTTGTACATATCTGGTATTTCAAAAGCTTACCTAATAAAATTGGTTACTTGTTGGGTATGAGCTCTAAGAAATTAGAGACCATCATCTACTACGAGCGTTTTGTAGTGATTCAAGGTGGTGTGAAAGAGAACCTCAACATGGGTGACCTGTTGACGGAAGAGGAGTACTTAGATATTCTCGACAACTTGCCAAAAGATAACCAGTACCTGCCTGATGATGATCCACAAAAGTTCATCGCTAAAATGGGTGCTGAAGCTGTTCATGCTTTATTGGAAAGAATCGATCTGGATGGATTGAGTTTCTCTCTGCGTAATGCAGCAGCCACTGAAACATCTCAGCAGCGTAAGGCAGATGCTTTAAAGCGTCTGAGCGTTGTAGAATCGTTCCGTGATGCAAGTACAAGAATCACTAACCGTCCTGAGTGGATGGTGATGCAATACATTCCTGTAATTCCACCGGAATTACGTCCATTAGTGCCTTTGGATGGTGGACGTTTTGCGAGTTCAGATTTGAATGATCTGTATCGTCGTGTGATCATCCGTAACAACCGTTTGAAGCGTTTGTTAGAGATCAAAGCTCCTGAAGTGATCCTGCGTAATGAAAAACGTATGTTGCAGGAAGCAATCGATTCGCTGTTTGATAATAGCCGTAAATCCAATGCGGTGAAAGCAGAAGGTGGTCGCGCACTGAAATCATTATCTGATGTTCTGAAAGGTAAACAAGGTCGTTTCCGTCAGAACCTATTGGGTAAGCGTGTTGACTACTCAGGTCGTTCGGTGATCGTGGTTGGACCGGAACTCAAAATGCATGAGTGTGGTTTACCAAAAGACATGGCGGCTGAATTGTTCAAACCATTTGTGATTCGTAAGTTGATTGAAAGAGGTATTGTGAAAACAGTGAAGTCTGCTAAGAAATTGGTAGATCGTAAAGAAGCTGTGATTTGGGATATCCTTGAAAATATTCTGAAAGGACACCCTGTTTTGTTAAACCGTGCCCCAACATTGCACCGTTTGTCTATTCAGGCCTTCCAGCCAAAATTAGTAGAAGGTAAAGCGATCCAACTGCACCCACTCGTAACATTAGCGTTCAACGCGGATT
>Ga0208492_1001700_pt1 | contig 12680 bp, 12 predicted proteins | sample Subbioar_CSW14AB_FD_184820 | JGI IMG/M metagenome (GOLD analysis project Ga0208492, IMG submission 184820) | Serpentinite rock and fluid subsurface biosphere microbial communities from McLaughlin Reserve, California, USA - CR12Mar_CSW14AB (SPAdes) | ecosystem: Environmental > Terrestrial > Deep... | reverse complement strand
TATAATGTAACTTATCAATCATAATTATGCTTTATGGTATCCCAATAGTGTTGGGTTACTGTTCAGATATTCTTCGATATATAATTTTGCTTTCTTACAGGCCTCCAGCAGCGAAAGCCCCAGGGCTAGGTTAGATGCTATTGCTGAAGATAAGACACAACCCGAACCATGCTTAGAGTATAAAGAAATATTTGCCGGTGTAATTTCATAAAAATCATTCCTTTCGAACAACAGGTCCTGAGCATGATTTTTATCATTATGGCCACCCTTCAGCAGTACCGGGCAATATTCAGCCCATGTTCGGGCAGACGATATCACATCCTGACTCCCGCCTAAGAATTGCATTTCCGCAAGATTGGGTGTAACCAGGTCAATTTTCTTAAGAGATTGTTTTAATATTGACTGGTCTGTATTCCAGTTATTGAGTTCGTAGCCGGCACTTGCTTTCCAAACAGGATCTAATACTATTTTGATTTCAGGATTATTTGATTTAAGAAAGGATATTACTTCAAATAGTACCTCAGGGTTTTGAATCAGGCCAATTTTACATGCCTTAATGTCAAATTTTGAAACCAATGGTTTAAGCTGTTTTATAATGAAAGCAGGTTCCATCCACTCCATTGCTAAAAAATCAGAATCATTTTGAACCGTCCATACCGTGGAAACACCAAATCCATAAACCCGGTGCTGTTCGAATGTTTTCACATCCGCCATCAGTCCTGCACCTGCGCTTGGGTCAAAACCGGCAATACTGACTATGTATGGGCGCTCCTGAAACATTGTTGTATGATTTTAAAATTTTCCAACGCTTGTCCATCATTTTTCCAGATACTGCCCAAAATTGCTGCTCCGTCAAAATTCATTTTTTTTATACTATCAATGTGCTTTGCCCCGATGCCGCCTATGCCAATAATCAGGGGTGAAGACTCCCTGTTGTTAAGTTTAAATCCCGGCGGTAAAACACTTTTGTAGCCTTGCTTTGAAATACTATTGTAAACGGGCCCGAAAAAAACATACTGATATTCATTTAAGGAAGCTAATAAGGACAGATCGTGCACAGAGGTACTTAATATAAATCCATTATTGATAAGCCTTTCCAAGGTATTAACTTTCAATTTGCCCCGCTCATTTTCAGTATAGTGCAGGCGCTTTATTCCAAACTCCTCTGCCAAACAATGGTGCTGATGCAATGAAAGACGGGGATAATAGTTTGGTTCTATACCGGCAATCAATTTTCTTACCTGTTCCTCTGTATCTGCCGGCTTGCGTATATGAAAGTATTCCAAACCCGATTCAAATAGGTTATTAATGATTTTGGTTTCGTCATTCACCTGATCCGGGCTTGAAATAATAATCAGCTCCATTATTTACAGATAGATCTCACTGCCTTTTTGCTTAAACTCATTCGACTTTTCTTCCATTCCTTTTGAAAGGGCATCCTCATCTTCGAGTCCTTTGTCTTTAGCATAATCTCTCACATCCTGGCTAATCTTCATAGAACAAAAATTCGGCCCGCACATCGAACAGAAATGGGCAATTTTAGCACCATCAGCGGGTAAGGTTTCATCATGAAACTCTTTAGCTGTATCCGGATCAAGTGAAAGATTAAACTGGTCTTCCCATCTGAATTCAAAACGGGCTTTACTTAAAGCATTATCCCGGTATTGTGCACCCGGGTGACCTTTAGCCAGATCTGCAGCGTGAGCTGCAATTTTATATGTGATAACCCCATCTTTTACATCTTTTTTATTAGGCAATCCCAGATGTTCCTTAGGTGTTACATAACAAAGCATAGCTGTACCGAACCAGCCGATCATAGCAGCCCCAATAGCCGATGTAATATGGTCGTAACCAGGGGCAATATCGGTAGTCAGCGGACCAAGGGTATAGAAAGGCGCTTCAGAACAATGCTGCAATTGCTTTTCCATATTTTCCTTAATCAGGTGCATAGGAACGTGCCCCGGCCCCTCGACTATTGTTTGAACATCATGTTTCCAGGCAATTTTAGTCAGCTCCCCCAGAGTTTCCAGTTCGGCAAACTGCGCGGCATCATTAGCATCAGCAATACAGCCCGGCCTTAATCCATCGCCAAGAGAGAAGGATACATCGTAAGCCTTCATGATTTCACAGATATCTTCGAAATGTGTATAGAGAAAATTTTCTTTATGATGCGCAAGACACCACTTGGCCATGATAGATCCACCCCGTGAAACAATACCGGTTATACGTTTTGCCGTAAGCGGAACATATCTCAGTAATACCCCGGCATGTATGGTGAAATAATCCACACCCTGTTCAGCCTGTTCAATTAATGTATCCCTAAACAGTTCCCAGGTAAGATCTTCGGCTTTACCATTCACTTTTTCAAGCGCCTGATAAATTGGAACCGTACCAATGGGCACCGGAGAGTTACGAATGATCCACTCCCTGGTTTCATGTATATTTTTCCCGGTAGACAGGTCCATTATCGTATCTGCACCCCAGCGGCAGGCCCAAACAGCCTTTTCAACCTCTTCTTCGATGCCTGATATAACCGCAGAGTTTCCAATATTAGCATTAATTTTAACCAGAAAATTACGGCCGATAATCATTGGCTCAATTTCAGGATGGTTAATGTTTGAAGGGATTACAGCCCGTCCTGATGCTACTTCCTGCCTTACAAATTCAGGTGTTATATATCCTTTTGGTGTATTGGCTCCAAAACTATGCCCCGGATGCTGATGGGCCATCACATCATACCGGCCCTTAAGCTGTTCTTTTAGCAGATCAATGCGCTGATTCTCCCTTATGGCAATGTATTCCATTTCCGGAGTTATAAGCCCTTTTTTGGCATAATGCATCTGGGACACATTCATACCGGCCTTTGCACGATAGGGTTTACTGATATGGGCAAACCTGAGAGCATCCAGATTTTTATCCCCGGCACGCTGCTGACCATACTCAGATGAAATATGATCTAACTGTTCTACATCGCCGCGTTTTAAAATCCATTGTTCACGAAGACGGGGTAAACCCTTTCTGATATCTATTTCAACATTTGAATCTGTGTACGGACCACTGGTATCATAAATGGTTACAGGCGCATTTGGCTCTGTTTCTCCAAATCTTCCATGTAATTTAGTATCGCTTAAGCTAACCTCACGCATGGCAACCTGTATATCATGTATCTGTCCTTTAACAAACACTTTACGTGAGGAAGGAAAGGGGGTGCAGCTGATTGCTAGTTCTCCCGGTATATTTTCGTTTTTCATCTGTTTATTATTTGTTTTTTAATGGTGATGAAGCGATCATGATTTATTAATCATACCCCTGCGGGTTTTGGCAAAATCATGATGGTTTCATAATTTGTTTTTTAAGATTATCCGCCCTGGGTTGCCTTAATCAGAATGATTTGATCGCCTGCGTTCAACAGGTACGTTTCCCAGTGGGTCTTAGGAATAATTATTTCATTAACAGCTATAGCTATGCCCTTTATGGGTTGCTGAATGACAACAGAAAGCAGTTGCTGCAGTGAGCAATGTTCGGTTACGGAATGATTTTGTTGATTTACGGTAATTTCCATCCTATCTGGTATTTATTTAACTATAGGAATGGTCCCGTTCTAAGGAATGGAAAACAAATTGAATTTGTTCTACTTTTCCCTTCGGCAGTACTAACTGCATCAGGTTCAAAGGGTATTTCTCAGCACTAAGGCACCCCTAAAGTTTTTGTAAATGTAAAAATAAAAATAAGCTTTAAAGAAATAAATTCTAATGAGCTCTGTTAAAAAAAAGTACAATCACTATTGATGATACCATAAGAATCGGCATTCAGGGGGGGGGGTGTAAAAATGGGTCATAAAACCATAATGGTATTGTCTGGCTATCTCTAATAAATCAAAAAAAAATAAAATCACTCTTGCATAATGGTATATCTTTATTAACTTTGAAATAAAAAGTACTTTTAAATGAAAGAGAAAAAGGACTATATTCAGGATATTGCTGAGATCCGCTCGATGATGGAGCGATCATCCAAATTCCATTCGCTTTCGGGTTGGGCGGGCATTATGGCCGGTATTTATGCATTAGCGGGAGTTCTGGCAGCATATAAGATCTATAATTTCAATCCAACGGCAATCGGAGGCAGTTTAAATTCAGACAATTCATCCTACCCTGCCCTATTTAACATTATTTTGCTGGCACTCGCAGTTTTACTGCTTGCCTTACTTACAGCTATTTATGTATCTGTAAGAGAAGCACGCAAACGTGAAGAAAAACTTTGGAATGCTACGTCAAAGCGACTTTTAGTTAACATGCTTACACCACTCTTCGCGGGTGGAGTTTTAATCCTGATATTAATAGCAAAAGGCATGATTGGTTTCATTGCTCCATTTTCGCTACTATTTTATGGTCTTGCTCTTTTCAATGGGGGAAATTTCACCTATCCTGAAGTCAGAATTCTGGGATTTATTCAGATTGTCCTTGGATTGATCAGTTCGTACTTTGTAGAGTATGGCTTAATATTCTGGGCCATAGGCTTTGGAGTAGTACATATTATTTATGGCATTTATTTGCAATTCCAATACAACAAGTGAAAGTATTAATTGAAGGTTTACACAAAGCATTCGAAAGCCGGATAAGACTTGGTATTATGTCTGCACTGGCTGTAAATGATATGCTTGACTTTAACTCACTAAAGGAATACCTCGATTTGACGGATGGTAATCTCGCCAGTCATTTGAAAGCATTGGAGAAAGAGAACTTTATTGGAGTAAAAAAATCATTTATAGGCAAAAAACCCAATACCAAATACTTTATGACTACCGAAGGTGTTCAAGCATTTGACGATCATCTTCAAACTCTCGAAAAGCTGATCAAATCAAGGAAATAATTAAAAACAGTAAATCTATCAGAGTGAAAATATTATGTTATTTAATCTTAAAGCCTGCCTCTTCCCTATTTTTTTGTTTATAAACTTTGAAAAACAAAGTTCTTTTAAAATCTAATTAAAAATGTAATACAGGTAAAGTAAAGAGTCCATAAAATAATCAAAATACTAACAATAGAAATTTAAAAACATGAAAAATGAAATCTTAGCCCATTTAAAGGAACCGGGTAAGCTTGAAAAGCTATACCGGAATAATAAAGCCTCTTTCAGAAGGGAATTCAGTAATTTGTATCCCGAAATTACCGGCGACCCGGTTGCGGAGTTCTGGAATGAAAGATTGAACTATGAGAAAGATGAGGTTAAATCCGTTTCAAAAAAGGAAATAATTGTTACCATTGTCGCCTGTTTGATTGCCGGTTTGATTGCCAAATTACCTGCAATATTCTCGATCGATGAGGAATTTTTCTATTCAAGAAATGTAGGATTCATCATTTTTCCGGCTCTGTCTGCATATTTTGCCTGGAAAAACAAACTGTCAAACGTAAAGATGGCAGTTATAGGTATTGCCATTCTAAGCGGGCTAATTTTCATCAATTCATTGCCCGATTTGAAAGACAGTGATACAGTGATTTTATCCAGTATTCATCTGGTCTTATTTTTATGGTCTGTTTTAGGTTTTTCATTTGTTTCCGGAAATAGAATTAACGATGAAAAGCGTCTCAGTTATTTAAAGTATAATGGAGATCTTATCGTTATGACAACGTTAATTCTGATTGCAGGAGGAATTATGACCGGAGTAACGATAGGACTTTTTTCATTGATCGGATTAAAAATCAATGAATTTTACTTTCAGTATATCGGAATATTCGGACTTTCTTCAGCTCCTATTGTAGGAACTTACCTTACGCAAACCAATCCGCAGCTTGTTGGTAAAATTTCACCGCTTATTGCGAGAATTTTCAGCCCACTTGTCCTGGTGATGCTGGTCATTTATCTGATTGCTATCATCTATTCGGGCAAAGATCCATATAATGACAGGGAATTCTTATTGATATTTAACGGACTTTTGGTCGGAGTGATGGCCATTATCTTCTTTTCTTTGGCAGAAAATACCGGAGCACCAAAAAAACAAGCAGAAATCTGGATTCTGCTTCTGTTATCTTTTGTAACAATCATTCTCAACAGCATTGCACTTTCTGCAATTCTTTTCAGGATCTCAGAATGGGGCATCACACCTAACAGAACTGCAGTATTAGGCAGTAATGTGCTGATTTTAATCCATTTGATAATGGTAAGCCGGCAGCTTTATAAGGCTGTTTTCAATAAAATGAGTATCAGTGAAGTTGGGAAAACCATTACATTTTATCTGCCCATCTATGTTCTTTGGACCATAATTGTCACCTTTCTGTTTCCTTTAATCTTTGGTGTTAAATAAAGAGAAAAAATCTGATGCTTTTAAATACACTATTAAAAAGCTATTATTCTTACCAAAAAAGAAGGCTTTCCGTTTGGAAAGCCTTCTTTTTTGAAAATATATTAAAAAGTGATGATTAGCGCGAAGCAGGTGGCGTTGGACCAACAGGCTGTGATAATCCATTAAGATCGTACACAATGTTTCCTGATCTTAAAGTCATTTCAGTTTGCAGTCTTTTTGTACCGGCAAATTTTCCACCTCTTACAGGCCATCCAAACTTGCCTTCATTAACTTTAAATATGGCAATATCAGCAACAGATCCCTGCGACAGATTTCCAAGCTCTTCGCGCTTTATCGCTTTCGCAGGATTCCAGGTACTTGCTGCAATAACATCATGAAGTGGCATACCCATGGCCATAAACAGGCTCATGATATTCTCCATAGACTTCATCGGACCATTCATACTTCCGGTATGCAAGTCGGTACTGATGGTATTCGGATAAAACCCGGCTTTGATAGCAGGAACACCCTGATTATATAAGAAACTTGCGCCACCAAAGCCAACATCAAATATCACTCCTCTTTCTCTGGCCTTGTAAACAAAAGGCTTAACCTTTCCGTTCATATCGACTATTGACTCCCTTCCATTTGGACTTTCGGTGCCGTTACCCCCAAAAGCATGAGTATAAATATCACCGGCACGGAATTTTACATTAAACAATGAATCTAATGGTAAAAATGGATCTGCAGATCCAAAATCAACCATAATAGGAATATTTGCTAACTTTCCGGCTTCAATTGCACGGTCGGTAGGTACCCAGGTACGACCAGAAAAGTGTGCAAGTTTAACACCCACAATATCATTTGGATACTTTTTAGCCATTTCAGCTGTTTTCTGAGGATCCATCTCGTCAATATTGTTCTCACCATCTCCGTCCATTCCGGTTCCTACAATATTCAGCATGGTCAATACTCTGGTCTGTGAAGCATCGATAGTCTGCTTTTTATAAAGTTCAAAATCCCTCCATCCCGGACTACCTGCATCAACTACCGTGGTTACACCGGTACGGAAGGTAAATCCATCAGCAGGTAAAGAAGCTTTAGCATTTTTCAGATAACTTCCATCGTGTCCCCAGAAGAAATGCACGTGAATATCAATCAGTCCCGGAGTAACATATAAGCCTTTTGCGTCTATAATTTTGTCGGCCAAAGCAGGGTTGATATTTTTTGCTACCAATGCAATTTTACCATCAGAAGCAGGAACTGCCGCACGGGCAGGTATTGCCGGACGGGCCGGACGACCATTCTGAGCCGGACGTGCAGGAATTTCCGGACGGGCAGGCTGTGCACGTGTTCCGGATGTAACTGCAATGTCCATTACTTCATTGATGTTGTTTTTTGGGTCTATAACATGACCGCCTTTAATGATATAACTGTAAGGTTTACCGGATCCGGACTGTTGAGCCCATGAACTCATCCCAAGAGTAAGCAATACAGCTATTAAAACTAGCTTTTTTCTCATTTTATAATTTTTAATTAATTATGAAATATAGAAAAATGCACTGAAGAAATTAAAGATTGAATTAAACATAAGATATATTAAACCTGAGTTCTGACTGAAGAAGGTATAATGAAAATAGCACTAAATCAAAACAAGCTTGAAAAACAAAGGATTAAGTGGATATTATTAGATTTTAAACTCTTAAAACTGAGTATAAATCCTAAATAAGTCTATTGTAACAATAACATTATTTAAATAACAACACTCATCCGATGACTCAAGTCATCGGATGAGTGACCGGATGAGTGACCGTATAATAAGTTAAATAGCGATTATTTGCGAGCGTAATAAATTCAGTCGTAGTTTTAATGATGAGATTTATTGAAGGCGAGATCTATCATGTGTTTAATCGTGGCAATAATAAACAGCCAATTTTCTTCAATAGGGAAAATTACTTGTTTTTTCTTGCCAAGATCAGAAAAGAATTGCTTCCATACTGCGATATCATATCTTACTGCCTAATGCCGAATCACTTTCATCTGGAGGTATTTATAAAGTCAGTCCCAAAAACCAGATTGGCTGTTTCAGGCCATTCAACTGACTGCCATTCACCTGACGAACAACCTGTAGGTAAAACATTCAGTAATGGTCTTGCTGTACTTCTCAGATCCTATACCAGAGCTATACAAAAACAACAAAACATTACCGGATCATTATTCCAGCAAAAAACTAAGGCACGTCAGCTTAATTATGGCCGAGTAAATGAAGCCATGAATGAAGCCTTGATCTGTATGAATTATATTCATCTAAATGCTTTAAAAGCCGGACTCGTAAAATCAATTGAGCAATGGGAATTTTCCTCTTATCTTGATTATGCAAATCTACGAGCCGACACTTTGTGCAATAAACGTCTAGGATTCGAAGTCACAGGTATTCAGGAGAACACGTTTATTGACGAAAGCCGGGAAATGGCAACAGACTATTTTGAATTCATCCATGCTATCTCACCAGATTAGGGTACTCTTAAGTTTACTCATCGGATGACTTAGAGTCATCCGATGAGTAAACTTAAGAGTACTAAGCTAATATAAACTGGCTCTCTCAAGCCCATTTTCGGAAACCCTTCCCGTTTCAATAATCTGCATAGACCGTACTGAATTCTCAGTCAGCATTTTATCCTTGATGCAGCCGTTTAGTTTGAGACAAATCAGGTAGCTATCACCGGGTTTCCCGGATTTAAGCTCAAAACCCAGCTCTTGCTTGTGCTTAATTGGCAAAATTGGGCTTGAAGCAGAATCTGAGGCACTTTCCATGCTGTTAAAGTCGAAGTATATTGCAACTACTTCAAGAAGAAAGCCATCAATGGATTTATTTCGGAATTGTGGATTTAAATTCCCGAGTTCAACCCTAAGCATTTCCGGATTTGATCGGATTTCTTGTTTAAATCCATCTTTAAGAATTCGTGATAGCCGATAATCAGTATTGATATCTTTATACATCAACTTATCTACATTCAGGGGAATATTCATTTTTAGTTGTGTCTTAAACATCCCCACCAGAAATTGCCATAGCTGTCCGGAAGGAAAATCAGAACGGCAAGTATCTATTGCCTTTTTAACCAGACTGGCCGGAATATTTGCACCTGAGAGCAGCAGATTATGTACCTTGAATGTATCATTTACCTCAATTTTGCTCTTTGTACCTCTGCGCGCCCTTGTGTGTTCAGGGTAGGCCTTGCTATCAACATAGGTACTATTAGGATCAGGAGGCAGATTAATATTATATTTTGCCATATCCTTATTTTTTTCTAAATTAGAATTACCGTCAAATTACAAAATTCTCCAATCATTTTCATGCAAGCCTTATACCGACCTTATAGGGTCCTTATACCGACCTTATACCGATATAGAAAGTGTTGAACAAGGGTTGACATAGAGTTTAACCGCGCTATTATTGGCTTTCAGGAACGAGGTGTCAGGCCTGAAGGTATCGGGTAACAAGTATCAGAAGTCCTCTGTTAAATAAAAATTCTAATGATCAGGTATGAGCTAATTCATGTTCAATACTATTCCTCTATCTTTTGTCTGTTGTCTCCCTATTCCCTACCCGATAAGCTATCAGGTCCCTATTCACTCCTCATTCCGATCGAAGGCTCTTCACAGGGTTCATCAATCTTGCCTTAATTGCCTGAAAACTTACCGTTACCAATGCAATTAAAATTGCCAGAAGTCCTGAAATCGCAAATATCCGCCATGGCATTTCAATCCGATAAGCAAATCCCTCAAACCAGGGTGTTCATGGCCTATATTGCTGAAGGTATTGCTGCTATAAGCGCAAACAAAACAAGTTCCAGGAAATCTTTTAAAAGAAGTTTGGTGATGTTGGCTACAGTTGCGCCAAGTTCCTTCCTGATAACTGTTTCTTTAAACCGATGTTCAGCTGTGAAGGCCGCCAATCCGAATAGTCCCAGGAAGGAAATGAAAATAGTAAGTGCGGCGAATATATTACCCAACCGGCCTATTACTATTTCACTTTTATAGCGCCGGTCATAAATTTCGTCCATAAAATGATATTCGAAAGGGAACACAGAATTTCAAACTAAAGGCAGAATTTAGTAATGATAAAACCATTATCAGGATTAATGATAATGGTATCGGAATTGATGGAGATGTACCTGATAAGATTTTCATTCCATTTTTCAGTACCCGAAAAAACGGAAGCGACATCGGACTCTCACAATGTAAACAAATTATGATTTTACATGGTGGAACTATTCAGGTACTCTCTAAACCGGGAGAAGTTACCAGCTTTATTCTCAAATTCTAAGTAAGGATATATCAGTTATCATAATATCTCAAAAACTCCGCTAATTCTATTGTCAGATATTGTAGAGTAGTCGACTCTTATTGATAATAAATGACCGCTAAAACTACTATACCATAGTTTTGAATAACCGCTAAGAAATAAACTCTGTTCCGAACTTGCTGAATACAAGCCCCCATCCACAGAATACAAATATCTAACTATCAAGTACTTAATTACAATAAATTAAGTGTTAACGTATTCAATAAGATATGTCTTTTATGAAATAATAAGTAATTTACATAAAGTCTATGGATTTAGTAGATATTTATTATACTTGCATCCGATTTTGCAAATAGCTTAACGTAATCACATAATATGAAACAGGCAGTACCATTCAGAACATTCACTAAATCCTCTCCTTCTGTGAGATCAAATAACAGCATGTCCCGATGTTGTTAATCACTCAATACATCTACACTGTTTACTGTTTGATCAATTATACCCATTCAACAACTATTAAAATGAACTATTCGAAAAAGATATTCTACATATTTATTATTGCTTTATTTATTCAAAGCGCGTCAGCTTTTGCTCAAAAAACAGTCTCAGGTATCGTTCAAGATACCAATGGACTACCTCTTCCGGGTGCAACCATTGCATTGCGTGGAACTTCTGTCTTCACTAAAGCAGATTCTTTAGGACAATTTAAACTTAGTGTTAATCTGGAACCACCATTTTTTATCCGGGCAACTTTTGTAGGTTTCAAAGCACAGGATTTTCAAATCCTGGCATTTGAAAAAGCACCTCTTAAATTGACTCTGGTTGATGATGCATTACTTGAGGAAATCGTAGTTACCTCAAGACGCCGGGCGGAGGTTCTACAGGATGTTCCTATTCCCATTTCTGTAGTTGGAAGATCACAGATCGAGGAATCCGGATCGTTCAATGTAGGAAGAGTAAAAGAATTAATTCCTTCTGTTCAGATGTATACCTCTAATCCAAGAAATACAGGAGTTAACATACGGGGAATCGGCTCACCTTTTGGACTCACTAACGATGGTCTTGATCCGGGTGTAGGTTATTATGTTGACGGGGTTTATTATGCACGACCTGCGGCAGCCACTCTAGACTTTATTGACATAGACCGTATCGAGGTACTAAGAGGTCCACAAGGCACCTTATTTGGTAAAAACACAAGTGCAGGAGCTTTTAATATTGTAACCCGCAAGGCAAGCTTCACTCCAGATTACAGCTTCGAAACCAGCTTTGGAAACTATGGTTTCATTCAAGCCAAAGCATCAGTAACCGGCCCGTTGAGCAAAAAAATTGCAGCACGGGTTTCATTTTCAGGAACTCAACGCAACGGTTTAATTGAAAATGTACGTACAGGAAAGTACACCAATGACATTAACAACCTTGGTATCCGGGGACAATTACTCTATAAACCTGGTGAAAATACATTTATAACATTAGCAGCTGATGCATCCGATCAACAACCGGACGGCTATGCTCAGGTTGTTGCCGGAGTAGTACCCACACAACGTCCGGCTTACCGACAGTTTGATGCGATTATTGCCGACCTGAATTACACACTTCCGAGCCGGAATGCATTTGACCGTAAAATAGATCATGATACCCCATGGAACTCAGGAAATGAATTAGGTGGTGTTTCACTAAATGCTGAAACCAAATTAGGTCCCGGTACATTAACATCCACTACTGCATGGCGTTACTGGAACTGGGATCCCTCAAATGATCGTGATTTTACAGGTCTACAGGCTTTAGCAAAATCCCAGAATCCGGCGGAACACCGTAATTGGTCGCAGGAAGTTCGCTATGCCGGTCAGTTAACTGAGAAACTAAGTGGTGTAGTGGGCTTGTTTTATATTGATCAGGAAGTTAAAATCAATGGAACTGAGGAGTCAGGATCTGCACAATGGCGCTTTTCACAAAGTTCAACCAGTGCTTTATGGAGAACTCCGGGACTTTTTGAGGGATATGGTATCTATACTAATGCATCCATTAAATCACAAAGTGCTGCCGCATTTGCAAGTATCGACCTGGAAATAGCAAAAGGCTTCCATATTTTACCGG
>Ga0208492_1001699_pt1 | contig 12684 bp, 13 predicted proteins | sample Subbioar_CSW14AB_FD_184820 | JGI IMG/M metagenome (GOLD analysis project Ga0208492, IMG submission 184820) | Serpentinite rock and fluid subsurface biosphere microbial communities from McLaughlin Reserve, California, USA - CR12Mar_CSW14AB (SPAdes) | ecosystem: Environmental > Terrestrial > Deep... | reverse complement strand
AGGCTGTAGCCGAAACGGTTAGAGCCTGTCCGACAAAAGTGGAATCCGGTTTTGTCGAAAGACAGGCGACCACGAAACACCTGGAGGCTGTTTGGTGCTTCTATCAGCGCCAGACAGACTCTAGAACTCCAGCCTGCCCTTGCGCGACGCCTGGACCGACGTCTCGATGATCTGGGCAAGGATCACGCTGCCGACGACCGAGACCAGCGCCAGTTCGATATAGGTGATGCGCAGGGACTGGGCGACGATGATCACCAGCGGATGCGCCAGATAGACCCAGTAGGACATTCGCGCGCACCAGTCCGAAACGGCGGTCGCGGGCAGATGGTTGGACAGAAACACCAGCGCGACCGCCGTCCCGAACAGGATGGTGACGTTGTCCGGCGACGCAGGCCCAAGAAACAGGATCAGCGAGCTGGTCAGCAGCGTCGTCACCGCAAGGCGCCAGCCCCAGGAGAAATACGCAATTCCGACCAGCACGGGGATCACGGCGAAAGCCCATTGTCCAAGGGGAACCGGTTTCGGGCTGCCATACAGGGCCAGGAGCGTCGCCGTCAGGATCGCCGCCCCAAGCGAGGCGAGCGGATGCCGGAACCATGGTGCCACGATCGCCGTGAGAAAGGCGAAGGGCAAAAACCACAGATGGACCCATGTCCCGGACAGAAGCATGCTCCATCGCCACCACTCGAACGGGGGCGAGTTGGTCTTCAGCGACAGCGCCGTGTTCAGCATGGCAAAGATCACGGACCAGATCAGGAAGGGCTGCAAAAGCCGCTTGGCACGCGCGGACAGACTTGACGTGGAGGGCAGCGCCAGAAGAACCAGAAAGAACGGCAGCGCGATATAGGCGACGCGGTCCCCAGGGGCCTGGGCGTTGAACCAGACAATGCCGAGCGCGGCCAGAAAGCGGCCGTAGTCGATCAGTCCGTTCCGCTCTGTGTTCACGACCCCCGTCCCCGAACCGTCGCCCTCCCGCGGCAGTTTGCGCGCAAACAGCCGTGCAATCCAGTTGCTTGTGCACCCTGTCCAGTTAGCGCGCAGGGCTCTGTTGCCAAGAGGTGTCAGCCGTGCCGCAGGACTTGGCCCGCGATCATGCGGGAACCGGCATCCCGGACCGGGACGCCCGGCCCTTGCGGCCCTCGCGCAGATAGCGGGCATAGCCAAGGTCGCCTGCACCGATCTCGGTCCGGCGGCCCGACACGATGTCCGCCAGCACGCGACCGGAGCCCGCAGCCATCGTCCAGCCCAACGTGCCATGGCCGGTGTTCAGGAACAGGTTCGCGATCGGCGAGCGTCCGACGATCGGCGTGCCATCGGGCGTCATCGGACGGAAGCCGCTCCAGAACCGTGCCTGGGTCTGGTCGCCCGCACCGCCGAACAGGTCCTCGACCGAATGGGTCAGGGTCGCCTGCCGCTTGGGGCTGAGGCTGGGATCGAAGCCGGCAATCTCGGCCATGCCGCCGACACGGATGCGGTCGCCCAGACGGGTGATGGCGATCTTGTGGGTCTCGTCCATCACGGTCGACACCGGAGCGCGGGCCTCGTCCATGATCGGAACGGTAATCGAATAGCCCTTGACCGGATAGACCGGCAGCTTGATCCCGTAGTCCTTCACCAGCATCGGCGAATAGGACCCCAGCGCCACGACGAAGGCATCCGCCGTGATCCGGCCCTCCGAGGTGTGGACAGCGCTGATCCGGCCCGCATCGCCCTCCAGCCGGTCGATGCCGACGCCATAGCGGAAAGTGACACCCAGGCCGCGGGCCATGTCGGCGAGGGACTGGGTGAACTTGAAGCAATCGCCCGTTTCGTCCCCCGGCAGGCGCAACCCGCCCGCGATCTTGTGACGGGCAGCGGCAAGGCCTGGCTCGGCGGTGACACAGGCCTCGGCATCCAGCACCTCGAAGGCCACACCATCGGCTTTCAGCACGGCGATGTCCTTTTCTGCCGCCGCCACCTGCTTTTCGCTGCGGAAGAGCTGCAGCGTGCCCTGCGTGCGTTCGTCGTAGGAAATCCCGGTCTCGGCCCGCAGCTCCATCAGGCAATCACGCGAATACTCCGCCAGCCGGACCATGCGCGACTTGTTCACCGCATAGGCCTCGGCGGTGCAGTTCATCAGCATCCGCGCCATCCAGGACAGCTTGGCCCAGTCGGGGCGCGGCTGGATGATCAGCGGCGCATGTTCCATGAACATCCATTTCAGCGCCTTCATCGGAATGCCCGGGGCAGCCCAGGGCGAAGAATAGCCGGGGCTGATCTCGCCTGCGTTGGCGAAGGACGTCTCCAGCGCGGCGGCGGGCTGGCGGTCGATGACGGTGACCTCGTGTCCCGCCTGGGCCAGATACCAGGCCGAGGTGACGCCGATCACGCCCGCTCCAAGAACCACGACTTTCATGACGGCCTCCGCTTCTTCCTGCTTGTCGGCAAGATAGAGCGGTCGCGATGGGATTTCTTGGTGAAGATGGGCGCTTCAACCCACTAGCGCAGAAGTATCTCCGCTAATTTCGTCCGCGCGCGCAAGATTCCATCACACTCGAACGCGCAGGCAAAAGGATCGTCGATCACGCAGCTTCACGCGACCGCCACGTCCCGGCGAGCCGCCGCCGACCGGGGGTGCATCCGGCCGGGACGCCGCATATATTGGCCGCATGAACCGTCGCTTCGCCCTTCTGGCCCCGCTCGCCTTCCTGATGCCTCTTCCGGCCCTGGCCGAGAAGATTCCGCTTGGGGAAATCTCGACCTATCTGAACGGCCTGACCACGGTCGAGGCCGACTTCACCCAGATCAATTCGGACGGGTCGATCTCGACCGGCAAGATCTTCATCAAGCGGCCCGGGCGCGTGCGGTTCGAATATGCCCCGCCTGACCGCAGCCTGGTGATGGCCGGGGGCCAGCAGGTGGCGATCTTCGATGCCAAATCGAACCAGCCGCCGGAACAGTATCCCTTGAAGCGCACGCCGCTGAACCTGATCCTGGCGCAGAACGTCGACCTCGGGCGCGCCAAGATGGTTGTCGGGCATACCGACGACGGCACCTCGACCCGGGTGCGCGCGCAGGACCCGGAGAACCCGGAATACGGCTCGATCGAGCTGGTGTTCACCGCGAATCCGGTCGAGCTGCGCCAGTGGGTCATCACCGACGATCTCGGGGCGCAGACGACAGTGATCCTGGGCGAGATGAAGAAGGGCGGCCAGTTGGGTGCCCGGCTTTTCGACATCACCGCCGAAACTGCCGCCCGCCGGAACTGACCGGCTCCAAGCTTGAACTTTCGTCGAGACGTCGCTCTTACCGGCAAGACACCAGTTGTTCGCGATACATCTCTGCCCTCGCGTCGACCGCCGCCGCCACTTCGACCAGCCAGGGCTTGTTCAGATAGGACTGGCTGGCATAGCCGGTGCGGCCCTCGTGATAGGCCAGATACTGCGCCCCGGCGTCGTCCTTCGCGATCCCGAGAGAGCGGGCAGATTCGTCCATGTACCAGCCCATGAAATCGCTGGCGTCGCCGATGTCGTCGCGCTTGGCCCGGCGGCTGCCCGCACTGTTCTGGTATTCCTCCCAGGTCGCGTTCAGCGCCTGGCTGTAGCCGTAGGCCGTGCTTTGCCGCCCCATCGGGATGACACCCAGCGCATAGGTGTGCGGCGTGCGCGCATTACCGACGAATTTCGATTCCTGGTAGATCGTCGCCATCTGAACATGCACCGGGATGCCCCAGCGCCGCTCGGCCGCCGTCATTGCACGCAGATACTGCGGGCGCTCGCGCAGGATCGCGCACGCATTGTCCAACTGTCTCGGCGCCGAGTAGTTGCCCCCGCCCCCGCAAGACGCGAGAATCAACAACAACACCGCCGCACGGAGAAACCTGCTCATCTGCCCCTCGTGCATTTTTCTTTTGCGACAAGTTTAGCCTATTCGCTGCGGGGATGAAATGGGGAAGGCCAAGGCCTGTCATCAGAAACCCGCGAGCGGAAATGCCGTTGCCGGACTGTCGGGGCAGAGCCCACAGACTGTTTCCCTCCGGGCTGCGTGGCAAAGTGGACAGCCCCGAAGCAAGAGCGTAAATAAAATCCGGGGGACTGACGATGATGCAGACCACGCACGCCAAGTACCATATCGGTCAGGTGCTTCGTCACAGGAAGCACCCGTTCCGTGGCGTCGTGTTCGACGTGGATGCAATGTTTTCCAACACCGAGGAATGGTATGACAACATTCCCGAAGACAGCCGCCCGTCAAAGGACCAGCCCTTCTACCACCTGCTCGCCGAAAACGGCCAAAGCTACTATGTGGCCTATGTGTCCGAACAGAATCTTGTCCCGGATGAAACCGGCGAACCGGTCGATCACCCCGATCTGGGCGATCTTTTCGGCGATTTCGAGGATGGGCGCTATCCGGTGACGTTCCAGCTGAACTGACCTGATCGTCGGGCACTTACAACTCGGGCGCTTACCAGTTGTTCACGCTTTGCCCCTTATCTTGCTGGAAACGCAAGCAAAGGGGTGCGCCATGCAACTGCAGACTCAGACCAGGCCAAAGGTGATTTCGGTTCAGGTGATGGAAGACCGGATCGATGCCGCGACCGCGATCCAGTTCAAGGAAAAGATGCGCGATGTCACCCGTGACGGGCCGGCGCGCGTGGTGCTTGACCTGGCCCGGGTCCAGTTTCTCGATTCCTCGGGCCTCGGTGCCATCGTCGCCGTGAAAAAGCTGCTCGGCCCCGACCGTGTGCTTGAACTGGCCTGCCTGACGCCGACGGTCGAAAAGGTCTTCCGCCTCACCCGCATGGATGGCATCTTCACCATTCATTCCTCGCTTGAGGTCGCCGTCGCTCATGCTGCCAGCGCCTGATCCCGACCTGCGGACGCCCGACTTGCATCTGGTGTTTCAGGCCGACCCGATGTCGGTGCAGCGGTCTTTGCGGCAGATGCTGGGCCAGGCGCCGCTTGCCGGACTTTCCGCCGAAGACCTCGGCATGGCCGAACTTGTGCTGGCCGAAGTTCTGAACAACGTGGCCGAACATGCCTACAGCGACGGCGGCGGCACGGTGTCGGTGTCGCTGGAACGGGATCAGGCCGGTATCCGCTGCCAGATCGTCGACCAGGGCCGCGCCATGCCGGGGGGGACGTTGCCACAAGGGCTCTTGCCCGGCGGGCCCGGCACCGCGCTGGAGGATCTTCCCGAAGGCGGCTTCGGCTGGCATCTGATCCGCTCGCTCTGCGCCGATCTGGCCTATGCGCGCGTCGATGGGCAGAACCGGCTTGGGTTTGTGCTGCCCACAAACGGACCAGGTCCTTCCGACCATGGGGCCCGAACCTAGGCTGACGTGACCACGCAGGGGCGTTCGCCCCGCCTTGGGCGGGACGGCCACTTTGGCGAGACGGCCGCCTTCATCGCGACGTCCGACCGAAATCCTGCCGGACGGCGACAGGACCATCGGCATCCGTCCCGGCAACCGGCGCTTTGCCGTATCGCGTGCGATCCTCATCGGAGTGTCAGCATTCCGCCCGGACCGGCGGGCAGCGTTCCGACCATTCTCACCCCGACTAGGGCGTGTCCGAAAAAGGCGGACTGCGGCTTTGCCGAAAGCCAGGCGACACCCGGGACCTGAACTGTGACCGACTATCCGATCTGCGTCTGACAGACTTTGGATGCAATGAATCACAGTTGCCTTGGATCCGCCACAGCCGCGCAAGACTGCGGTCCAGATTGCAACGCACACCTGATCCGTGGCCGTGAGGGCCGCACCCTGACGCCTGGGACCCTTTCCCCTTTCACCGGGCGTCAGGGGTCCTTTCCCCTTGGCTTCCCCCCCGACCCGACCTAGCTTTCCGGTCAATCCTGGGGGACCTCGATGCGCGATCTGCACCTTCCCGGCCGCTCGGCCGTCTATGCCCGGAACGGGCTTTGCGCCACGTCACATCCGATTGCCGCCGGGGTGGCCCTCGACATGCTGAAATCCGGCGGCAACGCGGTCGATGCCGCCATCGCCGGGGCCCTCGTCCTTGGCATTGCCGAACCGCAGATGACCGGCATCGGCGGCGACTGCTTTGCCCTGATCAAGCCCCCGGGGTCCGAGGAGGTCATCGCGCTGAATGGCTCGGGCCGGTCACCCAAAGCGCTGAACGCCGCCGACCTTCGCGCCCGCGGACTGACCGCTGTCCCGATCCAGGCGATCGAGGCGGTCACCCTGCCTGGCGCCATCGACGCCTTCTGCCGCCTGAATGCCGATTATGGCCTGACGTCGCTGGCCGACACGCTCGCCCCGGCGATCCGTTATGCCGAGGACGGCATCCCCGTCGCCCCCCGCGTCGCCTTCGACTGGGCTGACGATCTGACCTGTCTGAAGGGTGCTGCGCGCGACTTCTACAGCATTGGCGGCAAGGCCCCGACCCCCGGCCAGATCTTTCGCGCCCCCGGCCAGGCCGAGGTTCTGCGCCGCATCGCACGCCAAGGCCGGGCCGGGTTCTACGAAGGCGAGGTGGCCGAGGACATGATCGCCTCGTTGCAAGCCCTTGGCGGCAGCCACACGCTAGACGATCTTTCGGCAACAGCCTGCGACTATACCGTCCCGGTCTCCGGCCGCTACAAGGGCGTCGACCTGGTCGAGCATCCGCCGAACGGCCAAGGTGCCACAGCGATCCTGCTTCTCAATATCCTCAGGCACTTCGACCTTGCCTCGCTGGACCCCTTTGGCAGCCAGCGCGCGCATGTCGAGGCCGAGGCGGCAAAGCTCGCCTACGACGCCCGCAACCGTTTCATCGCCGATCCGGACCACACGACACGGCTCGCGCATATGTTGAGCGATGCGACCGCCGCAAAGCTTGCCGCCCTGATCGACCCGCGTCGCGCCATGCCCTCCGCCGCTCCGCTGACCGAGGCTGCGCACCGCGATACGATCTACATCACCGTTGTCGACCGCGACCGTATGGCGGTCTCGCTGATCTATTCGATCTTCTGGGGCTTCGGCGCAGGCCTGGCCTCCTCGAAATTCGGCATCAACTTCCAGAATCGCGGTGCTGGCTTCACTCTGGCACAGGGCCACCCGAACGAGGCCGCCGGGGGAAAACGCCCGATGCACACGATCATCCCGGGCATGATCCGGCAGAACGGCAAGATCACCATGCCCTTCGGCGTGATGGGCGGCGCCTACCAGCCCTGCGGTCACGCCCGCCTTGTCAGCAATCTGGTCGACTACGGCATGGACCTGCAGGACGCCATCGACGCCCCGCGCTGCTTCTCCGGCCCCGAGGGCATGGAGGTCGAGCGCGGCTACTCCGACCAGGTTCGCGCCGACCTTGCGGCGCTGGGCCACAAGGTCAGCGTCCCGGACGCGCCCCTTGGTGGCGCGCAGGCGATCCGCATCGACGGCGACGTGCTGGTCGGGGCCTCCGACCCCAGAAAGGACGGCTGTGCCCTTGGCTACTGAAATCGACCGCCCCGCGATTACCGCCACGATCCGCGCCCTGACCCATGGCGAAACCGACACCGTCGCCCTCATGGCCACCGTGGTCTGCGAAATTCATCACGCTCACCCTTTCGCCGACTGGACCGGCTTTTACCGCGTCACCGCCCCCGAGCTGCTGAAGATCGGCCCCTACCAGGGCGGCCACGGCTGCCTTGTCATCCCGTTCTCCCGTGGCGTCTGCGGGGCTGCTGCACGCACCGGCCAGGTCCAGAACGTCCCCGACGTCGAGGCCTTCCCCGGCCACATCGCCTGCTCCTCCACCACGCAAAGCGAGCTTGTCCTGCCGGTCTGGAACGGGAGGGGAGACCTCCTCGGCGTGCTCGACCTCGACAGCGACACCCCGGCAGCCTTCACGCTGGAGGACGAAACCTGGCTCGCCCCCCTTCTCGCCGAAATCTTCCGGGACGCAACTTGACCATTTGATTCAAATTGCGCTTGCTCTTTTCCGAAATACTTCACGGGTAGCCAGTTGGTTTTGCCACTGGTTCAAGAAACCAATAGGCTGGCGGAGGGTGTGAAACCCTCCGGTGCCCTTATCACGCGCAACGCCGAAAGGTCTGACCCATGGCTGACATCACCCTTCTGGACGGCGGTATGGGGCAAGAGCTGGTCGCCCGATCGGGCGACGACCCGACGCCCCTGTGGGCCACCCGCGTCATGCTTGACCATCCCGGCCTCGTCCGTGACATCCATGCCGACTACTTCGCGGCGGGCGCGACCATCGCCACGACGAACACCTATGCCATCCATCACGACCGGCTGTTGCGGGCGGGACTTGATCCCTTGTTCCAGACCCTGCACCTCCGCGCGCTGGCCGAGGCGCATGAAGCCCGCGCAGCACATGGGTCGGGACGGATCGCGGGGTCGCTTGGGCCCTTGCAGGCCAGCTATCGCCCCGACCTGACCGAACCCGTGGCCGAGGCGGCCCCGAAATATGCCGAGATCGCCCGCATCCTCGCCCCGCATGTCGACCTGATCCTGATCGAGACGGCGGCCTCCGTCGAGGCTGCGGAAGGCGCGGTCATCGGCGCACAGGCCGCCGGAAGACCGCTGTGGCTCTCGGTCTCCGTCGACGACCATGACGGCACGAAGCTCCGCTCGGGCGAACCCCTCACCGACGTCGAACGCCTCCTCCTGAACCCGATCGAAGCGCTCCTCGCCAACTGCTCGGTGCCAGAGGCGATGGCCGATGCGCTGGCCGTCCTGAAACCGATGGGCAAGCCGTTCGGAGCCTATGCCAACGGGTTCACCCACATCTCGGGCAATTTCCTGAAGGACGCGCCAACCGTCAAGGAACTGACCCACCGCCACGACCTGACGCCCGAAAAATATGCCGATTTCGCAATGGCTTGGGTCGAGATGGGCGCAACCATCGTCGGTGGCTGCTGCGAGGTTGGACCGGCCCATATCCGTCACCTGCGCGACCGGCTCGCGGCAGCGGGGCACCGGATTGTCTAGGCCCTCGCTGATCCCGGATTTCGCCTACGATCCGCCTGATACGCCGCTGCAGATCCTGCACGAAGACGCAAGCGTCCTCGTTCTCGACAAACCGGCGGGCCTGCTCACCGTCCCCGGGAAACTTTCCAACCGCGAGGATTGTCTGATCACCCGCCTGCAGGCTGCCCGCTGGGATGCCCTGACCGTTCACCGGCTGGACTGCGACACCTCCGGCGTCATCATCTTCGCCCGCACCAAACAGGCGCAAGGGTTTCTCGGGCAGGAATTCGAACAGCGCCGGGCGCGGAAGACCTACATCGCCCGGGTCCGCGGCATGGTGGAAGGCGACAGCGGCACCATCGATCTTCCAATGGGCAGCGACTGGGACTACCGCCCGCGCCAGAAGGTCGATCCCGTCCATGGCCGCCCCGCAGTGACCAACTGGCAGGTCATCGGGCGCAGCGACGGCGAAACCCGCGTCCGCCTTGCCCCGCACACCGGGCGCAGCCACCAGCTTCGCGTGCACATGCTGGCACTTGGCCATCCGATCCTCGGCGACCAGATCTACGCCCCCGACACAACCCGCGACCATCCCCGCCTGATGCTCCATGCCGAGACCCTGTCGCTCCACCACCCCGTCACGAAGGACTGGGTCAGCTTTGCGGCACCGGCGCCTTTCTGAAATCCGTTAAGCAAGTTTCAAGTTCCATGCTTAACTCTGGCCCGAGTGACCCCGAGGGCCGACATGCTGAATACCGTCTTCACCCTGCGCTATGCCCTGATCACCTGGCCCGCCATCCTGATCGTGGTCGCGGTGGTGCTGATGGCGCTCTTTCCCGGGCAGACCTGGTGGCTGTTGCCCGCCGGGGCGCTGTGCCTGGCCTCGGTCGTGATCGGCCTGCATGATCTGCGGCAGACCCGACATGCCGTCCTGCGCAACTACCCTGTCGCCGCGCATCTGCGCTTTTTCCTCGAATCGATCCGGCCCGAGATGCGGCAGTATTTCTTCGAGGGCGACAAGGACGGCGCGCCCTTTCCGCGCGACAAGCGCGCCATCGTCTACCAGCGCGCCAAACGCGATCTCGACAAGCGGCCGTTCGGCACGCAATACGATGTCTACGAAGAACAGTATGAATGGCTGCACCACTCCATCGCGCCAACCCGGCCCCTGGGGCACGAGGCGATGCGCACCGTCGTCGGGGCGGGTTGCGCGCAACCCTATTCGGCAAGCCTCTTGAACATCTCGGCGATGAGCTACGGGTCCTTGTCGGCCAACGCGATCAGGTCGCTGAACAAGGGGGCGAAGGCCGGGGGGTTCTTCCACGACACGGGCGAGGGCGGGGTGTCGCCCTATCACCGCGAATTCGGCGGCGATCTGGTGTGGGAGCTTGGCTCGGGCTACTTCTGCGCCCGCGCGGACGACGGCAGTTTCGATCCGGCGAAGTTCGCCGATGTCGCCGCGGACCCGCAGATCAAGATGGTGGAACTGAAGCTGTCGCAGGGCGCTAAACCCGGCCACGGCGGTGTCCTGCCCGCCGCCAAGGTGACCGAGGAGATCAGCCGCATCCGCGGCGTGCCGATGGGGCAGGACTGCATCTCGCCTGCGCATCATTCGGTCTTTTCGACCCCGATCGAGCTTCTGGAATTCGTCGCCCGGATGCGTGACCTTTCCGGCGGCAAGCCTGCGGGGTTCAAGCTTTGCATCGGCCACCCGTGGGAGTTCATGGCGATCTGCAAGGCGATGCTGGCGACCGGCATCACCCCGGATTTCATCGTGGTCGACGGCAAGGAAGGCGGCACCGGGGCGGCACCGCTGGAATTCATGGACCATGTCGGCATGCCGCTGCGCGACGGGTTGTCCCTTGTCCACAATGCGCTGGTCGGAATCGGCCTGCGTAACCGGGTGCGGATCGGGGCCTCCGGCAAGATCACCTCGGCCTTCGACATGGCCCGCGTGCTGGCGCTTGGGGCCGACTGGTGCAACGCCGCGCGCGGCTTCATGTTCGCGGTCGGCTGCATCCAGGCCCAGTCCTGCCATACCGGCGAATGCCCGACCGGGGTGGCCACGCAAGACCCCTTGCGCCAGCGCGCCATCGTGGTGCCGGACAAGGCCGAACGGGTGGCCAGCTTCCAGCGCAACACGCTGCATGCGCTTGCGGAACTGGTGGCGGCGGCAGGTCTGTCGCACCCCTCGGACCTGCGCCCGCACCACTTCCTGCGCCGGGCGTCCTCGGACAAGGTGATCTCGCTGGCCCAGCAGTACGAACAGCTGGCCCCCGGTCAGCTGACCGCCGATCCGGCCTCCTCCCCCAGGTTCGCCGAGGCCTGGGCGCTTTCGACGGCTTACACCTTCGCCCGCGCGACGTAGCGCGCGTCAGTCCCGCGCGTCAGTCCCGCGCGAAAACCGACAGAAGAATCGACGCGACGCAGAAATACAGGCCGAAGATGCCGAAGGCCGACACCAGGTAAAGCTGGAAGAAGAACAGCGGCCCGGCGTTCAGTGTCGACACCATCGCGATGACCATGGTGCCAAGGGCAAGGATGCCGCCCCCAATGGCTGCCAGGATAACCGCTGCCAGCAGCTCGCGCCGGTTGCGGCAGAACAGCAGGGTCAAAAGCCCGTGCGTCACCACCATCAGCACAAGATTGGTGGCAAAGATCGGCACCAGTGTCAGGCGGTTGACGGCCATCCGGTCGGGATCAAGCGCGGTGACCAGCAGGCAGAAGACAAGAAGGAACAGATGGACGGCGATCGTCGGGAACAGCACCGACGCGCGCAGCCGTTGGTAAAGCACCAAAAGCACGGCAAGGTGCCCGACCGGAAGCGCCAGCCGCACGAGGATCGGGTCGACCGACACAGGTGACGCCACTTCGGCAGCCAGAAGCGCGCTGCGCAGGTCGCCAAGGGCACCGGTCGCAAACAGGGCCACGGTCGCAAGGACCGTCGCGCTGAGTACAAACGTGAAGATCTGCCACGGCACGCTTGGCGCGCGTAGCCCGGATTGACCGAGGGTCGGGAACGCGGCCCGGGCCCCGGCTTCTCCCGGACCGCCCGACTGGATCGGCAGCCGGGTATCGACCCCCCGCACCAGCCGCCAGCACAACAGATAGGCCAGCGCGACCAGGCACTCATAGACAACTACAGCGATCACGATGTTGAACACGGGGCTCGTCCCTACACCGGTCCGCGAAAGCGCTGCGTCTTGTCCCACTGCGTCGTGACACCCAGAAGCTTGTCCTTCAAGAACTGCAACACGCCCACGTTGCAGGCCAGAAGGCTGATAAACGAGGACACAAACAGGAACGGGACCGCCGCAAAGGCCCGTCGCTGCCCGTCCGCGACGCATCCGGCAGCAATCTGGTAGAAGGGTGCGAAGTTGCCGATCCCGGTAAACAGCATCAGCGAGACCGACAGGATCGACAGGCTGGCCCAGGTCTCGCCCACTTGCGCGGGCATCGACAGCGCGATCACCAGGTTCAGCAGCACAAGGCTGGGAACCGTGTAGACCAGAAGCACCAGGGCGGCGTCCAGTCGGGCCATCAGCGGCTGGCGTGTCGCGCGCAGGGTGGCAAGGAAATAGCGGCCAAGGCAGTCGTTGTGCCCGATGGCCCAGCGCTTGACCTGCCGATAGCGCACTTGCCAGGTTTCGGGACTTTCCTCATAGCATTCCGCCTCGGCGACATAGGCCACCTTCATTCCCGCGATGAAGAGGCGGTAGGTCAGGTCGGTATCCTCGGCCAGAGAGGCGGTGTTCCAGCCGCCCACCGCATCCAGCGCCGACCGGCGG
>Ga0208492_1001698_pt1 | contig 12692 bp, 13 predicted proteins | sample Subbioar_CSW14AB_FD_184820 | JGI IMG/M metagenome (GOLD analysis project Ga0208492, IMG submission 184820) | Serpentinite rock and fluid subsurface biosphere microbial communities from McLaughlin Reserve, California, USA - CR12Mar_CSW14AB (SPAdes) | ecosystem: Environmental > Terrestrial > Deep... | reverse complement strand
CTCTACCTTCGAAGAAAGCGCACGTAATTTTTTTTCGGGTACCAGTTCCGGTACAGAAATGCTTTTATCCAAAGCTGGATTGAGCGTAATAGTTACAATATGCTGCATTGCTTAAAGTTACAAAATATGATGGTAAGAGACAGATCAACGCTTGCCCTGACTGACTATTTCCTGTAATGCAGCGGGAAGGAAAATACGGGTGGGCACACTGCTCATAATTTTGAGATCGGTTAATACATCACTCTCATTATCTAAAAAAGACAAAACACTTGAAGCTTTGTTTCCCTTGAAGATGGAAGCAAAAATAAGATCACCCGGCATTTTTTTATAATGCAGCACGTGTAATAAAACAGCATCATACAAATGACCTTTTTTTTCAGAAAAGGATTTATTGATTGCTAAAGATCTCCCTTCCTTCAATGCCTTCACAATTGCTGCCGTACGTTTTTGTATAGACTTGAAGGCATAGCCACTACTCGCTTTTGCCTCTCCCCCTGCAATACCAATATAAATATGATTATCCTGATATCGCGGAAAGTTGTGTGTGGTCATTGGGATTATACCTTTTTCACGGTGCACAATGGTATAGTCCTGAATTTGTAATTCACTTCCGATATAATTTCTGAGTGCTTTTTCGTATGCTTCATCCGGCAAAAGCTGTTCAGTAAACAAAGTGTATTCAACCAATGCCTTTGTGGTTGAAGTGGGTAATACATACATGAAAGTAGTACCCTGTTCTTGACCTACCCTAAAATCCATAAAGACTGCTTTTCCCGGGTTAAAACAGGGTGAAGCAGTTTCAATTTCCCACCCGGTAAAATGTTGCAGAAAGTGATAGTCTGATGGTGCTGTTTGAATAGGTTCAAATAAAATACTACTGAAAACAAAGCTTGCGTAAATAAGGGTACCGTCTGTTAATTCAACACCAGCTAAGTTTTGTGTTGTATGTTTCAATGGCTTTTTTATCGAAGCCTTTCTCCATTCAATATTAGGGGCTGCTGCAATTGCATTCTTTACATAGGCATAAAAATCAATGCCTCTAATCATTTTATACTTGTAGGGAGCAATATCGAGTACGGTAGAAAAGTGATTAGAGAAAAAATCCAGCTCATTCCATTGATGATGAACAATTGGCTCGAAAATATCGGGGTCTTTTTCCCAGAAACACCAGGTTCTATCATTCACGGTCTTATCATCTGAATCTAGTACCAATATTTTCTTAGAGGAAAAAAATGGATCACTGGCCAACCGTAAAAGTAAGCTCATTCCTGCACAGCCTGCTCCGGCAATAATGAAGTCGTATTGATTATTCAAGGCTTATACAGCTTTTAGCTTTTCGTCGCGTCTGATTTTATCCCAATACTTCTTTGCAACTATTAGCATACCGAAGCTTTCACCTTCTTCTTTATTGAGGTGTTTGTGGTGCATTTTATGTGCCCAGCGAATGGCTCTGATATAGCGATTATTACTGCGGGTAAATAATTTGATACGCTGGTGTATGATAATTTCATGAACAAGGAAGTAGGCAAATCCATACATAGCAATTCCGGCACCAATACTTACTACCCAGTAATTCTGATTCATACTCCCCAACATAATACATAGCCAGCTTGGTATGGCAAAAATGACAAAAAAAGCATCATTTTTCTCCCAGAATCCCGGACCTTTCTGATGATGGTCTTCATGCAAATACCAGAGAAATCCATGCATTACATAGCGATGGGTTAACCAGGTAATCCCTTCCATTAATACGAATACCAATAAAGTAAAAAGTACATACCACATGCTATAAAAATATTCTAAGTGACAGAAAAAAGAGTGCCTGTATAATTAACAAGTGTATGGCAAAATGGTTTTGGGCCTTTAATTTAAGCTGTTGCTGAACTGCCAATAAAATGGCGCTTATCCCAAACCAGCAGACATAATTCAACATAGGAATACCACCACCTTCCCAGGACCAGAACCCTAGCTTTATGGCTACCGGCTCCATCAACCAGTCAAAAAAAGTAGCCAACACTGCACCATCAATAATAACAGACCACTTAATGATGGCAACTGGTATTGGGGCTTCATATTTAGCCAGCATTACTTTGTTCAATTTGTTCATGAGCGATCCACAGCAAAACACAATCACAAACCAGTTCATACCAATCAAAAAGGGTACGCCCAATAATTGAGGGCCCATCACGGTTCCATATACATAATCCCCAAATAAGATCCCTGTATTTACACCTATCATTTCTGTAACCATACCGGTTACAAAAGCAAGAATAAAAAACAGCACAAAACCTTTTTCAATTTTTTCCTGACTGGCAGCCAGCAATATTCCCATCAAAATAAGTGTTAGTGGAGTGTTGGCGATGAACCATTCCTTATAAGGGGTGAACAAAATACCCAGCACACCCATAAAATGAAACAAGATGGCTATGAACAATGGTATGGCTGGCTTATTATACAACATCGGCTTTTACTAAATCTGACATAATTGCTGCACTAGACAAACAGAGAGGAATTCCACCTCCGGGGTGTACACTTCCTCCTACAAAGTACAAACCTTTTATGGTATTACTGAAATTAGGGTGACGCATAAAAGCCGCCATCTTGCTATTAGAACTAGTTCCGTACAAAGAACCCATATAGGATGCAGTTTTTGTTTCGATACTCACAGGGCTTAATACTTCTTCCACTTCTATGTACTTAGCTATATCTTCTCCTATAATACTATTCAGTTTTTGCAGTATTGCTTTTTTGTAAAAATCGCGAATAGCATCCCAATCCTGGCCATTATTTGCAGGTGCATTGACCATTACAAACCAGTTTTCTTTCTCTGAAGGTGCCTGGATACCAGGCTCACATTTGCTTGTAATGTTGATGTATACAGTAGGGTCGGCAAAAGGCTGACATGTATGAAACAAAGAATTAAATTCTGCTTCGTATTGCTCGCTGAAAAAAATATTATGCAAACTCAGTTGCTCAAAAGTTTTGCTCATGCCCCAATAAAAAATAAATGCACTACTGCTTCTTTCCTGCTTCAATATTTTTTTAGCTTTCAATGGCTCACCCAATAAATGCTGATAGGTAAAATAAACATCCATATTACTTACTACCAGATTGGCCATTATATTTTCTCCATTCACTACAACGCCTTGAACTTGGTTATTTGCACGAATAATCTTATCTACCGGAGTATCAAATATGAACTTCACTCCTTTCTTTTCTGCAAGTGCAAACAAGGCACGTGTAATGCTGATCATTCCTCCTTTTGGATAGAAAGTTCCTTCATTGTGTTCCAAATGAGGAATCAAAGAAAGCATGGCCGGTGCTTTGTAAGGATTGCTGCCATTATAGGTAGCATATCTGTTAAAGAGTTGCACCAATTTGGATGATTGAAATCTGGATTGATTGTACTGATGTAAACTGGTAAAGAGATAAGGCCATTTCAGATATTGAATGGCTTTGGCTACAGGCGCTTTAAATAAGGTTGACAAGCGATGCAATGTATATTTTAGAAATATATCTGCAATGTTTTCATATGCATTGGCCGAGTGTCGTAAATATTCGTGTACATGCTCAGCTGGCTCCCCTGTTTTTACCTGTATTTCTTCTGCAAATTTCTCATGATCCGCATATGCTTTTATCAGGGTGCCATCCTGATAAAAATAATGACAAGCAACTGGCACACGTTCGTAAGAGAAATAGTTTTCCATTGGCTCATTGGCCAATACAAATAATTCTTCAATCAACTTTGGTCTGGTAAATAAACTGGGACCTGCGTCAAATTGATATCCATTTATTTCAAAATGGCTCAGTTTTCCACCCGGATAGTTGTTTTTCTCATACACTGTTACTTCGTACCCCATTACCTGCAGACGTATGGCAGATGCCAGGCCTGCGATACCCGCACCTATAACAATTGCATTTTTACTGGACGAATTTTCACTCATTCCTTTAGCGATATTTTTCTTGCCACCAGGCTTTAACTTTCGGAAATGCTATTAAAAACCAGGAAGTAAATTGTGCTGGCTGGGCTTGAATCATGGTTTCTATTGTATCAAAGCTACGAAAAGCATGGGCTTGTACTTCCGAAGGATTCATTTCAATACTTCCTTCATAAGTTCCAATAAATACATGATCAAATTCGTATTCAGTTAAGCCGTTATCAAAAGGTGCTTTATATACAAAGTCAAAGGCTTTTTGCAAAGGTGTCTGGAAACCCATTTCTTCCTTTAGTCTGCGATTCGCTGCCTGCGCAACAGATTCGCCTGGTCTGGGATGACTGCAACAGGTATTGGTCCACAGATTAGCGCTGTGGTATTTTTCACTGGCTCTTTGCTGCAATAACATTTCTCCGGAGCTATTGAAAACAAATACACTGAATGCTCTGTGTAATAAGGCCTTCTCATGAGCTTCCATTTTTTCCATGAAACCAATTTCTTCGTCAGCTTCATTTACCAGAATCACTAGTTCTGTCATTGGATTATAGCAGGTTTAGTTGACTACGAATACCCGCTTTGGCCAGAATGAAAACCTTACCATGATCGGGAATTCTCACCCTGGTGTCTAATATCTTCTGTGGCTGTAGCTTTTTGATTTTTTTGAACAGACTTAAATAATATTTATATGCTACATATACGCCAAATCTTGCTTTAAGAGGCAATTGAACAATTCCTTCATATGCATGATCAAAATCACGCTGAATATCCTGCTCAATTTTTAGTTTGTCTTCCTGTGTGAAATTACTGAAGTCGCAACCTGGAAAATACATCCTGTCTAATCCCTCAAAATCTGCTTTCAGATCACGAAGAAAGTTTACTTTCTGAAAAGCAGAGCCCAGACTGCAGGCATAAGGTTTAAGCTGTTCATAGCTATTTTTATCGCCATTGCAAAAAACGTACAAACACATTAAGCCAACTACTTCGGCACTTCCATAGATATATTCCTCATACCCGTTTCTATCATACTGCTTCTTACCCAAATCCATCTCCATGCTCTTCAGGAAGGCATCAATTAATGAATGGTCAATATTGTATTCATTCACCGTTAACTGGAAGCTGTGCAAAATAGGATTAAGTGAAATTTTTTGCTCAATGGCTTCATAAGTAGCCTTTTTAAAATCAGTCAGCAATTTTACTTTGTCAAATTCATGAAAAGTGTCCACTATTTCGTCTGCAAATCTTACAAACCCATAAATATTAAAAATGGGCGTTCTAAGATCTTTATGCAAGAGCCGAATGGACGAAGAAAAACTCGTGCTATACAGCTCCGTAGTAATTCTGCTGCATTCCTGACTTACCTGATGAAACAGTTTAATCATATAATTTGGTAATTTCTTTAGCTACTACTTCACCGCTGATCAGACTGGGAGGAACTCCCGGACCCGGAACGGTTAATTGTCCTGTAAAGAATAAGTTTTTAACTTTTTTACTTCTGCATGACGGCTTTAAAACAGCAGTTTGCAGTAAAGTGTTCGCTAAACCATAAGCATTTCCTTTGAAAGCGTTATAATCTTCAATGAAATTGCTTTGGGCAAAAGTCCTTTTATAAATAATAGCATCTTGTATTGACTGGCCAATTTGTTCCTCTACTCTTTTAATTATCTGCTGAAAATACTTCTCTCTTAGTTCTTCCGTATCCCCGGTTAAACCAGTTGCCACAGGTATTAATAAAAATAAGTTTTCGCATCCTTCTGGCGCAACCGTTTTATCTGTTACTGAAGGTGCGCACAAATAAAACAGTGGATTGGTTGGCCATTCCTTGGTTGTGTAAATTTCTTTACCATGCAAACTAAAATCGGTATCAAAATACAAGGAATGGTGCGTTATGCCCTCCAGTTTTTTATTTAACCCGATATAATACAACAAACAACTGGGAGCCATCACACGCTTATTCCAATAAGCAGCTGAATAGGATTGATATTCACTTGGTAACAAAACAGTTTCAACATGATGATAATCGGCTCCACCAACTACCACATCAGCATCAATTGCCACACTTGTTTTGCCTGCAGGTGTATTCACCAGGCAGGAAACAGAATTTGCTACCCCATCTTTAATATTAATGCCTGTAACAGAATGATTAAACCTAAATTCTACGCCCAATGATACCGCCAAATCATACATGGCTTTTGCAATTTCATACATTCCTTTTTGCGGATACCAGGTTCCTCCTTTAATATCGGCATAGTTCATTAAACTGTATAATGCAGGAGTGTGTTCGGGCAATGCACCTAAAAACAAAACGGGAAATTCCATCAATTCTACCAGCTTCGGATTCTTGAAATACTTGCCCACATGAGCTTTCATAGAATTGAAAACATCCAGCTTGAATACCCCTTTTATTAAATCAAGGTCTAAAAATTCCAACAAGGATTGACCCGGTTTAAATACGAGTTTATTTACCCCAACTTCATATTTATAGGCCGCTTCTTTCATGAACAGGTCTAGCTGCTCACCGGCACCAGGTTCCAATTTTTCAAAAAGGGCTTTTAATTCAATATAGTTTGCGGGGATATCTGTAATGCCATCAGGCCAGTAAACACGATAGGATGGATCCAGTCTTTCCAATTGGTAGTAGTCGCTGACTTCTTTTCCAAATTGCTGAAAATATCGCTCGAATACATCTGGCATCCAATACCAGCTGGGCCCCATATCAAATGTAAAGCCTGCTGCTTCAAATTTGCGGGCTCTGCCTCCCGGCATATTATGTTGTTCCAATACCATAACTTTCCAGCCCGATCTGGCTAGAAATGAGGCCGCAGACATACCTGCGAAACCGCTGCCGATTACGATCGCTTGCTTTTGCTTCACTTGACGAGTAAGTTAATGAAAATTCTTAGAAACGCTGAATATGAGATTTCAACAGTTTTCTGGCAAAGTGAATCCTGCTCTTGATTGTACCTAAAGGTTCATCCAGCATTTCTGCAATTTCATGGTATTTGTAACCATCAAAATATAAAAGAAATGGATTTTTAAAAATCTCAGGAAGATTGTGAATCGCCTGCTTTACTTCTTTCATATTAATATTTGCAATGGCTTCGTTGGCTACTGCACCCTGATTGAAGTCTAATAGAAATTCATTGGGGGTATTATCAAAGATGGTAGACTGTTTAGACTTTCTTCTGTAGTTATTGATGAAAATATTACGCATGATGGTGTACAACCATGCCTTAATATTCGTTCCTACATTGTACTTGTCTTTGTTAGCCAATGCCCGGAATAAAGTTTCCTGATACAAGTCTTTTGCCGCTTCCTGATCGCGCGTTAAAGTAACCGCGAAAGGTTTCAAAAAATCCGCATTATTGACCAACATTTGATTAAAATCTAGCGTAGACATGGCGTATTGTTTAATAATTTGAAGCATAAAGCTAAACATATAATTCGGTAATGCCCCTGTATTTTGTTTAATTTTTTAAAAATATTTGTTAAACAAACCAGCCCGCATATAGCGGGCTGGTTAATTGTTGTTTAAACATTATACTTAAATCGTATGTAGCGGCATAAATGCTTACAAAGTGCCTATATATTCAGTTACTTCTGCCAAAGACTTCTTGAAAGTCACATTGGTTGGTACCCGTTTTTTGTAAGACTGAGTCAAAGCCCCTGAAACAATTACGGAGAACTCTGGTATTCTATTTTGTACGTTCACTAAGAACTTCTCAAAATTAAAATTGTGCGCAACAGAAGTTAGATGGGAATACAAGAAATCAGGTTTCTTTAAAGTGGCCACATATTCTACATCTTTCAATGGTACATTCGCACCCAAGTAAATCACTTTAACCCCTCGGCTCTTAAACAGATAATAAGTAAATAAAATACCTAACTCATGATGTTCACCCTCAGGCAAAAACAACAAGACCGTTTTTCGCTGTGTAAGGGGAGTCTGACAGGTTTCGATACCCATGATGAGTTTCTGACGAATAATATTCGTTACCAGGTGCTCCTGAGCAGGATTGATGTGGTTGGTGAGCCAGAGTATTCCGATGCGTTCCAGAAAAGGGAAAATAATCTGTGGAATGGTTTTTTCAATTCCCTTGGTTTTGATATAGCCATCAACAAGCATTTCAAATTCCTCCAGCTTCATGTCGATCATGCAGCTGATCAATTCATTCACAATTCTTTCCTGCTGTGCTTGCGCCTGATTTAAACTAAGGGTTTTTTCACGCATTTCATCCGCACTCATGCGGTCAATATGCGAAATCTTGAACCCATACTTATTCAGTAAAGCTATGTTCAAAACCGTCTTTAATTCATCGCCTGAATAATAGCGAATATTGGTTTCTGTACGCTGTGGGTTAAGGAACGAATACCGCTGTTCCCATATACGGATGGTATGCGCTTTAATACCCGACAGGTTCTCTAAATCTTTGATTGTAAAGGCATTCATAGCATTAGTAACGCTGCATTGCCGATTTTGTTTAAAATACCTACAAAACCTTTAAACGCTTCAGGTATTCACCATAACCACTTTTAGCATATTTTTCAGCTAAAACCATGAGTTGTACGCGATCAATGAATCCCATACGATAGGCTACTTCCTCTATACAACCAATTTTCTGACTCTGTCTTTTCTCAATAACTCTTACAAATTCACAGGCATCCGCAAATGAATCAAAAGTACCCGTATCTAACCAGGCTGTACCTCTGTTCATAATACCCACCTGCAATTTTCCCGCGTTCAGGTAAACACGGTTTACATCGGTTATCTCATACTCGCCTCTGGGTGAGGGCTTGATATTTTTGGCAATTTCCACAACTGAATTATCATAGAAATATAGTCCTGGTACTGCATAATTAGATTTAGGCTGCTTCGGCTTCTCTTCTATGGAAATCGCTTTTTTATCTGCATCAAATTCAACTACACCATATCGCTCCGGATCATTTACTTCATAAGCAAATACCGCCGCACCGTTTACATCGTTGAAGCTTTGCACCAGTTTACTGAAACCTGCCCCATAAAAAATATTATCCCCCAGGATCAGGCAAACTTTATCGTTCCCAATGAATTGCTCTCCAATCACAAATGCCTGCGCCAATCCATTGGGTTCGTGTTGAACAGCATACGTGAACGAACACCCAATTTCAGCACCATCTCCCAATAATCGCTGGAACTGATCGGAATCTTGCGGAGTAGTAATGAACAGGATTTCCCTAATACCTGCCAGCATCAACACCGACAGCGGATAATAAATCATGGGCTTATCGTATACCGGCATCAGCTGCTTACTGATTCCTTTGGTAATTGGATACAACCTGGTTCCTGATCCTCCTGCTAAAATGATTCCTTTCATATCTGCGGTATAAATATTTAAAATTGTAAGCTATTGATACAGTCTTTCAAAAAAGGCAGTTCCTTGTCTTTATCTGAAAGCAATAATTGATCAGCAGGCAACTTCCAATCAATGCCCAGATCCGGGTCATTGAAAGCAATGCCTCCTTCAGATGCTTTGTGATAATAATTATCACACTTATAAAAAAATGTTGCCTGTTCACTCAATACTACAAAACCATGTGCAAAACCACGTGGCACAAAAAACTGCGTACGACTCTCTCCACTCAATTCTACTGCTACGTGCTGACCAAAAGTTTTTGAGTCTTTTCTTAAATCTACCGCAACATCCAGCACAGTTCCATTTAATACACGAACTAGTTTCGCTTGCGCAAACTCTCCATGCTGAAAATGCAAGCCCCTCAAAACACCTCTGCCCGACTGAGACTGGTTATCCTGTACAAAATCTACTGCTACGCCTGTTTTCTCTAGAAAAGTGCTTCTATTAAAACTCTCAAAAAAATACCCACGACTATCACCAAAAAATGTATCGTGAATTATAAAACAACCTTCTATGGGGGTATACTCTATCTGCATGATTATTTGTTACTATACATGGATTCGTAATAATGCTGGTAATTACCACTGGTAACGTTGTTCAGCCATTCGGTATTGGCCAAGAACCAATCAATGGTTTCACTCAACCCCTGCTGGAAAGTAACCGTTGGCTTCCAACCCAGCTCACGGTTAATTTTGGTAGCATCAATCGCATACCTTCTGTCGTGACCAGGGCGATCTTTGATATAGGTAATTAGTTTTTCGCTAGTACCTGCCGGCTTGCCCAGCTTTTCATCCATTTGCTGACACAATAATTTTACCAGATCAATATTCTTCCATTCGTTAAATCCACCAATATTGTAGGTTTCTCCATTCACTCCTTTATGGAATACCAGATCAATGGCCAGCGCATGGTCTTTCACATACAACCAGTCACGTGTATACAATCCATCTCCGTAAACAGGCAATGGTTTCCCCTGCAAAATATTATTAATAAACAAAGGGATCAGTTTCTCCGGAAAATGAAACGGCCCATAGTTATTGGAACAGTTGGTAATTACAACCGGCAAATGATAGGTTTCATGATAAGCTTTTACAAAATGATCGGAAGATGCTTTACTTGCAGAATATGGCGAACGTGGATCATAGGCGGTTTCTTCCGTGAACAAACCCTCTGTTCCCAGACTTCCGTATACTTCATCCGTTGATACATGATAAAAACGATGATTGCTCAAATCCGCTGCCCACTTCTGTTTTGCGGTATTCAACAAATTAACAGTCCCAATCACATTGGTGTACACAAAATCCAAAGGAGAAACAATGGAACGATCTACATGCGACTCAGCTGCCAAATGTATCATATCTGTAACCTGATATTGGTCAAACAAATCCTCCACAGCTTTTACGTCCAGTATATTCACTTTGGCAAAATGATAATTGGGTTTGTTTTCAATATCACGTAGATTTTCCAGATTGCCAGCATAGGTTAACGCATCCAGGTTAATAATAGTATAATCAGGATATTTATTAACGAATAATCTTACAACATGCGAGCCTATAAAACCGGCGCCCCCGGTAATGATGATTCTCTTAGACATAAATAATTTTGTATGAATATAAAGTTACTGTTTTGTATGCTTACTTATTTTCCTGAGCTATTCCAAGGAGCATTTTTTACCAAATCATAGACCATTGAAATGCCCTGATATAAATCTATCCTGGCTTTCCAGCCAAATCCATTGATTTTGCTTACATCCATTAGTTTTCGGGGGGTACCATCAGGTTTGGAAGCATCCAGCACAATCTCACCCTGATAGCCTGTAATTTCTTTAACCATCTGAGCAAGTTCCAGAATAGTCACATCTACTCCTGTTCCAATATTTACCAAACCTTTTTCATTATAATTTTCCATCAGGTACAAACAGGCTTCTGCCAGATCATCCACATGCAGAAATTCTCTTCTTGGAGTTCCTGATCCCCAGATTGTAACTGTAGCTTCATCATTTGCTTTAGCAGTAATGAACTTACGCAACATGGCTGGCAATACATGACTTTTTTCCAGATCGTAGTTGTCATTGGGACCATACAAATTCGTGGGCATGGCAGAAATAAAATTACAGCCATACTGGGCACGATAACTGTCACATAATTCTATACCTGCAATCTTTGCAATTGCATAGGGTTGATTGGTTTCTTCCAAATAGCCACTGAGTAAATATTCTTCTTTCAGCGGCTGTGGGGCCATTTTAGGATAAATACAGGAAGAACCTAAAAACAATAATTTTTGCACACCATTTACATAACTCTGATGAATAATATTACTCTCCATCATAAGGTTGTCGTAAATAAATTCTGCGCGATATGTGTTATTAGCAACGATTCCACCAACTTTGGCTGCAGCCAGAAATACATAGTCGGGCTTTTCTGTTGCAAAGAAATCAGCAACAGCCTGTTGATTCCTCAAATCCAGCTCCTTTGAAGTTCGGGTAATAATAGAAGTATAACCTAAAGTTTCCAGCTTTCTGACAATAGCGCTACCCACCATGCCTCTGTGACCGGCCACATATATTTTTGCTTGCTTATTCATGTTCCTTTTCTGTTGCAAATCCATTGTCTTTCAACAACTGTTCTTTTTTAAACAATACAATATCTGCCGCCACCATCTCTTTTACCATTTCAGCTAAAGTATATTTAGGCGACCAGTTTAATTTCTTCTTAGCCTTGGTTGCATCTCCAATTAATAAATCAACTTCAGTAGGTCTGTAATAACGAGGGTCTACTTTTACCACAACCTGTCCTACTTTCATAGATGAGTGTTGCACATTTTCAATAGCCGCAATTGTACCTATTTCATTCACTCCCTCTCCACTAAATGCCAGGGTAACTCCTACTTCAGCGAAAGCCATTCTAACAAAATCACGGATATAAGTAGTAACTCCAGTTGCCAATACAAAATCTTCTGGCTGTTCTTGCTGCAACATCAGCCACATTCCTTCTACATAATCTTTAGCATGCCCCCAATCTCTTTGTGCATCTAGGTTTCCTAAGTAAAGAACATCCTGTAATCCCATCGAAATACGGGCTACGGCGCGGGTAATTTTTCGGGTTACAAAAGTTTCTCCTCTTAACGGACTTTCATGATTGAATAAAATTCCATTGCAGGCATACATGCCATAGGCTTCTCTGTAATTCACTGTAATCCAGTAAGCATATAACTTAGCTACCGCATAAGGGCTTCTGGGATAAAATGGCGTGGTTTCACTTTGCGGAACAGCCTGTACCAATCCATATAATTCTGAGGTAGATGCCTGATAGAATTTTGTCTTTTTAGTTAACCCCAGCAAACGTATTGCCTCCAATATTCTCAATGC
>Ga0208492_1001696_pt1 | contig 12700 bp, 11 predicted proteins | sample Subbioar_CSW14AB_FD_184820 | JGI IMG/M metagenome (GOLD analysis project Ga0208492, IMG submission 184820) | Serpentinite rock and fluid subsurface biosphere microbial communities from McLaughlin Reserve, California, USA - CR12Mar_CSW14AB (SPAdes) | ecosystem: Environmental > Terrestrial > Deep... | reverse complement strand
GGGCGAGTTGGTCCACCGCGAAAGCAAAGCGGCCGCGCAGGTCAACGGCGGCCGTGTGGTGGTTCAAGCCCAGGGTCAGGACAGTCATGGGCAAAGATTATAAAATCGACGGTTTGCTTTCGGACTCGCACGGGAAATTCACCCCGGGCGGCTTAAACGTGTTGGGCCAATTTTTCAGCCATGTCCTGAATTTCCTGTTGCCGGCGGTGGCGATGGCCCTCCTGGTGCCGTCGCTGGCGCGTCTCATCTGGTGGAAATCGCTGGCGTCGGTCGGGTGGTGGCGCCAGGTGAAGTGGGCGGCAGCGATCAACGTGGCCGTGCTGGTGCTGGGTCTGGTCGTGTTGGGCCGCGATGGCGCCATGTGGACCTACGCCGGCCTGGTGCTGGCTTGCGCGCTGACGGTTTGGTGGACCGGGCTGCGCTGATCCGATCCGCTGCGGTCCTGAACCACCCTGTCTATCCATCTTTCAAGCGCCGCCGCGCACCAATCCCGGTCCCTTCCTTCCATCAGGTCGCCATGAGCTACAGCGTCAAGGAAATCTTCTACACCCTGCAAGGCGAAGGCAGCCACGCCGGTCGCCCGGCGGTGTTCTGTCGCTTCGCGGGCTGCAACCTGTGGTCGGGCCGCGAGGCCGACCGGGCCACGGCCGTCTGCCGCTTCTGCGACACCGACTTCGTCGGCACCGACGGACTGGGCGGCGGCAAGTTCGAGACGGCGGCCGCGTTGGCCGAGCGCATCGCATCGTTCTGGCCGGCGTCCGCAGCCGGGGCGCAGGGCCAGCGCTTTGTCGTCATCACGGGGGGCGAGCCCATGCTGCAGCTCGACACCGCCCTGATTGACGCGCTGCACGCGCAAGGCTTCGAGATCGCTGTCGAGTCCAATGGCACGATCGCCGCGCCGGCCGGCATCGACTGGGTCTGCATCAGCCCCAAGGCCGGCTCGACCCTGGTGCAGACCACGGGGCACGAGCTCAAAGTGGTGGTGCCGCAGGCCGGTTTCACCGAAGATGACCTGCTGGCGCTCGAAAAGCTGAGCTTCGAGCAGCTGCGCGTGCAGGCCCTGGACAGCGCCGACCCCGAGGCGCGCCGCCAGGCGATGGCCTGGGCCGTGCAGTGGTGCCTGGACCACCCGCGCTGGAGCCTGAGCGTCCAGACCCACAAGACGCTGGGCATCCGCTGACAACGCGCGATGCACCAGGCGCCCCCCGCTGAAGGACCCCCGAGATGTTCGAGTTGAGCCAGACCTTTTCCTTTGATGCCGCGCACACGCTCAAGCGCCAGGTCTCGCCCGAAGAGGCCGCGGGCAGCCGCCGCATCCACGGCCACACCTACATGGCCGAGGTGATGGTGCGTGGCGAGCGCCAGCCCGACAGCGGCATGGTGGTGGACCTGGCCGTGTTGCGCGAGGTGATCGCCGGCATCCGCAACCAGCTCGACCACCACTTCCTCGACGAGGTGGCGGGCCTGGGCGCGCCCACGCTGGAAAACCTGTGCGTGTTCATCTTCGCGCAGGTGCACAAGCAGGTGCCGCAGGTGTCTGCCGTGGCGGTGTCGCGCGCGGCGGGCGACCGCTGTGTCTACCGGCCGCAGGCCTGATCGCCGTTGGAAAGGCCGGAGCACATGAGCGAGGCCCCGAACCTGGCCGACCGCAGCCTTCAGGCCGTGTGGCACCCCTGCACGCAGATGAAGGTGCACCAGCACCTGCCCCCTCGGCCCATCGTGCAGGCGCAGGGCCCCTGGCTGATCGATGACCGGGGGCACCGCATCCTGGACGCGGTCAGCTCCTGGTGGGTCAACCTCTTCGGCCACGGCTTCGCGCCCATCGGCCAGGCGATCGCCGACCAGTTCAACCGGGTCGATCACATCATGCTGGCCGGGCTCACGCACGCGCCGGTGGTGGAACTCTCCGAGCGGCTGGCTCGCCTGACCGGCCTGGGCCACGCCTTCTACGCCAGCGATGGCGCCAGCGCCACCGAGATCGCGCTGAAGATGAGCGCGCACAGCTGGCGCAACCGCGGCCGCGCGGGCAAGCACCGCTTCATCGGCCTGGAAGGCGGCTACCACGGTGAAACCGCTGGCGCCCTGTCCGTCACCGACATCCCGCTGTTTCGCGAAGCGTATGCGCCGCTGCTGCGCCTGAGCGCCACGCTGCCTTCGCCCGACCCGCGCCGCGCCGCGCCCGGCGTGTCGCCCGAGCAGCACTTGCAGCACTGCATCGACGCGCTGGACACCTACCTGGCCGAGCACGCGCACGAAACCGCCGCGATCATCCTGGAGCCCCTGGTGCAAGGCGCCGCAGGCATGGCGATGCACGACCCCGCCTACCTGGTGGCCGTGCGCCGCCTGTGCGACCAGCACGAGGTGCACTGGATCGCCGACGAGATCGCCGTGGGTTTTGGCCGCACGGGCACCTTGTTCGCGCACCAGCAGGCCATCGGCGAGAGCGGCCAGCCGGTGCGACCCGACTTCATCTGCCTGAGCAAGGGCCTGACAGGCGGCGTGATGCCCTTGTCGGCCGTGCTCACCACCGACGCCGTGTATGGCGCCTTCTGGGACGATCGCTCGGCGCATGGCTTCCTGCACTCGCACTCGTACACCGGCAACCCGCTGGCGTGCCGCGCCGCGCTGGCCGTGCTCGACGCCTTCGAGGCGCGCGACGAGCAGGGACGTGACGTGCTGGCCCGCAACCTTGAAGCCGCCGCGCATTTCAACGCGCTGACCGAGCCCCTGCGCCGCCACCCGAGGGTCAAGGCCAGCCGCCACCTGGGCATGATCTGGGCCTGGGATGTCGACACCACCGAGCCCACGTTCGCGGCGCGCTACCATCGCGCTGCGCTCGACGCCGGCCTGCTGCTGCGCCCCATCGGCTCGACGCTGTACGCCATGCCGCCCTACGTGCTCAGCCCCGATGACCAGCGCCACCTGGCCGATGGCCTGCTGCGCGTGCTCGAGCAGGTGCTGGCCGAGGTCGATGCCTTGCCCCCGGCGGGCGAGCGCGCCCACCCGCTGGCCTGATCAGGAGCCCTTCAAGATGGTCGCCTTCTTCGTCACCGGCACCGACACGGGCGTGGGCAAGACCCGCGTCAGCGCTGCCTTGCTGCGGGCCCTTCACCAGGCCGGCCACGCCCGTGTTGTGGGCATGAAGCCGGTGGCAGCCGGGTGTGACTGGGTCACCGCCGAAGACGCCCAAGGTGTGGCCCACGGCCAATGGCTCAACGAGGACGTGGCTGCCTTGCGCGCGGCCGGCACCCTGGCCGTGCCCCCGGTGTTCGACAACCCCTACGCGCTGCCCGATCCGCTTTCGCCCCACCTGGCCGCGCGCCGCGCCGGCGAAGCCATCGACCTGGACCACATCGAGGCGAGCTTTCATGCCTTGCGTCAGCATGCCGACGCCGTGGTGGTCGAGGGCGCGGGCGGTTTCATCGTGCCCCTGAGCGAGCCCGATCCGCTCACCGGTGAGGGCCAATGGGCCACCAGCGCCGACCTGGCCTTGCGCCTGCAACTGCCCATCGTGCTGGTCGTGGGCATGCGCCTGGGTTGCCTCAATCACGCGCTGCTCACGCAAGAGGCCATCGCTGCGCGCGGGCTCAAGCTGGCGGGCTGGGTGGCCAATCACATCGACCCCGACATGGCTGAGCAAGACGCCAACGCGGAGACGCTGCAGCGCCGCTTGCACGCGCCCTTGCTGGCGCGGCTGGCGTGGGCGCCACAAGCCACCTCGGCCGAACTCGCGGCCAGCTTGTGCCTGCCGGTCTGAAGGCCTCAGGCGTGCACCGGTGCCCCTGAACGCGGCTCGTTCAAAGCGTTCACCTCGCCAGCGGGCGGGGCCGGGGTGAGCATCGGCGTGAGCGCGTGGGTGCGCAGGAGATGCTCGCGCAGTGCCTCCATCGGCATCGGTTTGCCGAACAGGTAGCCCTGGAACTGCCGGCAGCCCATGGCCTCCAGGATCTGGTGCTGCTCGCGCGTCTCGACCCCTTCGGCCATCACGGCCATGTTCAGCGTGGTGCCCAGGTCGACGATCGTTTTGGCAATGGCCAGGTCGCGGGGCTGCGTGAGCAGGTCGCGCACGAAGGCCTGGTCGATCTTGAGCTGGTCCAGCGGCAGGCGCTTGAGGTAGGACAGCGACGAGTAACCCGTGCCGAAATCGTCCAGCGAGAAGGACACGCCGTATTGCTTGAGGGCCTTCATCTTGGTGATGAGGTCGTCCATGTCGCGGGCGAACACGCTCTCGGTCAGTTCCATCTTCAGGCGCTGCGGGTCCACCTTGTGTCGCTCGATGGCGGCCATGGCCTGGACCACGAAGTCCGGTTGCCGGATCTGGTGCACGCTGATGTTGACCGAGATCGTCAGGTGCGCGGTGTCCGGGTGGTTCGCCAGCTCGGCGAGGTGGGCGCAGGCGGTGTCCAGCACCCACTCGCCCATCGGCAGGATCAGGCCTGACTTCTCGGCCAGCGGGATGAACTCACCAGGTGAAATCATCCCGCGCCGGGGATGGGGCCAGCGCAGCAGGGCTTCGGCGCCCAGCATCCTGCCGCCCTGGTCGACCTGGGGTTGGTAATGCAGCGCCAATTGCCCTGTGCGGACGGCTTCGCGCAGGTCGGACTCGTAGGCGTTGCGGGCCTCCACATCGGCCTGCATGATGTGCATCGCCAGGTACATCGCCACCGCGGCGGCCACGGTGTTGACCTTGCCGCCGATGATGCGCAGCTCATCCGGCAGGTTGTGCGCGGGTTGCCCACCCAGGGAGGTGCAGGCCAGCACGACGAAGGTCAGGAAGATGAACGCCACGATGCCGTGGCGCCAGAGCTTGGGCGAGCCGCGCAGCCCCATGTACGTGCCGGTGGCCAGGGGCACCAGGAACAGGTGGGTGGTGCGGGGCATCTGGTCGGTGGTCTGATCCAGGAACAGGCTGGTGAGGCAGACCATGGTGTACAGCGCCACGCACTCGATGGTGCCGCCAATGTAGGGGCGTCCTCGGCTGGCGAACCAGACCGCGAGCAGTCCGGCCGCCACACCCGGTGCGGGGATCAGTGCTGCCTGCCAACTGGCCAGCTTCAGCAGGCACAGCGTCCAGCCCAACGTCATCGCGGCCGTGAGCCAGCCGCAGACCGTCAGCAGCAGGGCCACGCGGCGCAGGTGCTTGGCTCCCAGCCTGCTGGCTCGGTTGGATGGCGTTGGGGTCGTTGTCTGCATGGGAGGGCCGGGCCCTGGTCGCTCCGCGCTGATGGGGTTGCTGGTCTGCGGCGGGCGATTTTTCAGCGGGCCTCAGGTCATTTCGGCCGAAACGCCTGACGCTTGAGCCGTATCCAGGGCGTCTGGCATGGCTCATTCCCTCTGTGACAGAGGGGTTTGTGTCAGCGACAGGGGTCAGCGCTTGAGGTAACCCGCTTCGCGAACCTTGCGTTCGGTCAGCTGCTGTGCGCGCGAAAGCACTTCGTCGATGCTCGGGGGGCGGGGCGCCAACACGCGCGCCACCTCCTGTGCCACCGCCGTGCCGATGGCCTGAAATTCGGGGATGCCGACCCACTGGATGCCGACGTAAGGCGAAGGCGGCAGCGTCGGGTGATCCTGGTCGGCCGACAGGATGGCCTGCAGCTCGACCTCGGCGTGCGGGTTGGCGCGTCGGAACGGCGGGGCCGCGTAGGTCGATTGCCGGGTGCCGCCGGGCACGGCATGCCAGCCCACGTCGCGCGCGACCAGCTCGGTGTACTCGCGCGATGTCGCCCACTCGATGAAGGCCTGCGCGGCGGCCGGCTGGCGCGAACCGGTGGGAATGGCCAGCGACCAGCTCCACAGCCAGCGCGCACCTTTCGGGGTGCTGGCCACCGGTGCCTGCAGAAAGGCCACGCGGTCGACCACTTGCGATTCGGCTGGCCGGTTGACAAAAGCCCCCGCCACCGTGGCGTCGACCCAGATCGCGCAGCGACCGGCCGAAAACAGCGCCAGGTTCTCGTTGTAGCCATTGGCGACGGCACCGGGCGGGCCGGCTTCGCGCAGCAGCGACGCGTACAGCGTCAGGGCCTGGCGCCAGGCGGTGCTCTGCAGTTGTGGCCGCCAGTTCATGTCGAACCACTGTCCTCCATGGGTGTTGGCGATGGTGGTGATCAGCGAGAGGTTCTGGCCCCAGCCCGGCTTGCCGCGCAGGCAGATGCCGTACTGGCCCTTCGCCGGGGCGTGCAGCTTGCGCGCGGCCTGGGCCACCTGCTCCCAGGTGGGCTGCGCGGGCAACTGGACGCCGGCCAGCTTGAGCAGGTCGCGGCGCACCAGGGTCATGGTGCTTTCGCCGTAGAAAGGCAGGGCGTAGAGCTGCCCCTGGTGCGTGAGCGCCTGGCGGATGGGGGGCAGCAGGTCATCGACCTGATAGGCTGCGCTGGGTTTGATGGGCCTGAGCCAGCCCCGGCCGCTCCAGACCTGGGCCTCGTAGCCACCCACGGTCAGGACGTCGAACCGACCGGCCTTCGTGGCCACGTCGCGCGTGACCTGCTGGCGCAGCAGGTCTTCCTCCAGCGTCACCCAGCGGATGCGCACGCCTGGGTGGGCCTGCTCGAAATGCGGGGTGAGCTTTTGCAGCGTCAGCATGTGGCCGTTGTTGACCGTGGCGACGACCACCTCCTGGGCCCAGGCGCGACCAGGCAGGGCGCACAGCACCAGGAGCATCGCCACCAGCGCAGGCAACGTGAAACCCACCTTGATTCCCAGGTGGCGCTCCCATCGAAGCAGGTTCATGCGAAGCTTCCGTCAGAATGGAGGCAGGCCGCTGTCTGGGCCTGTGAGCCGTTCGATCACCGGTTGCATGCCCCGGTGACGAGGGCCTCATCCATCAGGATACTTCAGAACTCCGGACAACCCCTGTGGGCTTTCACAACGGTCCCAACGTGCCTTCCGCCCTCCATGGCCTGCTGGCCACGCTGTCTCCCAGGCGCAGCCTGCGCACCCGGTTCACCCTGCTTGCTGGCACCGGTGGGGTGATCTTCGCCCTGGTGCTGGCCTGGTGGGTGGCCCACGGTCAGCGAGCGCAATTGCTCGATGCGGTCGACCGCTCGGTGCGCCGCGAGGCCCAGGTGGTGGGCGAAGGCATGGCCGAGGCCCTGCGCCTGCATGTCGAACGGGTGCAGCGCCTGGCGGCCACGCCCGAGGTCTCCAGCGGCCTGCAGGACCTGGGCAGCACCCGCCTGCAGCTCGAACAGCTGCGCGCGCACGCTCCCGAATTCGAGTGGCTGGCCCTGACCGATGCCGGCGGGCTCATCATGTCGGCCACCGGCACCCGGCTCGAGCAGCACGAGGCCTCCGAGGAGCCCTGGTTCCGCGAGGGCAGCCAGCGGCCGAGGGTGGGGCAGCCCCACGCGGCCGGGCCTCTCGCGCATTTCCTGCCGGTGGAGCCGGACGGTCAGCCGCCCCAGCTCATCGACGTGGCGGTGCCCGTGATCGACCCGGAGGGGCAGATGATCGGTGTGGTGGTCGGCATGCTGAACTGGCGCCGCATCGGTGACCAGCAGCGTCGCCTCACCGATGGCATCGACGGACCCGGGCACACCCTGCTGCTGTCGCCCGACGACACCGTGTCCATCGGACCGCCTGCCTTGAGCGGCCGCCTCGTGCGCCCGGCGGGTTTCGAGCAGATCCGCGCCGATGGGCGTGCCCGCGTGCTCGAGTGGCCCGACATGGGGCAGCGCCTGACCTCGATCGTGCCGGTGCGCTGGTCGCCCGACCCCGAGCAGGAGCCCTGGCTGCTCGTGCTGCGCCAGGACCCGGAGCGCGTCTTCGGACCGCTTGAGGTGCTGCAGCGGCGACTGGCGATCGGCGGCTTGGTGGGCACGCTGGCCTTCATGCTGCTGATCTGGTGGCTGACCGGGCGCATCGTGCGCCCGATCGACCAACTCGCCCGCACCGCGCGCGACCTGCGCGCCGGCAAGCCCGCGCGTTTCGACGAGCCCGGCGACGTGGGGGACGAGGTGGCCTTGCTGTCGACCGCCCTGGCCGAGCTGCAAGCCGGCGTGCAGGCCCGCGTGGGCGAACTCGCAGCCTACCGCGACCACCTCGAAGAAAAGATCGCCGAGCGCACGCTGGAGCTGCAGCAGGCCCGAGACCGCGCCGAGTCGGCGAACCGCGCCAAGAGCGCCTTCATCGCCAACATGAGCCACGAGATCCGCACGCCCATGAACGCGATCATGGGCATGACCTACCTGCTGCAGCAGGCGGTGCGCGAGCCCCAGCAGCTCGATCGCCTGGGCACGGTGCAACAAGCCGCCGACCACCTGCTCGACATCATCAACAACGTGCTCGACCTCTCCAAGATCGAGGCCGGCATGTTCACCCTGGCCGACGAGCCCTTCGACTTGCGCGCCACCGTGCAGCAGGCGCTCGATCTGCTGGCGCTCAAGGCGGCCGACAAGGGGGTCGGCCTGCAGCTGGACACCACCGGCATGCCCGCGTGGGTGCGCGGCGACGTCACCCGCGTCTCGCAGATCCTGCTCAACCTGCTGAGCAACGCGGTCAAGTTCACCGACCACGGATCGGTGCGATTGAGCGTTCACCCGTTGGAGCAGCCCGGCATGCTGCGCATCGAGGTCACGGACTCGGGCATCGGCATTTCGCCCGCCGACGCCCAACGCCTGTTCAACGCCTTCGTGCAGGCCGATGAGTCATCGACCCGTCGCCATGGCGGCACGGGCCTGGGCCTGGCCATCACGCGCAGCCTGGTCGAGCTCATGGGGGGGCGCATCGGCGTGGACAGCCGCCCTGGCGAAGGCAGCACCTTCTGGTGCACGGTCCGGTTGCCAGCCATGCCGGTGCTGGCGTCGCCCCCCGGCGACGTGGCCGCCATGGCTCAGCCGCCTGGCATGGGGGCCTCGGTGTTGACGGCAGCCCGGCCGCTGTCTTCCGCCGATGACACCGCCGAGGCCCTGGCCGAACTGCGTCAGCGCTTTGGCGGAGCTCACGTTCTGCTGGCCGACGACAACGCCATCAACCGCCTGCTGGTGACCGAGTTGCTCGACATGGCCGGCATCGTCCCGGAGGTGGCCGAGACCGGTGCCGAAGCCATCGAGCACTTGCAGACCCATCCTTGCGACCTCGTGCTCATGGACATCCACATGCCCGACATGGACGGCTTGACCGCCACGCGCCGCATCCGCGAGATGCCAGGCCTGGCCGAGCTGCCCATCATTGCGATGACGGCCAGCGTGCTTCAGGACGAGCGCGACGCCTGTTACGCTGCCGGCATGAACGCCCACCTGGGCAAGCCACTCGACACGGGGCTGATGTACACCACCTTGTTGCACTGGCTGCGCAAGCGGGCCGACAGCCGGCTGGCTTCTGCCACGGCGGCCTGAGCTCCCTCGCTTTCACCTCGCTGTTCCTGCTGTTCCCATGCGCACCCGCCTGACCGATTTGCTCGGCATCTCCCACCCCATCGTCCTGCCCGGCATGACCTACATCGCCGTGCCCTCGCTCGTGGCCGCCGTCTCGAACGCGGGCGGCCTGGGCATCCTGGCGGCGGGCGCCCTCACGCCCGAAGGCTGCAGAGAAGCCATCCGCGAGGTGCGACGCCTGACCGACAAGCCCTTCGGCGTGGGCTGCAGCCTGGGCCTGCCCGGTGCTGCCGAGTGCGCGCGCGTGGCCATCGAAGAGCGTGTTCCCATGGTCAATGTGTCCATGGGCAAGGGCGAGTGGGTGATCGAGGGTGTGCGGACCTATGGGGGCAAGGTGATCGCCACCATCTCCAGCGAGGCCCATGCGCGGTCGGCCCTGGCCGCTGGCGCCGATGGCCTGATCGTGACCGGTCACGAGGCGGCCGCCCACGGCGGCGCGGTGACGTCGATGGTGCTGATCCCGGCGGTGCGCGACATGACGGACAAGCCCTTGATCGCGGCCGGTGGCGTGGCCGATGGGCGCGGTCTGGTGGCGGCCCTGGCGCTGGGTGCCGACGCCGTGGCCATGGGCACGCGTTTTGCGAGCTCGGCCGAGAGTCCTGTGCACGCGGACACCAAGCGGCTCATCGTCTCGAAAGAGGCTGAGGAGACCCTCTACTCCCCCAACTTCGACACCTGGCCTTGTCGGGTGATGAAGACGCCTGGGGGCAAGCGCTACACGGCGCACCGACTGAGCCCGCCGGTGGCGATCTCGCGGTCATTGAAAGCCGCGCGCGAGTTGAACACCCCCTTGCGTCACCTGGCGAAAGAGGCGATGCAGCAGGGCGTGGTTGGGGCGGTGAAAGTGGCCTATTTCGGAGCGGCGACACTGGCCATGCGCAAGGCCATCCACGAGGGCAACCACGATGAGGGGGTCCAGCTCATCGGGCAGTCCCAGGGTTTGGTGCACGATGTGCTGCCGGTGGCGGAGATCGTGGCGCGCGTGATGCGCGAAGCCGCTGACGTGCGGGCGCATTTGCAGGCGCTGTGAGTGGTGTGGGGCGGACATGAACCCATGCAAGTGACCCGTGTGAAAAGGAGCCCTGAGATGTTGTCTGTTCCTTCATGCAGCCGTGCCTTGCTGTGCACGGCTGCCGTGCTGATCGGAGCCTGTGCGCAAGCCGATGAGGTTCAGGTCGCCGTGGCCGCCAACTTCGCCGGGCCCTTCCAGCAGATCGCTGCTGGCTTTCAGGCGGCGACCGGCCACCAGGCCATCGTCGCCATTGGCTCGACCGGCAAGTTCCACACGCAGATCCGCAACGGCGCCCCCTTTGCCGTGTTGATCGCCGCCGACGACGAAACCCCAGCCAAGCTCATCAACGAAGGCTTGGCTGTCAAAGGCTCGTCCTTCACTTACGCCGTGGGCAAGCTGGTGCTTTGGAGCGCGAGGGCGGCCTACGTGGACCCCAAGGGCGAGGTGCTCAAGAAGGGCGACTTCCAGCACCTGGCCGTGGCCAACCCCAGGCAGGCCCCGTATGGTGCGGCCGCGATGGAAGCGCTGGGCAAATTAGGGCTGTCCGACAACCTGGCGCCGCGCATCGTGCAGGGCGAGAACATCGCTCAGGCGCAACAGTTCGTTGCCACCGGCAACGCCGAGTTGGGGTTCGTGGCGCTGTCGCAGGTGTCGGCGCCTGGCAAGCCGCAGGTTGGCTCGTTCTGGTTGGTGCCCACCGACCTCTACACCCCCATCCGCCAGAACGCTGTGCTGCTCAAGACGGGGGCCAACCAGGCTGCCGCGCTGGCGTTGCTCAAGCACTTGCAGTCTGATGCCGCCAAGGCGGTGATCCAGGCCTGGGGTTACGGCCTGTGAGCCCCACTGACTGGCAGGCGTTGCGGCTAACGGCCGAACTGGCCGGTCTCACGACCGTGCTGCTGCTGGTCGTGGGCACGCCCATCGCATGGTGGCTGGCGCACACGCGTTCGCGCTTCAAGGGCATGGTGGGTGCCGTGGTGGCTTTGCCGCTGGTGTTGCCGCCCACGGTCATCGGCTTTTATCTGCTGCTGTTGCTGGGGCCGCACGGGATGGTCGGGCAGGCCATGCAGTCCATCGGGATGGACTTGTTGCCTTTCACCTTCGCTGGGTTGGTGGTGGGGTCCGTGTTGCACTCCATGCCGTTCGTCGTGCAGCCTTTGCAGCAGGCCTTCGAAGCCATCGGTTCGCGCCCGCTGGAGGTCGCGGCCACCTTGCGCGCCTCGCCCTGGGATCGCTTCCTCACCGTGGCCTTGCCTTTGGCCCGCCCTGGCTTCCTGACCTCGGCGGTGCTGGGCTTTGCGCACACCGTGGGCGAATTTGGCGTGGTGCTGATGATTGGCGGCAACATCCCTGGTCGCACGCAGGTGCTCTCGGTTGCGCTGTATGGTCACGTCGAGGCGCAGGAGTGGGCGCTGGCGCATTGGCTTGCGGGGGGCATGGTGGCTTTCGGCTTTGGTGTGATGTGGCTGCTCTATGCTTTGAACGGCCGCGGCGGGCGGGCCCTGCGTGGGCTCAGCGGGACACCGACATGAGCCAAACGAACAAGGCCTCTCGGCCGCTGGCCATCGAAGCCAGCCTGCGCCTGCATCGGCCGGGTTTTGCGCTTGATGTGAACCTGTGTGTGCCAGGGCAGGGCGCGACCGTGCTGCTGGGACCTTCGGGCTGTGGCAAGACCACGGTGTTGCGTTGTCTGGCCGGCCTGGAGCGGGCTCGAGGTCGCGTGCACGTGGCGGGTCAAGCCTGGCAAGACGACGAACGCGGCTTGCTCGTGCCCACCCATCGCCGAGCCCTTGGCATGGTCTTCCAGGAGGCGAGCCTGTTCGCCCACCTCTCGGTGCGAGACAACCTGCTGTACGGATTTCGCCGCATCCCCGACACGCAGCGCCGCATCCATCCCGACCAGGCCATCGGCTTGCTGGGCATCGGGCACCTCATGGATCGACAACCTGCGGGCCTTTCGGGGGGCGAACGCCAGCGCGTGGCCATCGCGCGGGCCCTGCTCACCAGCCCGGCGTTGCTGCTGATGGACGAGCCTTTGTCGGCGCTCGATGCCGCGCGCAAGGCCGAGGTGCTGCCGTACCTGTCTGCCTTGGGCGACAGCGGCGTGCCCATCGTGTACGTGACCCACTCGCTCGACGAAGCCGCACGGCTGGCCGATCACCTGGTGCTGATGCGCGAGGGGCGCATCGAGTTGGCCGGCCCTGCCGACGAGGTCATGGCCCGGCCTGACAGCCCGCTGGCGCGGTTCGACGACGCATGCGCCATCCTGCATGCCACCTTGGTCGAGCGCGAGCCGGCCCCTGGACTGGCCCGGCTC
>Ga0208492_1001695_pt1 | contig 12714 bp, 9 predicted proteins | sample Subbioar_CSW14AB_FD_184820 | JGI IMG/M metagenome (GOLD analysis project Ga0208492, IMG submission 184820) | Serpentinite rock and fluid subsurface biosphere microbial communities from McLaughlin Reserve, California, USA - CR12Mar_CSW14AB (SPAdes) | ecosystem: Environmental > Terrestrial > Deep... | reverse complement strand
CTCTGAATGATGAAACGATGACAGGCAGGGCAGTAACAGCAATGTATATGCCTAACCGCCCCGATTTGGAAAAAAACATTAAAGCACGAGGTACAAAGCAAGGTCGTGTTGGCAATACCAATACCTGGCCGATCGCAGTTTTAAAAAAGGGAGACATTTACGTTGCTGATGCATTCGGGAAAATTAATGGGGGTACATTGATTGGAAGTACTCTTGGAAACTCAATTTTTGCTAATTCAGGTAATGGGGTAATTCTTAATGGTGCTGCCAGAGATATTCCGGGACTGGAAGAGATCAAGGGTTTCAATGCATTTGTGAGAGATTTCCATCCTAGTTTTATGGAGGAAATGCTTTTGATGGGACTAAATTCACCAATTCGTATTGGCGGTGCAATCGTAATGCCGGGCGATTTGGTAATTGCTACTAAGATTGGTGTTCTGTTTGTTCCTGCACATATGGCTGAGCAAGTGGTATCTACTGCAGAATTTGTGGTTAGAAGAGATAAATATGCATTTGAAGTGATCAAATCAGGGAAATACTCCGGTGGTCAGTTAGATAATGCCTGGACTGAAGAAATGAAACTGGATTTCCTTAAATGGCTGGAAAGACATCCTGAAGAAGGAAAAATGACTAAAGCAGAGCTTGATGTCATTATGAGTAAAAGAACCTGGTAATTGAACTAAACTAAAACTAAAACAAATTGAAACAACTTAACATCTATTCAGCGGCACTGGGTGTAGCTGCATTACTATTGCTAATCTCATTGGGAATGGCATTTTCCGGTAATCTTGCCGGAGCGGGTCCTATGCTAATTACGTTCTTCCTTCTACTCGCCATAGGTTTTAAAGGATATGATAGTCTAAAAGGTTTCTCATATACAATCATGATTTTCGCGGCAGTGACAATGGCTTTATACTATCCGCAGTATTTCAAGACTATTGGTGACTTTAAGCTTACGGCACTAATTACGCCACTTATTCAAATTATTATGTTTGGTATGGGTACTTCCATGAGTGCGAAGGATTTTATGGCGGTATTTAAGCAGCCTAAAGGAGTTTTAATCGGTATTATCGCTCAATTCCTGATTATGCCAACTATGGGTTTTATACTTGCAACATCAACTAATTTTGCTCCTGAAATAGCTGCCGGAATTGTATTGATTGGATGCTCTCCAAGTGGTTTAGCTTCAAATGTAATGTGTTATCTGGCTAAAGCAAATCTTGCTTTATCACTAACAATTACATCAATTGCAACCTTACTTGCACCGGTATTAACACCATTATTAATGAAACTACTTGCAGGTGAGTTTATCGAGATCGATATGTTGGGAATGATGTGGGATATCGCTAAAATGATTATTATTCCAATTGGAGCCGGTTTAATCTTTAATAAATTACTTTCAGGTAAGATGAAATGGTTAGACGATGCAATGCCAATTGTTTCTATGGCCGGTATTGCATTAATTATCGTTGTCATCACTGCTGCAGGTCGTGATAGCTTATTAGAAATTGGTTCTACACTTATTGTTGTGGTTCTGATTCATAATGTGTTTGGTTACGCCCTTGGATATGGTTTTGCCCGTGTATTCAAAATGCCTGAACGTGATGCCCGTACAGTGGCTCTTGAAGTAGGTATGCAGAACGGAGGGTTAGCTTCAGGTATTGCGAACAGCTTGGGTAAAATTGCTACAATGGGTCTTGCTCCGGCCGTGTTCGGCCCATTAATGAATATTTCAGGATCAATTCTTGCATCTTACTGGCATAAACGTACGCCTGAAGGCTATGTTGAACCTGAAGTAGAGGGCGAAGTTAGATCACATTAATTTATAAAATTATGAAGAAGTTAGGATTTTTTATTGCTTTCATTATGCTTGTATCAACAAGTATTAATGCACAATCAAAGACAGAACAAGCGATAGCAGATGCTGTCAGTTCGCTACATAATAATGTTGTAAATCCAAACCGTGAGCAATTGGATAATTTAGTATCTGCTGATTTATCTTATGGACATTCGGCAGGTAAAGTAGAAAGTAAAGATCAATTCATCGATTTTTTGTTCAATGGACCATTCAAGTTTACTTCTATTAATGTTTCTGACCAGACCATTAAGGTTAGCGGTAAGAATGCAGTAGTCAGACATATATTTATCGGAAAAGCTACAAATAATGGAGTGCCAACTGATATACGTATAGGGAATCTGATGGTTTGGCGTAAAGAGGGTGGCCACTGGAAGCTTCTTGCAAGACAGGCATTCAGACTTCAGTAAGTTTAGTATTTCTGATAATTAAATAAAAGTGCGCAATGATTTCAATGCGCACTTTTTGTTATATGTAATTTCCTTTTTTTATTTGAATTATGATTAAACCAGATAGTCTGATATTTGATTTGGATGGTACTTTATGGGATGCTTTGGATACTTATCTCGCTTCCTGGAATGAGGGATCCAAACTTGAAAACCTCAACAGGACTTTTACCAGAGATGATCTGCATTATGTAATGGGTTGGGAAAGATCGAAAGTACTTGATCATTTATTCCCGGGTGTTGAGAAAGATAGACAGGAAGAGATTTATCGTACAATTAACGAATGCCGATTGAAATTAATGCCTCAGTTAGGCGGAGTGCTCTATGATGGAGTTCGCGATGGTCTGATTCAATTATCCGAAAAATATAAGTTATTTATTGTCAGTAATTGCCCGGCTAATCTGATTGTAGAATTTATGAAATGGGCTAATCTGGAAGAATATATCACAGATGAAATGGCGCATGGTGTAAACTCAATGCCTAAGCACCATAATATTAAATTACTTGTGGATAAGCATAAGCTTAATAATCCTGTATATATTGGAGATACAGAAGGGGATGGTCTGGAAACAAGGAAAGCCGGACTGCCTTTTGTTTTACTTACCTATGGCTTTGGTACAACCGATGATTTTGATCTTAAATTTGATGATTTTCACTCCTTTACAGAGTATTTCATGAATTTATAATTAAAATCTGTACAGGCTTATTTATTATGAACAGAACCAGATTTTTACCCTTTTTTGCAATGCTGCCTCTTTTATCCGTCTCCTGTACGGAAAAGATTAGTACTGAAGATCTGTATGGAAGATGGAACTACATGAAAGTTCAAAACTTTAATCCTGCGGATAGTTTAAGCAGCGCTGAAATTCAAAGAGAGAAGCCTTCGATTATTTTTTCTCCCGACAGTAACCTGGTGATAGAATGGGGAGGAAAGAAGCTATCTTATGGTACTTACAGAATGGATGGCAAGATGATCAGATATACCGAAACTCTTGAAGGTGGAAGAAAACGCAGTTTTCCATTTTTAATAAAGGAACTGGATGGAAATAACCTTGTTTTTGAAACAATGGAACAAAATCCGACCAGAGTAACAGCTGTCAGGTTCTGAAACAAATTGCCGCATAAAAAAGAGGCTTAAAGTTTTATTTAAGCCTCTTTTTTTATGAAACCGGTATTTATTATTTCTTTTTACCGCTTCCTTTTTGTGCCTGAGCCTGTTGTTGCTGTCTCATATAGTCTTCCATACGCTTCTGGAATCCTGATTTTTTTCTTGCTGATTCCGGCTTTTTCTTATTCTCCTGAATCTGAGCATGAATTTTATCATCGTTTACGAACATACGAATGATGTATTGCTGGGCAAAAGTCATCATGTTAGCCAGGAAATAGTAATAGTTAAGACCTGAAGGATAACTATTCAGTACTCCAAAGAAAATGATCGGGGTAATGTATCCAATATACTTCATCTGACCGGTTGCACCAGATACCTGATTGTTAAAATAGGTATAGATGAGTGTAGATATCGTCATCAGAATACACATTAAGCTGATGTGGTTACCCAGGAATGGCAGATTGAATCCCAACTGGAAGAAAGCATCATAAGTTGAAAGATCATCCATCCAGAGGAAACTTCTTCCGCGAAGCTCAAACAAATTAGGGAAGAAGAAGAAGAAAGCCATGATAATCGGCAACTGAAGTAACATTGGCAGACAGCCACCTAATGGATTAACTCCGGCTTTCTTGTATAATTTAAGGTATTCCTGTTGTAATAATGTAGGATTATCTTCACCTACCTTACCCTTGATTTCATCCATCTCAGGCTTCAGAACCCTCATTTTAGCCATGGAAAGGTATGACTTATAGGTCAATGGCAGTAATACCATTTTCAGCAACACTGTTAATACCAGAATAATCAGTCCGTAGCCCCATCCAAATCCTTCAAGGAAGTTAAATACAGGTAATACAACCCATCTGTTGATGTATTTTAAAGGCCAGTAGCCAAGATCTATCTGCTTTTCTATATCGAATCCTTGTTTCTCAAGAATATTAAGCTGATTCGGTCCGAAATAGAAATCCATTGGAAAGGCAGTCTGATCCTGTCTCTGAACCGGAATTTGCATATTGGCTGCAAAGCCCTTTACTATACCGGCATCCGGACTGGTTGTTACTGCTAATTCTCCCTTATCAAAGCTGTTTTGAGCAATTAATACATTTGAAAAGAAATGTTGCTTAAATGAAAACCACTTGATTTTTCCTTCATTTAACTCTTTATTTTCAGATTCGGTTAAACTGAGATGATCTACACTCTCATCGCCCTGTTTGAAATAAGCACTTGAATATCTCTGCTCACCCGGCAGATCTTTTTCTTTTTGCTTAAGAACAGTTTCCCAATTTAAAGTTAAACTCTTTTGAGTAGGTGCAATTACATCCTGCATCCCTTTGGTGGCAATAGTCAGACCAACATTATAGCCCTCACCTTTGATAGAATAGATATAATCAATGTATTTCCCATCAGAATGAGTCAGCCTCATGGTTACTGAACCGGAGTCAGCTTTACTAAGCGATAAAGAATTTGAAGATGGGGTAAAGTAAAGATCGTTAGTATTGATATTTTGGCCGGCAGCGCCAAAGATCAATCCGAATTTATTGCCTTCACCTTCAAACATGATTAAAGGCTCTTTGGAATATGTTTTAAAGTTTTTAAGCTCAACTGATGCTATTCTTCCGCCAAGGCGACTGATTTTAACTTTTATTGATTCGTTTTCAATAACAACGGGTTCGCTGCTTCCTGAGCGTGCAGAACCGAAAGGCCCGGATTTAATCAGTGTAGAATCTATTGCAGGAATTACTGCCGTTTTGTTAGTGTCCTGTACAGTAGATGTTGTAACAGGTTTATTCAGCCTTGCTAATGAATCCTGAGTTTGTTTAGCTCTTTCTCTTTTAAGATCCTCATCAGAGGGCTGCATGAGATAAGTAGAGCCAACTAAAATGATCAAAATCAAAAAGAGGCCAGTAAAGGTATTTCTATCCATTCCGTTTGTAAATCAGTATTGCTAAAATTTCTTACTTCCTTTTTGAATAAGCTAAGGAAGCGGCGACAAAGTTAACAAAAAGTGGGTGAGGATTATCAACTGTTGATTTTAATTCAGGGTGAAACTGACCACCGATAAAAAACGGATGATTTTTTAGCTCGACAATTTCAACAAGATTATTCTCAGGATTAATACCTGAAGCAATCATGCCGGCTTTTTCAAATTGATCGAGGTATTTATTATTAAACTCGTATCGGTGACGATGCCGTTCCGTAATTCTGGTTTTACCATAAATAGCCGCGGCCTTACTGCCTTTTTTAAGATCACAAGTATAAGATCCGAGGCGCATGGTACCGCCCTTGTTTTTAATTTTCTTTTGTTCTTCCATCATTGAGATTACCGGATTCTTGGTATTCTCATCCATTTCGCTACTGTGAGCATCTTTAATTCCCAGCACATTGCGGGCAAATTCAATCACTGCACACTGCATACCCAAACAAATGCCAAAAAACGGAATATTATTTTCTCTTACATATTTAATGGCCTCAATCTTACCCTCAATACCTCTGCTGCCAAAACCCGGAGCAACTAATACACCGTCTAAACCTTTCAGTTTCTCAGCTACATTTTCAGCGGTGATACTTTCAGAATGAATACTTTTAACCTTTACCTTGCATTCATTTTCGGCACCGGCATGTATGAATGATTCACTGATAGACTTATAAGCATCCGGAAGTTCAACATATTTTCCAACTAAGCCAATTGTTATTTCTCCGGTCGGATTCTTTAAATGACCCAGGAACTCTTTCCAGCTTTCCAGATCAGGTTCATTCTTATTTGGGAGTTTAAGTTTACTCAGGACCGTTTTATCCAGCTGTTCTCTGAGCATCAGCAATGGAACATCATAAATGGTTGAGGCATCTATTGATTCTATAACGGCATTGATGTTGACATTACAGAAAAGTGCAATTTTTTTACGTAATTCCTGAGGAATATGATGCTCTGTACGGCAAACCAGAATATCGGGTTGAATACCATATTCCAGGAGCATTTTAACCGAATGCTGGGTAGGTTTGGTTTTTAATTCACCTGCTGCTGCAAGGAAAGGAACCAGCGTGAGATGTATAACCAGCGAGCTGCTTGATCCGAGTTCCCAGCGAAGCTGACGAACTGCTTCAATAAACGGTAATGACTCAATGTCTCCAACGGTACCACCAAGTTCAGTGATGACGATGTCAAAATTGCCGGTCTCACCTAAGATTTTCATGTTCCGCTTGATCTCATCGGTAATATGAGGTACAACCTGAACAGTTTTACCCAGATAGGCACCTTCCCGTTCTTTGTTTATTACATTCTGATAGATACGGCCAGTGGTAATATTATTTGCCTGAGAAGTCGGAACATTGAGGAAACGCTCATAATGACCAAGGTCAAGATCGGTTTCTGCTCCATCTTCAGTCACATAACATTCTCCATGTTCATAAGGATTTAAAGTTCCAGGATCGATATTGATATAAGGATCGAACTTTTGAATGGTTACACGGTAGCCTCTTGCCTGCAAAAGCTTGGCAAGAGAAGCGGAAATAATACCTTTCCCTAACGACGATGAAACGCCGCCCGTAACAAAAATGTATTTGGTCATGATATCTGAAGGATTTGCTTAGAATGCTTATTATTTACAGCCATAAAGGCCGCTTTGTTAAATAAAAAACATCATTTTGTACGGGATTCAAAAGTATGAAAAAAAATCATATCAAATGTATTTGTTGAGAAATTGATAGGTGTTAATAAATGCCTTTAATTGACAGTTGACTGTTACTAGTGTCCGGGGAAAGTTTGAAATGGAATTTCATAAGATCCAAGGGGTTCCAGCTTTCGCTGGAATGACAATCCGAGGGGCGGGAAAAGGAGATTCCGGCCTTCGCCGGAATCTGAATGTTATCATTACAGGTGTTTTTGAGGCACTTAGATCCTGACGGAAGTCAGGATCTCCCCAATAATAAAAGATGCATGTCATTCCAGCGAAAGCTGGAACCTCATTTTGATTATCCTAATATTTTGTTAAATAGGGGGGCATGCTTTTAAAAACCTTAGTAAAATACCCATTATAAAACTAAAATTGAGCGTATTTGACTATAAGTTTAATTTTCCCCGGACACCAATGGTTGATAATTAAGATTGTATTAAAACAAAACTATCCCTTTGTTCTTTGTTTCCAATGTCCACTGTCCACTGTCCACTATCAACTATCAACTGTCAACTATCAACTGTCAACTATCAACTGTCAACTGTCAACTGTTCATCGTCCACTGTCAATTCTTTTCCCTATTTTTACATCTATTATATATTAACATTTCAACTTGACATTTAACGATTTTAACTTCGATCCTCAATTATTTGAGGGTCTGCAGAGTATGGGCTATGTAAAGCCGACTCCAATTCAGGCTCAGGCCATTCCATTAATACTTCAGCATAAAGATCTTATTGCCTGTGCTCAAACGGGTACAGGAAAGACTGCTTCGTATTTGTTACCGGTACTGCAGCATATCAGTATTTCTGATAAGAAACATACCCAGGCGCTGATCCTTGCACCAACCCGTGAACTTGCTCAGCAGATAGATCAGCAGGTTGAGGGTCTGGCTTATTTTGCAGGTATCAGCTCGATAGCTGTTTACGGTGGTGGCGATGGGATGATTTATGAACAGCAGCGCAGGGCAATGATGGATGGGGTAGATATTGTGATTGCAACCCCCGGAAGATTGATTGCGCATTTGGCTTCCGGAGCTATAAAATTAAGTCACCTTAAGTACCTTGTTTTAGATGAGGCCGACCGGATGCTGGATATGGGCTTCTACGAGGATATCCTGAAAATCATCAGTAATTTACCTAAAGAGAGACAAACCTTATTGTTCTCTGCTACAATGCCTCCGAAAATCAGGACTCTGGCTAATACCATTTTGAAAAATCCTGAGCAGATTAATATTGCCATATCACAACCTGCATCCGGAATATCTCAGCAGGTTTACATGGTTTATGATACTCAGAAAGTAAAACTGATCAGTACCATTCTTAAAGAAGGCGATTATAAAAGTGTATTGATATTTTGTTCACGCAAAGAAACGGTGAAGGATTTGAACCGAACTTTACGTAAAGAAGGAATTAAATCTGAGGCATTTCATTCCGATCTGGAACAGGAACAGCGAGAAACTGTTTTAAGGGCCTTTAAAAGTCGTTCGCTGCCGGTAATTATTGGCACTGATGTGTTAAGCAGGGGAATTGATGTGGAAGGCATCAGCCTGGTGATCAATTTTGATGTTCCACCTGATCCTGAAGATTATATACACCGTATCGGTAGGACAGCAAGAGCTGAAACTACCGGTACTGCTATTACTTTTGTGAATGAAAAAGATCAGAAAAGGTTTTCTTTTATCGAGAATCTGATCGGGAGGGAGATTCCGAGAATTCCACTACCCGAAGAATTGGGTGAAGGGCCGATATACAATCCCGCGGCTAAACGTCCATCCGGCTCAGGAAACAGAAGAAATGGTAACAAAAAGAAAGCTTGGGTAAAGCATAACAAACCCAGACAAAATAATCCTAAATAAATCTCTCTGCTTTGATTCATCATATTGAGAATGAATATTTAAAAATTGGTGTAGATACCAAAGGGGCGGAGTTATGCTCTATTTGGAGTAAGTGCAATAATCAGGAATACCTCTGGCAGGCTGATCCGGCATTCTGGAGCTTTCATTCTCCGAATTTATTCCCGGTTGTTGGTAATTGTACGGATAATAAAATTCTGATAAATGGTGTTGAATATTCAATGCCAAGGCATGGATTCGCCAGACATTCTGAATTTAGTCTTTTAAATTCTGCACCTGACAAACTCGTGTTTTATCTGGATTATTCGGATAAAACACTGGCTGTATATCCATTTAAATTCAGATTACTCCTAAGCTATGTTATTCATGAAACTGACATTCAGGTTCGCTTTGAGGTCATAAATCTCGATAATAAAGCAATTCTTTTTTCATTGGGTGCTCATCCGGCATTTAATGTACCTGTCTGGCCTGGTGAAACCTATAGTGATTATTATATAGAGTTTGAAAAGGATGAAAATCTGAAGCAGGAACTGTTTAATTCTTCAGGATTTTTTACTGGAGAGAGTATATCTTATGAAATTAATAACAGAAAGCTTTATTTAAACACTGAACTCTTTAACGATGGTGCACTGGTTTTTAAAACATTAAATTCCAGAAAACTTATCCTCAAAAGCAAGAAATCAACTGGTTCTGTCCAGCTTAGTTTTCAGGATTTTAATTCTTTGGGTATCTGGGCAATACCGGGTGCTTCATTTGTATGTATTGAACCCTGGCTGGGTTATGCCGACAGAGCAGGGGGGATTCAGGAGTTCAAAACAAAAGAAGGTATTATCACATTGGATCCTGATAATACCTTCACTGCTACTTATTCAATTAACATCAGTTAAAATCCTTTTTGTTTGATTGGAGTTTTTCCTGCTTTATCTCTTTTCCTGCTCTCCCGGATCATGTCATTCATATCATCCATTTCTGGGCCTTCTTTTAATGCTTTCCAGTCAAATTTCTCGTCGTAGGGATCCAATGCTTTTTGAGGGTCGAAGAACCTGTGATCTACAGGAAGTGCTTTATAAGGACTAAAATCCGGCTGATCTGTGAACATATCAGCCAGGTCATTAGCAGCTGCATCATATTGATTCAGATATGGGATACCGAGTATATTCCAGAATGTTTTAAAAATACTTCCAAAACTGGTATGGGTATGACTGACATAATCTTTCTTTACATAAGGTGAAATAGCCATCAGTATACTTCTGTGAGCATCGACATGATCAACACCGTTCTGGGCATCATCTTCGGTTATTACAATCAGCATATTTTTCCAGTAGGGGGTCTTTGACAGGAATTCAACAATCCTTCCGACAGCGAGATCATTATCACCCATATAGCTTTCCCGGAAAGGAAAACCGGCTTCAGGCCGCTCACCGGCACCATGATCATTAGGTAATATTACAGTAAGAACGGAAGGTAATGGCTCTTTTCCTGCACCCCATTTCTCTTCAAATTCTTTCTCAAATACGCTAACCCTGAACTGGTCAGGTATTGCCATATTATAAGTAGGATAGGTGTAAGATGTTCTGGAGTACAATGGTTTGGGCATCGGGTAATTGGCAATATGCCTGATACCGCCGTATTTATATTGATCTTTATAATCAGCAGGTTCAAACATTACTCCGAATCCAAAGTTAAAGTAGGATACCTGATTCCGGGCAAGATGTTCCCACATAGACCCCGCTTCGTTATAATCTTCAGGAAAAATTGCTCCCGCAGAACCATTAATGCCCAGATTGCCCGGTGCATTTGAATCTTTGTTATAAGTGCGGTTTCCGCCATATCCGGCAGCAGTTGTTGCTTCTACCCATTGATTTGGATAGGTGTTTACCAACCAACGATGACCATCTGCTGAAACATCAGCATCAACATAAAAATTATCGCTGACCGAAAATGATTTAGCCAGATTTAAATGATTGGGCATCACCGTTGTATTCGTTACAGTTTTAGAATTGTCTTTATTGCTAAAACTTACACCTCTTCCGTATCGTGATAATGTACTGTCGCCTTTACCTTTACTTAACTGACCAAATACCTCATCGTACGTTCTGTTTTCTTTAGAAATGAATACAATATGTTTAATCGGTGAATCTTTTTCTCCGGGATAAAGTGGTACCGGATTGTTTTTTCTCCAGCTGAAAGCCGGATCTGAAGGAGTTCTTATCAAAAAGTTATTCTCAAGGACCTTCTGAGTAGAATTATAGAGTTGATTATCATCCGGAATTGCGGTAACCTGAACTGTTCCGTTCATTAAGCTTCCGATATAACTTCCTGCAGGTCCCATTTTGAATGTTTTTCCGCCATTCGGTCCGCTGCCAAAGCCTTTTGCATTAGAAATTATCAGATTTTTGCCATCCGGACTCACTTTTAATTTGGATGGAAACCACCCGGTTGGAATATGTCCGAGCACCTTCAGGCTGGCTACATCAATTACTGCTACGGCATTGATGCCCGATTCAGCAACATAAACTCGCTTTTCATCCGGCGCAACTGCTAAGCCAAAGGGTATCACCCCTCTGAATTTACTTAATCGGGCTTCGGGGGAAAGTTTAATATGAGTTAGAATCTTTTGATTTTCACTATCAAGAACGGTGATGTTATCGTTGTTTCCGTTACTGATAAAAACATAGTTTCCGGCAACAACAATTGAATTCGGACTTGAACCTCCAACCGCCGGAATACCCTCTACTAATTGTCCAACCATATTGCCTGTTTTGATCTTTGAAAACACAGAAGGGCTTAAAGGATCTTTAACATTTACCGCCCAAACAGAAAATGCTTCTTCTGATTGTACAGGTCCCAGTCCGGGTATATCAAGATTTCTCTTTTTTATTCCTTTTTCTGCTTCAGGACTGTCATAGGCAAATGCAGGTTTTTCAAGTGAAGTTCTTTCCCATTTTCCGTTTACCCTTTTTTTAATGTACTTGTACTCATACATTCCAACATTGGCCACATAAACTGTTTGTTCATCTTTTGACAGAGTAATTCCAAAAGGATAGCGGCCAACCGGACATGATGATATCAGTTTTTCAGTAAGCAGGTCAACAGTAATCATTCTGAAACCGATCTGGTCTACAGCATATAAATATCGTCCATCGCGACTCATGACCATATCTCCGATGTAACCATGTGAATAGTCTGTCTGACTGTTTTTAAAGCTGCAGTCTATAAAGCCCAGAGGCTTACCATTCGCAATATCAAAAATGTAGATCTTATTGGCCTGTCCACCGGCTACATATACTTTTTTATTGTCAGGAGAGATTGCCAGACCCATAAATACAGATTCAATAATTCCTTTATCACTTTTAGGTGAATCAGGTATCTGAATAATTTCAGGATTTGCAGACTGGATGTTCTTCAGAATAGTAATAGAGAGAGGACTGGTTCCTGAATTAGCTGTAACAGCAATTTTGCCATCCTTGCTAAGAACCAAACCATAAGGATGTGGGGCAACCACGTAAGATTTACCGGCAGGAGTCAGGTATCTGCCATTCGGGATGACAGTTTTGCCATTCGGGTCAATTTTAACGTATTCATCCCCGGAAGGAGCAGAGATAACCGGAGTAGTCTGCTGTGAAAATACTGTTGATACTGAAAGGATGAACAGCAGCGAGAAATAATGACTTTTGCTTAGCATTGGAAAGTTTATAATGGTTTATGAGTTATATCAGTCTTAATCTGGCCAGATACTGATCTGTATCGTCTTCGTAGATCAATTCACTTGCCCAGCCATG
>Ga0208492_1001693_pt1 | contig 12725 bp, 10 predicted proteins | sample Subbioar_CSW14AB_FD_184820 | JGI IMG/M metagenome (GOLD analysis project Ga0208492, IMG submission 184820) | Serpentinite rock and fluid subsurface biosphere microbial communities from McLaughlin Reserve, California, USA - CR12Mar_CSW14AB (SPAdes) | ecosystem: Environmental > Terrestrial > Deep... | reverse complement strand
CCCCGCCATCGTCGGGCAGGGCCGGACCAGCGCCAGGCTCGAGGGCATTCCGCTCGTCGAACTGCCGGTCGCCAACGCGCGGCGCGCGGTGATCTTCCTGAGCGGGGACGGCGGCTGGGCGGCACTCGATCGCGGCGTGGCGGCGGCCCTGAACGCGCAAGGCATCGCGGTAGTGGGCTGGGACAGCTTGAGTTACTTCTGGCAACCGCGCAGCCCCGCCGTGCTGGCGCGCGATCTCGACCGCGTCATCGAGACCTTTCGCGCGCGCTGGCATGTGAGCCAGGTGGTGGTGGCCGGTTATTCCTTTGGCGCCAGCAGCGTGCCGTTCGCGGTGAACGGCCTGCCGGCGGCGAGCCGGTCCATGATCGAGAAAGTGGTGTTGCTCGGGCCGACGCCCACCACCAGCTTTGAATTCCGCTTGAGTCAGTGGCTGAGCAGCGATGCCGCCGACAGTGCGGCGGTCGCGCCGGAAGTCGCGAGACTGGCGCCATTGCCGGTGTGGTGTGTGCATGGCGCCGAGGACAGCGATGCCCAATGTCCGCCGCTCAGGCCGCCATCGCAGGTGATCACCCTGCCGGGCAATCACCATTTCGACGACGACTACGTGGCGCTGGCGCGCCTGATCGCCGCGCCGCCCCTCATGCGCTGAAGGCCGTTCGTCGCCAGTTGTCATAGAGCATGCGTGCCACGGCATTGAAGCGCGGCATGTGGGCCGCGGCGCTGGCGCGCAGGTCGCGGGCGCCATCGATACCCAGCACCCGCGTCAGGGATTCCTGATAGGCCGGAATCGCCGCCCAGTCGTCGACCGTGGTGGGTTCCACTTCGACATGAAACTGAAAGCTGAAGGCGCGCTTGCCGACCGCCAGCGCTTGCACCGCGCAGTCGGGCGAGCAGGCCAGCACGACGGCGTCGTCGGGCGCTCGCTGCACTTCGGCGCCATGCCATTGCAGGCTTTCGATGCGCGGCTCGACGCCGGCGAAGAAGGGATGGGCGAGGCCAGCGGCGTTGAGCGTGACGGGCAGCACGCCGACTTCCGCGCGGGCGGCCTTGCCGACCTCGCCGCCGAGCGCCGCCGCCAGCAGTTGATGTCCCAGGCACACGCCGAGAAAGGGCAGATCGCGCGCGCGCACGGCCTCGCGAATCAGCGCCTTCTCGTCCTTCAGCCACGGATGCAGATGCTCTTCCCAGGTATCCATCGGCCCGCCCATCACGATCAATGCGTGGTAACCGTCCAGGGAGGGCAATGTTTCACCCACGTCGAGTTCGACGCTGTCCCACACGATGCCGTCGGCGCGCATGAAGGAGCGAAAGATGCCGGGATGCTCGACTGCGACGTGTTGCAGGACCAGGAAGCGTTCAGCCATGGATGCACCTTGCCTCTCGTATTGCGAACCTGGGGTCCGCGGCATTCGTATAAGATTCCAGCCTGTCCGCATCCCGGCATGGCGTGCGCGGACATGACATCACAGGACAGTACGCCGAATGGCGCGGTGCATGAAGCCTTCAGGCACCTGACGGCGCGCAGACGGCAACGCGTGCGCTGCGCCGCCTGTTACGGAGAGACCATGAAGGACAACCGGCCACCGGCCGCCGACCCGCCGCGCAGCGCGCGCGATGAGGACACGCCCGACCGCGTGCGCGCCTGGTTGCTGGCGGCACTCGCCTGTGCGCTCGCGCTGCTGGTGCTGCACGCCTTGAGTGGTCTGCTGGCCGAAGTCCACTACCAGGACATCGTCGCCGAGATTGCCGACATGCCGCCGTCTCGTCTCGCGCTGGCGCTGCTCGCCACCGCCGCCAGCTATCTTGCACTGACCGGTTACGATGCGTCGGCCCTGCGTTATGCCGGCGCCAGCGTGCGCCGCGGCACGGTGATGGTGACGGCCTTCATCGCCTACGCACTCAGCAACACCGTCGGTCTTGGCGTGCTGACCGGGGGCGCCGTGCGCCTGCGTCTGTATTCGGCGGCCGGTGTCGAGGCGCAGCAGGTCGCCCAGGCGGTGGGCTTCAATGCGCTGGCCTTCGGCGTCGGCATGACCACCTTTGGCGCCATCGGTCTCGGCTGGGACGCCAGTGCACTGGCCGACACCGTCGGCGTGCCCGCGTGGCTGCTGCAGCTGATCGCGCTCGGGGTGCTGTTCTGCGTCGCCGCCTTCATCGTGGTGTGCGCGCAGCGCCGCGAGATTCGAATTCACGCCCATTGGCAGTTGCGCCTGCCGCCCGCCGGCCTCGTGCTGCGTCAGTTGCTGATCTCGGCGCTCGATCTGTCGTTTGCCGCCGCTGCGCTGTGGTGTCTGCTGCCCGCCGGCGCGGTAGCCCTGCCGGCCTTCGTCGCGTTCTATGTGGTCGGTATCGCGCTCGGCGTGCTGAGCCACGTGCCGGGTGGATTGGGGGTGTTCGAGGCCGTCATTCTGCTCGCCTGCGCCGGTCGCGTGCCGACCGAACAGGTGGCGGGCGCGCTGGTGCTCTACCGCGTCATCTATTACCTGCTGCCGCTGGCCGTGGCGGTGCTGCTGCTCGCCGCCTGTGAATTGCGTGCCAGTGCGGCCGCGCCATTCGCGCGCGCGGCGGTGCGCATGTTGCCGGCGGTGCTGGCCAGCATGACGGTGATGACAGGCGTGGTCCTGCTGTTGTCGGGCATGACGCCGCTCGCCGACGACGTCGCTGAACTGCTGTCCATGCACGTGCCGCTGCCCTTGGTCGAAGCGGCGCATCTGTTCGGCAGCATCGCGGGCCTGGTATTGCTGTTCGTCGCACGCGGTCTGTTCCATCGCCTCGATGCCGCATGGTGGGCGGCTTTCGGTCTGGTGCTGGTGGCCGGCGTGCTGGCCCTGCCCAAGGGCGTCAATATCGGCGAAGCGCTGGGGCTGGCGTCGTTTGCCGGCCTGCTGGTGGTGACGCGTCGTCAGTTCGAGCGGCGCTCCAGCCTGTTCGAACAGAGTTTCGAGCCGCTGTGGTGGTTATGCGTGGCGACGGTGCTGGGGGTCAGTCTGTGGATGTTGCTGTTCGCCTATCAGGACGTCGCATACGCCCACGAACTGTGGTGGCAGTTTGAGTTCGACGCCCATGCGCCGCGCTCGTTGCGCGCGCTGATGGCGGTCGCGCTGATTGCCCTGGTGCTGGCGCTCTGGCAGTTGCTGCGTGATGCGCGCATCCGTCCGGCGCTGCCGAGCGCGGCCGATGTCGAGCGCGCGGTGGCGGTGCTCGACGCCCAGCCCAGTGCCGATGCCTATCTGGCCCTGATGGGCGACAAGCAGTTGCTGTTCTCCGATGCCGGCGCGGCGTTCATCATGTACGGCCAGCGCGGACGTTCGTGGATTGCGCTGTTCGATCCGGTCGGCGCGCCACGCGAGTGGCCGGAACTGGTGTGGCGCTTCATCGAGATGGCCCACGGCCATGGTGGACGCGCGGCTTTCTATCAGGTCTCTCCACAGGCCTTGCCGATTTATCTCGACGCCGGCCTTCGCGCCTACAAGCTCGGCGAAGAAGCCCATGTGCCGCTGGCCGATTTCAGCCTCAAGGGGCCGCGGCGCGCCAGCCTGCGGCATGGCGTCAATCGCGCCGAACGGGAAGGCCTGCGCTTTGAAGTGATTCCGCGTGAGCAGGTGCCGGGGCTGCTGCCGGCGCTGCGCGTGGTGTCCGACGCATGGTTGAACGAACACGCGACCCAGGAGAAGGGCTTCTCGCTCGGCGCTTTCGACGACGCCTATCTCGCGCGTCAGCCGGTGGCGGTGGTGCGTCGCGACGCGGACATCGTCGCCTTTGCGAGTCTCATGTGCCCGCCACTCAAATCCGAAGTGACGCTGGACCTCATGCGCCATCTGCCCGATGCGCCGAACGGCACCATGGATTTCCTGTTCGTGCGCCTCATGCTGCATTTCCAGAGCGAAGGTTTCGCGCGCTTTGGTCTCGGCATGGCGCCGATGTCCGGCATGATTGCCCATCCGCTCGCGACGCGCTGGCATCGGCTCGGACGTCTGGTGTTCGAGCACGGCGAGCGTTTCTACAATTTCCGCGGGCTGCGCAGCTTCAAGGACAAGTTCGATCCGGTGTGGGAGCCGCGTTATCTCGCCGCGCCCGGCGGCATCGCGCCGCTGCTGGCGCTGACCGATACCGCCGCCCTGATCAGCGGCGGCCTGCGCGGCATGATCGGCAAGTCGTGAGGCCTGCGTTCAACGCTGCGTGCGCCACAAGTAGATCAGACCGGCGCCCGCCAGACCGCCCAGATGAGCGAAGTGCGCCACGCCGCTGACATTGCCGGTCACACCCAGCAGCAATTCGATGGCGGCGTAGATGGCGACGAACACGCGCGCCGGCAAGGGGATGGGCGGGATCAGCAGCACGATGCGGCGTTCGGGAAACAAGAGGGCGAACGTCAGCAGCAGGCCGAACACACCGGCCGATGCGCCGACCACCGGCGCGTTGGAATGGGTCAGGGCGGCGCCGACCACGATCTGCGCGAGGGCGCCGGTCACCACGCTCGTGAAATAGACCTGCGCCATGCCGCGCGAGCCCCAGCGCTGTTCCACCGCCGGGCCGAACATCCACAGTGCAAACATATTCAAGCCGAGATGGGTCAGACTACCGTGCAGAAAGCTGTAGGTGAGCAACTGCCACAGCGTGGCCAGCGACGGTGAACCACCGGCCAGCCAATCCCCGGGCCATAACGCGAACCACGCGTACATGCCATTCCCGAGCAGCATCTGCAGGATGTAGGCACCGATATTGATTTGGAGCAGTGTGCGTGTGAACGCTGGCATGGAGGAATTTCTTGACGTGCGGGTCAAGAGCGTAACCCACTTCCTTGCGACGTGCAGGTCGTCACGTCGATGAGCGTGACTGAATCGAAGCCGAGGCCCTGGCTGGCGGGTGTCGTGCTGTTGTGCGTGGTGCTCGCCACCATCAGCGAACTGCCTCATCTGCACGACGACGTCTGGCAGGACGAAGCCGCGACCCTCATGGTGTTTGCCGCCCATGGTGTGGGAGAGGCGTTTCGCAATTACAGCATGCCGAATAACCACATGCTGTTCAGCGCCACGCTCTCGCTGTGGTGGTCGCGCGGCGACAGCGTCATGCACGCGCGCCTGTTGCCGGCGCTGGTGTGGTGGGTGGCGACTGCGCTCATGGTGGTGACAGGACGGCGGCAGCTGGGCTGGCCGGCGACCGCGCTCGCCGTCGCACTGTGGAGCGGCAGCGCCCTCGTCGCGGCATTTCAATTCGGGTTGCGCGGTTACGCCTTTTCCTGGCCCTTCACCTTGGTGCTGTTCGCCGCCTGTCAGCGATTCATCGTCGATGGCGAGCGCCGCGCGGCGCCGCTGATCGCATGTGCCGGCATCGCGAGCATCGCCATCCTGCCCAGCAATGTCATGGTGCTGGCGGTCTGCGTCGGCGCCGCGCTGCTGCGCGCGGTGCTGGCACAAGGCGCTCTGCGCGCGAGGCACCTCCTGTACAGCGCGATCGCCGCAGGCCTGGGGCTGCTCGGCGTGCTCGTCTATCTGCCGCACCGCGCCGAGTTGCAACAGCACATGCACAACGGCTTCAGTCACTGGTCGGCGGTCGAGGTCGTGAGCCATTGGCTGCTGGCAAGCAGCGCGCCTTATTGGCCGCTGGCGCCGCTGCTGGTGTTCGGCGCGTGGCGCCTGGTGCGCGGCGCGGAGGTCGACCGGCGTGACGGGCAGGCTGCGCTGGCCCTGCTCGCGAGCCTCGCGCTGGTGATGCCGTTCGCGGTGCTGTCGTCACCGACGCCGCTGGTGCCGCGCGCCCTGGTGCCATTGCTGCCTTTGTGGTGCCTGGCCATGGGCGGCGTGCTGGCGCCGGCGGTGAGCGCCCTGGCGCAACGTGCCCGATGGGCGGTGCTGCCGGCGCTGGCGGGCGTGGCGCTGCTGTGTTTCGCGCTCGGGCGTGTCATGCCCGCGTGTGACGGCGCGAACTGGCGCTTTCCGGTCGGGGACGATCTTTGCCATCAATACTATCGGCAGGACTATCGGCCGGACGCCTTGCTGCGCGCCATCGACACACAGTTCGGCGGTGAAGCGGTACTGGTGGAACCGGGCACCCTGTGGCCGCTGGCCTTCGTGCAATGGAACCATGGGCTGCGTCACGCACGGGTGCGCGACGTCGGCCAGTGGCCGCGCGGCCCCTACGCGCCGCGGCCGGCTCTGCTGGTGAGCGATACCCCCGCGCATGGCCTGGCCTTGCTGGCGCGTGTGACCGCGGCCCGGCCCCGCGCGCTGGCGCAGGTGCTGGACAGTGGCGTGCTGAAACTCTACGCGGTGCGCTGGCAGTGAAAGCGTGGCGGCCGGTCAAGGCGTGACAGGCGTGTCGCGCAGGCGCGCGAGCATCGCCGCCGGTTGCTTGGGCATGAGCTGGTTGGGATAGATTTCCAGCACGTCCAGCCACGGCTTCAAACGCGCATAGGGATAGTAGAACTGCGGAAAGCTCGGACTCGCGCCCATCATCATGAACAGGTAACGACAACGGCCCGCCGCGAGTCGCGCACGCATGGCCTCGGTCTCGACTTCGAAAGGCGGAAAGCCATCCACCGGCAGGCCACTGTAGAGCGCCACCACCGAGGGCTTGATGGCGAGCAGACAGTCACCCGGTGGAATGCGGCCGGTGCCCTTGATGTCGAACAGCGCTTCGGTGATCGCACGCTGATAGCCGAGCGTCGGAAACGCCGCGGCCGGATTGGGATCGAACCACACACTACTGCGCAGATAGGGGCGCAGCGCCGGATCGGCCGGCGGTGCGGCCAGCCGTGACTGCACCAGCAGGGCGAAGGGCGCGATGGCGGCCAGGCACACCAGGAGGGGCAGTGCGGCGGCGACGCGTGCATCGATGCGCGGTGCCAGGGCCCGCACACCGAGCACCGCATACAGCAGCGCGAAGGGCAGCAGCGGATAACACATGCGCTCGTACTCGGCCGGATAAGGCCACAGGATCATGAGCGTGACATAGGCCAGCACCGACAGCGCGTCGAAGGCCAGCACGCGCAGGCGCAGCAGCAGTCCGATCAGGGCGGCCGCCGCCAGCACCGCCGGCAAGGCCGGCATGAAACCCGCCTGACCCTGCACACCGAACACCCCCAGCCACGCGTCCGGCACGGCGGCGACATTGACCGCCAGTCGCGCCACGATGCCATGCGCCTGATAGAGCGCGACGAGGTCGTGCACATAGCGTGCATTGCCGCCGTGGGCGAGGGCGAGATAGAGCACCGCCGCCAGCACCGGCAGGGCCGCGAGCCAGGCTCGAGGCGGACGTCTGATCAGCAACCACAGCATGAGGCTCGCGCCGAGGGTCAAGCCGAAACTGCGCGTCAGATAGGCCGCGCCCACCGCGAGGCCGGCCAGCAGCAAGATGCGCGGGCGCGGCGGCTCGCGCGCAAGCAGAACGGCCGCACTCGCCCAGCAGGCGAGATAGAGATGTTCGCTGTGGATCTCGAGTCCTTCGAGCAGGCTGATGCGGGCGAAAGCACACAGCACCAGCACTGTCGTCGCCACACCGCGCGACATGCCGAGCGCGCGCGCCAGGGCAAATACGGCACAGCCCGCAGCGATGATGACGAGCGCCGTCACCTGATGGGCGGCGGCCAGCGAGGTGCCACCGCCGCTCAGCGCCAGCAGCCAGGCGTAGAGCGGCGGATAGACGCTGCGTGCGGCGAACTCGGCGGCGGCGGCATGCGCGACGCCATAAGGTGAGTAGTGATTGGCGGTCAGAAAATAGATGGCGTTGTCGCCGCCGAAATCAGCGAGCAGCGTGCCGCTGCCGGCCCACCACAGGGTGAACAGCGCGAGCAGCGCGGCGAGACCGGCGAGCAGGAGTCTGGATACGCGCAATGGATGTGCCGGCGCGGGCCTGGCCTCCTGGCATGGAATTGGTGACGGCGAAGCACGCGGCTCGCGATGCCGGGCAGTATAGCGGCACCGCGCGCGGTGCCTGTCATTCCGCCGAGGCTTGCCTGAACGATTGCAGAAGGTACTATCCGCTACGACGCCATCGTGCGCCGCGCCCCACACAAGCCCGTACAAGGAATACATCGATGCGAATCGGCTATCTCGGCATTGGCCTCATGGGCGAACCGATGGTGGAGAACCTCCTGGCCGACGGCCACGAGGTGATGGTGTGGAATCGTTCACCGGGCAAGACCGACGGCTTGCTGGCGAAGGGCGCGCAGCTCGCGGGCAGCGCGGCCGAGGCGGCGGCGGGCGGTGTGATCCTGAGCTGCCTCGCCGACGACAATGCGCTGGACGCGGTGTTCGCCGATGGCGCGGTGGTGCGCGCGCTCGGCAAGGACGGCGTGCATGTTTCCATCAGCACCATCTCGGCCACCTGCGCCAATCGACTCGCCGCGGCCCACGCCGCCGCCGGCGTGCACTATGTGGCCGCGCCCATCATCGGTCGACCCGATGCGGTGCGCGCACGTGTGCCGTCCTTTCTCACCGCGGGCGACGCGGCGGCCAAGGACAGAGTGAAACCGGTGCTGGAAAAGCTCTCGCGCCGCATCTTCGATTTCGGCGCCACGCCGAGCGCCGCCAATGTCGCCAAGATCAATTTCAATTTCATGATAGCCACCACCATCGAAGCGCTGTCGGAAACCTTCGCAGTGGTGGAAAAGCACGGCATCGATGCCAAGGCCTTTTATGAAATGGTGATCGGCACCGCCTTTGGTTGTCCGATCTTCGAGAACTACGGGCGGCAGTTGAGCCAGCACGGCTGGAACAACGTCGGCTTCAAGCTCGCGCTGGGCTTGAAGGATGTGCGTCTCGCGCAGGGCACGGCGGCCGATGTCGGCGCGCGCATGCGCCTCGGGGAACTGCTGGAAGCGCGTTTCAGCGAAGCGGTGGCCCATGGTCATGGCGATCTCGACTGGACCGCGATCGCACTCGATGTACGCAAGGAAGCCGGCATAGCGTCCTGAACCACGGCAACAGAGGCCAAACCATGAGCACAGTCGGCACCGTCAAACAGATCTGGCGCTTCCCGGTGAAATCCATGCAGGGCGATACGGTGCCCAGTGCGCAGGTGTCCAGCCGCGGCGTGGTGGGCGATCGCGCCTGGGCGATGCGCGACGAAGTACGCCGTGAAGTGCAGTGGGGCAAGATGTATCCGCAGCTCATGCTGTGCAAGGCGCGCTATCGCGGCGAGCCGCAAGCCGGCAGTGTGGCACCGGTCGATATCCGCTTTCCCGATGGGGAGACGGTCGGTAGTGACGACCCGCGTATCGACGCCAAGCTGAGTGCGCTGATCGGACGCGCCGCGCGCCTGTGGCCGCTGCAGCCGGCCAGCAATCTCGATTTCTACCGGCGCTACAAGCCGGACGCGGAGAAGTTCGCGCAGGAGATGGCGGACCTGTTCGCGCGCGAGGCCGACGAGCCCCTGCCCGACTTCGCGAGCTTTCCCGAAGTGTTGATGGATTATGTCGCGGTGCCCGGTACCTTCTTCGACAATGAAGAACTGAACCTCATGACCACCGCCTCGCTCGCGCACATGCAGGCGAAGAACCCGGACGCCGACTGGGATGTGCGCCGCTTCCGGCCGAATTTCCTGATCGAGACCTCGCCCGCAATCGAAGGCCTGGCGGAGACCGCCTGGGTCGGTCGCAAGTTGCGCATCGGTACGCTGACGCTCGCGATCACCATGGCCACGCCACGCTGCGGCATGACCGTGCAGCCCCAGGACGGCATGGCCTACGACAAAACGATATTGCGCACTATCGTGCGCGAAGCTGCGCAATGCCTGGGTGTGGGCGCGCATTGCCTCGAAGCAGGCACGGTGACGACTGGCGACAGCGTCGAATTATTGGACTGAAGGCGAGAGCGATGGCGCAATTCGAAGGCTTTCCGAAAACCTGTATTCCCTATTTGAAACAGCTCGCGAAGAACAACAACCGCGAGTGGTTCAACGACAACAAGCAGCGCTATGAAGACTGCGTGCGCAATCCGGCGATGGCGTTCATCGCTGCCATGGCGCCGCAACTGCCGGCCCTGTCGCCGCATTTCCGCGCCATCCCCAAGAAGATGGGCGGCTCGCTGATGCGGGTCTATCGCGATACGCGTTTCGCCGGCGACAAGACGCCGTTCAAGACCAATGTCGGTATTCATTTCCGCCATGAACTCGGCAAGGACGTCCACGCGCCCGGCTTCTATGTGCACATCGAACCCGGCGACTGCTTCCTGGGCGCAGGCATCTGGCATCCCGAGCCGCCCATCCTGAACGGCATCCGCGAATTCATCACCGACAACCCCAATGCCTGGAAAAAGGCCACCCAGGCCGCGGCCTTCAAGAAGGACTGGGCGCTGGTCGGCGACACGCTGGTGCGTCCGCCGCGCGGCATCGATCCGGCCCATGAGTTGATGGTGGATCTGAAACGCAAGGATTTCATCGCCTGCATGAATTTCGACGAATCCCTGCTCAGCGAGCCGGGCTTCGTCAAATTCGTGATGGGTAACTACAAACGCGCGAGCGCGCTGGTCAGCTACCTGTGCATGGCGGTGGACGTGCCGTATTGAATGTCACGGCCCGCAAACAGAATGCCCGCCTCTGAGGCGCGACTTCATTCGCACATTCGCGATCGGCGCCACAGTCATCCTTCCGCGCCGCCACTGGAAACGCGCGTAGATACGCCCAAGCACGGCAAGCGCCGCGCGCGCACAGCGCATCACGAGGCCGGCGGTGTCGGGTCGTCCTTGTAGCCGGTGACCATGGCCCGCGCCAGATTCTCGCGATGGCGCAGACTCGAGGCCACCACCCCAAGCACGTGCAGGCCGACCAGGGCGAGGGTGGTGTTGGCGCCGAACTCGTGGACCTCTTCCCAGTATTCCTTCTGCGCGTGACGCGCCTTGCGCGCCGCGCGCAAGGCGAGGATCTCGCTCTCGCTCATGGTGTCGGGATTGGGCTTGGCGAGCTTCTCGATGGCGAAAGGGCCATGTCCTTCCAGGGCCAGCGTGCGCAGACCGGTCGAGACCGTCAGCGTCAGCGCGGCGAGCAGCATCAGCACCATCCAGCCGCCCGCCGGGTTGTGGCCGCGGTAATATTTGACCGGCCCGCTGACCAGGCTCCTGACGTAAGCGACGGCGGCCGAAGGCGGTGTGATGAAGTCTGTGAAGCGGGCGTGGCGGCTGCCGATGACTCCCCACAGCACGCGGCTCACGAGCAGCGCGCAGATGAGATAGCCGGCATAGAAATGCCAGGGGGGTTCTTCTTCGCCGGTCAGATAAGCGGTGGCGAAGGCCGCCACCAGCGTCCAGTGAAAGAAGCGGACGTAACGATCCCAGACATGGACTCGATTGCGCATGATGCGGCTCCGGTGAGGGGTGACTGCCGGTCATTGTCGGGCGCGCCGAGCGCGCCGGCATCGGGCGAAAGTCCAGTCGAGCCCAGCATGGGACATTTGTCCCATGACGCAACTGATTGATATCAAGGAAGCATGATGAGATTGCCGAGTCCTCGCGATGGCGTGTTGATGATCCTGCTCGCGATTGCCGCGATTGCGAGTATCGGCGACATGTTCGATGACCTTGCCCATGGTTCGCATCTTCTGCATCTGATCGGCGAAGGCGCCGTGCTGTTGTGCGCGGGCCTGTTCGTGGCCTGGCTGCTTCGCGACAGCGGACGCCGGGAAGAGGAACTCCTGCGCTTGCGCGCCGAGCTTGCCGAGGCCGCCCAACGCGTGGCCGCCAGTGACGCCGGTACGCGAGCCCAGCGTCGCCAGTTGGGTGAATTCATCAACGCGCAATTTGCAGGCTGGGGGCTGACCGACAGCGAGCGCGAGGTGGGCTGGCTGCTGTTGAAGGGTTTGAGCCTGAAGGAAGTCGCGGCCGTGCGCAGCACCGGCGAGAAGACGGTCCGCCAGCAGGCCTCGGCGATTTACCAGAAGGCCGGCGTCAGCGGACGGCATTCTTTCGCGGCGTGGTTTCTCGAGGACTATCTATAGGCCCGGTCGCGCCTGTCGGTGTGGCGTGCGGTCTGTGCGGGCGGGCAATCGCTGGAAAGCGCCCCGGCCTCGCGCAGGCAAGGCCGGGCCCGGCTCATCCGTCAGCGCACGATGCTGAGTTTCGCGTAAGCGTTGGCCTCACCGGCGCGGCACTGCTGCCGATAGGCTTCGAGGCCGCCGAGGTAAGACAACAAGGCGCGCGGCTTGCCCGGGATGTTCGCGCCCATGTACCAGCTATTGGCCTCGTACAGCAGACTGCCCTTGGCGACATCGTCCATGTGCTGCATCCAGGCGTTCTCGGCGTCGAGTCTGGCTTCAATCTCGGCGCTGTCCTGCGTGCCGACTTCGCCTATCAGGCGGTCCAGCCATTCGACCTGGTATTCCGACAGCAGCATGGGACTCACCAGCGCGCCGTTGCTGCACGGCCCGTCGAGGAAGAACAGATTGGGAAAGCCGGCGCTCGCGAGGCCGAGATAGGCGCGCGGTGCGCCCAGCCAATGATCATTCAAGTCCTGACCCTTGCGCCCGCGCACTTCGATGTTCTTGATCGCACCGGTCACGGCGTCAAAGCCGGTCGCGAACACGATGCTGTCGACTTCGTATTCCTGACCGCGCACGACCAGACCCTTGGCGGTCAGCTTTTCGATGGGGTCATCCTTGATCGACACCAGCGTGACGTTGTCGCGGTTATAGGTCTCGTAGTAATTGGTGTCGGCGCACAGACGCTTGGCCAGAATCGGATAGCTGGTCGGGCACAGCAGTTCAGCGATGGCCGGGTCCCGCACGCGCTCGCGTA
>Ga0208492_1001692_pt1 | contig 12726 bp, 11 predicted proteins | sample Subbioar_CSW14AB_FD_184820 | JGI IMG/M metagenome (GOLD analysis project Ga0208492, IMG submission 184820) | Serpentinite rock and fluid subsurface biosphere microbial communities from McLaughlin Reserve, California, USA - CR12Mar_CSW14AB (SPAdes) | ecosystem: Environmental > Terrestrial > Deep... | reverse complement strand
GGCCGATCCGCCACATCTTCTTCGCCTGGCCCGGAGGCAGGCAGCCGTTGTTCTTCTTGGCAAGGCCGGGCGGGCAGCGGCCGGCGGCGTATTCGCTGCGATAGTAGGTTTGAACGAGCGAGCGATCGTGGTCGACGACAATCACCTGCTGATACGGAACGACGACGGCATTCCCGGTGGCCGCGCGGTGCATGGGCACCGGTGCCACGGCGCCGCGACCCCTGTCGCTATCGTCGTCCCGCCTGTCGGCCTTGCCGGCATTCCCGGCATTTCCGGGGCCATTCCCCCGGCCCTTGTCGTTGTCGGCAAAGGCCGGCACAGCCACACCGGCGCACAAAAGGCAGACGAGAGCAACCGACAGCGTTCGCATGTTTCACTCCATTGCCCACGCCGGCGCGTTCGCTGCGGTTGGCGGGGCACGGACAGAACGCGCGGACCCCGCGCAGGTTCCACCGGCGTCCGTCGATCTATTGGCGGAACAAGGGCATCGGACGGGCGGTCACCACCAGGATGTCTGGTCGAGTTGTCGCTGGACCATGGTCCACCAGAAGCGTTTTGAAAAAGTGCGATAGACCTCGGCCTGGCCGCCGTTGGCCTGTACGAAGGCAACCAGCTTCTGCTGGAAGGCCAGCCAGAATTCGGCGCCGCCGCGATAGAGCAGGTCCTCGATCGTCGCATCGACCATACCGGTCGCCCGGTCTGCGCCGCGTGTGTAAACGATGACGCTACCATCGTCGCGGCTAACATAGCCGAACATGCGCTGGCCGCTCACAGGATGCGTGCCGGTGCCGGGATAGAGCAACGGCGTCTCGACTGTGTTGAATATCCAGTGATCGGGCGCCGATTCGGTGCAGACGACAGCGGCGTTGTCCGGTCCGAAAAGGTCGATCTTCAGCACCGCCTTGACGGGATTGTCGGAGTTCCAGACCGGCCCGTCGACGTCGGCGTCATAGGGATTGAAAGAGCCAAGTGTGCCCGAGAGGAACTCATTGATGTTGAGGCGGATATGGCGCAGCAGCGTTTCGCCCGTGAAGATGTCGCCGTCTCCATAGGGCATGGAGGTAATCAGGATCGGGAAGGCATCGAGGTTGATCAGCTTGCCCTGCGCTGCGGCGATGGTTTGCGACCGCATATCCCGCGATGCCAGGACATCGTTGACCTCCCCGGGAACGCGGTACTCGATTAGGTCGCGCCAGAGCGAAGGCGACACGTCGTAGCCCGGCGGTTCCGGCAGACTCGGCGTATGGGCCGCGAGCTGCATGTCGCCTCCTCCCAGGCTCGTCCCGGTCATTCGCCGGAACACGTCCTCGGTCAACGACGACCCGGACGCACCGGGCGAGTCCTGCGCGATCTGAACCGGCGACGGCGTGCCGCCGCCTGTCCCGCCCCCGGAGCCTGGGCTACCCGATCCGGGGCTGCCGCTGGGGCCGGGGCCGCCCGTACCGCCGCTGGTGCCCGGCCCACCCGTTCCCGGCGCACCGCTTCCGGGAGTGGCCGTGCCGCCACCGCGGGCACCGGCCGCATTCTCGGCGTCGATCTTCTTCGCCTGGTTGAGCATCGCGCCCTGCTGGGTCATCGTGTTCGCCATGGCACTGCCCATGGCGCCGGCCTGCTGGAAGGCTTGCGTGCCCATCGTCTGCGCTAGGCTGGCGGCCGCCTGACCGGCCTGCGTGGCGGCCTGCATCGCCTGCTGCTGGGCGTCGCCCGTGAGCTTGGTGGCGGCCTGGCCCATCTGCCCCGACAGGTTGGCGAGATTGGAGACGATGCCCGCAATTTCGGCGGCCTTGGACATGTCGCGGAACATGTTGCCGTTCTGGATCGCCGCCAGGATGCCCTGCATGCCGGTGGGATCGGGCAAGGCGACGGGGCCGGTGAGATTGATGGTCGAGGGCGCAGCGGCGGTCTGCGCCGTCGGTGCCTGGTAGCGGCTGCCGGCGTCGGGCGGCTGGACGGCCGGCGCCTGGTTGGGGATCGGCGCATCCTGCCAATTGAAGTAGCGCTCGACATCGAGATATTCCGCCGCGTTGGAGCGACCCAGCACCGCCTCGGCGAACAGGCCGCCGGTCGGCAGGAACACCTGCTCCGACACCGACAGCTTGGCCCGCGCCGCTTCACTGAAACGCTGCAGCACTGCCTGAGCGTAGTTGACCAGCCGCTTGAGTGCCGCCTTGTTCGAGAGCTTGAGGCCCCGCCGCTCGAGTTCCTTGTCGTCGAGCGGCTTCAGGCGCAGCACGAAGGCACCGGAGGTCGCGCCCAGCGGCGCGGTGTGGGCGATCGCGGCCAGGGGTACAACGTCGTGCGGACCGGGACCAAACCGCAGCCGCAGCGCCTCCAGGAGCTGGACGATCTCCTCCGGCTCGACCGCGTTCAGGATCACGCGGGTAAAGAAATGACGGCGGCGCAGGATCAGGCGCTGCAGTTTCTGGATGTTGCGCTGGAGTTGCACGAAGGCGGCAGTACGGCGCGCGTTCTCGTCCTCGACCGACTGCTTGTCGGCCAGGTACCGATTGTAGGCCGCAAGATCCGTCGCATAAGCGTCGATCGCATCCGACGCCGGCATCCAGGTCAGGTCGCAGCGGTCGGCATCCTTGCGGAAGGTGGCGCCGTCGGTGACGACCGAGTTCGCCAGATCCTTGATCCGCCCGCCGCTCTCGCGGTCGAGAACGCCCCCGTTGACGCGGACGTCGAGATGGATGTCGGTGTCGAAAGGCTGATCGCGCCGCAGGCGCACCGCCGTGACGCGCTGAGCCTCGCCAACACCGCCGAAGTGGTAGCGCAGCTTCTTCACGCCCGGAGTCCAGCGATCGGATTCGTCCGAATGGCTTTCCGCCTGCACCGACGTGCCGCCCCGCACCAGTTCCAGCGCGATGGCCGTCATCTGGTTGAGGATGGCGCTGGAGAGACCCGAATCGCCCGCCCGGAATGTGACGTCGATGACCAGGCCGTTGAGGCGCATGGCCTCGACATCGGCCGGCGCAGCCACGACCGCCGGCGGCGCGAGCAGGTCGGGTGCCGCGGGAAAGCTGTCGTCGACGAAGTAGGTATCGCCGGCGCTCCGCAGATCATCGCCATCGACGACCTGCCTGACCACGTCCCAATAGTCACGCACGAACTTGAAGTCGGTGAAGTCGAAGAAAGTGAGGGGCAGGTAGAGCAGCGGCTGAACGCCGTCGATCGCGAGCTGGGTCAGGTAGCGCTGCAGCACTTCGTAGTACTCGATGTTGAGCGCATGCATGTGGTTGTAGTTGGTGATGTTGCTCGCGCTCGCCTCGACGGATTCGGCCTGCACATCCTCGACCACGGCCGTCGACCACACGGAACGCACCGCGGACGCGTTCTGGCTGGTGCTGAGGGCGATGCGCTGCTGCATGGTGGAGGCGATGTCGCGGTCACCGTCGCTGGAAGCCTCGATCATGCCCAGCGCCTTGGCACCGGCGAACACCATGCCGCCGGCAGCACCGCCCGCAACGCCCCCGACCGCCGCCCCGGCGGCACCGCCGGCGAGCGCGCCGACGACGGTCGCCGTGCCGACCGATTCCGGCGTGGCGATGACACCGCCGATCACGGCGCCCGCGATACCCATGCCGATGCCGCCCACCGCGGCACCGGCCGCGACGAAGGATCCGGCCGTGACCAGGGTGTTGGCCTCGGTACGGGTCTTGCCCTGCTGGTGCTCCTGCGCCACGGCGCTGGCCACCTCCTGAAGCGCGCGGTTTTGTACGAAGCTGGCGATCAGTTGCTCGCTGGTCGTGGTGCGCTGCTCGATGCTGGTGAGCTGTCGGCGGCGCCAGTTAACCAGGGCGATGTTGCGCGATTCGCCGGGCGCCAGGGAAACGCTGTGCACGACCTCGCCCAGATGCGTGCCGAGGTTGATCCAGCGCTGGCGATGATCGCAAAGGAAACCAAGCTGGATCACCGGACAGTGCTGGTCGGTAAAGACATCGGACAGCGACGGCCGGTCCTTGGGATCCTTCGCATCCGTCCCGCTGAGGGGCAGCGGAAAGAAGCACTCCTTGTCGACCTCGAAGCGGAAGTCGCGAACTTCGGCGTCCTGTACGAAGCTGGTGTAGCGAACGCTGCTGGCGACCGAACCGATGATGCCGGGGATCAGAGCGGCCGGGGCCGACGGGCGCTCCGAGAAGCCGTTGTCCGGACTGGCGGCGGCGATGGCGGCATCCGCCTCCTCGCCCAGCGCCGCCAAGTCGGCCACGGTGTTGACGCCAATCTGCGACAGCAACGTGGCGCGCGCACCATCGATGCCACGCAAGGCCTCGAGCGGCCAGCCCGCCGCCTGCAACGGATCACGGGCGACGAATTCTTCGACAAGGAATTTCTTGAGGTCGATGCCCGCCAGATCACTCCGGCGCTGCGCCATCAGCATGCGCGCGCCGACCAGGGGCGGATAGTCGACGAGGTCGCGGAAGGTAATTAGGTTCATCTGGGCGAGAACCTTGCCGCGCCCGGCGCCGAGCCTGTCGAGACCGGCACCACCCCGGGCGCCGATATCTGTCGAAATGGCGGTCTGCATGCTGGTCTCCCCCGTTCGAGGCAGTTCGCCCGCCTCGAACGGTATGCAGCTGACGATCCCTGTCAAGTTGACCAGCGATGCGGACCACGCCTGGGGGTTGCAGGCACCATTTGTTTGTACGGGTCTGAAAAATCCCGACGAGAACGGCCATCTCGACGTGGCTAGGCCCGGAAGAACGTCAGGAGATCGGGGTTGATGATCTCCGGGTGGGTCGCAAACATGCCGTGCGGCAGGCCCTCGTAGGTTTTCAACGTGCCCTTCTTCAGGAGCCGGATGCCGAGCTGGGCGGAAGCGGCGATCGGCACCACCTGGTCGTCGGTGCCGTGCATCAGGAGAACCGGCACATCGATCGCCTGGAGATCGGCGGTGAAGTCGGTCTCCGAGAAGGCCTTGATGCAATCGTAGTGTGCCTTGGTGCCGCCCATCATGCCCTGCCGCCACCAGTTGCGGATCAGCCCCTCCGAGACCCGGGCGCCCGGCCGATTGAAGCCGTAAAAGGGCCCGCTCGCGACATCGAGATAGAACTGCGCGCGGTTGGCGACGTGAGCGGCGCGAAAGCCGTCGAACACCTCGATCGGCGTGCCGCCAGGATTGCTTGCGCTCTTCACCATGACGGGCGGGACCGCGGCTATCAGCACGGCCCGGGCCACCCGCCCCTTGCCATGGCGAGCGACGTAGCGCGCGACCTCGCCGCCGCCTGTCGAATGGCCGACATGGATCGCGTCCTTGAGATCCAGCGCCGCCACCAGTTCCGCCACATCGGCGGCATAGGTGTCCATCTCGTTGCCGCTGTCGGTCTGCGTCGAACGGCCGTGACCGCGCCGGTCGTGGGCGATGACGCGATAGCCTTTATCGAGGAAGAACAACATCTGATTGTCCCAGTCGTCGGCGCTAAGCGGCCAGCCATGATGGAATACGATCGGCTGCCCCTTGCCCCAGTCCTTGTAAAAGATCTGCGTGCCGTCCCGGGTCGTGATGATGCTCATGGTCCGGTCTCCGTGGGTTGGATGATGTCGAGGAGATTACCCGAGGAGTGCCGCCGCACCATCCATACAGGCGTCTATCGACACCCCTCCGTTGGTATAGGTTCCCCCGCTCCCGGGAACCCCGACGCGCCTGCTGCGTTGCTTTCACTCCATACACAGGAGCGCAGCATGAGCAGCACCACCGACAAGTTGAAGGGTACCGCCAACCAGGCCATCGGCAAGGTGAAGCAGGGCGTGGGCGAAGCCACCGACAATCCCAAGCTGAAGGGCGAAGGCAAGCTCCAGGAAGCCAAGGGCAAGGTCCAGGAAGCCGTGGGCGAGGCCAAGGCCGCCTTCAAGAAGGCAACCGACCTCTAGGACTCCGGCTGACGGGCCCGTGCAGTCCCGCACGGACCGCACGGGTCTTCCGTCGCCATTCGCCCCGGAATGCCCTTCCCGCAAAGCACCAATGACGTCCGGGGCGCCTTCCTCCCCGCGGAGACACCATGAGTACAATTCTCATCATTATCCTGCTGATCGTCCTGCTGGGCGGTGGCGGCGGCTACTACGGCTACAGGACCTACGGCGGCGCCGGCCTGGGCGGCGTGCTGGGCCTGGTGCTCACCATCCTGGTCGTTCTCTGGCTATTCGGTGCACTCGGCGGCGTTCGCGCCGCCGGCCTGATGTAGGCGGCCTCCAGGCCCCAGGAGTCTCCCGCGCGACTCCATGGCGCTGGCGCGCACGCGGCCAACGGTCATGATGCGCGCCCATGGCGCGCCGTCGGACGACCAAGAAGCAGACCCGAAAGACCACTGCCGCGCGGCCGGAGCCGCGGGCCCGGCGGCCGGCGAAGCCGCGTCCGCCTCCGCCCACGCTGCAGCAGGAGCTTCTGGAGATGGCGCAGGGTGGCGCGCGGGCGCTGCGGAGTCTTTTTGTGACCGTGCTGGTACTGGCGGCCCTCGGTGGCACGGCCCTGGGCCTGTGGTCCCTGCGGCCGACGCCGGTGTTCTCCTCCGGGCCGGTCGAGGAAGGATCGGCCTTCGACGCCGTCTTCCGCGCCGAGAACACCAGTACATGGCTCCCGATCGCAAATCTCCGCCTGGCCTGCGTGCTGGCGCAGGTGCGCGCTTCGGGCCGCGACCCGACGCTGGTAGAGGCTGAGCAGGTCGGGTTGCCGGCAAACGATCTCGCCGGACTCGCGCCGGGCGAAGCCGCGACCTTTCGTTGCCCGTTTCGAACCATTACGGGCGCCGCGACCGGCCTCGGCGGCACGGTCGATGCGGAGGCGGCCAAGCGGGCGGAAATCTATTTCCGCGCGACCTACGACGTGCCGCTACTCGGGAAATGGCTGGGGCGATTGCCGGGATGGCTGCGCATCATCGACGACAGCGGTCGCTTCTTCCTCGATACACGCCTGCTGCCGCCGCGCTGGATGCCGGTCGAAAAGCGCAAGCCCTAGCGACGCGCCGATGGCGCGCACTGCTTGAGCCACATCAAGAACGGCCGGCCAGGTGCCCTCTAGATTCGACGTTTCACGAGGGAGCGCAGGCAAGCAGCAATGAAGTCCATTTCCGACAGGGCCGAGGTTTCGGTCGATTTCCCGGACAAGACCTACATGGGCGCGTTCGGCAGGGAGTCCACGTTCGACGTGAAGGTTGAAGAGGACGAGGTTCTGCTCCGCCTGGTGCGCGCCGGCGAGGAGCGGCGCGAGATCGCCGTCCACCTGCACTACTACCTGCTGGCCGACCTGCTGAAGGAGATCGGCCGCGGGCTGGAGGGACACGACTACCTCGACGAGGCCCACCAGAAGGCGCTCGCCGACGGCGTCGCAGTACTTGCAACGGCCCTGAAGCCGGCGCCGGCGAAGTCCGCGCGGCCTGCCTCCGGGAAAAAGAAGTAGCGCGGGTGGCCTCGGCCGATCCTACTTCTTGAGCGCGTCCCCGATGCCGGCGTGGACCGCTTCGGCCGCTTTGGCGACGACCCCCACCACGAACTTGATCTCATCGCCGTCGACGGCGATCAGGCGGATGTCGTAGCGCACGGTGAGGTCGCCCTCGGGCGTGAAGCCGATCTTCACGAAGTCCATGTTGTAGTTTGCCTGGAACAGGCGCGAGACGAGATCGGGCGTGACCTTGACGTTGGCCTTGTGGGCAACGACAGCGGTTACGATGACGATCCCGTCCGCCAGAAGGACGGCGATGGGGAACTTGCCTTGTTCCTTGTCCTTGGCGCTGGTCCAGACCTTGAAGCCCGCCACATCCTTGACGCCGATCGGTTCGAAGGGCAGCCCCGACTCCTTGACATCCTTCTCGAAGGCGGCGGTGAGCTTGTCCGTCTCGGCATGCGCCTGCGGCGACAGCGCGGCCAAACCAGCAGCCAGGACCACGGCGAGCAACCGCGCCAATGCCGGCCCGGCGCCAAAGAACCGGCCGGACACGTTTCGCGCCCAGACAAACCTGATCACCATAAGCTCCCCCCACACCGATTCCCGATGCCACCCAATCGGCACGGACCCCAAAGATAGATCGGCCCCGACCCTTTCGGCAATCGATCAGCCGGTTGCGGCGATCACATGCGCCCTGATCCGACCGTCGATCGGTCCTTCGCCGAATCGCCCGGCGAGGGCGGCAGCTGCCGCCTGTGTCGCGTCTTCCAGGCGCGAAGGATCGCGCGCTTCGATTTCGTTCCGGAGGGGCGTTCCCTGGCAGTATGCAACGGCGGCATCCCGCGATGAGGCCGCCTTGCTCCTGAGATCGACCGAGTCGACCACAATGTCGGTAAAGCCCGCGGCGGCAAGTTCCCCGCGAATCCTGTCGACATCGTGATAGCCGTGCGGCGTGCGGGCCAGGAACAGCGGCGGGTCCTGCGGGAAAAGCGCCGCCAGGGTCGCGGTGACGACATCGGCAATCTCGTTCTCGGAGATACGGTCCCAGACGTTGAAGAAGAAGCGACCACCCCTCTTCAGTACACGGCGGGCCTCGCCATAGCCCTTGATCCTGTCGGGAAAGAACATGGCGCCGAACTGGCAGGCGACGACACCGAACGTTCGATCCTCGAACGGCAGGGCGAGCGCATCGGCACGTTGCCAGGCGAGGCCCTCCCGTGGGGGCTGCCGCGTGGCGGCAAGGTCGAGCATCGGCTGATTGAGATCGGTCGCCACGATCCGAACCTGCTCGGACAGCCGCGCCGCGATGGCCCGCGTCAGGACACCGGTACCCGCAGCCGTTTCCAGCACATCCCGAGGCTCGACCTGCGCGATTCGTCCGGCAAGGTCCTGCGCATAGGGTGCGAAGATGAGCGGAACCATGAGCCGGTCGTAGATTTCAGGGATCGATCCCGCAAAACTCTTGTCTGTCGCGACCATGAACGTCCTCCGCGTCCGACACAGACCATTCGATCGCGCAATGTACGCAAGGAAACCCGATCCGGCACCACAGGAACGGCGATGCCAAGGAGCATCCAGCAGATCGGGCTGGCCTAGGCCTAACGGCCTGGCGTGTCCGTCGACACCCGGCCCCCCATTTCGATCGAAGCGACGGCGGTCGGCGAACCCATGAAGACTACGGGCGGCGGTCCGGGCGCATTGAGAGATTGATTGCCGGCTGCCAACTGCCCTCGACCCGCCTCGGCGGCGCTCGGCTTGACGCCGAAAAGCAGGCCCAGCCAACGTGAGCGTCTAATGACAAATGCATAGAGGGCGAGAGACCCCAGCACCGAGAAGCTCAAGGTGAGGAACAGTTTGGCGCCCAGCGGCAAATCGACGTCGTGCAGGTTATAGACGGCGAAGACGACCAAGGTCTGGTGAAGGATATAGACGGGCAATGCCGCCTCGGTGGCATAAGCGAGGGCAGACGAGCCGCGGGTCAGCCAACGCGTGACAAATCCGGTGACCGTCAGCACCCAGGCAAGCACGTTGAGCGCCGACAGAAAGCTCCAGCCGAGGGCACCGTCGAGCGGCAGCGTTGCCGGATTGCCGGATGCCGCCGGCCATTCGATCCTGATCGCACTGTAAGCCATCATTCCGAGAGCCAATGCCGTGTACCGCTGGCGCTGGATCGCCGTCAGCAGGGCCGGCCACCGGGCCAGCATGCCGCCCAGTGCGAACAGCGTCCCAAACTCCATCCAGCCACGACCATCGAAGAGAACGTTGTGGCTGTCATTCGCCTGCACGCGCAGCGACAGATGTGCCACCGTAAGCGGCACGACCATCAGCCAGACGAGGTGCCTGTCGATAGCGACCTGCATCAACGGATCGAAGATTCGCCGTCTCGCGGGCGTGCCTGCCCATGTGAACAGCGGCAACGCAATTGCCGTCAACACCAGCAGGTATGGAATGAACCACAGGTGATGCCAGCTCAGATTACCGGTGGGATAAATGCCGTCGGCGAAATGCGGCAGGTAGTCGACGTAGGAGCCGTGGAACTGCCCGCGCTGCAGTCGCTCGAGGTAGACTTGGGGCGGCACGATCACCACCATGCCGAAAGCCAGAGGAATCGCCAGCCGCTTCAGACGCTCACGCATAATTTCTGCGGGGCTGCGCCGACCCAGCGCCAGCATGAGCGCCGCACCGGACACGACGAACACCAGAGCGACCCGCCACAACCACAGGAAGTCGACAATCTTGCCAAGAAGGACTGAGCGGTGCGTGTCGCTTACCAGCCACGGCCACGAACTGAATCCAAGGGCGCTGTGGAACACGATCATCAAGCCCAGCGCGACGACACGCAGCCAGTCGAACTCGGCCCGGCGTGAGGCGGCATACGGCAACGCTACTATCTCCCAGCAGTCCCGAGACTTCATTCCTGGCTGCGGATCGTGCGGAGACCAGATTACGAAAGCATTACACGGTTGTATTCTGCTCGAGTTGATCCCCTAAACTTTTGTGTATTTCTTTGAATGCGCTTTCGATCAGCCCGTCGCGTAGGCCGGCGTACAAGGCACCTGTCCGGACGCCACGGCGGCGGGTTTTGCGATGCGGCCTTGACGCTGTTGTTGTCTCGCCCGACCGGAAGTCCCTAAGGACATCAATGTGCTGTTGGCTCCATCGCCTCAGGCTCCTGGGCGAGACCACACGGCCATCTTGCGCGCAGGCTGTGGAGTCGCGAAAGTCCGGGCACCGCAGCAATAGTCCAGGGAATTTCCGGAAAATGCAGTTCGATGACGTCATCCTTGGCCGGCGGAGCATCCGCGGCTACAAGCCCGATCCGGTTCCCAAGGCACTGATCGAGGAAATCATCGGGCTGGCGATGCGCGCGCCGTCGTCGATGAACACCCAGCCGTGGAATTTCTACGTTATCACCGGAGCGCCGTTGGACCGGATTCGCGCCGGCAACACGGAGCGGATGGTGGCTGGCATCCCGCAGTCGCGCGAGTTCCGCACCGGCCAACCCTTCACCGGCCCGCACCGCGACCGGCAGGTCGGCGTCGCCAAGCAGTTGTTCGCCGCCATGGGCATCGCGCGCGACGACAAGGAAATGCGCCAGGACTGGGTCCTGCGCGGCTTCCGTCAGTTCGACGCACCGGTCTGCATCATCGTGACCTACGACCGCGTGCTCGACGGCAGCGACGACACGCCCTTCGATTGCGGCGCCGTGACGACGGCCCTGGTCAATGCCGCCTGGTCGCGCGGACTGGGCGCCGTGATCAACAGCCAGGGCATCATGCAATCGCCCGTGGTGCGCGAGCACGCCGGCATCGCCGACGACCAGGTGATCATGAAAAGCGTTGCGCTCGGCTGGCCGGACGAGAGTTTTCCGGCCAATGCCGTCGTTTCCGAGCGAAAGTCCGTCCGCGATGCGACGGTGTTCGTCGGCTTCGATTCCTAGGCGCCCGCCTCAGGTCGTCTTAGCCTTGAGCTCGTCGAGCTGCTGGCGGGCGCCGGCGATCATGCACGACAGGTCAGACGTTACCATCACCATGTCGAAGCCGCGCTTCACCGCGCCCGAGGCGAAGGCAGCACCCGCGCAGTGCATGACGCACTTGATGCCGGCCTTGTGCGCCGCCGCCAGGATCTTGTCGCATGTCGCGATATGCAGCGGGTCCGGATTGTCGCCGCGCGGGGCCAGCCCCAGGGCAAACGACAGGTCGGCCGGCCCGATGTAGACGGCGTCGAGACCGGGCGTCGCGCAGATGGCATCGAGATTGGCGAGGCCTTCCTTGGTCTCGATCATGGCCATGACGATGATCTCGTCGTTGGCATGGGCCACGTAGTCGGCACCGCCGTAGTGGATGGCGCGCACCGGCCCGGACGAGCGCATGCCGACGGGCGGATAGCGGCAAGCGGAAACCGCCTTCGCGGCCTCCTCGGCATTGTTCACCAGCGGCACGATGATGCCGTAGGCGCCGAGGTCCAGCGCCTTCATGATGGCTGCCGGCTCGTTCCAGGCGACGCGCACCACCGGCACCGTGTCGGTCTGCGAGATCGCCTGCAGCATCGGCGCCACGTCCTTCATTTCGGCGGTTCCGTGCTGCAGGTCGACGCACAGGGCATCGAAGCCCTGGCGCGCCATGACCTCCGCGGAGAAGCCGTGCGAGACGGAGAGCCAGCCCAGCGTCGCGCATTTCCCGGCACGCCAAATCTGCTTGATCTTGTTCGGTCGCATCGGGGTCCCTCCGGCTTTTCTTGGTCGTTTAAGTAGGTCGACCCAAAAAACGGGTCGATCCCTTTCAAGCCCACGCCGACCGCCAAATCAAGGGCCACGCGGCGCTTGCGAAACGCCGGACATCGACGCCAGCGCGGCCGGACCTATTCGGCCCGGATGCCCGCGAACTTGATGACCTTCGCCCACTTCTCTGTGGCCTCGGCGAGGATCGTCCCGAATTCCGCTGGCGTGCCGCCGGCCACCGTGCCACCCAGCTCGACGATCCGGCTCCTGATCCTGGCATCGGCGAGGCCGGCATTGAGCTGCTTGTTCAACACCTCGATGATGTCGGCCGGGGTGTTCCGGGGCACGCCGATGCCGGCGAAGCCGCTGGCCTCGTAGCCGGGCACGAAATCCGCCACCGTCGGGACCTCCGGCAGCACGTCGAGACGCTTCGCCGTCGTCACCGCCAGCGCACGCAGCTTGCCGGCCTTGATCTGCTGGATCGATTCCGACACGGGCGCGAAAATCACCTGCACGTGACCGGCGATCAGATCGGCGACTGCAGGCGCTCCGCCCTTGTAGGGAACATGGACCAGGTTCACTCCGGTCATCATCTTGAAGAGTTCGCAGGCGATGTTCTGCGGCGTGC
>Ga0208492_1001690_pt1 | contig 12727 bp, 9 predicted proteins | sample Subbioar_CSW14AB_FD_184820 | JGI IMG/M metagenome (GOLD analysis project Ga0208492, IMG submission 184820) | Serpentinite rock and fluid subsurface biosphere microbial communities from McLaughlin Reserve, California, USA - CR12Mar_CSW14AB (SPAdes) | ecosystem: Environmental > Terrestrial > Deep... | reverse complement strand
CGGCGCGCGCCGTACCGGGTTTGCATTTCATCGGCGAAGCGGTCGATGTCACGGGCCACCTCGGCGGCCACAATTTCCAATGGGCGTGGTCGTCGGGTGTCGCCGCCGGCCGCGCGGTGTAAAGGCAAGCTTTCGGGAGAATCCGTCCATGACCGACACCGTCCTTCTCGATGTCAGCGAGCGCGTCGCGCTCATCACCCTGAACCGCCCCGAGAAGCTCAACGCCTTCAGTGACGAAATGCTGCAGTTGCTGGTGGCGCGCATCGATGAATGCGCGGCGCGCGAGGATGTCGGCGCGGTGGTGCTGACCGGCGCCGGTCGCGGCTTCTGCAGCGGCGGCGACGTGAGCGCCATGGGCACGGAGGTCGACAACCGACCCCATGTCACCAAGGAATACATCTGGCACACCATCCAGGCCTTTCCCAAGCGTCTCGCCCATTTCGACAAGCCCATCATCGCCGCCGTGAATGGCGTGGCGACCGGCGGAGGTCTCGATCTGGCGCTGGCCTGCGACCTGCGCCTCGCCGGCCGCAGCGCGCGCTTCGCCGAGACTTACGCCAAGATAGGCTTGTTGCCGGGCGGCGGCGGCGCGTGGTTCCTGCCGCGCCTGATCGGCAAGGCCTGGGCGCTGGAACTGCTGCTGGCGGCGGATTTCATCGATGCCGATACGGCGCTGCGCATCGGCCTGGTCAACCATGTCTACGCGGATGACGAACTGCTGAGCCAGGCCCGCGCCCTGGCCCATCGCATGGCCCACATGCCGCCCTTGTCGGTGCGCCTCATCAAGCGCGCGGTGGAGCACGGTTTGAACGGCGATATGGCGGCATCCTTTGACCTCATCTCCTCGCATATCGCCATCGCCAAGGGCGGGCCGGATCATGCCGAGGCCATCAGTGCGTTCCGCGAGCGGCGCGAGGGGAAATACCAGGGGTATTGAGGGGCGGCATGCGTCGTCAGACCGAAGGCAGCCTGAAGTCTGACGATCGCTCGACGGCCCATTTGCCTGCGCCGCGCCCGGCCGCTAACGTGTCACTGGCAAAGCCACAGGGAGAACCGTCATGTACAAAGTCGTCGGCATCATCAAGCGCCCCCATGGCATGGATTTCGAAACGTTCAAGTCCTGGTGGCTGACCGAGCACGCGCCCAAGGTCAAGAAATGGCCGGGTCTGGTGAAGTACCACATCAATCTGTGCACCACGCCGGACCAGACCTTCGATGGCATGGCCGAAGTGTGGTTCACGAGCAAGAAAGACATGGACGCGGTGTTCAACACGCCGGAAGGTCAGTACGCCCGCGACGGCGCGACCGTCACGGCTTCGAATATCGCCATCCTTCTCACCGAAGAACACGTCATCGTCGAGTAAGGATCACCCTATGTTGAATCCCACGCCGCAGACCACCTATCTCAAGGACTATCGTCCGCCCGCCTATCTGATTTCGACCGTCGCCCTCGACATCGACATCCAGCACGAGGCCACGGTGGTCAACGCCACGCTGGAAATGACGCGCACTCCCGACGCCGACAACACCGCGCCGCTGGTGTTGAATGGTGACAGCCTGGAACTGGTGCGCGTTGCCATCGACGGCCGTGAACTCGCGATCAGCGAGTATCGGCTCGACGCCGAACACCTCACCATCAACAGCGTGCCGGCGCGTTTCACGCTCAGCACCACAGTGCGCATCCACCCCGAACAGAACACCCAGCTAATGGGGCTCTATGCCTCGCAGGATGGCTATTTCACCCAGTGCGAAGCTGAAGGCTTTCGGCGCATCACCTATTTCATCGACCGGCCGGATGTGATGTCGCGCTATACCACGGTCATCCATGCCGAGCGTGCGCGCTTTCCGCTGTTGCTCTCCAACGGCAATCTCGACGCCAGCGGTGAGGAAGCCGATGGCCGCCACTGGGCGCGCTGGCTCGATCCCTTTCCGAAACCATCGTATCTCTTCGCCCTGGTTGCGGCGCGACTCGATGAACGCGAGGACGACTTCGTCACCTGCTCGGGGCGCACGGTCAAACTCAAACTCTTCGTTGAACCAGGCAAGCTCGATCAATGCGCGTTCGCGATGGACGCCTTGAAGGCGGCAATGCGCTGGGACGAGGAAGTGTTCGGCCTCGAACTCGATCTCGACCAGTACATGATCGTCGCCGTCGGCGACTTCAACATGGGCGCGATGGAGAACAAGGGTCTCAACATCTTCAACACCAAGTACGTGCTGGCACGCGCCGATACCGCGACCGACATGGACTTCATGATGCTGGACCGCGTGGTCGCCCACGAATACTTCCACAACTGGACCGGTAATCGCGTCACCTGCCGCGACTGGTTCCAGTTGAGCTTGAAGGAAGGCCTGACGGTGTTCCGCGATCAGCAGTACGGCGGCGACCGCTACTCCCATGCCGTGCAACGCATCCAGGAAGTGCGCGTGCTGCGCGCTGCGCAGTTCCCCGAGGACGCCGGCCCGATGGCCCATCCGATCCGGCCGGAGTCCTTCATCGAGATCAGCAATTTCTACACCGCGACCGTCTACAACAAGGGCGCGGAAGTGGTGCGCATGATTCATACCCTGCTCGGCCCCGCAGGCTTTCGCGCCGGCATGGATCTGTACTTCAAGCGGCACGACGGGCAGGCGGTGTGCACCGAGGATTTCGTCGCCGCCATGCAGGATGCCTCGGGTGTCGATCTCACGCTCTTCAAGCGCTGGTACGGACAGGCGGGCACGCCGGTGGTGACGGTGCACGGCAACTACGAAGCCGCGCAACGTCGTTACACCCTGGAGGTTGCGCAGGAATGTCCGCCCACGCCCGGCCAGGACAGCAAGCTGCCGTTCCAGATCCCGATCGCCCTCGCGCTGCTCGACAGTGCCGGGCACGAGATCCCGCTGCGCTTGAGCGGTGAGGCGCACGCAGTGGGCGGCAGTCGCGTGCTGTCGCTATGTGATGCGCAGACGCAATGGGTATTTGAAGACGTCGACAGTCAACCGGTGCCCTCGCTGCTGCGTGGCTTCTCGGCGCCGGTGGTGCTGCGCTGTGATTACTCCTCGGCGGACCTTGCGCAGTTGATGGCCCACGACAGCGACGCCTTCAATCGCTGGGAAGCCGGTCAGCGGCTCGCGCTCGATGTCCTGCTGGCGGCCATTGCCGAGATACGTGCCGGGCGCACGCCACTCTGGCCGGCGGACTTCGTCGCGGCCTGCGGCCGTGTGATCGCCGATGCCGCCGCCGACCCGGCCTTTGCCGCTGAGGCGCTGAGCCTGCCGGCCGCCGGTTATCTTGCCGAACAGTTGGATGAAGTGGATGCCGATGCGATCTTCGAGGCGCGCCTGGCGCTGCGTCGTCATCTCGCCGCCCACTTCGAGCATGAATGGCGGCGGCTCTATATGAGCAATGTCGTGCCCGGTCCCTATTCGCCCGACGCGGATTCAGCCGGCCGCCGCAGCCTGCGTAATCTCGCGCTGGGCTTCCTGCTGGAACTCGAAACGCCTGAACTGCACGCGCTCGCGCTCACGCAGTTGAAAGACGCCGACAACATGACCGACGCCATGGCCGCACTGTCGGCGCTGGCCAACAGCGAGTGCGCCGAACGCATCGAAGCCCTGCGCTGGTTCTACGACAAATGGCAGGACGAACCGCTGGTGGTCGACAAATGGTTCGCCGTGCAGGCGAGTTCACGCCTGCCCGAGACCCTCGCTGAAGTGCAGGCGCTGCTCAAACATCCGGCCTTCGACATGCGCAATCCGAACAAGGTGCGCGCCGTCATCGGTGCCTTCTGTCAGGGCAATCACGTGCGCTTCAATGCCGCCGACGGCAGCGGCTACGCCTTCGCTGCCGAGCAGGTCATCGCACTCGACCCGCATAACGCGCAGGTCGCCGCGCGCATGGCGCGCTCGTTTGACCGCTGGCGTAAGTTCGATGCCGGCCATCAGGCACACGCGAGAGCAGCCTTGACGCGCATCAAGGACACCGAAGGGCTGTCGAAGGATACATTCGAGGTGGTGTCGCGGGCGTTGGCCTGAAACCTGCCCCGCTTGCAACTCCATGCATGCCACGGCTCAGGACCGTGGTGCGGTTGGCGAAGCGCTGTGGAGCGCCATTGCCCCCAAACGAAGACGGGCCGCTAAGCGGCCCGTCTTCTGTTCAAAAGCGTGAAGGCTACTTGTTCGCCTTACGCTCCTTCGCTTCCTTGATCACCTCGTCCGCGATGTTGCGCGGGCACGGCGAGTAGTGCGAGAACTCCATCGAGAACTGGCCACGACCGGAGGTCATGGTGCGCAGGTCGCCGATGTAGCCGAACATTTCACCGAGCGGCGCTTCGGCCTTGATGCGCACGCCCAGCACGCCGGACTCCTGCGCCTTGATCATGCCGCGACGACGGTTCAAATCACCGATCACGTCACCGACGTGGGCATCGGGGGTGAACACGTCGACCTTCATGATCGGCTCGAGCAGTTGCGGCTGCGCCTTCGGCACGGACTGGCGGTAGGCCGCCCGGGCCGCGATTTCAAAGGCCAGCGCCGAGGAGTCGACCGCGTGGAAGGCACCGTCAATCAGACTGAACTTGACATCGAGCAGCGGGTAACCGGCCAGCACACCTTCGACGATGCTGGTTTCGAAGCCCTTTTCCACCGCCGGCCAGTATTCACGCGGTACGTTACCGCCGGTGACCTTGGACACGAACTCGAAACCGCTGCCCACTTCGCCCGGCTCGACGATGTAATCGATCTTGGCGTACTGACCCGAACCACCGGTCTGCTTCTTGTGGGTATAGGAATCTTCCACACGCTGCGTGATGGTTTCGCGATAGGCCACCTGCGGCTTACCCACCACCACTTCCACACCGTGGGTGCGACGCAGGATGTCGACCTTGATGTCGAGGTGCAATTCGCCCATGCCCTTCAGAATGCACTCGCCGGATTCCTCGTCGGTCTCGACGTGGAAGGACGGGTCTTCTGCAATCATCTTGCCGAGCGCGATGCCCATCTTTTCCGAACCCGCCTTGTCCTTCGGCGACACGGCGATCGAAATCACGGGCGCCGGGAACACCATCGGTTCGAGGGTGGCCGGATCCTTGGGATCAGCCAGGGTGTGACCGGTCTGCACGTTCTTCATGCCGAGCACGGCGACGATGTCGCCGGCCTGGGCGGAGTCGACGTCGTTACGCGAGTCGGCATGCATTTCGACGATACGGCCGATACGCTCGGTCTTGCCGGTGAAGGTGTTCAGCACCGTCACACCCTTCTCGATGCGGCCCGAATAGAGACGCAGGAAGGTCAGGGCGCCGTAGCGGTCGTCCATGATCTTGAACGCCAGCGCACGCAGCGGGCGGTCGGCATCGACGATCGCGAACTTGCCGGTTTCGTTGCCTTCGAGATCGACTTCCGGCTGCGGGTTCACTTCCATCGGGTTCGGCAGGTAGTCGACCACGCCGTCCAGCACCAGCTGCACACCCTTGTTCTTGAACGAGGAGCCGCAGAAGGTCGGGAAGAAGTCCAGCTTGATGGTGCCGGTGCGGACGCAACGCTTGATGGTGTCGATGTCCGGCTCTTCGCCTTCGAGGTACTTGGTCATGACGTCGTCGTCCTGTTCGACGGCGATTTCAATCAGCTTCTGACGCCACTCTTCGACCTTGTCCTTCATGTCGGCCGGCACGTCTTCGAGGCGGTACTTCATCGGGTCGCCCGAGTCGTCCCAGATCCACGCCTTGCGGGTCAGCAGATCAACCACGCCCTTGAAGCTGTCTTCGAAGCCGATCGGCAGCACCATCACGATCGGACGCGCGCCCAGCACCTTTTCGACCTGGTCGACGACGCGGTAGAAATCCGCACCGGTGCGGTCGAGCTTGTTGACATAGATGATGCGCGCGACCTTGGAGTCGTTGGCATAACGCCAGTTGGTTTCGGACTGCGGTTCCACACCGCCCGAACCGCAGAACACACCGACGCCGCCGTCCAGCACCTTGAGCGAGCGATAGACTTCGATGGTGAAGTCGACGTGCCCGGGGGTGTCGATGATGTTCAGACGATGATCATTCCAGAAGCAGGTGGTGGCGGCCGACTGGATCGTAATGCCGCGCTCGCGTTCCTGGTCCATGAAGTCTGTGGTGGTGGCGCCGTCATGGACTTCGCCGATCTTGTGAATCTTGCCGGTCAGTTTGAGGATGCGCTCGGTGGTCGTGGTCTTGCCCGCGTCGACGTGGGCGAAAATGCCGATGTTCCGGTAGCGTGTGAGGTCTGTCATATTGGCTCTCAAATATCCTGCGGCAATACGCAACGGCCGCTCGTAAATCCTGGTTCGAGCGAACCTGTACCACCTGTGTAACTGGCCGGGGCGCCGGCCCTCGAGGTCGCGGCGCGGCGGGGTCGTGCCGCGCAGGGGCGCATCTTAATGGCCTTGGGCCAGAATCCCAATGCCTTTCTGCAAAAAACCTGCAAAGAACTGTGCGAAATGCGCCGAGATCCCGCCGCTACGCGCCTTACGCCCGCGAAAATGACGGTCTGGTGGCGGTCGAGCCCGCGCCGGCCGGGCCATGGGCCGGGGCCGGCGTTATGATGGCGGCACTCTAGCCAGGCCGGCCGTTGCCCTTGTCCAACGTCAATCTCCATTCCTTTCGCGTCGCGCGGCTCGAAGTCTTCGCGCGCGACACCCATGCTCGGCTGGGCGAGGCCACCGGCTTTTTCTGTCGGCTTCGGGGCTGCACCTTCCTGGTCACCAACTGGCACGTGGTGGCCGGCCGTCATTTCCAGACCCGCCAGGCCTTGCATCGTTCCCGCGCTTTGCCCGGCTCACTGACCGTCCATGCCCACGTCATGCGCACGCGGGATACGGCCACCGTGCCCTCGGCCTCGACCGCCTTCCGCATCGCGCTGCTGGCGGCCGATGGCCGGCCGCGCTGGCATGAACACCCGCTGTTTGGCGCCGACATCGACGTCATCGCCCTCGACATCGGCGCTGCCCTGCCCCTCGGCACCGAGGTCTGTCCCATCGATCTGGAACGGGAACTCGCCAGCGAGCTGCATCTGGCGGTGATGGACCAGGCCTTCGTCACCGGCTTCCCGCTGCAGGCCAGCACCACGCCCAACAGCCTGCCGATCTACAAGAGCGGCACGATAGCCTCGGAACCGGCGGTGTTCGATTCCCAGCCGCGTATCTACATCGACGGCAAGACCAAGGCCGGCATGTCGGGCTCGCCGGTGATGGTCAAACGCGGCGGCGCGATGCACGGCGACGGACGCGCGACGGCCGTGGACCTGCGCTTCATCGGCGTCTATTCAGGCCGCGATCGCCAGGAGCCCTCGGAATTCGAAGCTGAACTCGGCATCGTGTGGCCGTTCCGCGAATGCCTCCTGCCCATCCTCGAAACCTATCTCGATCAATTGCACCGACCGGCGCGCCCCGCATCAGGCGGCTGACAGCGGCCCGGGCTTCTGCTTGCGCGGGATGACGTTACGCACGCCACCCAGCGGGTCTTCGGTATCGCCTGTGAAACGCGGAATCAGATGCAGATGGGCATGCCACACCGACTGCCCGCCCGCGACTTCGCAATTGACGCCAAGGTTGAAGCCCTGGGGCGCGAGACTTGCCAGCAGCAGTTCGCGCACTTCACGCGCCAGCGCGAAACACGCGGCGTATTCCTCAGGCGTGGTGTCGAAGATGGTGCGGACGTGGCGCTTGGGCACGATGAGCGTATGGCCGGGCGAGACCGGATAGGCATCGGCGAACGCCCGCGCCAGATCGGATTCGGCGAGTATGGGCCTGTCGAGGTGGCAGAAGATGCAGGCTTGGGTCGGGTCTGGGGTGTGGGACATGGGCGTGTGGTCATGATCAAATCGCGAATGCTCGCAAACATTCACATGATATTCCGTAGGCGCGAATCCATTCGCCTGTTCATTCCAGGGCGCAACAATCAATCATGTGGCCCCACCCACATGCCGAAGCCCCAGCTACACCGCGCCTCATCGCCCTTGGGATGGGCGCGCGTCAAGCTCCGACGTTCGGGCGCCAGTGAGTTCAGTGTTGCTACTGCGAGCTGGCCACCCTGCTCTATCAGTATGCGCGACTCTTCAACAGTGACCGGCAACAGCGTCCAGTATTGCGGGTCTTCGCCGTCTACCCAATCGACTGTTTCTGTAAATACCGACACGAACTGCTGGGCGCACTGCGGGCAGTTGAGGACCATGACGTGGTAGTGGGATTCGTCTATCAGTTCGCAGATGCACGGAAAGCTGCATCGAGCCTGCCACGCGGCGTTCGCTGAATCCGGCATGCAATGTGGGCAGCCGAAGTGTGGGGATAGGTTGTCGGTGCTCATTCCTGCCGTGACTCAGTCTTCCTCCTCTACGATTATGCCATCGCTCAAGGGCGCAGCGACCGGGTAGAGCTTCAACATCCGTCGTAGCGTGGCGAAGCATTCGCGCTCCACTTCAGCGTCACCCGCATGCGCAAATACGACCGGGAAACTCGAAATGGACAGGTAACGATCATCGATCAATACCAGTGGCACCCGCTGTTTGACATCCATGATCGTCTGAAAGACGGAGTAGTAACTGCCAATCAGGGCGTAGTCGTCGTCCCGCGCCACCTGTCCCAGCATCGTTTTGTGCGGGACGGAACACAGGCGCGCCCGGATCTGGACCGATGCGCGGCGATCAAACCATCGTCCGTAGAAGGAAAGGCTGTTGGTCCAAGATATCGGAAGGTTTGGATCCGGCGGGCCGATACGACCAATCCGGACAAAGTCGCTCGACTGAAGGCGACCGATGCAGACCAGATCGGGTCTCTGACCCAGGCTCTTCAACCGGTTTACGGTGTACCGGTCTCGCTCCTGCAGTACAACGAGAGTGTTGCGAAGCCCCAGGGGTTCGAGAAATTTCGCGATGCCGTAGCGGGTCGTACCTGCCATAACTGCCATCCAGCTTGGCAGTCCGGTGCCGGAAAATGAGAAGCAACGACGTTAGCGGACGTTTTTGTCCGCCCTTTAGCGATTCGGCGCGCTTTTTTTGTTGCTACTGTCGATGCCGCGGGCGAGGACGGCAGCCCGGGGCAGGTCGGGGACCTCTCGTCACATTCGCGCGTTGCGCGCTCGCGGGTTTGGCCAGCGGAAGGAGAGTGTACTGACGGCTTTTCATGGCGGACAAGATGGCCATGACGGCTATCCCCTTGCCCGCGACCTACATCGCGCTTCTGATCAGCCTTGGGCTGCTTTTATTTTCACGCCGCCGCGCGAAGCAGATGGTCGCCCCTCTGTTTTCGTCCCGTCTCATCTGGCCGAACTCATTCGCGCCGAGCAGGCCGCCTTGGCACTAACCGGGCAAACCGACGACCGAAATCCTGACGCTGAACTGTTGCCGAAATCGGGGCATTGCCGCGCGCAGAATGATTGAGTGCACCTGCACCGCCGAGCTTATCGAAGCGGTCGCGCAAGACGACGACGCCCGACGGGCGACGTGGGGTAGAAACAAGCATTTCCAGCAGCAGATCGACGTTATCGCAAACGTGTGATCGACGACGCCATGGTGGAGGGAAGCGACGCCACCGGCGCGTATTGCCGGTCTGAGACTTTCCTAATTGTTGGTGTCGGAGCGCGAGTGGGTAGTAACCGGTCAGCTTCGTTCTTGACCACCGAATAGCACTCGCAACAAAGTCGTTCAAGGGCTGGCCGGTCCAAAACAGCGATGTGACCTCGACAATATGAAATGACCCCAAGCCGCTGTAGCTTTCCCGCAGCGTCAGTGACACCTTCCCGACGCACGCCAAGCATGCTTGCGATGAGTTCCTGGGTCATGAACAGCTTGTTGCCTGGCAGGCGGTCCAATGCGAGCAGAAGCCAACGGCAAAGCTGCTGATCAATCGAATGATGGCGATTGCAGACGGCCGTTTGCTCAATCTGAGTTATCACGGCATGTGTATAGCGCAGAAGCAACTCGAGAAAGTCGTCATGGATATTGAATTCGCACATCATCGCTTTTGCAGGCAATCGGTAAGCGAAACCAGCACTCACGACGACGGCGCTTCGCGTAGTCGTCTTACCTCCCATCAGTAGTCCGATACCCAGCATGCCGTCATTCCCCACCACTGCGCTTTCGGCCGATGCCCCAGTCTCCGTCACATAGAGGTTGGCGATGATGCAGTCGACGGGAAAATAGGCGTGGCTCATCGGGCCGCAAGATAGGTACAGAACCTCGCCGAGCGCCAAGGAAACAAGATCGAGGTGTGAGACGACGCGGCGAAATGAATTCCTGCCTAAGGCGGCTAATAGATAATTCTGTTGCGGACCAAGGGGCGCTGCGTGCATGGCTTTTCTCCTTCGTCGCCGAAATCATCGGAGTTTTGTGGGAAAGTGGCCAAAGCGTATAGGCGCCACGTCTGCCGGCTATGTACGGTAACCCACCGAAACGGAATCCTGGAGTCTATGGTTCGCGGCAATCAGCGAAATAACTGACGCGAATCACATTACAGAGCGCGTCGCAGCGAGCCATGGGAGAGCAGGAAACTATCGATAATTGAAGCGGCGGTTGCTTGATCGATCCAGGATCGCAATGAGCCTCATTCCAGGGAAATTTCTTCGGGCTGCGGCACCAGCGCAGGCGCCATGCCAAGGGTCTGGCCGGGTCCTCCGAATGTGGGCGCTTTGCGGAAAGCGCTTCTGTTCGCGCTCGTTTGCTGAAAACCGCCTAATGCCTTCCAGCCAAGGCACTCGCCGCATGCGGGTCCCTATGTGATGCATCGAACCGAACCAAAGCCTGCAAATAAGCGTCGAGGTTATCGAGCTACGCATAGAAACGAATGGGTGCAATGAGGCGTCGCACTGACGACCTCACCTTACTGATGCCGCGAGACGACATCTCCAACCGCCTAGTCATGGCACCGGAGACCGTCAGTCGGGCATTCGAATGTCTTCGGGACACCGATTGATTGAAGTACCCGGAAAAAACGTCACACTCTTTGTCCAGTCGCTTTATTTGGAACGGGCACAAGCGGAACGTGATCCTGAATCACGCGCCAGATAAGGCGGCACCATGAGAAGGTCGGCGCCGCTTGAGGACAGCCAAATTACATTCGGTCCGTGGAACTCCATCGCCGATGCCGAAATAGTATCGGCCATAGCAGCCAATGTCTGGTGCCGACCAAGAATAGGACCTGGCGACTTCGCTACCGAAGCCGATCAGCCCACTAAAATCCCACGACAGTGGTCAAAGCAAAGGCGAGCATTCGATCGCCTCGCAAGAACCTCTTACCGCCATGAGCGCTATTTCGAAATGGTGCTTTGACGTGCAATGAGCGAGGCGCGGCACGCCTCTATTTGTTGGTCGCTCCAACGAGATGGGGCGACTCGTTTCTTCTTACCACGTAAACCAATCAAGAATCTGGCCATGCCCTCGCAGGCCGGCGCCGCTTTTTGCTCAAGGCCATTTGTCCCCCCACTCCCGCGGGAGCAGAGCTTACGTTTGAGCGGGTCTGCAGCCGCAGCCTGCGCCACGGCGATGTGTGACCACGCTGCAAGGGCGGCTCGGCACCAAGCTGGGCGGTTCAGTGCGTTACGGCCGGGCAGGGAATAGCTAATCGCTCCGTACGAACAGCCACGGGACTTTGTAGGCGGTCGCGCAGTGAGGTGCAGATGATTGGGTGGGTGCAACGTGGGGCCAGAAACGCAGCGGCAGCACGAGGTGCACCACAGCGCAGCCGCCGACAAAAAGTGCACGTAAGAAATGTGCCTGACTGGGCTGTCGGCGGCTAAGCGCTTGTTGTATATCGCGTCCCCTAGGGGACTGACTCATGTGCGCTCGAGCACGCATTCGCCCTTCGGGAGCCGCCAGGCGGCGTCCAAACCCGCTTCGCGAATTTGTCGAACCGGATTCTCGTCTCAACCAGAGGACGAATATACAAAAACACCGGCATAAGCCGGTGTGTTCGTATATGGCGTCCCCTAGGGGATTCGAACCCCTGTTGCCGCCGTGAAAGGGCAGTGTCCTAGGCCTCTAGACGAAGGGGACGGATTTTGGTGGAGCCAGGCGGGATCGAACCGCCGACCTCTACAATGCCATTGTAGCGCTCTCCCAGCTGAGCTATGGCCCCGCGGATTCCGTAGCAGGTGTTACCACACACCTGCGGGAGTCGGTTTTGGAGGGAGGAAACAGAGCAGTAAACCGCTCGTGTTTTCAGTTCTTTACCGAATCCGTCAGAGGTCGCGCAGGGTACCGAGGGCAGGTGGGGCTGTCAAGCCGGATCTACGCGGGAGGCGATATAGGCGAGCGCACCGTCGAGCCGCACGATGCATTGCTGGCGCCCCACCAATTGCAGGGTGATGTCGATGGCGGGCGATGCCGAAAAGCCGGTGACCGCGACGCGCAGGGGCTGGGCGATCTTGCCGAGCTTCATTTCATGAGCGCCCGCCACACTTTCGACCAGGGCGTGCAAGGCGTGGGCCTGCCAGGGTTCGTGGCTGACCAGACGATCGCGCAGGTCACGCAAAGGTGCGGCCACCGCCGGCACCAGATGCTTGGCCATCGCCTCTTCGTCGAGGCTGGTCAGTTCACCAAAAAAGGGCCGGCTCTTGTCGGCCATCTCGACCAGGGTCTTGGCGCGCGTGCGCTGGGCATCGACCACCGCGGCGAGTTGCGCGGCGTCGCTGGTGTCGAGCCCGGCCTGCTCGAAGTAGGGGCGCGCGTGTGCCATCAGTTCGTCCAGCGGCAGGTGCTGGATGTAGTGCTGGTTCACCCATAGAAGCTT
>Ga0208492_1001689_pt1 | contig 12731 bp, 15 predicted proteins | sample Subbioar_CSW14AB_FD_184820 | JGI IMG/M metagenome (GOLD analysis project Ga0208492, IMG submission 184820) | Serpentinite rock and fluid subsurface biosphere microbial communities from McLaughlin Reserve, California, USA - CR12Mar_CSW14AB (SPAdes) | ecosystem: Environmental > Terrestrial > Deep... | reverse complement strand
CGCACAACACCGAGCCGGGCCAGCAGCAGATGACCTTCGAGGAGATGAAAGCCATCGCCGACGAGGCGCACATGTGGGGCCTGAAGGTCGCCGCCCACGCGCACGGCGCCTCCGGCATCCGCGATGCGGCGCTGGCGGGGATCGACACCATCGAACATGTCAGCCTGCTCGATGATTCCGGAATCGCTGCTGCCAAGAAGATGGGCACGTATTTCTCGATGGACATCTACAATACGGACTACACGCAGGCCGAAGGCCCGAAGAACGGCGTGATGGAAGACAACCTGCGCAAGGACCGGGAAGTCGCCGAAATCCAGCGGCAGAATTACACCAAGGCGCTGAAAGCGGGTGTGAAGATGGTCTTTGGCACGGACGCCGGCGTCTATCCGCACGGCGACAATGCCAAGCAGTTCGCGGTGATGGTGCGCTACGGCGCGACGCCGCTGCAGGCGATCCAGTCTGCTACGATTACGGCATCCGAAGCGCTGGGCCAGAAGGACAAGGTTGGCATCGTGAAGGCTGGCGCGTTCGGCGATCTCGTTGGCGTCAAGGGCGACCCGACGAAGGATGTGACGCTGCTGGAGCATCCGGCCTTCGTGATGAAGGGCGGCGTGACCTATGTGGGCGGCGACAACTAACCGCCCGCACGCCACCCTACTTCCGACACGAACACGGACGACAACTGCGCTGATCCTGGGAGGGACACATGCGCGCTGTCATCCTTGCCGCACTCGTCATCTGCACCGCTGCTCCGGCCGTGGCCCAGCTGGGCCAGAAGGCGCCGGGCGCCGGCAGCTGGCATGGCACGGGGTTTCAGGTCGGGCCGAGCGGCGTGCAGTCGAGCTGGACGATCGAGATGATCATCGGCGCCCGCAATGCCGCGATCGAGTATCCTTCGCTCGGCTGCAAGAGCGAGCTTGAGCTGGTGCTGCGCACCGGCGCACGGGCGGAGTATATCGAGACCATCATCGAGGGCGACTGCATCACGAAGGGCCGCATCACCGCGATCCAGGAGAATGGCCGCCTCTTCTGGTTCTGGACGAAACCAGATATCGGCGCGGACGCCTCGGCCGTACTGTATCCGGACGATCAGCTGTCCTAGACTTCGAGCAACAGCGCAGTTGCATCGTCCGCCGTCTTGAAGCGGCCGATCTTCGCGTCGTCGTCGGATGATTTTTCCATGTCGCGCAGTTCGCGCATCAGGTCGCCGAGACCACGCGCCAGCACGGCGTCGATCAGGCCTTCGTCGGTGTAGCGGCCATAGGGCGAGACGAGGCGGTAAAAGCCGTCTGTCATCACAAGCACTTTCGTTCCCGGCGGCGCATCCGCGGATTGATGGACGATATGGTCGGCGGCTTCCGGCTGCACGCCGAACACCCAGTAGCCCTTTTCGGTGTTATGGATTGCGCGGACGTCCTGGAGCCATTTCATCCGCTCCTCGAACGTCTTCTCCATCACCTTCTTCGCGCGGCCCTGTTCGTCGGCGGCCTTGCTGGTCTCGCCGAAGACGCTGAGCACGCCATCCGGCGTTTTTGCGATGGCGATGGAATCGCCAAGCGTTGCAGCTTCCAGCCTGCCCTTGCGCGCGCGCACCCAGGTCGCTGCTGCCGTCGGGTGGCTCGAGCGTGGCGCATCCTTCAGCGGGATTTTCGCTTCGCGCTCGACGGCGGCGCGAATGCGCGGCAGCAGGCGGCCGAACCAGGCCTGCGGAATCTCGCGCGCGTCGGCCGGGCCCTTCACGATCTCGGCGGCGAAGATTTCGGCATAGCGCGCCGCATCGGATTCGCCCGCGGAGAAGATCCGCACCGGGCCGACATCGGTTGCGCCATCGATCACGCAGGCCCAGCACGCCGCCTCGTCGAAGGCATAGCGATCATCGCCCGTACCGGTCTTCATTCCGCCAGCGAGCGAGGAACCGGGAAAGGAGATGGAATCGAGAAGTTTCATGGGCGCGCTCCGGGGAAGGCGCCTTCTAGAGTGTCAGCCGGTGGGAGGAAAGGCGAAGGCGCTTACGCCGTGCGCGTCTTCAGCGCGGCGGAGAAATCGGCCAGCGTCTGGATGTAGTCGCCGCTCTCGCGCAGGCGCTGGACATACAGTTCGAGGATCTGGCGGGCGGCGACGCCGGCCTCGAGGCCGCACTTTTCCGCCTCTTCCGAGAAGAGCTTTTTCGACTCAGGGTCCAGCCGGACGGTCAGCGGCTGGCGATTTGCGGTCTTGGACATGGGAGATTCCATCAGCAGCTAAAGGAAGCCCCCGGCCTCCGATCGCGAGAATCACCTTGCAGGCATTGCCTAGACATTGCAATAGCAATGCATGGCCAAGCCGCCCACCAGCCAGGGGACCAAGCCCTTCACCGTCGTGCTGCCCGAGAAGGCAGCCGAGCGCCTTGAAATACTGGTGGATTCCGGTCTCTACGGATCCAACAGGGCCGAGGTGGCGCGGAACATCATCCTCCAGCACCTCCAGGAACTCTGGAAGTCGGGCAAGCTGCCGGGCTAGAGCCGGAACTCACCGTCCATCCACATCAAAAGCCTTACAAACCGGGCCTTCACGGGCGCTGGAAACCTTTCGTTAACCTTTGGGAGCCAAACGTTCCTGTTAGAGGCCGATGGGTGCTAAAAGCAGCTCCGGGCGGCCACCGGCGGAGGAGGACGCGCCCATGACCGAGACCTACAACCCGATCGACTTCTGCCCCGCCGCCGCCTGCGCCGCCGCCATTGTCCGGCTGGAAGGCTTTGTCGCCCATGTCGCCCAGTTGCTCGACGAGGCCCGCCTTGCCCGCTCGCCTGACCTGATGGCGCAGCTCGAAGCCATCCAGGACGAACTCCTGCTGGCCGCCGATGAAGCGCGCGACCGGCTTGCACAGGTCGAGCCTGTCTCCGCCGCTGGCGCCATGGCGCAACTGCTCGCCGCCATCCGCGATGTGCGGGTGCAGGACGACGCCGAGGTGCGGCGCGCGAAGGACCTCGAAGCAAAAGCTGTCCGTTTTCTCGCCGGCGCCAATCTCTACGATGCCCGTTTCTGCCGCACGCTCAGCGGCACGAAACTGGGCGGCCGGCTTTACGTTGCGGCGCGCGAGGCGCTGCAACACGTTCGCTGATCGGCTTTGACCGGCGTCAATCGCCGGCGACGCAACAGGCGCATCGTTCTCCCTGCCGGATAACCGGGGAGATCAAACCGATGCGCCTGATCATGTCTGCCTGTGCTGGCGTATCTCTTGTCCTGATGCTTGGCGCCTGCGCGCCGCGCGAGACCGACGTGGCGGAGGCGCCGGCAGCAACGCCTGCAGCCCCCGTGGCGCCCGCGCTGACGCTGCCGGTGAGTATCAACGCGACGATGGTGGCGCTGGTCGACCATGCTTCGGAGCCATTGTGGATCGATGCCTATGTTGCGCCCACAAGCGATGACCGTTGGGCCGAGGCGGAATATAACGCCTATCAGCTCGCCGTGGCCGGCAAGCTGATCCAGATCGCGGGAACAGGCCCCAACGACGCCAACTGGGTTGTCGACCCCACCTGGAAAGCCGATGCGGACGAAATGAGCGCTGCCGGCATGGATGCGCTCGCCGCCGCACAGGCGCGCAATGTTGATCAGCTCAACACGGCGGGAGATCGCCTCGTGGCGGCGTGCGAAAGCTGCCACAAGGCCTTCAAGCCAGACCTGCCGACCATGGGCCTCTACAAGTCGCCGAACTATCCGCCGAAGACGGAGTAGCTACCCCGCCAGACGCGCCATCTCTTCGTCGCTGATCTCGTAGTTGCCGTAGACGTTCTGGACGTCGTCGCAATCCTCGAGCTCTTCGAGCATCTTCATCAGCTTCTCGGCGTTCTCGCCTTCGACCTGCACCGTGTTGAGCGGTTTCCAGATCAGCGCGGTCGAGGTCGCAGCGACCTTCACCTTGCCTTCGAGCGCGGCGGCGACTTCGGCGAGATCGGCGCGGGCGGTGTAGATGTAGTGGCCGTCAGCGTCGCTGGAGACGTCGCTGGCGCCGGCCTCAAGGGCGGCTTCCATCATGGCGTCTTCGGTTCCGGCCTCGGGCGGATAGATGATCTCGCCGACATGTTCGAAGCCGGACGACACCGCGCCGGTCTGGCCCAGATTGCCGCCATGGTGGGTGAAGGAGGTGCGCACGTCGGTGGCCGCGCGGTTCTTGTTGTCGGTGGAGCATTCCACGATCAGGCCGACGCCGCCCGGGGCAAAGCCCTCATAGCGGATCGCCTCGTAGTTCGCGCCGTCGCCGCCGGCGCCCTTGTCGATCGCGCGCTGGATATTGTCCTTCGGCATCGAGGCGGCCTTGGCGTTGTTCACGGCCAGGCGCAGGCGCGGGTTGAAGTTGACGTCCGCCATGCCGCTCTTGGCGGCGACGGTGATCTCCTTCGCCAGCTTGGAGAACAGCTTGGCCTTGGCCTTGTCGGCCTTGCCCTTGCGGTGCTGGATGTTGGCCCATTTGCTATGGCCGGCCATGTGGGGCTCTCTCGGGTCAGATGTCTGGATCGGGGGCCCGGATAGCCCAGAGCCCCTGCCGGAGGCAAGCTTTGCGGGCTCCGCGCACGCATCGGGCGACCTTGCCAGATACCGGGCCAAACGCTGGCGGCGCCATGAAGTCTTGTTCAGTAGCCTTCCGGGCGGATTGGCCTAGCTTCCTCCCGGAGGACGCCAACGGGAGATTTCCATGAAGCTTGTTCTGGCCGCGGCCACCGCCGCGCTGATGCTGGCCGCTTGCGGCGACAAGACCGAACCGACGCTGGACGGCGCGCCGGCGACCCCGGCCGCCGCAGCCGAGACCGCAACCCCGGCTGCAGCGCCGACCGGCCTTGCCGCCGGCCCGGCCGCCGGCAAGTGGAAGGTCAGCGTTTCCGCGGGCGGCATGAACGTTCCGCCGACCGAGATCTGCTACGCCAAGCAGGTCTCGATGGAAGAAGCGCAGAAGATGCAGCAGGACGCCGGCGTCACCTGCACCGAGCAGACGTTTGCCGCTGACGGCAAGTCGGGCCACTCGGTCTGCACCATGCAGGGCATGACCATCACCACCGACTTCGCGGTGACGGGCGACTTCAACACCGCCTACACGATGCAGATGACGTCGAGCATGGACCCGGCCCCTCCGGGCATGCCGCAGCCGTCAGTCACGGCCGTGACGATGGAACGCCTCGGTGATTGCGACCCGGGCACGGCGCCCGCCCCCTGAAGAGAGGCGCCCTGAGCCACAGCTTACCCGGTCCTTTCAGTTTGCGCGCAAATTGAGGGACCGGCCTTAGCCAGATTCTTACTGCGTTCTGGAATCCTCCCGTGAAGAAAAGCTGCGCTTCGGCTGCAGGTTTCTGTCGGGGGGATTTTTCATGCGAACCGCAGCCATGGCAGGCGTACTGGGCTTCGCCGCCTTCGCGGTCTCTGCTTGCGAATTCCGCACGGCAGCCGATGTCGAAGCGGAGCTTGAAGCCCATTACAACGGCAAGATGGCGTCGGTCGACAACAGCCTTGATACGTCCGAATTCGGCGTGGTCGTGAATGAGCAGACCTTCAAGCACATCGCCGCCGGCATGTGGCGCTTCACCGCCAGCACGGATGGCAAGAGCGACCGTCAGGTCCGCAAGCGCTGCTACAGCAACCCGCAACGCGCCGACCAGACGCTCGACATGACGCCGGTCGCCTCCCTGATCGCCAGATGCAAGACCCTGAAGTTCCAGCCCGGTGGCAGCTACAACATTGTCCACGACTGCGACAACGGACAGGCGCAGCTGACGGGCGGCACCACCATCTCGGGCGATCTGACGACCAGCTATGTCATCGAGACACGCCTCAGCTTCCGGCCGCGCTGGCAGGGCCTCGAGCGCTATTCCAGCACGACGGTCGCCGAACGCATGGGCGACTGCTAGAACGGGCTTTTTCAGGGGTGTTCGCAATTGGCGGCGGCGGGGCTATACCTGCCGCCGTCTTTGCGTCTGGAGACGCCGCAGAAGCGGGCTCCAGCCTCCCCTCGGACTGCTCACCGGATAGATGCCCATGACTGACGTGCCCTTCTCCTCCGATCCCGTCGCCGACCTGGTGAAGCTGCTCGATATCGAGCGGATCGAGGTGAACCTGTTCCGGGGCGTTTCGCCGGATGATGGCGTCAAGCGCGTGTTTGGCGGACAGGTGATCGCGCAGGCGCTGGTCGCCGCGTACCGCACGGTCGAGAATCGCGTCTGCCACTCGCTGCACGCCTACTTCATCCGCCCGGGCGATCCCAACGTGCCGATCCTCTACGAGGTGGACCGCGCCCGCGACGGCAAGAGCTTCACCACGCGCCGCGTCACCGCCGTGCAGCATGGCGAGCAGATCTTCAACCTCGCTGCGTCGTTCCAGGTGCCCGAGGAAGGCTTCGTCCACCAGTCGCCGATGCCGGTGGTGAAGATGCCAGACGAGCTGAAATCGGAAGACGAGCTTCGCGCCATGGCGAAGGATCACATCCCGAAGGAGTTCCAGAAGCAGTTCGCGCGTCCGCGCCCGATCGAGCTGAAGCCGGTCGATCCGCGCCAGATGATCTCGCCCGCCAAGACCGAGGCGAAGAAGCAGATGTGGATGCGGGTGCGGGGCAAGGTCGATGCGAACGACGTGGCGTTGCAGCAATGCCTGCTCGCCTACGCGTCCGACATGGGCATTCTCGACACCGCGACCAAGCCGCATGGCGTCAACTGGTTCACCGGCGGCGTGCAGATGGCGAGCCTCGACCACTCGATGTGGTTTCACGAGCCGTTCGATATCTCGGACTGGCTGCTCTACACGATGGACAGCCCCTCGGCTTCCGGCGCGCGGGGCTTCAATCGCGGCGAAGTGTTCACCGAGGCGGGCAAGCTTGTCGCGTCCGTCACGCAGGAAGGTCTTATGCGGGCCCGGGATGCCAAGTTCCGCAACTGATGCGGGGTGTAGCCGATGCCAAAGAAGCTGGCTGATTGGGCGCCGTATTTGTCCTGGCTGAAGCTCGAGGGCTTCGACGAGATTGACCTGAGTTTTCCCAGTGAAGCCGGCTTGGGCACCGTCATAGAACTGGCCGGTCCGCATTTTTCGGTCAAGATCGACGACGACTATCTTGGACCGATCGCTTCGCTCGGATCGGACGTGATTGGCTGGTTCCAGATTGCCGACGTCGTCAAGTACGTGGCTCCTGAAGCGCTTCCCGACTATGTTACGGCCTATCGGGAAACTTTCCCGGATCGCGAGACAGCGGCCAACGCGCTGCGGGAAACCCTCCCCAAAGTCACGGAACTCTTCCAGCACGGCGACCTGACGGTGTTCGCCGCCGAGATGGCTCGCCAGCGGGAGGAAAGTTGCAAGCTCCTCGGCAAACGCTTACCGGACAAAACCGACATAGCTGAACATTTTGGCTTCAAGGACGGCAGCGAGGAGTATGAGAGCTTCAAGGCCGCCATGACTGAGATGTTGGACGCAGCCGGCAAGGCTGTTCAGGGAATCACTGCGCCGTCCCGCAAGAAGGACTGATCCAATCTCCGCTAGCCACCAATGGCTGGCAGGTGCGAATGTCTCACCTGCGCCAGAAGCTCATTCCCACTGCGCAACCTTTTCTAAATGCGGCGCCATGAACCTTGGCGAGCCGCCTTTCGCATGATTTGATTCGTCCCGGGGCCGTCGGAGACTGTGATGAGACTTGGTCCTGCGTTTGCGTTTCTTGGCCTCGCGCTTGCTGCGTGCAGCGCCAATCCCGCGCCCGATGAGGCCGCCGCGCAATCCGCCTTCATCACGCCCGCCAGCGAAGGCGCACAGCCCTCGTCCGAGCCGCCCCTGCCAGCCGTTGAATCAGCGCCCGGCGCGCCGCCCTCCGAAGAGCAGGCCGCTGGGGAACCTGCCGCGCCGGAACTGGCGCCGCCGTCCACCTCGCATGTCGCGGTCAAATACCTGATCGGCGACGTCGACCCGTCGAACGATCCGATGTTCGCGCGCATCCCGGACAAGTACCAGGGCGGCAGCCGCGTGTGGGGCCACAAGGACGCCGTCGCCGCCTTCGTGCGCATGGCCGAGGACGCCGAGCAGAATGGCTACAAGCTGAAGATCGTGTCCGCCTTCCGGTCGTTCTCGGACCAGAAGCAGATCTGGGAAGACAAGTGGAGCGGCAAGACGCTGGTCGGCGGCAAGAAGCTCAATGTCTCGACGCCGGACGCGCAGGCCCGGGCGCTGAAAATCCTCACCTACTCCTCAATGCCCGCCACCTCGCGCCATCACTGGGGCACGGACTTCGACATCAACACGGTGAGCCCTGCCTACTTCAACACGAAGGAAGGCAAGCGCATCTATGACTGGCTCGTCGGCCACGCCTCCGAATACGGCTTCTGCCAGGTTTATTCGCACAAGGGTGGCGAGGGCGAACGCGCGTCCGGCTACGAAGAAGAGAAGTGGCACTGGTCCTACCTGCCCGTCGCGAGCTGGTATCTGAAACAGTACCCGGTCGATGTCGGCTATGATCACATCAAGGGCTTTGCCGGATCAGAGGCCGCGCAGGGCATCGACGTGATCAAGACCTATGTGCAGGCCATCAACCCGGAATGCCTGCAATAGGGCGCCCGCCGGGGAATAGCTCTCCCCGGCGTTGCAAGCTCTGGCCTCGCTTCGGAAATCATGTCCCTGTGCGCGCGGGATCAGGACCGGGACACGCCACATGCGCATGCTGCTCGCGGCGATTGCGTTCATCGCACAGCCCGCCTTCGCGCAACCCCAGCTTCCGCGCACGCCGGACGGGAGGCCGGACCTGCAGGGCTTCTGGGGCGCCGAGTTCATCACGCCACTCGAACGCCCGGATGGCTTCGACACGCTGGTCGTGCCGCGCGAGCAGGCGGCTGAAGCGGCGAAGAAGATGACGCCCGAGATCGAGGAGGTCACCGACCCCGAGATCCACCTCAACCCGTTTCCCACCAACCTGCTGGAGATGAATGGCGAGCTGCGCTCGTCCATCCTGATCGCGCCGGCCGATGGCAAGCTGCCGCTGACCGCGCTGGCGCAGGCGGCGGCAAAGCAGACGAAATCTTCCTTCGACGGACCTGAGAACCGGCCGGGGCCGGAAAGGTGCGTCGACGGGCTGAGCCATCCGCCGCTGCGCGCCATCAACATGCTGATCCCGTTCCAGATCGTGCAGACGCCGCAGGCAATTGCGCTGACCGTGGAGGACATCGACCCGGTACGTATCATCACGTTCGGCGTTGCGCCCCTGCCCGACACGATCCGCACGCGCGCCGGCCAGTCGCGCGGCCGCTGGGAGGGCGACACGCTGGTGATCGAGACGGATCACTTCGCGGTCGGCAATCCCAATGGCGTTGCCTGGCGCGATGCCGCCCTGGTGACGGCCGACAGCAAGACCATCGAGCGCCTCACCCTCGTGGCGCCCGACCGCATCCACTACCAGTACACTGTCGAGGACCCTTCGCTGTATCGCGAGCCATGGCTTGCCGAGTACACGCTCCAGCGCACCTCCCGCCCCGTCTACGAATACGCCTGCCATGAGGGCAATCTCGGCATCATGAACATTCTTCTCGCGGCAAGGCTCGGAAAGCAGGAAGCGAAGAAGAACTGAGCGAACTGCCTCGCACTGACTGCTCCGCGCGCCTATCTTCCGCCCATGCCCACGCGCTTCTTCACGATCGGCTATGAACACACGACGCAGGCCGGCCTGATCGCGGCGTTGCAGGCCAAGCGCGTGAAGCGGGTGATCGACACGCGCGATGTCGCCAATTCGCGGCGTGCTGGTTTCTCGAAGAAGCTGCTGGCGGCGTCGCTGGACGAGGCCGGCATTGGCTATATCCACCTGCGTCGCCTCGGCACGCCGAAGGCCGGCCGTGAAGCCAATCGCGCGGGGCGCATGGACGAGTTCCGGCGGATCTACGAGGCCAGTTTCCAGCAGCCCGAGGCGCAGCTTGCGCTGCTTGAGGCGGAGGAGCTCTGTCGCTCACAGGCAACCGCCCTGCTCTGCTTCTGCGGCGATGGCGAAAAGTGCCACCGCAACCGCATTGCGCAGGCGCTGGAGGAGAAGGGGCTGAAGCGCGTGGAGATCGGCTTCCGCTGATCGAATTCGTTATGCTGCCGTGCGGAGGCGGGGGCGGCGGAGGGTGAGTTCCAGGGCGTGTAACAGTTCGGGTTCCACCAGTGGTTTTGAAACATAGCCGTCCATGCCGAGGGCGAGATAGCGTTCGCGGTCGCCGGACATTGCGTCTGCCGTGAGGGCAATCACGGGCACCCGGGCATAGGGCTTTCCGCTCTCGCGGATGCGCCGGATGGTCGACGGGCCATCGAGTACGGGCATGTGAATATCCAGCAATACGACGTCGAACACGTCCTGTTCGAGACGGGCAAGCGCTTCTTCGCCATTCACGGCCTCGGTGATGTCCGCCTCCAGCGGCCGCAGGAACAGCCGCGCCACCTGCCGGTTCACCGGATGATCGTCGACCAGCAGGATGCGTGGCGCATGCAGGCAGGTTCCCACCGCATCGGCCTCCTCAGCCGCAGCGTCCGGCACCGACGTGACCGCCCCGGCGTGGAACGTCAACGTGAAGACGGAGCCGTTGCCGGGCACGCTATGCGCGGTTGCGTCCCCGCCCATCAGTTCGGCGAGCTTGCGCGTGATGGACAGGCCAAGGCCCGTGCCGCCATGGCGCCGCGAGATCGTCTCGTCGGCCTGCACGAACGGGCTGAACAGGCGCGACAGGGTTTCGGGATCAATGCCGCCGCCCGTGTCGGCGACGTCGATCTTCACCTGGTAGCCATCGCGCTGGCGCACCACGCGGACGCGGATGCTGACTTCGCCGCGCGCGGTGAACTTGATCGCGTTGGAAATGTAGTTCGACAGGCACTGCTGGACGCGGACGCCATCGAACTCCATGCGGCCGGGCGCTTCGGCATCCAGCATCAGGCGGAGGTCGAGGCCCTTCTCTGAAGCTCGCGGGCTCCACAGCGCATGCAGGCCACGCAGGAGACCCTCCAGATCGGTATCGGCCGGAACGATGTCGAACTTGCCCGCCTCGATCTTCGACAGGTCGAGCACGTCGTTGAGCAGCGTCATCAGCGTCTGGCTGGAATCGAGAATGGTCTGGACGAACTCGCCCTGCGCCACATCGAGATTGGTGGCGCGCAGGACCTGCGCCATGCCCATCACGCCATTCAGCGGCGTGCGGATCTCGTGGCTCATGTTGGCAAGGAAGGCGGACTTGGCGCGGTTGGCCGCCTCGGCTTCCGCACGCGCCGCCTGCAGCTGTTCCATACGCCGTTCCGTTTCGGTCACGTCCGAGAACGTCACCGCCACCGGCCATGCCGTCGCGCCCCGCTCGGCGCTCAGCGGGATCGCGCTGACCTCCAGCCAGCGGCGCTCACCCGAGGGACGCTGGACGCCGATGAGGCCGAACTGCGCCATGCCAGTCCGCATCGCCTTGATCGCGGGAAATTCGCCCGGATTCAGCATCTCGCCAGCGCGGTTGCAGACCTGGCCAGCGAAGTCGGTGACCTTGTAACCCTCCAGCGGCGTGCCGATCAGGCCGAGGATCGCGCTGGCGGCGCCGTTGCTGGCGATGATGGTCGAGTCCGCGGACTGGATGATCACGCCTTCCGCCATGCTGCCGATCACGGCGCGGTGGAGTTCGCCTGCTTCCGCGAGCTGGCGCTCCAGCTCGATGCGGGCCTCGCGTTCGGCGAGCGCCGCGCGCGCCTCGAAATGGCTGGCGACCAGGCGCGCTGCGCGCGCCATGTATCCGGTTTCGAAAATGCCCCAGGTCCGCTCGGCGGTGTCCGCCAGGTGCAGATACCCGACCTCGCGACCGCCCAGCACGAGGGGCTGCGAGATGTGACTGCGATAGGCAAGCAGCCGCGCCTGCGCGAGTTCGGCGGCCAGGCTCTCGCCTTCCGCCGGCGCAGAGGCCAGCGCGCGCAGGTGGGTTGCGATCTCGGGTGAAAGCTCCGCGCCGCGCTCGGCGTCGGGGGTGTTCATCCAGCAGCGATCGGGATCCCGCACGGCCACGATGGCCAGCGGCACATGGCAGATCGACGCCATGTGGTTCACCACATCCTCGAAGAAGGGTTCAGGACCGGTATTGATCAACTGCATGCGCGTCGCCCATCGATGCGCCGCCCCCCACGGACCGCCTTGGTGCGGATTTTCCGCATCCGACCTGCAAGACTGCCGATCAGAGGTTAATTTTCCGGGCTGTTCTGTAAGGGATTAGGTGTCGCACCCGCAGCAGCTCCACGCCGCGCACCGCGCGCTGCTGTCCAAGAAATCAAGGCAATAGCCCGTGCAGATCGGCCGCCGAAATGAATCATCCCCGGGGCGCGCGTGCGACCCGGGGATGAGCGTTACCTGATCTGGGGCCTCAGCCCGGCTTGCGGAATTTCAGGATGAACTGGTCGGTCTTGCCGCGGATGGAGGCGTCGAACACGCCCTTGGTGCCGTCGTCGTTCGGGTTGTCGAGCACGTTGGACTCGGCCACGAACTCGAAGCCCGCCGCGAGCACTTCATCCTTCACGCGCTGCATGTTGATACGGTGGAGTTTGTCGTCGAAGTCCACGCCCTTGGCCGACTGGTGGTCGAGCACGACATAGAGACCGCCGGGCTTCAGCGCATCCATCACCGCCTTGTTGGCGACGTTGATGTCGATGTTGCGGCCGGGGTTGTGGAGGTCGTGATAGTTCTGCGAGGTCCAGACGAGATCGAGCTTCTCGGGCGCGACCAGCGTCTTGAAGTCGGTCTGGATGAAGCTGGT
>Ga0208492_1001688_pt1 | contig 12734 bp, 14 predicted proteins | sample Subbioar_CSW14AB_FD_184820 | JGI IMG/M metagenome (GOLD analysis project Ga0208492, IMG submission 184820) | Serpentinite rock and fluid subsurface biosphere microbial communities from McLaughlin Reserve, California, USA - CR12Mar_CSW14AB (SPAdes) | ecosystem: Environmental > Terrestrial > Deep... | reverse complement strand
TCGCGAGCTGTTCCGGCGTCGGCTTGGGCGGGGCGTTCTGGGCGAGAGCGGGCGCGGCAAGAAGTGTTGCGGCGGCGAGCGCGGTCAGCAGGCGTTTCATGGCGTTTCCCATCGTCTGAAGTCGGGCAGCTCGGTTCATTGATCAATCAAAAGGGGGATCACCAAACCGCCCGCCAGTACAGCGAAAACAACGTAGTACCCATAGATGAGCCCTTTGAGTTCTTCGGGCTTCCTAGGCTTGAGCGTCAAAACGTTTGGCCACAGCAGATACCGGCTAACGAGAACGATCACCAACAGGGTTGCTACCAGGCTTGTTTCAAACTTGAGTCCTGCGTGCATTGCGAGAAGCAGCATTGGAAAGAACAAGATCATTCCAACAAGGCGTTTGGCGATGAATTTTGTTGAATGCTTCATCGCTGAAAGGCTCCCCCAGCACGTCGTTCGCCAGTGCTTCGAAAGACAATTGTTGCCCGCGACCATGGACGCTGCAACGCGCCGCACTTCAAGTGGGAGCGAAGCAGGACTAGAAGCGATTCAGGGCATGACCCCGGTTTGGTTGGGGAGATAGCCGGGAAGGGCAGCGCCTTGGGCGACACACCCACACCTGAACCGGGCGCGCGCGGCGCCTCGGCCGTGGTCGAGGCGGACGCCGCCTACGACCAGTACGTCGAAGACAACCTCAGGCGGAACTACGCCGGCCACTATGTGCACGGCATGCTGGGCATGACGGGCTTCCGGCTGGTCAACACGCCGACCTTCGTGCCGGCTTATCTCCATTCGATCTCGGGGTCTGATTTCTGGGTCGGCATCGGCACGAGCCTGCAGCAGCTCGGCGGGATCGTGTCGCCGATCATTGGCGCGGCGCAGATCGAGCATCGTAAGAAGATCCTGCCGGTGTCGGTGATGTTGGGCGCGATGATGCGTGTGCAGATCCTCGGGCTAGCGATTTCTGGCTGGTTCCTTGTGGGGCCGTGGGCGTTGGCGCTGGCGCTGGTGTTCCTGTTCCTGCTGGGGTTCTTCCAGGGGCCGCAGCGGGTGGCGTTCCAGTTGTTGCTGGCGAAGGTGATCCCGATCCGGTTGCGGGGGCGGCTGCAGGCGTGGCGGAACCTCACTGGTGGGCTGATTGCGGCGCTGCTGTCGTACTTCGCGGGATCGTGGCTGGTGGCCAACCATGTCTGGGGCAATGGCTATGCGACGACGTTCTTTCTGGCGTTCGTGCTGACGAGCCTCGGACTGACGGCGCTGCAGGTGCTGATGCGGGAGCCGGAGCCGCCGACGGTGCGGGAGCGGAAGTCGTTCCGCGAGCGCGTGAAGGACATGCCGGGGCTGGTGCGCGATGACCGTGGCTTCATGTGGTTCATGGTAGCACGCACGCTGGTGATGGGATCGCGCATCGGCCAACCCTTCTTCTTCCTGTTCGCGTCGGCCACGCTGGGCGTCGATGCAATGAAGCAGCCGGAACAGTTCGGCGCGATCCTCGCCATCCTGTCGTTTGCCTATATGGGCGCGGACACGATCTCCAACCTGGTGTGGGGGTATCTGGCGGACCGGCAGGGCTTCCGCTCGACCTTCGTGATCTCGACGGCGCTGAACATTGCGGGCGTGGCGGCGCTGCTGGTGTGCAATTCGGTGGAGACGTTCGCGCTGGCCTTCTTCCTCATCGGGGCGGGGCAGTCGGGCTTCCAGATGGCGACGAGCAATCTCGTGCTCGAATACGGCCATCCGCACGACGTGCCGATGCGCATGGCGCTGTCGAACACGGCGGAGGGTGCGATGGGCGCGCTGGCGCCGCTGATGGGGGCAGGGCTGGTGCTGGTGTGGGGCTATCCCGTCGCGCTGTGGGCGACGGTGATCACCATGACGGTGGCGATGGTGGTGCTGGTTGCGAAGGTGGACGAGCCGCGGCATCGCGGGCCGGGCGGCATCACCAGCGGAAAATGAAAACGGCGCGATCCGGTGGGACCGCGCCGCATCATTCGGATCTTGCGACCAGACTACTTGATCTTGGCCAGTTCGGCTTCGAGCGCGGCGAGCTTCTCTTCCGAGAAGATTTCCGGCGCGTAGCCTTTGACGTCCTGCAGCGTCATTTCGCGGGCGGCGTCGAGCTGGGGATTGTCGGCGACTTCCGGGAAGGCCTTGAGGAAGGCGGCCTTGGCGTCGGCGTTGTCGAGGATGGCGCCGATCGTCGACGTGGAGGTCGAGAATTTCGGGGTTTCCTGGGCGAGAGCGGCCGGCGACAGCGCGATGGCGAAGGCGGCGGCAGCGAGGAGGCTGCGGATCATGTGTGTATCTCCCTGTCTGCCTGCATTGGCGCTGGCTTGACGGTGGCTAGCTAGCCTGTCCGGCGGAAACCGTCGAGTACCCGGCGCGCAGGTTTATGCAGTTCGCAGGAACACGAGCCCGCGAGCTTTCGCTGCGTGAGGCGGGTGGAAAGAAGCGCGGATCAGCCCCGGATCAGCCCTTGTAGGCGGAGCCGCGGCCATCCTTCTTGCGGGCTTCCATGTCAGCCAGCAGCACGTTGATGCGGCCGATAAGCTTGTCGATGTCGCCATTGTTGCGGTCGAGATAGTTGATGAACTGCGCGGCCTGTTCCTGGGCCAGCCAGAGCACCGAACCGCCGAGTTCGATACCGACGTCGCGGACGCGATAGCTGGTGCCGTCCTTGCTGAGCAGGACGTCCCAATAGACCTTCACGTCCTTGCCGGTCTGCGAGCTCTTGATGATCGACTCGACTGTCGAGCGTTGAGGCCCGTTGTCCTTCGAGCCGGTGACGCGGATGGCTTCGCCACGGAACTGGTCGAAGTGCACCTGGTAGACTTCGAGGGCGTAGGTTTCGAACGCCTTGTAGTAGCGCTGGAACTCGGCGTCAGACAGGCCCTGCGCGTTGGCGCCGATCACGCGGCGCGCGATCGAGGGCATGTTGGCGAACTGGTTCATGTAGTCGCCGAACTTCTTCTCGCGCTGGGCGGCGGAGATCGACTTGTCGTTCAGCACGCTGAGCACGGTGTTGGCGTTGGCCTGTACATAGGCCTCGGATTTCTTGTCAGCAAAGGCTGCCGGGGAGGCGGCAACCAGCATGGCAACGGCGGCGAGGGCGCTTTTATATTTCATGATTGCCTCCACGTCCTTCAGTCTGGCGATCGTTCAGAAGTCTAGTTCGTCTTCAGGCACTTCTTCGGCGTTATTCGGTTCAGTGTACGGAATACCGATGTCTTCAGCCCTTGTGCGGCCATACAAACGCCTGACTGTGGTATAGGGGTCCACCTGGTTCCGCAGTTCCTCGACAACCTCGATCGCGCCTTCGCGGGCGTTGATGCCGCCCAGCGCGGCGATGCCGAGACGGATCGCGTCGTCATTCTTGAATTCGGGATAGTTCAGTGGATTGAGCGCCATGTCGCCGCCCATGCCGGTGAGATCGCGCGGGTTGGTTGGCCCGATCACTGGGAGGACCAGGAAGGGACCGCTTTCCACGCCCCACGTGCCGAGCGTCTGGCCGAAATCTTCCTTGGTGCGCTGCACGCCCATGCTTGAGGCGGGATCGAAGATGCCGGCGATGCCGACGGTCGTGTTGATCACGAAACGGCTGAACGTCGCGCCGGCGTCGGGCAGCTTGCCCTGCAGGACGTGGTTCACGAAGGTCACGGGCTCGTTGAGGTTGCTGGCGAAGTTGCCGACGCCTTCACGCACCGGCTCGTTCGTTACGGTGCGATAACCATGGGCGAGGGGCTCAAGCACCGCCTGGTCCAGCCCTTCGTTGAAGGCGAACATCTGGCGGTTGAAATCCTCATAGGGATCTTCCGGATCCGGACCGGCGGTCAGGCAGCCCGACAGGCTGAGCGCAGCGAGCGTTGTCGCTGTCCCACGCAGAATGGCCATTCTGGTTTTCATTATCAGCCACGCTCCCAGTCGTTTCGGCGATATGTGTTTCCCCAGAGGTCAGGTCAACACCCGTTGACTTAACTTTCTTGAGGCGTCCCCGAGGCCGAGCATATCTCGGGCCATGGCGAGACCATGGCCAAAGCCCCTTAGACAAGCGGGTATGGAAACTTGAGATTCATATAAGGATATGTTTATATCGTTATATGAGCCAGATCAGCCTCAATCAGCTTGTGACCCAGCTCCGTGCCGCCGGGGAGATCACCCGGGCCCGGATTCTGGCACTGCTGGCGCATGGCGAGCTTTCCGTGGGCGAGCTTGCACAGGTGTTGAACCAGAGCCAGCCAAGACTTTCCCGGCACCTCAAATTCCTGACCGGGGCAGGGCTGGTGGAGCGTCTGCCGGAGGGGGCGTGGGTGTTCTACCGCCTGCCAGTCGAGGGACGGGCGCGGGCGCTGGTCGATTCGCTGAATGCTGCCGTTGATCCGTCGGACCCTGAGCTGCGCCGCGATGTCGAGCGGCTGCGGGAAGTGAAGGGCGAGCGGGCCTCGGCGGCCGATTCGTATTTCTCGCGCGTGGCGGATGACTGGGACCGCCTGCGCGCGCTGCACTACTCCGAGGACGAAATCGAGAAGGCCGTGCTGGCGGCAGCGGGCGCGGGACCGTTCGAAGTCGTTGTCGATTTCGGCACGGGTACCGGACGGATGCTGACGTTGTTTGCGGAGCGCTCGAAGCGCGTGGAAGGCATCGACCTGTCGCACCAGATGCTGACGGTGGCGCGATCGAAGCTGGCGCAGGCGGGGGCGGGCAATGCCTCGGTGCGCCATGGCGATGCGACGGCCTCGCCCTATCCGGACCAGTCGGCCAGCCTCGTCATCATCCATCAGGTTCTGCACTTCCTCGATGACCCTGTGCGGGCGCTGACCGAAGCGGCGCGCGTGCTGAAGCCGGGCGGGCGGCTGGTGGTGGTGGAGTTCGCGCCGCACAGCCTGGAGCATCTGCGCACGGAGCATGCGCATCGCCACCTCGGCGTCAGCGAGCAGGACCTTGTGCGCTGGGCCGAGAGGGCGGGTCTCGCCGCGCGCGGCGCCAGGACATTCCGCTCGCCCGATGGCGACAAGGGCATTTCCGTTCTGGTCTGGTCCGCTGACAACCAGACTTCTGCGCAGAAAGAACCCGGCAAGAGGTCCGCAGCATGAGCAAGACACCCTCCGTATCGTTCGAGTTCTTCCCGCCGAAGACGCCGGACATGGAAGCCAGGCTGTGGGATTCCGTGAAGCGCCTCGAGCCGCTGAACCCGTCCTATGTCTCGGTGACGTATGGCGCTGGCGGCTCCACGCGCGAGCGCACGCACGGCATCGTCAAGCGCATGGCCGAAGAGACCACGCTGAAGCCGGCGGGGCACATCACCTGCGTGGCGGCCTCGCGTGACGAGATCGACAGCGTGCTGCGCGACTACTGGTCGTCAGGCGTGAAGCGCATCGTGGCGCTGCGTGGCGATCCGACGGCGGGCATCGGCACGAAGTACGAGCCGCATCCGGGTGGCTATGCCTATGCCAACGACCTGATCGCCGGCGCGCGGAAAATCGCGGACTTCGACATTTCGGTGGGATGCTATCCTGAAGTGCATCCGGATGCGCCATCACTGAAGTCGGAGATCGACAACCTCAAGCGCAAGTTCGATGCGGGCGCGACGCGGGCGATCACGCAGTTCTTCTTCTATCCCGACGTGTACTTCAAATTCCTCGACACGGCGCGGTCTGCGGGCATCACGCAGCCGATCGTGCCGGGCATCATGCTGCAGTCCAACTTCAAGGGGCTGAAGCGGATGGCAGACCTTTGCCATACGGCGATCCCCTCGCGGATCGCGGAGCTGTATGAGGGTCTCGACAACGACGCCGAGACGCGCGACCTGGTGACGGCGCATGTGGCGGCGGAACTGTGCGCACGGCTGGCGGAGCAGGGCGTCGATCACTTCCACTTCTACACGATGAACCGCGCGGGCTTGTCGCTGTCGACCTGCCGCCTGCTCGGCCTCAAACCGGAGGTGAAGGCATCATGAGCGAACTCCCGATCCGGATTGCGCTGGTGACGCTCGGCGTTACGGACCTTGCGCGCGCAGCCGCCTTCTATGAGGCGATGGGGCTGAGGCGGTCGCGCGCCTCGCAGGCGACAATCCATTTCTACGACATGGACGGCGTGGTGCTGGCGCTGTTTCCGAACGACATGCTGGCGGAAGACGCCGGCGTGCCGGGTGGTAGCGAGGGCTTCCGCCGTGCGACCCTCGCCTGGAACGTGCCGGATGCGGCGGCGGTCGATGCGGGCTTCGCGCGTGTGGTCGCGGCGGGCGCCGTCAGCCTGAAGCCGCCGCACAAGACGGTCTGGGGCGGCTATGTCGGCCATTTCGCGGACACGGAGGGGCACCTCTGGGAGGTCGCGCACAATCCGTTTTTCCCGCTGGCCGCAAATGGCGCGGTTTCGGTTCCACCCCCGCGCGAAGGAGTCAGGACATGACCCGGCAGGACCGCATTGCGAAACTGAAGCAGATCGCGAAAGAGCGCATCCTGATCCTCGACGGATCGTGGGGCGTGATGTTCCAGAAGATGGGCCTCACCGAAGCCGATTATCGCGCGGAGCGTTTCAAGACGCACGCGGGGCAGATGAAGGGCAACAACGATATCCTCTGCCTGACGCGGCCCGATCTCGTGGCGCAGCTGCACACGATGTATTTTGAGGCGGGCGCGGATATTTCGGAGACGAACACCTTCTCCGCGACGGTGATCGCGCAGGACGACTACAAGCTCGACGCCAAGGCGGTGTGGGACATCAACTATGAAGGCGCGCGTATCGGTCGCGAAGTGGCGGACAAGTTCTCGGCGAAGGAGCCCAACAAGCCGCGCTTCCTCGCGGGCTCGATGGGGCCGCTGAACAAGATGCTGTCCATGTCATCCGACGTGAACGATCCGGGCGCGCGGCTGGTGGATTTTGACGAGGTCTATCACGCCTATCGCGACCAAGTGAAAGCGCTGAACGAGGGCGGGGTGGACCTCTACCTGATTGAGACAATCACCGACACGCTGAACTGCAAGGCGGCGATCAAGGCGATCATGGATCTTGAGGCGGAAGGTCTTGAACATCTGCCGATCTGGATTTCGGGCACGATCACGGACCGCTCGGGCCGCACGCTCTCGGGCCAGACGACCGAGGCGTTCTGGAATTCGGTGAAGCACGCCAAGCCGTTTGCGGTTGGCTTCAACTGCGCGCTGGGCGCGGACCTGATGCGCCCGTTCATCGCCGAGATGTCGCGCGTGGCGGATACGCTGGTCGCGGCCTATCCCAATGCTGGTCTTCCGAATGAAATGGGCCAGTATGACGAGCAGCCGCACGAGACGGCGCACTCGGTCGAGCAGTGGGCGAAAGAAGGCCTCGTCAACATTCTCGGCGGTTGCTGCGGCACGACGCCCGATCACATCCGCCATGTGGCGGAGCACGTGAAGGGCATCACCCCGCGCGTGCCGCCGGAGCGCCCGCATGCGCTGCGCCTCGCGGGGCTGGAGCCGTTCGAGCTGGCATAGAAGGGGACTGCCATGGCCAAGTTCTATGACGCGCTGAACGACAAGCATGTCGCCTTCATCGAGGCGCAGAAGATGTTCTTTGTTGCGACGGCGCCGCTCAGCGATGCGGGGCGGGTGAACCTGTCGCCGAAGGGCTATGACAGCTTTCGCGTGATCGGGCCGAACCGCGTGGCGTATGCGGACCTGGGCGGATCGGGCGCGGAGACGCTGGCGCATGTGCGTGAGAACGAGCGGATCACCTTCATGTTCTGTGCTTATGACGGCGCGCCGAACATCATGCGGCTCTATGGCCGGGGGCAGGTGATGCAGTTCAACGATCCGGGTTTTGCCGAGGAGATTGCGAAATTCCCGCCCGGCCATGAGCGCGCGCGCGACATCATCTTTGCGGACATTACACAGGTGCAGGACAGCTGCGGCTGGGCCGTGCCGTTCTACGAGTTCAAGGGCGAGCGCGACCAGCTGCGCCGTTACATCGACCACATGGAGCTGGACGCCTGGCATGAGAGCCGGCTGACGAAGAACGCGCAGAGCATTGATGGCTTGCCGGCGCTGCAGCGGCCGAAGGCAGCGGAATGAAAGGCGTGCGGCATATCCTCGGCGTAGCTGTGTTGCTGGCGGCGCTGGCGGCATGCGCGATGCCGACGCTGGGGCCGATCCTGGGGCAGCCGCGTGAGCCCGCGCACTGGACGCTGCTGGTGTCGCCACCGTCGCCGGCCGCGGAGAAAGCCGCGCGCGCCAGCATGGATGACGCCGAGCTGCTGATCGCGTCTTTCGCCTTCAGTCATGATTTCGGCAAGGCCTATGAGCGTGGCCTCGCGCGCGAAGTGCAGGTGTTTGCCACCAAGGCCGAGTTCGACCGCTTCCTGCAGGTGACGGGCGAGTGGCCGGCGCAGACGCTGGTGCCGGAAAACGTGGTCGCCGTCTTCAACAACGGGCGGCTTCTCGCGGCGGCGGAGGAAGATGCACGGCGCACGAACCCCGCGATCGACAGTCACGACGCCTATGTCCGCATCCTCGCGCACGAACTGGTTCACGGGCTGCATCTGGCGGTGCTGCGTGGCGACAAGTCCGCCATGGGGCCGCGCTGGTTCTTTGAAGGATTTGCGGTGGCCGCCGCCGGGCAGTTTGACGAGCGGCAGATTTCAGCAGCGGACTATCGCGCCGTGATTGCCGGCCTGCCGAAGGCGGACTACCGGCTGTTCGGCGCGGCCGTGCGGAAGCTGGCGCAGACGCATACCTATGCCGAGCTGATCGAGCGCGCCCGCAAGCCGGACTTCGACACATGGGCGCTTGGCGCTGTGAAATTCTGAGTGGAGCGATGCGGATGAGGCGGCTTGCAGCACTGACACTCGCGACGCTCGGCCTTGGCGGTTGCGTGATCGCGGACGTGAGCGAGGTCTCGCACACGGTGACGCCCGGCGTGATCCAGCGGCAGTACGCATTGCCAACCGCGTTCTACGCCAAGCACATCATCATCCCGCCGGGTTACGCCACCATCCGCCTGCCCGGGATCGTTCCGGACGAAGCCGCCTTCGGCAAGGACACGGAAACGCAGGCCGAGAGCGTCTTCACGAAGATCGCAGCGTCGCTGAAGGAAGCCGGCGCAGGCGAGGCTGACGTGGTCGCGATGACCGTCTATCTCGTTTCGCCCACGCCGGGCGGCAACATGGATTTCGACGGTATGATGCGCGCCTATGGCCGCCATTACGGCAATGATGCACAGCCCAATCGCCCGGTGCGCTCCACCGTGCAGGTGGCGGGCCTTGTGCGGCCGGGCATCCTCGTTGAAGTCGAAGTTACGGCCGCTGTGCCGGCCTCCCGTTAGTCAGACAGACAGTACCCGCTTATGACCCAGTCTACCGCCTCCTTCATCAACATCGGCGAGCGCACGAACGTCACCGGTTCGGCGGCGTTCAAGAAGCTGATCGTCGAGGGCAAGTATGCCGAGGCGGTGGATGTGGCGCGTCAGCAGGTGCAGAACGGCGCGCAGATCATCGACGTGAACATGGATGAGGGCCTGCTCGATTCCAAAGCGGCGATGCGCACCTTCCTGCGCCTCATCGCGGCCGAGCCGGATATCGCCAAGGTTCCGATCATGGTCGACAGTTCCAAGTGGGACGTGATCGAGGAGGGCCTCAAGAACGTCCAGGGCAAGGCGATCGTCAACTCGATCTCGATGAAGGAAGGCGAGAAGCCCTTCCTCGACCAGGCGCGCAAGGCGCTGAGCTATGGCGCCGCCGTGGTGGTCATGGCGTTCGACGAGCAAGGGCAGGCGGAGACGGCGCAGCGCAAGTACGAGATTTCGAAGCGCGCGTATGACCTGCTGGTCGGCATCGGTTTTCCGCCGGAAGATATCATCTTCGATCCCAACATCTTTGCCGTTGCGACCGGCATTGAGGAACACAACAACTACGCCGTGGATTTCTTCGAGGGCGTGCGGCTGATCAAGCAGAACCTGCCGTATGCGCGCACGTCGGGCGGCCTCTCCAACGTGTCCTTCTCGTTCCGTGGCAACGAGCCGGTGCGGCGCGCGATGCACTCGGTGTTCCTGTATCACGCCATCAAGCTCGGCTTCGACATGGCGATCGTGAACGCCGGCCAGCTCGACATCTACGACAATATCGACCCCGAACTGCGCGAACGCGTTGAGGACGTGATCCTCAACCGCCGCGAAGACGCGACGGATCGCCTGCTCGAGATCGCGGAGAAGTTCCGGGGCCAGAAGGGCGCCGAGAAGAAGGTCGATCTAGCCTGGCGGCAGAAGCCGGTGAAGGATCGCCTCGCGCATGCGCTGGTCAACGGCATCACCGAGTTCATCGTTGAGGACACCGAAGCCGCGCGCCTGTCCGTGGAGCGCCCGCTGCACGTCATCGAAGGCCCGCTGATGGACGGCATGAACATCGTCGGCGACCTGTTCGGCGCCGGCAAGATGTTCCTGCCGCAGGTGGTGAAATCCGCCCGCGTGATGAAGGCGGCAGTGGCGCACCTGATGCCGTTCATGGAGGAAGAAAAGCTCCGCACCGGCATGGCCGACAAGTCCAACGGTGTCGTCGTGATGGCGACGGTGAAGGGCGACGTCCACGATATCGGCAAGAACATCGTCGGCGTGGTCCTGCAGTGCAACGGCTACAAGGTGATCGACCTTGGCGTGATGGTGCCGGCGGAAAAGATTCTCGAGACGGCGCAGAAAGAGAACGCGGACATGATCGGGCTTTCCGGCCTGATCACCCCGTCTCTCGATGAGATGGTGTATTTCGCGTCCGAGATGCAGCGCCTTGGTATTCACAAGCCGCTGCTGATCGGCGGGGCGACAACCAGCCCGGCGCACACGGCGATCAAGATCGAGCCGATGTTCAAGCACGCGCCTGTGGTCCACGTGCTGGATGCCAGCCGTGCGGTGGGCGTGGTCAGCCAGCTGATCGGCGATGATAGCCGCGATCGCTTCTGGGCGGAGATGAAGGACAAGTACGCGAAGATCCGCGACTCGCGGTCTGGCGGGCAGGCGAAGACGCGCGTGACGCTGCAAGCTGCGCGGGAGATGGCGCCGAAGATCGACTGGTCGAACTATACACCGCCCAAACCGAGCTTCCTCGGCGTGCGCGAGATCGAGGCCGATCTGGCGACGCTGGCGCGCTATATCGACTGGACGCCGTATTTCGCGAGCTGGGACCTGATCGGCCGCTATCCGATGATCCTCGAGGACGATGTGGTCGGCGAGGCGGCGCAGGCGCTGTGGAAGGATACGCAGGGCCTGCTGCAGCAGATGATCGGCGAGCAGTGGATCAAGGCGAAGGGCGTGGTCGGCTTCTGGCCGGCGAACCAGTCCGGCGATGACGTGGTCGTCTGGGCCGACGAGACGCGCAAGACAGAGATCGCCCGCTTCCACACGCTGCGCCAGCAGATGGAGAAGACAAACGACAAGGGCCAGTTCGCGCTGTCCGATTTCGTCGCGCCAAAGGGGGCGGACTATGTCGGCGGCTTCGCGGTGACGGCGGGGCATGGCGAGCTGGCGAAGGCCAAGCAGTTCGTCGACAAGGGTGATGATTATTCTTCTATCATCGTGAAGGCGCTGGCTGATCGTTTTGCGGAGGCGTTTGCGGAGTACATGCACGAGATGGTGCGGCGCGAGCTGTGGGGGTATGCGGCTGCTGAGGGGCTGACGAACGAGGACCTGATCGCCGAGAAGTATCGCGGCATCCGCCCGGCGCCCGGCTATCCCTCGCAACCCGACCACACCGAGAAGCGCACGCTGTTCGATCTTCTTGGCGCCACCGAAAAAGCTGGCATCGAGCTGACCTCCAGCTTCGCCATGAACCCGCCCGCCAGCGTCTCCGGTCTCTACTTCTCGCACCCCGACGCGGTCTATTTCGCCGTGGGCCGGATCGAGAAGGACCAGGTCGAGGACTACGCCAAGCGCAAGGGCTGGGACCTCGAGACGGCCGAGCGGTGGCTGCGGCCGATCCTGAACTATTAGGCCCCTAAACGCGGCGCGCCGACGCACGCGCGGTTGAGCCAGATCAAGCACGCGCGCCCATGGCGGCGCGAAGGTTCCTGCATAAACACAAGCAGGACACCTCCCCATGCGTATCGTTCGGTCTCTCATACTGGCTGCTGGCGCGCTTGCCTTTGCGGGCACGGCCTCCGCGCAGGACATCTGGCATAACTTTCAGGTGAAGGTTGGCGTGTCGTCGATCCAGGCGGATGAGGACGCGGAGATTTCGATCATTGGCGGTGATGTCGACATTTCTGACGAGATCGTGCCGACGCTGCAGGTCGAATATTTCTTCACCGACAACATTTCGGCCGAGCTGTTGTGCTGCGTTGCGACACATGACGTGCAGGCGGTGAACACGGCGCTGGGCACGGTCGATCTCGGCAAGGTGTCCCATTTTCCGCCGACGCTGACGGTGAAGTATCACTGGACGGATCTTGGCGCGTTTCAGCCCTATGTGGGTGTGGGCGCGAACTACACGCGGTTTTACGACAAGGAATTGCCTGCGGGCGGCCCTGTGACGGGCATCAGCTATGACGACAGCCTCGGCGGCGCGCTGCAGGCGGGGTTCGATTACAAACTCGACAGCCACTGGTCGCTCAACGTCGACGTTCGCAAGGTCTGGATCAGCTCCGACGTCACGATTGCTGCGGGCGCAACGCAGATCGACGCGAAAGTCGATGTGAACCCTCTGATCCTGACGGTTGGGACTGGTTACCGGTTCTAGGCTTGGCGTAGCCACGGACCGAGGACTGGGGCGGGTTGTGGGACCCGCCCCACTTTTTTTTGTT
>Ga0208492_1001687_pt1 | contig 12734 bp, 9 predicted proteins | sample Subbioar_CSW14AB_FD_184820 | JGI IMG/M metagenome (GOLD analysis project Ga0208492, IMG submission 184820) | Serpentinite rock and fluid subsurface biosphere microbial communities from McLaughlin Reserve, California, USA - CR12Mar_CSW14AB (SPAdes) | ecosystem: Environmental > Terrestrial > Deep... | reverse complement strand
TCTGACGCCTTGCACGAGACACACGAACGCGCACGTCACCGCTTCCAGCAAACGCTGGAGGAGCGGCGGGTTGCCTAAGCCAGATGCGAGGGTTCGTGCTCGTGTCATGGCGACCATTCTACGGCCGCGCATGATGCCATTGAATCCAAAGTCCTGTTTCCCTCATCTTTTCGGGCCAGGTCTTTGAGATCATTAGGAATGGGTGAGTCTGTTTCCCCCGGATTTGTACAGCGCGTTTCCCTCATTCCAGGGGGTTGTGCTCACGGTGAGCACAGGTTCGCGGCTTCGCCGCGACTGCCGGGCCAGCCTACGCGCTGCGCGCTTCGGCGCGGCAAGCGGGCGCCCGGCGGGGTTTCACGTGAAACACTCTGGCGCCTCGACGGGGCGGCCCGGGTCCATTACATGACCGCCTCGATATACACAGGCAGCCGCCGTCCATGAGCCACGATATCCTCGATACATTCGACGTCATCGTCATTGGCGGTGGACATGCGGGCGCGGAGGCCGCCGCCGCCGCCGCGCGCTTTGGCGCGAAGACAGCGCTGGTGACGCACAAGCTTTCGACCATTGGCGAGATGTCCTGCAACCCGGCGATTGGCGGGTTGGGCAAGGGGCACCTGGTCCGGGAAGTCGATGCGCTGGATGGCGTGATGGGCCGGGCTGCGGATCGCGGGGGCATCCAGTTTCGCATGCTCAACCGGTCCAAGGGGCCAGCGGTGCGCGGGCCGCGGACACAGGCTGACCGCAAGCTCTATCGCGAGGCGGTGCAGGACATCCTGCGCGAGTATTCCAACCTCACCCTCATCGAGGATGGGGTTGAGGATCTGATCGTCGAAGACAACCGGGTCGCGGGCGTTATCGGCCAGTCGGGCCGGGCCTGGGGGGCAGGCGCTGTCGTGGTGACGACGGGGACGTTTCTCAAAGGCCTGATCCACATTGGCGAGAAGCGGATTCCGGCGGGGCGCGTGGATGAGGCGCCGGCGATCGGTTTGTCGGACCGGCTTTACGGGCTTGGGTTGAAGATGGGCCGGCTGAAGACCGGAACGCCGGCTCGTTTGAAAGCCTCGACCATCGACTGGTCGAGCCTCGAGATGCAGGAAGCGGACAAGGAGCCGATCCCGTTCTCGTTCCTGAACGACCGGATCACCGTTCCGCAGATCGCGTGTGGCATCACCTGGACCTCGGCCGAGGTGCACGCGGTGATCGGCGACAACATCCACAAGTCGGCGGTCTATTCGGGCGCCATCGCAGGCCGTGGTCCGCGCTATTGCCCGTCGATCGAAGATAAAGTGAAGCGGTTTGCCGACCGCGACAAACACCAGGTCTTCCTCGAGCCGGAGGGGCTCGACGATGACACGGTCTATCCAAACGGGATTTCGACCTCGCTGCCGGAAGACGTGCAGGAGGCTTTCATCCGCAAGATCCACGGGCTCGAGAGAGTCGAGATCAAGCGGTTCGGCTACGCCATCGAATACGACTATGTGGACCCGCGCGAACTGACGCCGGACCTCGCCGTGAAACGTCTGCCGGGGCTTTACCTGGCGGGGCAGATCAATGGCACGACAGGCTATGAAGAGGCTGCGGGACAAGGGCTTGTGGCCGGTCTCAACGCGGCGCGTTTTGCCGCCGGGAATGATCCGTACATCCTCGATCGCAGCCGCGCCTATATCGGCGTGATGATCGACGACCTCGTCACGCGGGGCGTTTCCGAGCCCTATCGCATGTTCACCTCGCGCGCCGAATACCGCCTGACGCTGCGCGCGGATAATGCCGACCAGCGGCTGACGGAAGAGGGTGTTAAGGCTGGTGTCGTCGGCAGCCTCAGGCGTGAAGCGTTTCACGTGAAACGTTCATCGATCGAGGCGGCGCGCGAGCGGATGCATGCGCTGATGCTGACGCCGAACGAGGCGCGCAGCCACGGCATCATGATCAACTTCGATGGCAAGCGTCGGCACGCGCTGGAAGTTCTGGCGTATGACGGCGTCGACTTCGCGAAGCTGCGCGGCGTGTGGCCGGAGCTGAACGCGATCACGCCGCAGGTCGCCGAGCAGATGGAGATCGAGGCGCAGTACGCAGGATACCTCGACCGGCAGGAGGCGGACATCGTCGCCTTCCGGAAGGACGAGGACATGCGCCTGCCCGTCGATCTCGATTATCGGGTGATCGGCGGTCTCTCGAACGAGGCGAAGGACAAGCTCTCGACAGTGCGGCCGGCCACGCTGGGCCAGGCGGCGCGGATCGAAGGCATGACGCCCGGGGCGATCACGGCGGTGCTGGGGTATCTGCGGCGCGAGGCGCGGAAGGCCGACAAGGCTGATCGCAAGACGGCTGAGGGGTGATCCGCCCTATACTGGCGGCGGCGCGTACGCGCTCGTGGTTCGACGGACGGCCCTTCGGGCCTGCTCACCATGAGCACTACACAAACGCCGGTGGGACTGAGCGCTCATCCTGAGCAGCGACCAAAGGGAGCGTCCGTCGAAGGACGAGCGCGGGCTTACGAATAGGAATGACCGATGACCTGGCCTGCCCGTGATGAAGATGGCTTCGGGCCGGAGGAGGTGCTGCGGCTCGCGCCTGTTTCACGTGAAACATTGGCCCGGGTTCATTCATACCTTGGCGTGCTCGATGCGTGGCGGGAACGAATCAACCTGATCGGGCCCGGCGAGGGGCGGCACCTGTGGCGGCGGCATGTGCTCGATAGCCTGCAGCTGATTGAACAAATTTCTGGCGACGATCTGCAGGTCGCGGACCTGGGCTCCGGGGCGGGGTTCCCGGGGCTGGTGGTCGCCTGTGCGCTGGCGGAACGACCGGGGGCGAGCGTGACGCTGGTCGAGAAGAGTGTCCGGAAATCCCAGTTCCTAGAGGCTGCTATCGCGGAAGTGGGCCTGCCGGCGCGGGTGCTGACGACCAGGATCGAGGAGGCGCCGCCGAATGTGGCAGGGGCCCGGTTCGACCTGATTACCGCAAGGGCGCTGGCCCCCCTGCCGAAACTTCTCGGGTATGGTTACGGCTGGCTTAAACCTTCCGGTAAGGCCCTCCTGATGAAAGGGAGGGACACGGCCGCCGAGCTGACAGAGGCGCGCAAGGACTGGACCTTCGAGGTCACCGAGCGCGAAAGCCTGTCCAGCCCGGAAGGGCGCGTGCTGAAAGTTTCGTCGATCAGACCGCGGAGGGCATGATGCGCGTCATCGCCGTCGCCAACCAGAAGGGCGGAGTGGGCAAGACCACCACCGCCATCAATCTCGGCACTGCTCTCGCAGCGGTGGGCAAGCGCGTGCTTGTTCTCGACTGCGACGCGCAGGGCAACGCCTCGACCGGATTCGGCATCGAGCCGGTGGCGCGGCGCAAGTCGAGCTATGATGTGCTGGTCGGCGATGGAACGCTGGCCGAGGCGATCCTCAAGACCAAGGTGCCGAATCTCGATCTTATTCCCGGCGACGAAAACCTCGCCGGCGTCGAGACGCTGCTGCACCAGGACCCGCGCAAGAACTTCAAGCTGCGCGAGGCGTTCGCGGCCTTCCGCGCTTCGGGCAATGACTATGACACGGTGCTGATCGACTGCCCGCCGTCGCTGTCGACGGTGACTGTCAATGCGATGGTGGCGTCGAACGCGGTGCTGGTGCCGCTGCAGTGCGAGTTCCTCGCGATGGAGGGTCTCAGCCAAATCCTGCGCACGATCGAGCTGGTGCGCGCGGGGCTCAATCCGGATCTCGAAATCCAGGGCGTCGTGCTGACCATGTACGACAAGCGCAACAACCTGTCGGACCAGGTCGCCAACGAGGTGCGCACCTATCTGGGCGCCAAGGTTTACCAGACAGTCATACCCCGGAACGTACGCTTGTCCGAGGCCCCGTCCTTCGGACTACCGGCCATACTTTATGACCACAAGTGCTCTGGCAGCGAGGCTTACATCATGCTCGCCCAGGAACTGATGCAACGGGAACGCGAGAGGGTAGCGGCGTGAATACTCCCATGAAACAGGCGCGACTTGGCCGGGGGCTGTCGGCCCTGCTGGGTGACTATGCCGGCGCGCGCAATGCGATTGAAGGCGGGGAGGCCAGCATGGCTGCTGAAGCTCCGTCCACGGAAGATCTCAATCCGTCGGACATCTCGATCGACCGCATCATTCCGAATCCGAAACAGCCGCGTCGCACCTTCATCGAGGCCGACCTGGAAGAGCTGGCGGAGTCGATCCGCGCCAAGGGCGTGATCCAGCCGATCCTGGTTCGCCCTGACCCCAACCAGCCGGAGATGTTCGAGATCATCGCGGGCGAGCGCCGTTGGCGCGCCGCGCGCCGGGCTGGCCTTACCGTCATGCCGGCGGTGGTGCGCGAGTTCGACGACCGCGAAGTGCTCGAGATCGCGATCATCGAGAACGTGCAGCGGTCTGACCTCAATGCGGTGGAAGAGGCGGAAGCCTACAAGTCGCTGATCGACCGGTTTGGCCGCACGCAGGAGTCGGTGGCGCAGCAGGTCGGCAAGAGCCGCGAGCACGTGTCGAACACGCTGCGCCTGCTCACGCTGCCGGAAGACGTGCGCGAGCATGTGCGTGAAGGCCGCCTGACGGCGGGCCATGCGCGGGCGCTGATGAAGACATCCGACCCGTCGGGTTTTGCCGCGACCGTGATCGCGAAGGACTTGTCGGTGCGCGAGACCGAGGCGCTTTCGAAAGCCGACAAGGCCGGCGGCAAGCTCGAGATCAAGTCGGCGGGTGACAAGGACGTCGACACCAAGGCGCTGGAGATGGACCTGCAGCGCGCGCTGGGTCTCGATGTCGATATCCGCCATGTGAACGGCAAGGGCGGTGAGGTGCGCATCAAGTACGCGCAACTCGAACAGCTCGACGAGATCTGCCGCCTGCTCTCGCGCTCGCGCGTGACGCCGGGCGCCGATCAGGCCTGATCGCAACGGACTGAATTATGAATGGCCCGCATCGAAAGGTGCGGGCCATTTTCGTTGTGGCAAAGCCGCGCAGATTTATTTGAAAGTGTACGCAACCCGATCCGGGGACCGCCGTTCTTCTACTGTCACGGCGCTTCTTCTATCCGTCCCCCCCGACCCCCCAGAAGAGGTTGCCGTGACCACGAGATCGATCCTCCTCCCGACGGATCATGCGGCGCGATTTCCCCCCCGGATCGCGCCGCTTCCGTTTCTGGATCAGGCGGGGCCGGGTTCCAGCTTCATCAGCACGCTGTCGGTTCCCTCGTCGGTGATGACGTAGAGATAGCCGTCGGGGCTCTGCTCCACATCGCGGATGCGCTGGTGGAGGTCGAGCAGCAGCATTTCCGAGCGGATCATTTCCCAGTTCTCGTTGAAGACGATGCGCTCGAGATGGCCGGTGCGCGGCGAGTTGCTCATGCGCATGGAGCCGAGGATGAGGTTGCGCTGCCAGCCGGGGAATTTGTTGCCGGTGTAGAAGACCATGCCGCCGGGCGCGATCGAGGGCACGTAGGAGATGTGCGGCCGCGTCATGCCATCGTGGTAGGGGACGGGCGAGACTTTCGGGCCGGCGTAGTAGCGGCCATCGCTGACGATGGGCCACCCGTAATTCTGTCCGGCGCGGAGGATGTTCACTTCATCGCCGCCCTGTGGGCCGTGCTCCGAGACCCAGAATTCCTTCGTCCAGGGATTGAGCGCGAGACCGAGATTGACGCGGTGGCCGAGCGTGAAGATCTCGGGGTTGTAGCCTTTTTTCCCGGCGAACGGATTGTCCTTCGGGATCGAGCCATCATCGTTGAGGCGCAGCGTCTTGCCGGCATAGTCGTCCGGCTTTTGGGCGCGGCCGATGGATTCATCCGTGCCGACGCCCGGGCAGCCGATGGTGAAGTAGAGCTTCCCGTCAGGGCCGAACATCATCTTGGTGTAGAGCGCATCGACATCATCGCTCAGGAAGATGTCCTTGCCGTCGACCAGCGCCTTGCCATCCCAGCGCGCGCGGAAGATGGCGTTGGAGCCGTACTCGCCATGTGTCGGCTTGTGATAGGCGAGGTAGATCAGGCCGTTGGTCGCAAAGTCCGGGTGCAGTTTCACGTCCATGAAGCCGGTGGCGGTGCCGAGGACGGCGACGGTCGGCACGCCGGCGATGGGCGCTGGGTCGAGTTTGCCATTGCGGACGATGCGGAGCGCGCCAGCGCGTTCCGCGATCAGCACATCGCCTGAGGGCAGGAATTCGATGGCGCGCGGCGTGTTGAGCCCGCGCGTGACGATGGAGACGTGCAGCTTGCGCTGTTCCCACGATTCAAAATCGAACGGACCATCGGCGAGTTTCGGCGCGGCCCACGCCGGCGGGCGCTCGCCGTCCGGGCTGTCGCGCTCGTCACGGATGCGGCGCGCGGGATAGGGGATGCCCTCGACATAGGCGCTGCGATTCTTGCCGGTGGGATCGGTCGAGAGATCGGCATCGGCGAATTGCGGCCGCGCGGGCTGCGGCGCGGTGAGGAAGCTGATGACGTGCGCGCGCTGCTCGGCGTTGAGCAGGCCAGATTGCATTGCCATCAGGCCATTTGGCGAAAGGGCCGCCGACACGCGCTCCTTGCCGAGCGTATGCAGGACATCGAGCACCGGCGCGGTCTCGTCGCCGCCATTATGACAGGCGCCGCAGAAGGTGTTGTAGACCTGCTGGCCCGCCGACGTGTCGATGGCGGCGGTTGGCGTGGTGGTTGTCTGGGTATCGGTCTGTGGCGTGGTGCAGGCCGCAATGACGAGAGCGGATGCGGCGAGCCAGGCGCGCGAGCGTTTCATGAAGTCCCCCGGGGTGGTTTCTTGTTTTGAGTATTGAAGGGGGAAATGTGCCGGTAGTCACGCTGCGGTGCGGTAGAGTTCAGGGGTCTGTAAGCCCGCCCTCGTCCTTCGAGACGATCGCACCGTAAGAGTTCCAATGTTGAGGCGGCGTGCCGGCGATCCCTCAGGATGAGGGCTCAATTGCCAGCTCGCATGTACAGAAGCCCTCATCCTGAGGAGGCCGAAGGCCGCCTCGAAGGACGGGGGCGGGCTCACAAGTGTTGAAGCCTCAGATCGTTCGCGTCGCAATCCGGTGGATGAGGTTGCGGATGATCGCGTCCGAGGGGGCGCCGGCCTGCTTGCAGGATTTTTCGGCTTCGTAGAGGCGGGTGAAGGTGCGCTGGATGGCGGGGGCGCGCCAGTCGCGCATGGCGCGGGAGAAGGCGGGCCACTCATTATCAAAGATGGGCGGGCGCAGGCGCATGCCGGTTCCGGCATTGCTCGCGATGGCGTCGAGCACGCGGAGCATGCGGAAGTGCAGGGTGCGCAGGGCGGAGATGGGGTTGCCGCCTGCATCGAGGTAGCGGTTGATCGACAGCGTTGCCTGCGGGGCATCGCCCAGGATGGCGGCGTCGGCGGCGTCGTCCGCGCTGCGTGGCTGTTCGGCGGAGGCGAGGAGGGAGATATCTTCGAGCGTTACAGCGCGGCCGAGGCCGACGGAATAGAGTTCCAGCTTCTCGAGCTCGGAGAGGGCGAGGCGGCGATCGCCGGGCAGTTCGGCCACGAAGGCGGCAAGCGCGGGCGGGTCGATGGCGACGCCGGCGGCGGCGAGGCGGCGCGTGACCAGATCGTTGATCGCGGTTTCATCGTCGGCATAGAGCTGCAACGCCTGTGCGTTGTCGGAAGCCTCGAAGGCGCCGCGCAGCTTGCTGGCCTTGCCGAGGTCGCCCGCCTCGATGATCCAGCAGGCTTCGGGATTGAGGATGCCCTTGTCGATATCGGCGAGGATGTCGATCACTGGCTTGGCGCCGGCCTCGCGCTCGATGCGCAGGCGGAGCAGGCGATCGCCGCCGAGCAGGGAGCGGGCGATGAGTTCGTCGGCCAGCAGCTGTGGATCGCGGCGGACATCATCGTCCGACATCTTGATGAGATTGAACGGATCGATGCCGGGCGCCCACATGGTGGCGAGCATGTCAGCGGCGGTGGAGACAAGGCCGGGATCGGCGCCGAAGATCAGGGCGATGCGCGACTTTCCCTGCGGCTTTTCGCAGAAGGCCAGCGCACGTTGGCCGGCGAGCTTCATTGCCCGGCAGGCGCCGGCGGGGTCGCGGGCGTTGCCTTGGCCGGCGCATTGGGATCGACCGGCTTGCCGGTCTTCGGGTTCACGGGCTTGCCCGCGGCGATGATCATCTCGGACCGGATCGCGCGCGCGAGCAGGGTGGCGAGGCGTTCCTGCGCTGCGGTCTGCGCCGCCATGTCGGAATAGGCGGCGTCGGCGAAGTTGAAGCTGGCGCGTTCCTGCACCGTGCCCGTGCCGAGTATGTCGCCATTGGCGCCGCGCAGCGTCCATGTCGCGTTGCCGACATAGTCGGAGCGCGAGGCGGCCTGGTCGGGCGCGAAGGCGAGGCGATCGATCTTCTGGGTCAGCGCGACGTCGAGCGTGCCGGAGGCAAAGCCGGGGACGCCCTGGCCGACCGTCAACACCAGCTCCTGGCGCAGGAAGTGACCGGTGCGGCCGGGCGCTGCGCCGGCGGAGGCCGTGGCGCGGATCTCGTTGATCGTGATCGGTCCGCTGTTCGCGTAGCTCGCGCCCTGTCCGCCGCCATAGACGGGGGTGAAACCGCAGGCCGTCAGCGGCAGGAGGGCGAGAGCCAGGAACGCAGCACGAAGTTTCATGACGCCACGATATTCACGATACGGCCGGGGACCACAATCACCTTTCGCACGGTGAGACCGGCGAGGTGTGGTTTCACGGCTTCGTCGTCCTTTGCCTGAGCTTCGACGGCGGCGGCATCGGCTGTGGCGGAAACGGTGATTTCCGCGCGTTTCTTGCCGTTGACCTGCACCGGCAGGGTGACCGTGTCCGAGACCAGCAGGGCGGGGTCAGGCTGGGGCCATTTCGCGGTCGTGACCATTCCATTCTTTTCAGCATCTGGGCCACCCAGGACGGCCCAGCATTCCTCGGCCACGTGGGGGGCGAAGGGGGCAGCCAGCTGGGCGAACAGCTTCATCGCCTCGCGGCGGGCCGTGGCCATGCCGGGGGCGGTCGACTGCTCGGCCTTGCGCAGCGCATTGCCCAGCTCGTTCATGCGGGCGATGCCGACGTTGAAGTGGAACTTCTCGATTCCCGCCGTCACGTCCCGAACAGTGCGGTGAGCCAGACGGCGCAGCTCCAGCGCTTCGCCTGTATCTGCCGGGCCATCGTCAGCGGCGGGTGTCGCTTCGGCGAGCGCCCACAGTTTCTGGATCGAGCCCCACGCGCCGCGCACGCCCGCATCGGACCATTCGAAGTCGCGCTCGGGTGGCGAGTCGGAGAGCACGAACCAGCGGGCGACGTCGGCGCCGAAATCGGAAATGATCTGCAGGGGATCGACGACGTTCTTCTTCGATTTCGACATCTTCTCGACGCCGCCGAGCCTGACGGGCTTGCCGGTCGAAATCTCGATCAGTGCGCCGTCGCGCTTCTCGATCTCTTCCGGCAGCAGCCACGAACCGGCTTCGGACTTGTAGGTCTCGTGCGTGACCATGCCTTGCGTGAACAGGCCGGCGAAGGGTTCGCCGCTCTTGAGGTCGAGCAGGCCGCAGTCGCGCAGGGCGCGGGTGAAGAAGCGCGAATAGAGCAGGTGGAGAACCGCGTGCTCGACGCCGCCGATGTATTGATCGACGGGCAGCCAGTAGGCGGCCTCTTCCTTGTTGATCGGCTCTTTCGACTTGGGGTCGGTGAAGCGCGCGAAATACCAGGATGAGTCGACGAACGTATCCATCGTGTCGGTTTCACGCTGAGCCTTGCCGCCGCAGGTGGGGCAATCGACATGCTTCCACGTCGGGTGACGCGCCAGCGGGTTGCCGGGTTCGGAGAAGTCGGCGTTGTCGGGCAGCAGGACGGGCAGCTGATCGTCCGGCACCGGCACCGTTCCGCATTTGGCGCACTTGATGATCGGGATCGGGCAACCCCAGTAGCGCTGGCGCGAGACGCCCCAGTCACGCAGGCGGTATTGCGTGGTGGCTTCGCCAGACTGGCGGTTCAGCAGCGCCTTGATGGCGGCGGTGATCGCGTCCTTCGTGGTCAGGCCGTTGAGGAAGTCGGAATTGTAGATCGTGCCGTCACCTGTGTAGGCCTCACCGCGCACGGTGTAGGTTTCGGGATCGGCGCCGGGCGGCAGCACGACGGGCTTGAAGGGCAGGCCGTATTTCTCGGCGAACTCGATGTCGCGTTGGTCGCCGGCGGGTGAGCCGAAGATCGCGCCCGAGCCATAGGTGGACAGCACGAAGTTGGCCGCCCAGACGGGCAGTTCCCAGCTGGGATCGAACGGGTGTTTCACGCGGACGCCGAGGTCGATGCCGACTTTCTCGGCTTTCTCGATGTCGGCTTCGGACGTGCCGCGCGCGGCGCAGTCGGCCATGAACTTTGCGACGTCGGGACGCGACTGCGCGATCGCCTTCGTCAGCGGATGGTCGGGGGCGAGCGCGAGGAAGCTGGCGCCGAACAGGGTGTCGGGGCGCGTGGTGAAGACTTCGATTGGATCGGTCGCGTGGTTGCGGCCGTGGGCGTCCTTGTCGCGCGACAGCGACTCCGGAGCATGCGCGATCTCCCACCAGATCTTGGCGCCTTGCGATTTGCCGATCCAGTTGCCCTGCATGGTGCGGACCTTGTCGGGCCAGCGGTCGAGACCATCGAGAGCTGCCAGCAGGTCATCGCCATAGCGCGTGATGCGGAAGAACCATTGCTCCAGCTCGCGCTGTTCGACGACGGCGCCGGAACGCCAGCCGCGTCCATCGACGACCTGCTCGTTGGCCAGCACGGTGTTCTCGACCGGATCCCAGTTCACTTTGGCGGAGCGGCGATAAACGAGATCGTTGGCGAGCATCTTGAGGAAGATACGCTGCTGCTGTTCGTAATAGTCCGGCTCGCAGGTGGTGACTTCCTTCGACCAGTCGAAGCTCAGCCCCAGCGGAGCAAACTGGTCCTTCATCGCCTGGATGTTCTGCAGGGTCCAGGAACGCGGCTGGGCCTTCTTCTCGATGGCGGCGTTCTCGGCGGGCAGGCCGAACGCATCCCAGCCCATCGGGTGGAGGACGTTATAGCCGTTGGCGATGCGATAGCGCGCGACGACGTCGCCCATTGCATAGTTGCGGACGTGGCCCATGTGGAGCCGGCCCGACGGGTAGGGGAACATCTCAAGGACGTACGCCTTCGGCATGTCGCCCGCTTCCTTGGCGGACTTCGCGCGGAAGACTTGCGCAGCGTCCCACGCTGCGCGCCATTTCGGCTCGGTTTCCTTGGGGTTGTAGCGGGTGGCCATGTCGTCGCTCTCGTCCGGTCAGCAGCGGGGGTTCGCATATCCCGCCGCCAAACGGAAGGCGGCGGGCTTTATTCCGACGAACCGAGTCGAAGCTGGCGGGCCTTGGCGAGGATCGCATTTTCCAGCGCGACGTTGGTGTCCGGGCTGACCGTGGCCGTGGCCCAGGCGCCGTTGACCAGCGTCTCGCGGAACACGGCGGCGGAAACGCCGTCGGCGCGCAGGCGGGTGTCGAGAATGTAGACGGTGGCTTTCAGGCGCTCATCCGGCTTTGCCGGGTTGGAGTACCAGTCGGTGATCACGACGCCGCCGTACGGGTCGGCCGAGGCGAGCGGCAGGAAGGCCAGCGTGTCGAGCGTGGCGCGCCACAGATAGGAGTTCACGCCCAGCGAACCGGTCTCTTCCGGGCCCATGTCGGCGGCGGACGAGGAAGAAGTATTGGCCGTCGACGACCCGAAGATCGTGCAGGCGCCGGTCGAAAGCGCGGCCGTAGCCATCAGGGCGGCAGCCGCCAGGCGGTTCAACATCACTACGTCACTCCGTCAGCCGGCGCGTGTCGCGCCCCCATTTGGAAGCTCCCCAATGAGGCCGGGGGAACCGCTTCCTTAGCTTCTGGTCCATCCAGCGCGCAAGGCCCGGGCGCCGTTAGCCCCGCCGCAAGACCGCCTCATATAGAGTCTGGATTGACCGGAGATTGCGGAGGAATTCTGGCATGCGGCCTACGTTTACGCTCGCGGCGCTCATTATTGGCGCTGGCGCCCCGGCCTTTGCCCAGGAGGGGGAGGGGGAGTGGACGGCGAAGGTGGAGGCCACGCTGGTCGCAAATGGCGTGGAATCCGACAGTGCGGTCGCCACGGCGGCCGATGTGCTGCTGGGCTCGGCCCTGCTTGAGGTTTCGCGGTCCGATACGTTCGACAACGGCCTGACTTTGGGCTGGCTGGCGGCGGTCCGATATGATCGTGACGCCCGGACAAGACCCGCCTTTTCAGGCGCGCTGGGCACGTGTGCGCCGGTGAATCCGTCATGCGCGAGCCTCGCCAGCGGCACTCTGTCGCCGGTTTCGCCGGCCACGGGCCTCGCCGTGGGCGGGGCCCCGTTCGACGAGAAGGATTTTATCGCGCTGGAAGCGGCCTCCGTGACCCTGTCCAGCCCGTGGGGCGATGCGGTGCTGGGCTATGATGTGGGCGCTGCGGCGCGACTCGATGCGCGGGCGCCGACCGTTTTGAACCGTGTTTCGGCGTTTTCCTCGGGCCTTGATCCGACCGGCATGGTGGTGACCCGCGCCAGGAACGATGTCACTGGCGCCTCGCCCAAGGCGACCTATCTCAGTCCGCGCTGGCTGGGGCTGCGGCTGGGCGTGTCCTATACGCCCGAAGCCAATCACCGGACAGCTGATTTCGATCCCGAGGCGAGCGGGCCAGGACTGGCGTCGGCCGAACTTGAGAAGGTCTGGGAGGGCGGGGGGTCTTTTGCCCGGCAGTTCGCGGAACAGGG
>Ga0208492_1001686_pt1 | contig 12735 bp, 6 predicted proteins | sample Subbioar_CSW14AB_FD_184820 | JGI IMG/M metagenome (GOLD analysis project Ga0208492, IMG submission 184820) | Serpentinite rock and fluid subsurface biosphere microbial communities from McLaughlin Reserve, California, USA - CR12Mar_CSW14AB (SPAdes) | ecosystem: Environmental > Terrestrial > Deep... | reverse complement strand
GCCGCCAACGCCAACTGATAGCGCACAAATTGAATCGATTCGTAGGCGGGCGGAATCGTCTCGAATAGCTCGATCGCCTCGGCCGGTTTGCGATCGCGCAACCGCATCAAGCCCAGCTGATGGCGCGCGGTGAATCCGGCCGCCGAATCGGGCCAGCGCTTGATCAGGTAATCGGCAAGAGTCTGGATCCTCTTTCTGATCTGAAGATTTTTCGGATCTTCTTTGTTGGTGTTTTTCTCCCGTTCCTGCTGGGCTTGCCCCAGCGCCTGCAAGGCGAGCATGCCGGCTTTTTCGGCCTGAAACGCCTTGGGGTCATTGCGCACGAGCGACTCGGTCACATCCGCGGCCCGTTCGTACTGGCCGCTTTGATTCAAGAAATGGGCCAAAAACATGCGCGCGCCGGAGCGCTCCCACGAAGTGGCGCGCGCAGCCGCAGGCGCGCGCTGATCCAGTTCCAGCCCCTTCGTGATGGCATCGACGATCAACTTGATCCGGTCGTCGCGAAACTGCTTCAGTTTGGCCGGATCCTTTTCACGCAGGGCATCCTGCTCCAATTCCAGCGCCTCGAATTGCGCCCGAATGTAGCAGTCTTCAAAACTATTCAAGGCTTCGAGCTTCTTTTGAAACACCCCCTGATCGCGCACAATCAAGATTTTGAGCTTGCGCACCGCCTCGGAAAACTCGTGATCTCCCTGCTCCATCTCGCGCAAGATCAGCCTGGCGGCGGCCAACTGCCTGGCTCTTTCGCCGGTGCCCGCCGAATCCCGGCTTGGCAAGGCCCTCGCCTGGTCGTAAGTGGCCTGGGCCTGAAGCATTTTCAAGCCAAGCTTCAGCCGCTCGTCATTCTGGGGTTCGCGAAAACCACGGAAATCGTTTTGCCACTGGCGCACGCCATCAAGCACCATCCGGTTGACCTGGGGCCGTTCGGCAGGTTCGGGATCTTCCTTGATGATGCGCAGTTGAAAATAGCGGGCCCAGGCTTTGCCCACTCTGACCGCGGGGTTGGAATCCCTGGCCGCGAGGATGATCTTGATCACGTCGCGGGCTTTCTTGGGCTCCCCTTTCTCCTTGAGCAAAAACGCGGCCCAGGCCAGCGCCTTCCAGCAGATGGCCGACTGGGCATCCTCGGTGGCAAGTTGGTCAAACGACTTGAAGGCGGTGTCGATCGCCTGGATCCGCGGACCCGATTCGGTTTCCGGGTCGTTGAATAGCCGTGCCAGATTGAACTGGGCGCTGGCGATATTGAGGCGGGCCAACAGTTTCGCCTCATGGACCTGGGCGAGGGACAACCCGCCCGCGTCGCCGGCCCCTTGTTCCACCTGCGTCAGCCGCGCCAAAAATTGCTCGGTCTTTTGAATACCCAGCGTGAGCAGTTCGCGCCCTTTCGTTTTTTCGGCATCGGCTCCAGGCGCCTTGGGGTCCAGTTGCAAGGCCTTGGCCATTTGCGCTTCGCCCAGGCGGATGGCGACCTGGGCCAGCGCCATCGAGGCCTGCAGAAAAAAGGGGCTTTGGGGATTGCGCGTGACAAAGGCTTCCAGTTCGGCCTGCCCCTGCGACATCGTCTTGCGCCGTACTTCCGCATCGGGAATCAGGGCGCTTGCATAATCGATCCGCGCCGAGGCGAGCACCATGATCAGGGGATCGCGGTTAGCCGCCGGATAGCGGGACATGGCCCGGGTCAAATAATCGACCGCCAAGTCGGGCTGACCATCGAGCCTCAACTGATTGGCAAAACGCACATCCAGTTCGATTTGCGCGGCGAGGTCGGCCGGATGGGTGGCGGACTGCGCCAGGGCGGAGGCGGGCGCTGGCGCCTGACTCCAGGCGAGCGGGCAAGCCGCCAGGCCGAGTGCCAACAGGACCGTTACTTGGGATGCCAAGGGAAGAGGAAGGGAAATCGACATGGATTCACCCTCAAATGGGATCTACCGGCATGCGCCTGCGCGTGCTGCCTCAATGAAAGTTATGAATTCTACTTGACGGGGGACGGGCTTTTCGAGGCCCCAATGCGCAAAAAGGGACCGATGATTTTGGATTGCGCTTCGTCGGGCGCCGGCTTGGGCTCCTTGCCTTCGGCAGCGAACCTAAGGAGTTCGCCCAGGGGCAATCCCGGTTCGACCGGCACCAGGGCGAGACTGCCCGGTTGGCGGCTGGCAGCGAGGTAGCGGCACCAGCCAATGAGTTCACGGTCGGCCTGGGTGGCCTTTGGCATTTTGCCAAACACGGCGCTTAATTCGTCGGGAGTCAGTCCGCCCGGCGCCAGGTCTTCACACCACCTCAGAATCGCGATCGCGTTTTCGGGCCGCGCCGCGCGATCTGAGATCTCCTTGGCAATCCGCGCCGTGTTCTCGGGGTTGTCGGGCTTGGCAATGGCCTGCGTGATCAAGGACCTGAACGCGAAATTAGGATACTTGGCGACGAGTTTCTGAACCTTATCCGCTTCTCCCAGCAGGGTATAGCCACGCACTTGCCCCAGGATCTGATTATCAAGATCCCCTTCCAGCACGACGGCAGGCAGCGCCTTCTGCGGATCGTTGAGCGCCATGGACAACGCAATCGCATACTCCCCCGTTTCCGATGGGCGCGGCGCGGCTCCCCTAATCAGAAATTCGAGTGACTTGCCGGCATTCGCCTTGTCGCCTGCCTTGAGGAACTCCAGGCCCATGATGCCGGCGGCCTCGCTTCGCTCCACGACTTCTTCGCCCAAGCGGTTTTTGCGAGACGCTTCGGATTTGGGAAAACAGGTATTGAACAACGCCAGCGTGCGATTGGCTTCCTTGGCGGCAATCAGAATGCGAACCATCCTTCGCCACAGAGAAAGTCGAAACTCAGGCAACGACATTTCCGCGAAGGTCGCCTGCACGTTCTCCTGCACTTTGTCCCAACTGGCTTTTCTTCCCTGGCGAGCTTCTTCCGCATTTCCCCCCATGGCCATCAACAGACTGATCAACTGGCAGCAAATCACGTCGCTGCGCGAAGTTTTCTCCGGATCGCCCCCCGCGTCCGCGCGGTATTTCCGGACTTCGCCAAGGGCGTTTTGGGTGTATTTCTTGAAGTAGGTGGAGACATCGTCAGAGAAAGGCAACAGCGCCTCGGCTGCGGCCAACTGGAATAAAAGCGCCTCCTGCGGCGGAAAAGTCTTGTCCTGGGCGACCTCGGCCTGGGCCTGGGCCACCACTTTTTCCACATTGATCCGCGTTTGCTGGCTGGTCCGCCACCAGACGACGATCACCACGATCAACGTCGCGGCGGCGGCCATGATGCCAAGCGAGATCGCGTTGCGGATACGGATGCGAATATGGAGAGGGGCGCGGGGCCTCTCGATGATTGCGTCGGCTTCTTCCAGTGATTCCCGGGACACGTCCGTCCGGGTCACCCCTTGCGTATCCTCCGGCACCGGTTGGTTGTCGAAGCGTTGACCGGCAGGCCCCTGTTTCTGGTTCGCTTTCCAGGCGGCCCCATCGGTCCTTTTAGGCATCGGGACGCGGATGATTCTCGTGCAGGCCGGACACGGGACCTGCTTGCCCCCCATATCCATGGGCAATTGAAGCGGCTCATCGCAATGGGAGCAGTTGAAATCGATCGTGACGGCGCGAGCCGCCATCTCCTTCTCCCGCTCCTGGGACATGAAGGCTTCAATGGCCTCGTCCTGGTCGCGGCCCGATTCCGTCGACGGCGGGGGAAGTTTTTCGGCCGAATGCTTGGTGGAAAACGATCCGGGAGCGCCCGCGGTGGTCCCATTGGCCGCGGTTGATCCCTTCGGCGGCGGCGTTCCATTCGCCGTTCCCGGCGCGCCGGGAACGGCCGAGGTTTTGGATTTGGCCCCTTCAGAACCTGCGGACGCCGGCGAGGCCGGACCCGTGGAAACGCCACCGGCGGGAACGAGGATTTTCTTTTTGCATTTGGGGCAGGCAACCGGCTTGCCGGCAAGATGGTCGGGCGCCTGAAATTGGGCGCCGCATTCCGTACAGGCAAACCGAATAGGCACGGACTGAATCCCCGTTCGGCCTGGCCGGGCGGCCGCCCCACTTGCCGGTCCCAGGTTTACTCTATTTTTGCTCTTTTAATTCTTTACGAGCGGCAACCGCGTCCGGTGCTGCTTATCGCCTTTTTCTATGGATTTTTCGGTGAGCAAGGTGCCGTTTTCCTTCTCTTCGATTTCCCATTTCTCGACTTCTTCGAGCAGGGCGTCGACCATGTCTTTTTCCAGCACATGGCGCACGATTTCGCCGCGCTTGAAGATGACGCCCTTCCCCTTGCCCGCGGCAATTCCCAGGTCGGCCTCGCGGGCTTCGCCGGGACCATTCACCACGCAGCCAAGAATCGAGATTTTGATCGGCGTCTTTTTCCCGGACAGTCGTTTTTCCACCTCGGCGACAATTCCCTCAAGGTCGATCTCGAGCCGGCCACAGGTGGGGCAAGCAATCAGTTCCGGTTTGCGCACGCGTCTTTGAGTCGCCTGCAAAATATCGAAGGCCGCCCCCACCTCGGGCACCGGATCTCCGAGCAAGCTGATGCGAATCGTATCCCCAATTCCATCGATGAGCAAAGGCGCCAGGCCGCAGGCCGATTTGGTCACCGCGTAAGGCGGTTTGCCAGCCTCGGTGATGCCGATGTGGGTGGGATAGTTCGCCTGCTTCGCGTAGAGGCGATAGGCTTCGACTGCCGTGGGCACGTCGGACGATTTGAGCGACACAATGATGTCGTGATAATGCTCCGCCTCGGCGATTTCGAGGTAACGTAGCACGCTTTCCACCATCGCCGGCGGACAGGGGAAGCCATACTTCTCGACGAGTTCTTTTTCCAGGCTGCCGGCGTTGACGCCGATGCGCATCGGCTTGCCCCTGTCCTTGGCCTTGCGGATCACCTGGCGGAATTTGTCGAGGCCGCCGATGTTGCCCGGATTGATGCGGATCTTGTCGACCGGATGATCGAGCGCCGACAACGCCATTTTGTGATCGAAATGGATATCGCAGATCAGCGGAATATGAATGCGGCTGCGGATTTGGCCGAGGGCCGCCGCATCTTCAGCGCGGGGTACGGTCACCCGCACCAACTCGCAGCCTGCCGCTTCCAATTTTAAAATCTGTTCGACGACTTCCTCGACCTGGTGGGTGTCGGGAGTGGTCATCGACTGGACACGAATCGGGTTATCGCCGCCGATAGCCACCCCGCCGACAGTGACCACGCGGGTTTGGTGCCTTTTGAACGGATGCTGATAACTCATTTGCGCTTTCCTTGCTTCGCCTCCGCCCGATTAGGCGGGGCAGACGGGAGTTCCTCATTTTATGCTAAATCGGCTCCCGGAAACCCGTCAAGAGCGCGAAAAAGGGCCCAAGTGCTCGACTTAGGTCAGGTTTTTTCACGGTTAGGCACTTCCAGGATCGTCGATCGCCACTCTTCTCTCCCTGCCGCGCGAAACCCAGAATCCTAACCGGAAAAATGAATTTTCGTTCACCTGCCCCACCTTTAATTCCGGGATGCGGCCACTGGGAGTATGCTTGGTAGGTCGATGGATGAGAACGAGAATCGGCCCGACTGCCTCGTCGGGCCAGTTTTTCCAGGCGTCTGAAAACGGCCAACCAGCACTTTCATGAAACAGGACGAGAAAAAAGGGAGACCGCCCTGGGTCCAGTGGCCCATCCTCATCATTTTGCTCTTCGGCGTTGCAGGCGCCTGTTTCGTGGCATTCCATGTTCCCGATCCGTTAAGACCCGAGCATGGCGACGGTTCCGTTGCAAAGGACCTGTTCGATGCTTCCGAAGCGCCGCTCCCCGATCTCACTCAGTCCTTGCCCAATCCCGGCTACCTCGGGGCGAACGCTTGCGCCCCGTGCCATGCAAAACGAGTGGAAGAGTTCCTACTCACCAACCACGCCCACGCCATGCGCCGCCCCGACACGGCTCTCATGCCCTCAGGTTTCAAGGAGGGCATGAACCGGATTGCGACCAGCGACCCCGATTTTCATTTTGAAATGGCACACGAAGGGGATGCATTTTATCAGAAGGCCTGGTCCCGGCTCGGCGACGGCAAATGGAACATGGAGGCAAAAAAGATCGATTTTGTCTACGGTTGGGGACGACTGGACGAAGTCAATTTTTCTTGGGAAAACGATCGCCTCTTCGAATTGCCCGCGGCCTGGATTTACCCAATGGAAGCCTGGGGCTTGGCCTCGACCTACCAACCGCATATCTCCCCGAGCGGCACGCGCGAAGCGACTCCCAATTGCCTGGAGTGTCATACCACCTGGTTTTCCCACTATCCAGGAACTCCCAACCGCTATCAACCCGATAGTTTCCTCCTTGGAGTGAGCTGCGAACGCTGTCACGGTCCCGGCAAGGAACATGTCGCCTTCCACGAAGCCCATCCCCAAGAGAAAACGGCCAAGGCGATCGTCCAACCCGGCAAGCTCTCCCGCGAGCGCCAAATCGAGGTCTGCACCCAGTGCCATAGCAACGCGATCCGGGAAAAAGGACCGGTCTTCTCCTATCGCCCCGGCGAACCGCTCGACCAGTCCTACCGCACGATTCATCCGAAAAACCCCGAAGACGATCATGTGGCCAACCAGATCACCACGCTGCGCCAAAGCAAGTGCTTTCAAAAATCCGAGACCTTAAGCTGTGCCACTTGCCATGATCCGCACAAACCGCATGAACCGCAGAAGCCTGGTTCCGTATCTTCTTCGTGCGCGCAGTGCCACCAGCCCGAAGCGTGTAAGGAACGGCCAAAACTGCCCGTAGAAGTGCGCAACGACTGCACCGGTTGCCACATGCCGCCGCGCGTATGGATGAATGTCAATTTCCACATCGAAGAGGACAAATTTGTCCCACCCATCCGCCGCTACGAGCACCGCATCGGCGTGCATCCCGAAGCGACCAAGACGGTGCTTTTGCGCTTTGACGAATCCCACAAGCCGGAGGAAAAGACCAAGGAGATTCAGGATCTGAAAAGGGATCTGATCGAGCACTGGCTCAAGGAAGCGAAAGCCCGGCGCTCAAGCTACCGGATTCTTGGCGCGATCGGCGCCGTTCGCGAAGGACTGCGGATCGAACCGAAACACCAGGAATTGAAAAGCCTTCTGTCGAACTCTATCCAGGAGCAATCGACCCTGAATCGCGACAGTGCGCGGGCCGATCAGAAAATCAAGGAAGGGGATCGCGAAGGCGCCAAGGAGCTTTTGGAAAAGGTGCTGGCACTCAAACCCAATCATGCGCTGGCTCACGGCAAGTTGGGGGTGATCTATCGTTCCCTGAGGCAAAGGGATTTGGCAGAGAAGGAACTCTTATCGGTGGCCAAGTTCGACCCCGATGAAGCCTATGGCTATGCGTTTTTGGGTTGGTTTGCCTCAGAGGATGGCAGGCTGGAAGAGGCGATCCGGTATTACCGCCTGGCAGATGAAATCCAGCCCTATGTGGCGAAAAACCAGTACGACACCGGGATTGCTTACCTGCAACTTCAAAGATGGCCCGAAGCGGCCGCGGCCTTCGAAAAGGCGGTGCAGATCGATCCCCAACATGCCGGGGCCAGACAAGGATGGAGTCATGCGCTGGCAAGGCTAAAACGGCCGGCGGAAAGTCTCATTCAGGCCCGTCTTGCCACGAAGCTCACGGCCGGGACGAACCCCGACGTTGTTTTGACGCTGGTTGAAGCCTACCTGGACAATGGAGATCTCAATCGAGCCAAATCATGGGCCCAGAAAGGGCTTGATGTCCTCCACCAGGCCAGGGCCGCTTACCGTGATGCCGCCCAGCAAGCCCAGGACGCCAGCCTCGAAGCGCGTCTTCGCGGACGGTTGAAGAGACTTCAGTCCACACAATAGAGAACGCAGCCTTGATCGGCCGTGGTCCGGTCATTCGCATTGGCCCGGGCCGCGATTCTTATCTTTTGCCATCTCCGCTCTTTGCAAGCAGGTTGCCGCCTTGCAAGTGGACGGGTTCATACCTTACCAGAATCTGGGAAGACCCACTCATACCGCGCTTGCGCGGGGAGAATCCTCTTCAAGCAGGGCCGAATCTTGTTACCGCATTCCTTATCAGCGCACGCACCGCGTTATGGGCATCTGCTCGGTCCCACGCCCCTCGTGGCGATCTCACTCGATGGCGATTCGGCTCCCATCTGGTGCAAGCTGGAATTCCTCAATCCAAGCGGATCGACCAAAGACCGGATTGCCCGCTACATCCTGGAAAAAGCCTGGCGCCAGGGACGCATTCATCAGCAGACGCTCGTCGCTGAAGCCTCCAGCGGATCGACGAGCATCGCCTTCGCGCTGGCCTGCGCCCAAATGGGGATCCGGTTCATCGCCTTCATGCCCGAAGGGGTCAGCCAGGAGCGCATCTGGATGATCAAAGCCTACGGCGCCGAAGTGCGCCTCACGCCCCGAGCGGAAGGCATCCACGGCTCGATCGCCGCGACCCGCGAGCTCGCCGCCAAGGAACACGTTTTTCTCCCGACCCAGTTCGCCAATCCCGATAATTCCGAAGCGCACCGGCTGCACACGGCTCGCGAAGCGCTCGACCAGATGCCCGGCAACCGGGTCGATGCGGTGGTCTCGGGCGTCGGCACCGGCGGAACGCTGGTCGGGCTGTTTCAAGGGCTTTCCGATTTTGGTTGCTCGGTCACACCGGTGCTCGCCCGGCCGATCGCGCAAAACCCCGATGCGCCCGCCAATACCGAGATCGAATGCTGCAGTTTCACCTTCAGCGGCCGGATCCCCGGCGTACTCGACAGTATGTCGGAGATCTTTCGCCGCGCCGATCTGCCCGGCCTCGTCACCCTCGAAATCCCCGACGATGAAGCACTCGAAACGACGCGTCAGCTGATTCGTCTGGGCTTCCCGGTCGGCCCCAGTTCGGGCTTGAATTTCGCCGCGGCCAGAAGAATCTCCAAGCGTCTGAAACTGGCCAATCCGGCGATCTTGACGGTTTTTCCCGACCGCATGGAACGGTATTTCTCGACCGAGCTATTCCAGAAGAAATGAGTTTGATTCAGGTTTTTCTGAGGGGTGATTGCCAGGCGGCGTGAAATAAGAACAAGTCATTTCCACGCGGAGACGCGGAGAAAAAGAGGAAGCGGAGAGTAAGGATAGGAAAGGGTAGAAATTCCAAACCCAGAGCAAAAGGGTTGTCGCTTCAGGTCACGTTCACCTGCTCAATTGGCTTCGCTGTTCTGATCTCCGCTTTTCTCTCCGCGACTCCGCGTCTCCGCGTGAAATTCCTCTCCTTGCGACCTCCAGGACAGTTATCGCACATCGACCAGGATGACATCGACCTGGGGCACTGCCGCGAGCAGCCTTTCGAGCGGACTTTGCCCAAACCACCGCATATACCAGGGGCGCAGCGAACGGCCCATGACGATGTGGGTGATCCGGTATTCGCGTACAAATTCCGCCATTGCCTTTTCGAAGCTTTGCGCCTTGTAGGGCATGGGAATTCCTCCTAATTGCTGGGCAAACTCCAGCGAATCGCTGATTTGCCTTTGGGTTGCCGCCCCGATTTTCTCGATCCGTTCTTTCGGGGTTTCCACATAAACCGCGATCCAGGGTGCGTTGAAGCGGTCAGCGAACCTTGCGGCCTTGCGAAGCAATCGGTGGACATTGGGGCTGTGCGAACTCAGGCAGACCATGACTCGTTCCGAGCCATTGTCGATCGTTCCGCTTTCTTTCTGCCTTCTACGATCAAGCGCCGACGCAATTTCCTCAAGCGTCAGTTCGCGCAAGCGGCTCAAGTTGTCGCCGGTGAAAAAATGCGCCAGGGCGCGCTCGACCCGGTCGGCCGGATAGACCTTGCCTTGCTTGATCCGTTCTTGCAAGTCCTCCGACGAAAGATCGACATTCACGATCTGGTCGGCTTGACTCAGGATGTAGTCGGGCACGCGCTCCTTGACCTTCACGGTCGAGAAGCGCTCGATGATGTCGTACATGCTTTCCAGATGCTGGATATTCATCGTGGTGATGACGTTGATTCCAGCCCGCAGAAGGTCCTCGACATCCTGGTAGCGCTTCGCGTTGGTCATGCCGGGCGCATTGGTATGCGCCAACTCGTCGACGAGGGCTACCGTGGGCCGGCGGGCGAGCAGCGCGGCCAGATCCATCTCTTCGAGCGTCACCCCGCGGTATTCGATTTTTTTGCGCGGAATCTGTTCGAGGTCGCTTACCTGGGCCGCGGTTTCAGTGCGGCCATGCGTCTCGACGATCGCGATGACGACATCGACTCCCTGGCGTTTGAGCCGCTGGCCGTCCTGGAGCATCTCGTAGGTCTTGCCCACGCCGGGCGCGAAACCAAGATAAATCTTCAGCCGGCCGCGCTGCTGCTCGCGGATCAAGGACAAAAACTGCTCGGGCCGAGGCCTCGATTTTGTTTCCTCGGTCATGACTTCCCCTTGATCGCGGGAAGGAGGATGCGGAAGGTGGTCCCCTTGCCGGGACGGCTCTCGCATTCGATTTCGCCATGGTGGGCATGGACCACTTCGCGGACAATCGCCAGACCCAGGCCCGTGCCAAGAGAATGATCGCGGTCGGGCACCTGAAAGAAGCGCTCAAAAACCCGGCCCACATACTGCGCGGGGATGCCGATGCCGGTATCGGCGATCGAGAGCATCACCTGATCGGGACGAGGAGCGCTGGCGGCCAGGGTGATCTTTCCACCCGGCTCGGTGAAATTGATTGCGTTGTCGAGCAGATTGTTCAGCGCTCGAGAGAATCGATTTTCGTCGATCGACACCTTCGGCAAGCCATAGGCGTCGGCCACTTGGATCTCGATCCGTTTGTCCTCGGCCCGAGAGAGCGCTCCATCCGCCGCGGTACGCAACAGGGCCACTGGATCGACCTGGGCCAGCTCGAGCGGTTCTTCTCCTTCCTCGAGCTTGGCCAGGGCGAGCAGGTGCTCGATGAGCTGAAAAAGCCGTTCGGTGCTTTCGCGCGCTTCGAGGAGCAGTTCGACCTGTTTGGGCTCAAGTGGTCCCACCATCTCTTCAAGGAGCACATGCACGGCGAGGCGGACGCTGGTCAAAGGGGTCTTCAATTCGTGGCTAACGGTTGCGACCCAATTGGATTTGAGGCGGTTGAGCAGACGGAAGCGCGTGACATCGTTGAGCACCACGGCGACACCTAGCGTTTCGCCTTCCGGGGTTTGGATCGGCCGCGCTTGCGGCAAATAGGTGCGTTCCTCGCCATCGATGCGGAAATGGACAGCCTGTTCGAAATTCTCCGCGAGAACCGGTTGCTGCTGCCTGAGCGAATTGTGCAGGGCTTCGCGAAGACTGTCGGGAGGTTCCCAGATCGGATGAGTCTCGCCATCCTTGGGATTGGCGACTCCAAAGAGTTCGCAGGCAGACGGGTTGGCCACCTCCACGCCGCCGAGCATGTCGAGCACAATGATCGGATCGGCAAAAGAGTTAATGGTCGCCTCGGCGGTATTGCGTGCGCGCAATAGCTGTTCGGTATTCGTCTGGCGGTATTGCCTGATTTTTTGCGTCATGGCGTTGAAGGCCGTCGCCAACTGACCCAGTTCGTCATTGCCAAAGACCGGTACCATCAGGTGGAACTGGCCCGCGCCGATCGTGCGCGCCGCCTCGGTCACCGCCTGGATCGGGCCGAGAATGGCCTTGTTCAGCCACCAGACGCCCGCAAGCGACAACAGCACCGCCACGGCAAGACCCATGAAAAAACCGACGAAGGAAGTGTGGGCGATCCTCTTGGCCGAAAGGCTGGTATCGCGCATCTGCAGTTCGTTGACTTCATGAATGCTCGCAATGGTCGTTTTGATCTTGTGAAAACTCGCCAAAAGGCCGGGCGGCTGCGCTTCAGAAAAATAGAAACCGGAACGAGTTGGCGCGCCAGCGTCGCTTGCGAAAAACTGATCCCCCAACGAGTGGTAGTGCAGCGTCAACCGCTCCAGTTCGGCGACCAGATCGGCCTCTTCGGGAAAGATCGTGATGTTTCGTTTTTCGATGTCGAGCTGTTCCAGGTAGATTGCCCAGGCCTTTTTGTAGTTTTGCTTGGCCGGCTCTTCATTTCCCGCCATCGCGAAGCGCAAGGAAGAATCGATTTTTTCGACGGCCTCGTTCATGTGGCCCATGGCGAGGATGCTGTCGAAGTTCTCCTTGAGAATCTGGTCGATTTCATGGCCCAGCCGGAAGAGCACCTCCAGGCCCGCGCCGCCAAGGATGGCGAGCGTCGCCAGGAATGGCACAACCATGAGGGCCAGGCGGCGCCGTAGCGAGAATTTCATAACCGCCTGCCTATCTGGCTATTTCTGTTCATTGGCGCTAAAGTCCCAGTTTTTTTCGTTTGCGATAAAGCGTGCTGGGGTCGATTCCCAAAGTCGCCGCCGCCTCTTCAAGCGATGCCGACGACGCCAGCACGCGGCGGCAATGTTCGGCCTCCAGTTGCTCCAGGGTCACCGCGCCGCCAATTTCCAGCCGGCCCGCCGCGGGCGGCAGGCCGATCTGAGCAGGCAAGTGCGATAGGCCCACCTCTTCATCGCTTGTCAGGAGTATGCCGCGTTCGATCGCGTTTCGTAATTCACGCAAGTTGCCCGGCCAGCGGTACCGCTGCATGGCGGCGAGCGCCTCGGGGGTGAATCGCTCAATGGTCTTCCCCGCCTGGCGCGACAAAAACCCCAGCAGTCGATTCGCCAGAGGCACCAGATCCTTTGGCCGCTGGCGCAGGGGCGGAAGAAGAATCTCGATCACGTTCAGCCGGTAGAAGAGGTCTTCACGGAAGCGTCCCGCCGCCAC
>Ga0208492_1001683_pt1 | contig 12744 bp, 7 predicted proteins | sample Subbioar_CSW14AB_FD_184820 | JGI IMG/M metagenome (GOLD analysis project Ga0208492, IMG submission 184820) | Serpentinite rock and fluid subsurface biosphere microbial communities from McLaughlin Reserve, California, USA - CR12Mar_CSW14AB (SPAdes) | ecosystem: Environmental > Terrestrial > Deep... | reverse complement strand
GGCGACTACCGCGACAAATGCGCCATAAACTCCGACTGCATACCGACGCCGGACTGTCATCCGAAAAATTGCATCAATAAGGATTTCGCCAAGGAATACACAAAACCGAGTGTCTGTACGGATCTAGTTAGTTGCCAGGCTGCCTACAAAAAATCCGACTGCGCCTGTGAAAATGGCTTATGCATCAATCTCAATCAAGACAAAGACTGCTCCAAGTCGACAAGCAGCCCAAGCAAAAAAAATAAATAATCGCCACAAAAAAAACCCGACGTTTGTCGGGTTTTTTTTGTGGCGTCTCTTTTAATTACATTCATTACCACTTAATGTTCCGGAAGATTTATAATTTATATATTCATAGACCGGATTAGCTTTGAATAGATTACTGGCAAAGCCAGCTCGGCTTTGAAGTCGAACCCAACCGGTACTGCACGATGATGTCCATGTTGAATTAGTTGTATTAACGCTCCAACTTCCCTCGCAAAAATACGGCCAATCATTACATTTATGATTGCTGTTGGCGACCGGAAAAACGTTCGAGTTGCATCCCGAAGTATTGACTCTATAGCCGGAACGATTTTCCAGAACAGTACAATCAGTTGACCCGGATCCGCCGCCTCCGCCGCCAGAACTGGAAACATCATCCGTTTCGCACACCACCGTACCATCAGCGTTTATCTGTCGAATACTGCTTCCAGCAGCACAGCTACCAATAACACGGCTTTGTGTAGCGCTCGTATTCAATGAAAATTCAGTACCATTCAGAGTCAAACCGGTCCCGGCAGTATACGTCGTATTAGTGTCGACATCATTTCCGCATGACCAGCCATTATTATATTTCAATACTTGACCATTAGTACATGTTGGCGGCACCGGAGCGCCGGTAATCCGGCCCCAAGGAATGTTGCCGACTTGGAGGATACCACTTTGATCGACACGAAAAATGTCGCTGTTATCTGTATTATTTCTGATATTCAACGGACTTCGATCCGCGGCCGACACTATCGTAATCCCCTCCTTGCCGGCCTGCGGACTGACAAAAATATCGTTCGTCGACAAAGCAAAACCATTACCGGCATTCGCAATCGCCAGGCATGATTGACCGCTACTGCATGAAACATCGACAAAATTATCGACAATTTTCAGTTGCTTGGAAATTGTAACCAAACTATTCGGATTATCCGCCTGCTGTGTTTCATTATATACCGGAGGAAAAATATTATCTTGCACCGGTGGTACATTAACCGGCGCCACCCAATCAGCCCAGACGCCTCGCGCCGAAATAGCCAAGCCAAGCACTAAAATGTTTGAAATCATTAGTATGGAGACAAATTTCAATGATGAATTGTTTTTTTTCATAGCTGACAAATTTAATTGTAGATATTATTTTTAAAAAATTTTCAAATCACTGGCTAGTTTTTTCTGAACAAAGAATACCCCTGAAGATGGTATTCCTGGTTATCAGTGAGATATCCCGACTTATTCACATCCGTCAAACCGAAGCCGCCGATCAAATAGATATTTCCATTCGTCTCAGCTGCAGCCGCATATTCTACCGCCTTCAACATATTGGCTCGCGACGCCCATGAGTCAGTAGCCGGATTGTATTCTTCATTTTTTTGAACCCGCCCATTTTCATTTCCACCTATGACATATAGCTTCCCATTTGCTGAAACAGCCGAAAAATTACTTCTCATAGTCGGCAACTTCGCTTTTGTCGCCCAGCTGTCTGTTGCCGGATCATATTCCTGATTCACTTGCGACGTACCTTTGCCAGTCAACCAACCGCCAATCGCATAAATCTTGTTATTGATAGTAACAGCCGCTAGTTGCTCGCGTGGCGACGGCAACGGTCTTTTTTTTGTCCACGTATTCGTAACGGTGTCATATTCTTCGTTTTTCCCATAATTTTCAGCTGCCATATTTGGGCCGTACGAGCCGCCGATTGCGTAGATTTTTGAGCCGACAGTAGCTACTGCGAGATCAGCTCGTTGAGTTAACATTGCTTTTTTTGAAACCCACTTATTTGTCGTCGGATCATATTCTTCATTGAGATCGGAGTAAACCGCAGCTGTGAGTCTTCTTAAATTACTGCCACTCCCGATCGTGTAACTGCGAGTCCCTGATACGCCGCCGATCACATAGATTTTTCCATTAACAACTGCCACTCCTGCTCCCGATCGTCCGGTCGGCATCGTCGTCTTAGATGTCCAACTGTTAGCAGCCGGGTCATATTCTAAATTTGCAGTCGGATAGCCGCTTCCCGTGGCTAATTTTCCGATTACATAGATTTTTCCGTTCAAGGAAACCGCTTTAGGTTGATTTAGCGCCACAGGCATTGCTGTTTTATTCGACCACGTGTTGGCTGCCGCTCCTCCCGTTGACAAAGGCCCGACATACGTGAAACCGCTTGGAGCTTCAGTCGTCGCTCCGATTATCATGAATCCCGACGGAACATTCAAAGAGCCTCCGCTACTTTGACTCAATCCGCCGACTGACTGGCAGCTATTACCGAACTCATCGCAATATTTCGGAGAATTGATTTGTTTCGCACTTTTAATCGTCCCATCCTGGCTAATCGTCAACGGCGAAGCTCCGGCATTGTTGTAAAAATTCAAACTATTGCCATCAGACGTTTTGTTATAAATTCGCCAGTGCTCATCTGCCTGCATTGTAGGCGTTCCATTGACATTGTCGATTCGGACATTGATCGGCGCGACGATATTATCACTCGATTCCGCATCGAATGCCACCCAGGTCGATAAAAGCGCTTGTGCTGAAACAGTGATTCCCATCACCAAAATGACCAAGCCAATCACTTTGAGCGACGATGTTTGTTTAAACATAATTTATACATTACTAATTAATTAAAATATTAACAATTAGAATTATTATACCACAAATATATAAATATCTCCAAATATCATGCACACTGATTAAGGGTAATAAAAAAGGCTTGCAATTTTCATCGCAAGCCATAATCACAAGAAAGTTTTGAGCTGTTTCAGTTTTTTTTAAATTATTTTATCGTTGCCGAAAATTCCAGCAGCCTATCGTTTCCACCGCACCTTTAACGATGAGGTTTTGGTTGGTTAGGTTAATTGTACGTCGACCAAGGCAGGAGTTGCATTTACCATCGGCAAAATTAGCACACTCACTACCACATTTTCCGATATAACTACGACTACGTATCAAGTTCATCTCTCGGCTATCCCAAGCTTTTTGCAGTGTGGTTGTTCGGATATTTCCCAGTGAAACACCAGTGGCACCGATACAAGGAAGAATTTCGCCATATTGGGTGATATAAAGGTGATGGTGATGACGATCACAAATTGGTCCACCAACATAGGATTGAGTAATTGGCCAATTATTGCCGAATTCTTCCTGGTCAAGCTTTTGTTTTAGACTTTTATATGAAAAAAAGAATAGCAAATAAAATTCCATTAAGAATGCTTGCTATAGACTCGGCATTTATGCGCGCCAACCACGCAAAAGATGCGACTCATTTACGTAAAATGAAATTAATCAAATCCGACACCTTTTTCTTTGCTGCTGAAATCAATTTATACGCTAAAGATAAAATTGCTATTATTGCTCACCGTGAAAATATCGGCATGATTATTGAGAGTAAAAAAATATATGATACGTTAAAAAATATTTTTGAGATCATGTGGATCAGTAATTAAACACTAAAGTCCCTGCGCTAAAAAAGACGCTCAAAAAATAGAAGCGACCAATCTTGAATTATTTCAAAAACAAAACAACCAACGGGTTCACCGAAGGTTGTCATACTAAGATCAAGATGATCAAGCGAGTGTCTTATGGATTTAGAAACATCAACAATTATAACCAAAAATGCTTGACATATTTCTTAAAATGTGCTAAAAAGATATCGTTATCATCGGTCATTTCAACCCTAAAAAAAGGAGACGATATGAAGAAATTAAGTGATTTCAAGTTGAGTCATCTTGATTATTTATCATTATCACTGGCATTACTTTTTTCGCTGTTAAATTTCGCAAAATTTTTCAGCGCTTTTATTGTGAATAGCCTATATGATGAAAAAATAAATAATTGTTCCGAATTATCCGGTATGTATTGTACCGGTCTTGGAATCATTGTTTGCATTTTCATATTGATAAAAATAGAAACAATCAATGAGAAAAGGAGGGAGCAGAATGATTGAGACGGAATGTTTTTTGTGCGGCGCAGTAGTTCATCTCACCAATGATGAGCTGGACACTGGAGTTGAGTGTCCTCACTGCGAAACACTGATAAATGTCTGCGGCACGAAAACCGCGGAAAAAGAAGAGGAGGAATACCGAAAAAACAATAGAAAAAGGAAACACGGAAACGTGAAAGCAGGATTTTTCCTGCCGGTAATTTCCAACAAACCCAGCTAAGGCGGGGTTTTTTATTTCTAAGATTTATTTGTAGCGCAGCGCTTCTAATGGATTCAGCTTCGACGCCCGAAATGCCGGCCAGATTCCGGTCAAAAATCCGACAACAGTGGAAAAAACGATGATCGCAATCAAAAACCACGACGGCGTATCAAAGATATCCAAAGCAGTTCCTCCTAACGTACGAGCCAAAACATTAAGTAAAATATTAAAAACGTATTGCAAAGCGAAACCAAGTGCAATCCCTGAGGCTCCCCCAAGGAATCCGATCAGCACCGCTTCCGTCAGAAACATTTTTTTGACATCGCGATTCTTGGCGCCGATCGCCTTCATGATTCCGATTTCCTTTGTCCGTTGCAAAAGAGAAATTGTCATCGTATTAAACATTCCGATCGCGGACACGATCAACGACACGATGCCGAAGGCGCCCAATATCAATTGGATCACGGTGAAAATCTTATTCGCCTGATCTATCGTTTCACTGATTGACGTTACGCTATAGCCTTTGTTAAAAATCATTTCCCGCAACGGCTCGACCTCTTTTTTTGATTTGGCTTTGATTTTTACTTGATTATATTCGGTAATATCCAAATCCCGCAAATTTTTTATATTCAGATACATCAACGGCGAAACATCATCTTTGATAACGCCCACAATCTGGAACTTAACCGGTATCTCTTTCAGTTCAACTTCACCGTCAACCTCTTCCTCGCCTTCGACGGCCACGGCTTTCTGAAAAACAATCGTCACCTTGATATCCCGGCCTTTTTCCTGGATTTCTTCAATTTTCATGTCGAATAATTTCAAAATAGCTGACGATACTACTAGCCGATCAAGTTCCTCGTCGTTAAAAAAATCGCCGTGTGCCAATTCCATTCCCGATAATTTAAAAAAAGACGGCTTCACAAAATTAACACGCGATCCGCCGCTGAAACTGCCGACATCAATCAAAGAGTTGAATTCCACCAACGGACTGACTTCGGCCACCATTTCATTCTGACCCAACTCATCGACCAATTTTCGATCCAACTTCATTTCTTTCGAAGTGCCGACTAGAACATCCAAGGAAAGCAAGGCATCGGAAGAGGCTATTCGATCTAAAATCACCTTTTGCAAACCATAACCCAAAGATACTAAAAATAGAATCGCGCCGATACCGACGCCGATACCAAAAATCGTCAGAATCGTTCGCATTCGATTCGTCTTGAACATCCTGGTTGATAATTGCAAAACATCAAGAATTTTCATGAAATATTTTTTTTGTTAACCTGCACAAAAACAATCAAAATTATGACTTCGCGGTTTATTTTATACTTGCCTCTTCACCGAACTTGATCAGCATCAACAAATCCAATTCCCTAGCGAAATTCTTGGCTGACTGCCTGTTGAAACCGGCACCGTTATTTTTGAAAGATGCTGCCGTCTTCTTGATGAATGCGTTTTTATCCAGCTTGTTCTCCAAGCGCTCACGGATAAAACGATCAAGCATGATTACGTTTTGTTCTACTGTATGCCCGTGGTATGACTCCAAAAGTTGCTTGCGAATTTCTCGGATAATATTTTCTTCTTCTTGCTTGACCGCCATCAAATGCGCATCTCCTTCCGGCATAGTGACTTCTTTTTTCACGTCAATGACATATTTTTTGATTTCTTCAGCTTCTTTCAGTATCGCATCGACACGTCCGGCCAATTTGGCGGCCAATCTTTTGTTCAATCCGGCGCCGCTCTCTTCAACCGGCAAATCGAATAAGGTCATCATTTCATTGAAAGATATCAAATTCATGAGGCGACGCTTGATGACATTTTCAATAATTTCAATTTGTTCGCGCGAATATTTATTCAACAACTGTTCAGTGATCATCTTCGCTTTCAACGGCAACCACATTGAATTCAATTGACCGGGGGTAATCGCACCGTACGTGCGAAGCAGGGCTTTTATTTCTTTCGGCATATCAACTTCCTCTTCTTTTTGCTGCTCCTTCTTCTTCGCCGCTTCCGGACGAACATCGTCATTGACTTCTTCTTTGACTATTTGTCCATCGCGAATATGAAATATGCGATTAGCGATGCCGAGTTGCTCCGGATTGTGCGTTACCATGATCAAGGTTTTTTTGTCTTTGCGGCTCAAATCCTTGAAAATCTCCAGCACGATGCCGGTACTCGTAGAATCCAAGTTTCCGACCGGTTCATCAGCAAAAACTATCGCCGGATCATTGACAAGCGACCGCGCAATGCCAACTCTTTGCTGCTGTCCGCCTGACAACATCACGGGTGGTTTTTTCGCGTGCTCCAAAATCTTGAATCGATCCAGTAATTTGCGTGTTACTTCTCGACGCTCCGCTCTCGTAGCATCAGTAAACATTTGCGGTAAAATTATATTATCTTCTACCGACAAAGATTCGATCAAATTATACGCCTGAAAAACAAAACCCGTCTTTGTAGCATGGTAATCGGCAATTTGGTCAGCATCGAATTCATGGATATTCTCTCCGGCCACTGTTACAGTCCCTTTGCACGGTTTTTCCAATCCGGCAATGGCATTCACCAACGTTGATTTGCCGCAGCCCGACGGTCCGAAAAAAATCACGAATTCGCCGGCATATATATCTAAAGTAATATTCTTCAGAGCTTGGTACTCGCTTGACTTGCCTAAATTATATTTCACATCGACATTGCGCAAGGATATTAACGGTTGGTTTTTTACGTCAACAGCAACTGGTTTATTCTGTGAATCAGAGTGATCAGCTGTTTCTTCTGAGCTAATAACTACCGTCTTCTTTATATTTATTTTTTTCTCTTCATCATTGAAATTTTGAGGCAATAATAATGTTGTCGCCACCTTATCCAATAATATGCCGCTCGGCTTCAATGTCCTCGCCACTCTTTTCCTGTTCCGCAATTTCTTCTTCCTTGTCTCAATATTCGATAGAATTTCTTTTCCAGGCGGCAACAACAAGACACTGCCACCATCGGCGAGTAATCTGGTTTTATTTTCCGTGCCGGCTTCGCTTTCTTCTTTAAATAATAAATCCAACAATGGATTGTTTTTTTCGTTAACACCAAAAACGGGCGCACTTTCCCCCATGGCGCCTGATTCGCTTTTTGTTTTATTCCCCTCCAAAATATTCATTTTTTTATTTCAGTTTCATCCAACCAAAAGTATCCTCAAAAGTCTTGATAATCATTTGCAAGACCGACTCTTCTTTGACCGGCGTCAAAATCGTATAGTCTTTCGAATAGGCCACATTGCCAGCATCATCGACGCTTTTGGCTTTGAAGGTGTAAACTAGACCGGATTTGAAATCACTGATAACTAAAACGTGTTTCTTAGTTAGCCCTCCAGCATCAGTTACCACGCTATATTTCTGATTTTCAATGTTCACCTCGCTGGTTCCGGTCGCTTTCTTCGTATCGATCACAGGCAAACTCTTGGCCCCGCCCTCGGCAAAAATCAATTCCGAGCTTGAGACTTCGTTGGTTTTCCACGTAACCACGGCTTGCACGCGACTTTGATCTCCTTTGGATATCAACGCCATATCGGCTTGCACATATTCGATAATCGGTGCTGATGTATCGATCAGCGTGGTAAACGATAATTCTTCACTAGAAATTTTTTGCTTATTTTCATCTTCGCCTTTTATTTTAAAGATATATTTAACTCCGGGTGTCAAATCTTTCAATTCCATTATGTGTTCTTTTGTCAACTTATTTTCCGTCACGGAGTTTGATTTCTTATTTTCGCTGTTGACGTATTCAATTTCCGATGTCGAGTTATTATTCGTTTTCCAGGAAATTTTCGCTGTGTTATTCGAAATATTGTCGACGCTGTAAGTGGTGATATCGAGACTAGACAATGTCGTGAAAGTATAGTCATCTGATGTTATTGTTTCCTCTTTCTTGCTAAGGCCTTTCACTCTGAAATGATACGTATCTCCGGCTGACAGATTATGCAGGCGAATATTATGGGTCAATGTCAAGTCTTTACCGAAGCTCGCTGACTTTCCGTATTGCTCGGTATAGCCATATTCCAATTCTGAACTGCTTTCAATATTCGAGTACCAGGAAATTTCCACGCTGGAATTGGTTATATTTGAAATAGAAACTTTAGATACAAAGGGCACGCCTTCGGTTTCGAAGTTGCCTTTTTTCGAAACACCGATATTTCCCAACGCATCGACGCTTTGGACGGTAAAAATATACTTTCGTCCGGGAGACAAATTCGGCAACATAACAGAGTGATCAGTCACGAAATTTGAATAATCGCCAACCTGCTGAGCTGTATCCGGTCCCATCGAATCGACATAATAACTGACGATACTGTTCGATTTGCGGTCTGTCTTCCAGTTGACCAGCGCCGCTTTACTGGTTACACCCGACACCTCAGGGCCTTCTCCGGCTATCATCGGCGGCTCGGCCGTTTTCTTCACCGCTTCGCGGATTGCATCGGCATCCACTTTCCCTGTCGCTAGCAATTCTGAGATCATTTCTGTTATTTTCTCCAAAGTGTTTTCTTTTTTTGACCCCTTGCCGGCATCTAGATCCGTTTCCGGCGTTGCGCCTTCTTCAAGAGTTTGAAACGTCAAATCTTTCGAAACACCCAGATTACCCCAAGCATCGGTAGAGGCGACTGCAAAATGGTATTTTGTTTCGGCTTCCAATTTCTTAGCAATAATCGTGTGTTTTTTGATTTTTTCGGTAATACTCTTGATATCGACCTCGCTGAATAAATAATCCGTTGATTCACCGTAGAAAATCATCGAAGTTGAATCCTCATCCGTCAACCAAGAAATTTTCGCGTAAGTATCCGCCACTTCATCGATTTTAATATCGCTAATCTTTGGGGCGACTTTATCCGTTTTATCGACAATCATCATGCCGCCGCCACTGCCACTCTGGGCGGCCTGGAGCTGCGCTTGTAGTTGGGATATTTCCGCATCTCTGGCACTCAATTCGGTGTTTTTTTGATTTATTTCGGCAATCTTCACCTGCATCTCCGCTTCAGTATAAGTACCGGCGCCCATCAGATCCTCGACATATTCTTCGGAATATCGAGTGGAGAGAGTACTCGTAGAAACTTCTTCGGAGATAAAATTGATTTCACCGTTCTGCGAATCAGTAATTTTGGTGCGCACATAGTATGTTGTTTCCGGACTGAGATTTGTCAAATGGTAAGAGTGCGTTTTTGTCGGTGAGACGATTGTTTCTGCGGAGCAGGTGTTGATATTGATATTTGTCGACGTGGCATAACAGAGCATCGACGTAGCGCTGCTGTTAGCAGTCGGCAGCGCGACCACCATTTCCGTGTCTGTTATCATGACAAAACGCGGATTGCCTGGATTCGTCAAATCATCATGAGCTACTTGCGTACCAAGGGTGATAAAATTATACTGCGTGGTAGTAGCGGCGTTGCTATTTCCATCACGCGACTCCACTGTGTAATAATATGTCGTACTGGCTAGGAGATTCTCCAGTTTCACGAAGTGAAGAGTAGTCAAAGTGCTATCTTCTTCGCTCAAGGCGTAACCGCCGTCATTATCCGCGTCAAAATAGACCTGCGAATCGGATAACTCATTTGTTTCCCAGAAGATTGTAGCCGTAGTATCAGTTTTCGTGGACACCAGCGGTTGACGCACTATGATCGGCGCCACTTGATCGCCGGTAGAAAATGTATAAATCGGCGATGTTTTTACGCGACCGTCTTTTATTGACCGCACCTTATAGTAATAGACTGTTGCACTATTAAGATTATCTAGCACGACGATGTGGTCCAAAACACTATCCGATGAACTGCTTGGAAACAGTGCGGTGTCGGAAAAATTCGCTCTAGTCGTATATTCCACCTGCGAGCTCGCAGCGGCGTCAGTCGTCCAAGTGATCGTAGCGGACGTAGTGGCTGAGCTGGCAAAAACGTCGCCGATCGCGAATGAGTGCGTCTGAAATGAGTATTCCGCCGATGTTGTCGCATTGGAATTGGCGTCGGCGGATATCAGGCGGAAATGGTAAACCGTATCTGTTTTTAAATTATTCAAGGTAAGGTTATGAGTCGTCGTCAGAATCGATGAACTGGCTGTCTCTGTGTAGTCGCCACTGACTTCTCCATACTCCGCAAATGAGTCGGCGCTTTCATTTGTCTGCCAGGTAATCGTAGCTGCGGTCGCACTGATTCCGATTTCCGTAACTCCCGTAATTGTCGGCGCTTGATTGTCGCCAGATGTAAAGTAATAAACCGGAGAGAAGAATTCACGGCTTCCGAATTTGGAAACGACCTGGTAATAGTATTTGGTTTTTTGATCGAGACCGTTGAGTTCTGTGTGATGATTGGATTGAGTCGCGCCAAAATCAGTTTCAATCAACGAATCGCTCAAAGCATAATCTTTCGCATAGCGAACGCGTCCCTCGGTGGCATCATCGGTTTTCCAATCGACGGCGACTGCTTGCTCGGCAATATTTACCAAATCCACGTCGCTGATTTTTACTCCTTCGGTGGTAAATATCGCATCGAGCGTAACATCGGAATTATTACTGAGGTCAGCAGCCGTGATTTTGTAGTGATACGTAGTACTAGCCGATAGGCCGGTCAACTCCAATGAATGCTGGATCGAGGCCGTCGTATCAGTTCGAATCTCACCGTAAGCATCAGTCTCGCCGTACTCGAAAGTCGTTGTTGCCAACTCATTTGTTTCCCAGGTAATAACGGCGATTGATTTTTTCGCTAGAATGCGAATATTACTGATGGTCGGCGGCTCATTGTCTGAAAGAGTTTGAAAATAATGATACAATCCCTCATTGTCATCGCGAGCATCCCCTGATTTCACATAATAATAATATCTAGTCGCTTGATTCAGTCCGCTCAAAACGACCGAGTGATCGGTGGTTGAGTCGCTTTGCCCGACTTCAATCGGCGCCGGGTCAGCCATTAATGGATCTGTCGAATAACCGACATAGGAGTTAGCGTTTTGATCGGTTTCCCATTTGATAGTAACACCGGAATTGTTTAAATCGTTGATATTTACAGTATTCGGAGTTATTTTCGATCCGGCAAGAGTGGTGAATTGCGCGCCGGTTTCCCCATCCTTTTCAGTAGCCGTTATTCCGTTGGCATTAGTTGACTTCACTTGATAGTAGTAGGTCGTATCCGGTTCAAGGCCGATAATAGTCACTGAATGAATACCATAATTATCGATATTATCAACCATCGTCGCTACGCCTGTGATCGTAGCTGATTCAAAATTTCCATCATTATTCGTCATGAACTCGACGATCGAATTGGAGAGTTCGTTCGTATTCCAGGTGATTCGCGCTTGATTCGAATACGCATTCGCGACCGTTACCATGTCGATAACCGGCGGAGTGGCAATAGCCACACCGCCTCCGCCCTCAGTTCCATCCGCTACGCCGTTCGGGATGCCCCACAAAACGACATTATCACCGGCCTCGGTGGCGCTATAATATGATTTATTGCCGACACCATCAATAACATAAACCCGATAATAATAATTCTGATCAGCGACAATGTCTTTGTCGCGAAAATAATTTTCAGCGCGATCGGTTATCGTTTTGACATCCGTAACTCCCGTCCAATCAGTATTCTCCGCTCGCTGCACTACATAAGACGCGAAATCTCCCTTCCCGATGCCAATCGGCAACAGACTGGTCTTCCAAGTCAAAAACAAACCAACCTCCTTCGGGTCGGCAAAGGCATTGGTAATATCTTGAATCATCATGGCAGTCGGTCTTTCCGGTGTTTCCGCGTCATATACAGTCGTGTTGATATTTTCAAAAGCATCTTTGTATTGAATGTAAATCTTCTGTTTTTTCGTGTTTACCATCGCTGCTGCATTCAACAAGATATTTATCGACAATCCGTCAGTTTTTACATCCCCCGCATTATCCAGAATCCATTGCCCGGAGTTTGCATTAATTCCATCGGGTGTTTCCGGCGTTGCGGACAAAGAATAACGATAATATATATTTGAGTCATCTGCGGCTTTGAGTGTTATTTGCACTTCATTAGCTGTCGCTCCCGCCTGACGAGCGTCAACTTTGATAGATTCGTATGAATCATTGGAATTGTCCGCAACCGGATTCTTGAGATCGAGAACGAAATTTTCAGTCGCTTGACTGGCATTGTTATTTGCAGCTTCACCATCATCTATGATAACGCGCACCTGCGTCGTTGTCGTCGCCACGCCATCGAGAATAGTTTTCGGCATCCAAATCACCGTTGAACTCGCATAATTCTCAGTATCAACAGCCAAAGAACTGGTGGCATTCGCCGATAATCCGGAAGTTATTGCGCTCCATGTCGCGCCTCCATTCAAGGAATATTCGAAGCTTGGAAGTACCT
>Ga0208492_1001682_pt1 | contig 12755 bp, 15 predicted proteins | sample Subbioar_CSW14AB_FD_184820 | JGI IMG/M metagenome (GOLD analysis project Ga0208492, IMG submission 184820) | Serpentinite rock and fluid subsurface biosphere microbial communities from McLaughlin Reserve, California, USA - CR12Mar_CSW14AB (SPAdes) | ecosystem: Environmental > Terrestrial > Deep... | reverse complement strand
CATTTCCAGCTGGTAGCTGGTCTCGCCTTCGTCCTCGATCAGGTAGACGAGGCCGACATGCTCGCCGGCGAGGGTGACTTCGACGCTGTCAGTGACACGCGGGCGGGCGACCAGCGTCAGGCCCGGATTGAGGGTGCGCTTGAGGTACGCCTCGATGCGTTTGACGGTTTCCGGGTTCATCGGGAGGCTCCTGAGCTTTCGGGGCGAGACTTAGCCGCCCGGCGCCCCGGCGCCAACCCTGCCGGAAAAGCCGCCAACAGGCTTCCGATCCCCAGCGGCCAGCGGGTGGAATCTTGCCTTGCGGCGCTGAATCCTGTCCTGTTGGTGGCAATTCGGGGACTCGTACATGTTCAAGACCGCCGTCGCCTGCCTGGCAGCCATCATGCTCTGCTCGGGCTGCATCCTGACCCAGGAAGACCTCGACTGCTGGTATGACGACATGTGCAAGGACTTCGCGGGCGGCGCGGGTCAGCAGCCGGCCTCTTCCGCTCACGCGCCGTAGTGCTAAGCAGGCCCCGGGTGGGGTCGGGAGTAATTCACGTGAAGAAGATTCTGCTGGCCGCCCTCGCGGCCCTCTGCCTGTCCGGCTGCATCCTGGACGACGACTTCTGGGACGACAGCTACGACAGCAGCTACGACTACCCCAACGACTGCGACTGCGACGACAGCGAATACTAGCCGCGTCGCCTACAGGCCCATGTCGAACTTCTGGTCCATCGTGTGCGCGGGCTTCATACAAGCCCCGCCCACGGGCTTGGCCGGGACGCCGGCGACCGAGCAGCGCGGGGGCACGTCGCTCAGCACGACCGAGCCGGAGCCGACGCGGGCTTCGTCACCGATCTTGATATTGCCGAGCACTTTCGAGCCGGCGCCGAGCAGCACGCCATTGCCGATCTTGGGGTGGCGGTCGGTGAAGACCTTGCCGGTGCCGCCCAGCGTCACGCCGTGCAGCATCGAGACATCATCGCCCACGCGCGCGGTCTCACCGATGACGATGCCTGTGGCGTGGTCCATGAACACGCCCGAGCCGATGGGGGCGGCGGGGTGGATATCCACGGCGTAGAGTTCGGATTTCCGCGACTGCAGGAAGAAGGCAAGCGTCTCGCGCCCCTGCCCCCACAGCCAGTGACCGACGCGGTGCGTCTGCAGCGCGAGGAAGCCTTTGAAGAACAGGAACGGTTGTAGTGTCGAGCGCGTCGCCGGATCGCGATCCAGCACGGCCTGCAGGTCACGCTCGGCCGCGTCGACGATGGTGGGGTCGAGGCGGAACGCGTCCGCGCAGATCTCGCGGATCGCGAGCGCGTTCATGTCTGGCCCGCCCGCCTTCTGCGCGAGGTGATAGCTCAGCGCCTCGGCGAAGGAGTCGTGATTGAGCACGGTGGCGCTGAGATAGCTGGCAAGCGCGGGCTCCAGCTGGGCGGCCTGCTGTGCGTCAAAGCGCAGCCGTTGCCACACGGGGGCGGGTTTGCCTGCATAACCGATAGCTTCAGTCAGGGGCGAACGTCCGTCGGACATGTGTCTCTCCCTGGGGCCCGTCCGCCCCTTCAGGTCTGCACCTGGATCAGTCCGGCCAGCTCGCGCGGCAAGCCGCCGGTCCGGAGCAGATGGTCCGCCTTCAATAGCATGACAAGGGAGAATGCGTCGGTAATCTCGCCGGAGACCGCCATTTTCACGGCATCTATGAAAGGAACTCTCCGAACGGATAGTTCCTCTGAACTGTCCTTCTGGAAGCGATCGTCTGGCATTAGCCCCCATGCCAGAAACGCATAGGCCCGCTCATCCGTGATCGAGTTGGACATGTGGATGTCCGACAGCAGGGGCAGCCAGTTTTCGGCCCGCAGGCCGCACTCCTCGGACAACTCGCGCTGTGCGCCCTCGAGCGGCGGCAGGTGCTCGGGCCCGCCGCCCTCAGGCAGCTCCCACGAATAGCGGCCGAAGGGGAAGCGCTCCTGTCCGACGAGGATGGTGTTGCCGGCCTCATCGATCGGCAGGACGCCCAGCGCCAGGTTGTGGGGATGGACGAGGCCGTAGAGCGCATCCGCCCCGGTCGGCGCGACGGCCTGGTACTCGCGCACTGATATCCACTTGTTGGTGTACGCCGTGCGGACGGACTTGATGCGCCAAGGCTTGCGGGGGTCGGTCATGTGTTCGCGCATAGCGTGAATGGGGAGTGGGGAATAGGCAGTAGGCAATGGCGAAGGCCAAGTCGGACCGTCACACTACTGCCCACTGCCTATTCCCCGCTCCCCCGCAACCGCAACGCCCTATTCCCTCTTTCGCCCCGAACCTCTAGGTTCCGGCCACCCCAGACGGAGCTTCGTATGTACCTGAAATCCCTCGCCGGCGCCCTTGTCGCCCTGTCGCTTGCTGCCTGTGGCGGTGGTGGTGGACGTGCGGAGCTTGTGCCGGTGGAGGGCGATGCGTTCCTCGGGCCGGCGGACGCCAAGGTCGTGGTCACGGAATACGGCTCGCCGACCTGCCCGGCGTGCAAGAACTGGCACGACCAGCTGTTCCCCGATCTCAAGACCGAATACATCGACACCGGCAAGGTGAAGTTCGTCTGGCGCGAATTCGCGATCCACGGCCCCATCGACGCGGGCGTGTTCTCGATCGCGCGCTGCGCCGGAGCTAAGGACTTCTTCCCGGTGCTCGACGAGGCCTTCCTCCGCCAGCAGCAGATCGTGGAAGCCAGCATGAAGGGCGAGTCCGTCCAGGCGCTGAATGCGCTGGGCGAGAAATTCCAGCTGTCGGCTGACCAGGTGAAGTCTTGCATGAACGACAAGACCATCATCCGCCGCATCAACGACGTGTCGAAGGATGCGCAGGGCAAGGGCATCAACTCGACGCCGACCTTCGTCGTCAACGGCGTGGTGATGGAGGCGAATGACTGGCCCAGCATCAAGGCCGCGATCGACATCGCGCTCACGGGCGCGCCGGTTCCGGAGCAGGCGGCGCCGGTGATCCCGGGCGATGATGGCCACGGCCACGCGCCGGGCGAGACGCACTAGGCCGATGCCGATCCGGCCGGATCTTCCGCCTGAACCCGACTTCGGCGCGCCGCTCGATGCAGCGCACGCTTCGCCCGACACGCTGCGCCTGCTGGCGTTGCGACGCTCGACGCCGGTGAAGGCGCTGACCGAGCCGGGGCCATCGGCGGAAGATCTCGACGCGATCCTCCGCGTGGGCATGCGCGTGCCGGACCATCGCAAGCTGGAGCCGTGGCGCGTGCTGATCATCGAGGGTGAGGCGCGCACGAAGCTGGGCGAGGTATTCGCCGCCGCCCGCCGCCTGCGTGACCCGGAGGCCAGTGACGCGGCGCTCGCCGAGGAGATGCAGCTGCCACTGCGCGCGCCGGTGATCCTGTGCGTGATCTCATCCCCGGTCCACGACCCGAAGAAGACGCCGGTGTGGGAGCAGCAGCTGTCCGCCGGGGCGCTGTGCCAGAATATCCTGATTGCCAGCCAGGCCATGGGCTGGGCCGGCGTCTGGATCACCGAGGACGCGGCATTCGACGGCCATGTCCACGCCGCCCTCGGCATGCACGGCCACGAGCAGGTGGCCGGGTTCATCTATCTTGGCGCGGCGAAGGAAAAGCCGGCGGAACGACAGCGGCCGGTTGTGTCGGCAAAAGCGACGCGCTGGACGGGCTGAAAGCCCGGCAAAACGCCTGCAATGTCACACCGCAGGATCCGTTCTTGACGCCCCCACCCCTCCCCCCTACTTAGCGCCCGTTTGCGCGGCCGGATTGCCGAGTCGCCAGCCCCAGCCGGAGGCCACCCAGATGACCAAGCTCGCAACCGGCGCAATCGCACTCGAAGACGGCACGATTTTCTGGGGCGAAGGCCACGGCGCGACGGGCATCGCCGCGGGCGAGCTCTGCTTCAACACGGCGATGACGGGCTATCAGGAAATTCTCACCGACCCGTCCTACGCCGAGCAGATCGTGCTCTTCACCTTTCCGCACATCGGAAACGTCGGCGCGAACGCTGACGACCAAGAGGAGTCCTCAGCGCAGGGCAAGGCCGCTGCGCGCGGCGCCGTGTTCAAGGCCCCGCCGACGCTGCCGTCGAGCTGGCGCGCCGCCAACGAACTGGGCGACTGGCTGGCTGGCCGCAACATCATCGGCCTCTCGGGCGTCGACACCCGCGCGCTGACCCGCCGCATCCGCGAGCTGGGCATGCCGAAATCCGCCATCGCCCACGCGCCGGACGGCAAGATCGACACGAAGGCGCTTGTCGAAGCCGCACGCGCCTGGAAGGGCCTCGACAATGCCGACCTCGCGATCAATGTGACGAGCGGTCAGCGTTTCGATTCAACCGATGGTCTCTGGTCGCTCGACAAGGGCTTCGTCCCGCTCGCCGGCGCGAAGTACCATGTCGTGCTGATGGACTTCGGCGTGAAGAAGAACATCCTGCGCAACCTCGCCGCTGTTGGCGCGAAGGTGACGGTTGTTCCGGCCAAGACGAAAGCCGAAGAGATTCTCGCGCTGAAGCCGGATGGCGTGGTGCTGTCGAACGGCCCCGGCGATCCCGCCGCGACTGCCGTCTATGCAGGCCCGGAGATCACCAAGCTGATCGCTTCGGGCGTGCCGATCCTCGGCATCTGCCTCGGCCACCAGATGCTGGCGCTGGCGCTGGGCGCCAAGACCAAGAAGATGCCGCAGGGCCACCATGGCGCGAACCACCCGGTGAAGGACTTCACCACAGGCAAGGTGGAGATCGTCTCGATGAACCACGGCTTTACGGTGGACATCGATACGCTGCCGGCTGGCGTGGAAGAATCCCATCGCTCGCTGTTCGACGGCACTAATTGCGGCCTGTCGGTTGCAGGCAAGCCGATCATCTCGGTGCAGCACCACCCCGAAGCCAGCCCCGGCCCGCAGGACTCTTTCTACCTGTTCGAGCGCTTCGCGAAGTTCATGGCCGAGCGGAAGGGCTAGAGCCCATTTCATCGGACCAACATGCCCTTCCGGTTCTCCTTCGACAGCGACGCAGGCTCCACAAACTCCGGATGGGCGCCGGTAACGATCACGCTCGGCGACTATGTCGAAAAGAGTTTTGCGCAGATTGCCGAATGGATCGAGCAAGACTATGTCGCTCACTGGGAAGCGGCCCGTCTGTCATGTGTCAGGGGTGAGCAGTTCGTCGTGTTCTGCAGTTCTCGCTCATCCAGTACCGACGATCTGACGACGCTGTGGATTGGCCGACGTACTGAGAATGGCTACCGCTTCTTCAACTGTGCGGCGCCGCATGGCGATGTGCAGGTTTCCGGAAAGCTGGCGAGTCTTTCGGACTATGGCGCCTTTGGTCCCGACAAAGATGTGGGTGTTTCCACATGGGATGTTGCGTTGGCTGACATAGCCGAGCGGAAGCCCTAGAGCGTATCGATGCTCTCGAGCAGCGCCGCCACCAACGCGCGCTCATCCAGCGACAGTTCCGGCCGCCAGATGTTGAAGATCAGCACGGTGCGCGTGCCGGTCCCTTCATTGCGCGCTTCATGCTCAATCGTGTCGTTGAAGGCAAAGGCCTTGCCCTCTTCCCACGCGCGCACTTCGCTGCCGACGCGGAACCAGCAGCCTTCCGGCACGATCAGCGGCAGGTGACAGACCAGCCGCGTGTTGAGGAACCCTGTGTGCGGCTTGATCCAGGCGCCGGGCGTCAGCTTCGAGAACAGCACGAACGGCGCGCGGCCGCTCACCTGCTCAAGCGGCGCATGGCTCATGGCCGCGACCGTCTTGGGGCATCGCGCGGCAATGTCAGCAACCGGAGCGCCATCCTTCCAGACATAGCAAGCCGTCCAGTCCGGACTATCCAGCAAGTTATGCGTGCGATCGACCGGAGCGTTCGCCTCCGCCTCAATATATGGCGCGAAGACCTGCGGCGTCTCCAGCAGGCCCTGCAGTTCGCGGCGTATGTCGGCCGTGGCCGCCTCGATGGCGTCCATCCACGGAAAGGCGGAGCGTTCGTAGAAGCCGATCGTCGGCAGTTCGGGAAAATAATACGAGCGCGGCTGCTGCTCGTAACGCTGGGCCTGCCCGGACAGCAGCGCAAGCGATTGCGTGAAGCGCGAACTGGCAGCTTTGCGGTCGTAGCCGGAGGCGGCCAGCGACGCGCGCATGTGATCGAATATCTCGCCGCTGATCCTTGCATGCGCCGCATGAGCGCGGCCGATCTCGCGCGCAGCATCCGCAGGCAGGATCGAGAGATCGGGAACGAGTTTCACCAGCGCGCCGTAGAAGGTGACGGCGTTGCGCATGTCGCCTTGCGCCGCCAGCGCATCCGCCTTCATCAGCAGGGCGCGCAGGTTTTGCGGATCGGTGTCGAGCACGCGATCAAGCGCGCGCACCATTGCCGGCGCGTCGCGCAGCGCATGGCAGGCCAGCGCGAGGCCGAGCCATGCATCGACCGGCGCGCGTCCCGTCGCGACGATCTCCTCGAAATGCCGACGCGCGGTGGTTGCATCGCCGCGGTTCAGCGCGCCCATCGCCGCCGCGCCGAGTGCGTTCAGATTTGGTGAATTCGCAGTCATGGCCCCCAGCCGCGCGATGATCGTTGCGAAACGGTGTCATGCGATCCGGCGGAGGGCAACATGTTGCGCAGGTCTTGCGCGATTTCGCGTTTTTTAACGCTCTCACTGCCGACTTTCTTTACCCTGCCATGCCAGCTTGTCCCGATCCGGAACATCGGGGCGCCACATGGCCGTCGATCTTAACTCGAATATTCACGATCGCCTCGCGGCCGCTGAAGCCGCCCTGCGCGCGGTTGGCCAGCAGATTTCGCCGGCGATCCGCCAGGTCGATATCGCGGTGCTGATCCCAGCCTACAACGAAGCAGCAACCATCGGCGATGTCGTGCGCTCGTTCCGCGTCGCGCTGCCGAACTGCCGAATCTACGTTTACGACAACAACTCGTGGGACAACACCGCCGCCCTCGCTAAGCAAGCCGGCGCAATCGTTCGCCGCGAGCCGCTGCAGGGCAAGGGTCATGTCGTCCGCCGCATGTTCTCGGACATCGAAGCGGACGTCTATGTGATGGTCGATGGCGATGCGACGTATGACGCCGCCGCTGCGCCGCGTCTTGTCTCGCGCCTGATCGAAACGCAGGCCGACATGGTTGTCGGCGCACGCATCACCGAGGAGAAGGCCGCCTATCGCGCCGGTCACCGCCTCGGGAACCGCATGCTGACCGGCCTTGTCTCGATGATCTTCGGCGACCGTTTCACCGACATGCTGTCGGGCTATCGCGCTTTCTCCCGCCGCTTCGTGAAATCCTATCCCGCGCTTGCGTCCGGCTTCGAGACCGAGACGGAGCTGACCGTTCACGCGCTTGAACTCGACATGATCACAGCTGAAATCTCGACGCCGTATGGCGCGCGTCCGGAAGGTTCGGTGTCCAAGCTGTCGACCTTCCGCGATGGCTTCCGCATTCTCGGCACGATTGGCCGCCTGATGCGTGATGAGCGTCCGCTCCTGTTCTTTGGCGCGCTGGCCGGCGTGATCTCGCTGGGGGCCCTGATCCTCGGCCTGCCGATCATCAGCGAGTACGTGGCGACGGGCCTCGTTCCGCGCTTCCCGACCGCATTCCTGTGCGGGACGCTGGGCGTGCTGGCTGCGATCAGCCTTGTTTCGGGCGTCATCCTCGAAACGGTGAGCCTCGGCCGCCGCGAGATGAAACGTCTCGCCTACAACGGCATCGAGAGCCTGGCCGCGAAGCTCGACCGGCTGGAGGAAACCCGCCTCACCCTCTCCTCCCTGCGCACGCAGGTGCTCAACGAGAATCCGGCGGTTCCGCCCTACGCCCGCCGCCGCCGCACGCACTAACCGCGACGGCGCGCCGGGTTGCCCCGAGGCTCGCCAAGGGCCATCTTGCCGGCATGACCGACGCCACGCCCGACACACGTCCTGAAACGAAGCTGCAGATCCGCATCATCCCGGTGACGCCGCTGCAACAGAACTGCTCCCTGATCTGGGATACGCAGACCAAGGAAGCCGTGTTCGTCGATCCGGGCGGCGACACGGAGGTGCTGGTCGGCGCGCTCCAGCATTTCGGACTCACACTCAAGGAGATGTGGCTCACGCATGGCCACCTCGATCATGCCGGCGCGGCGGCGGACCTGCGCGAACGCACGGGCGCGCCAATCATCGGTCCGCACAAGGACGACCAGTTCTGGCTCGACCAGATCGAAAGCTCGGCGGTGAAGTACGGTCTCACCGGCCTGCGCAATGTGACGCCGGATCGCTATCTCGAGGATGGCGAAGCGCTGGAGCTGGGCGGAGTCACATTCGACGTGGCGCACACGCCGGGGCACACGCCGGGCCATGTCGTGATCCACAATCGTCAGGCGAAGATTGCGTTCGTCGGCGATGTGCTCTTCCAGGGCTCGATCGGCCGGACGGATTTTCCGCGTGGCAATCACCAGCAACTGATCGACTCGATCACGGGCAAGCTGTGGCCGCTGGGAAATGACATGAACTTCGTGCCGGGCCATGGCCCGACCTCGACCTTCGGACAGGAGCGGCGCACCAACCCGTACGTGGCCGATCAGTTGACCGGCTATGGCGGCGCCGAAACAGTTGATCCGTCCACCTACGATCAGAAGACGGCCAAGCGGTATACCTGACTCTTTTGTCACGTAGGGCGCTAACGATCGCGTTGCCTAAAATCGTCCGCACGCGGAACACAATTGCGTGGCCAGCGTTTCCTCTCGGCCTGGTCGGCATGCGCGCAAACACGCCCATCTCCCAGGCACGGGAATTTCCTTGAGTATCAACAACGACCTGACCCCGTGGTCGTTCAACGCATGAGAGGACTGAAGATGTCTTGGCTGAAAAACCACGCGAAGAGCGTTCGCAACGTCGCCATCGTCGCTGTGGCTGGCCTGGGTCTCAGCGCCTGCGCTACGAACCAGTATGTCGACGAGAAGGTCGCCGCGGTGAACACGCGTATCGACCAGCTGGACGCCCGCGTGCAATCTGCCGCCCAGCGCGCCGAAGCTGCGAACAGCGCCGCGCAGACCGCCAGTTCCAGCGCCCAGGCGGCGAATTCCGCCGCGCAGGCGGCCGCCACGGATGCTCGCACCGCCAACCAGCGCCTCGACCAGCTCACCGGCCGCGTCGAAACGCTTGAAAAAGGACCGGCCCGCAAGCCGCGCGGCTGATCTGCGGGCGGTTACCGTGTGAGGTTGACCCTCGGTTTCCGGGTCGCCTGATGTTATAGATGGATTGGGCCAGTCGCCGCCTCGCGGGGTCTGGCCCGTCTCTCCATGGAGCGTGCCATTCGTACCGAGCTGACAACCATGTTGCGCGCCGCGGTCCTTGCCGTCGGGCTCGGGCTTGCTGTTGTGCCGTCCGCCTGGTCCCAGAAGGTTGGCTCCGAGACGCTCGATGAAGTGGACGCCAAGCAGCTGGTTTCCGACACGATCGTTGAAGTGGCGGGATGGGTCATCGCGTCCGGCGACAATCGCGGCCTTCCGTTCGCAATCGTGGACAAGAACGCCGCGCAGGTTCTGGTGTTCAATGCCGAGGGCAAGCTGCAGGGCCTTGCACCGGCGCTGATCGGTTCGGCCTTTGGCGACATGTCCGCGCCCGGTGTCGGCGATCGCGAGCTGAACGATATTCCGATGGAAGACCGCACCACGCCGGCTGGCCGCTTCCTCGCGGGCTATGGCCCTGCCGCAGGCGGCGAGCGGGCGCTGTGGGTCGACTACAACACGGCGGTCTCGATTCATCCGCTGCCGACGACGGCTGTCAGCAAGAAGGAAAAGCGCGAGCTGCGCCTTCTCTCGCCGATGCCGGAGGACAACCGCATCACGCATGGCTGCATCAACGTGTCTGCGGCCTTCTACAAGAAGGTCGTGAGCGCGACCTTCAAGAAGAAGGGCGGCGTGTTCTACGTCCTTCCCGACACGATTTCGCTGGCCGAAGCTTTCCCGGCACTTGAGGCGACAAAGCTGGTCGCGTCCAACGCTGCTGAAGCCAATACCGGCGCGCGCTAACTCGCCAGCTGGTCCTCTTCCTTTTTGCCGCGCCGCGTGACGCCGATCACGGCGAAGCAGCACGCGCCGACAAGGAAACATCCCGCACCGAACCAAAGTGCGACGTCGTACGATCCCGTGCGGTCGTAGGCCTGCGCGAACACGATGCCGCCGACGCCCGTGCCTGCAACCACCGCTGCATTCACGCTGCCCATCAACGCGCCGAAGGCCTGCAGGCCGAAGTAGCGGCCGATCAGGAAGGGGCCGACATCGCCCTCCGCGCCCTGGCTGAGCCCGGCGAGCGCGATGCCGCCGATCACCAGCGGCAGGATCGCCGCCTGCCCCAGCAGCAGTAGGCATCCCACAGCGGGAAGCGCCATGCTGGCGAAGGTTACGACCTGCGGCGGAAAACGGTCGAGGCAGAAGCCGGCGATCAACCGCCCCGCAAACACCGAGATCGCAAAGGCCGAGAGCACGTTGGCGACGGTCGCGCCATCGAACCCCTTGTCGCCCACCAGCGCCGCCATCTGCGCCATCAGCCCGCCCGACGGGATGTTGATGATGAACATGCCCGAGACCAGCAGCCAGAAGGACGGCATGCGCGCGGCCTCGCCCAGCCGGTAGGAATTGATCGTCGCCTCGCGGCGCGGGATCACCTTGGGCAGCATCAGCAGCGCGATCGCGCCGGCCGCCAGCGCCATCGCGCCGAGCGTGAACCAGCCATGGCGCCAGCCATGAGTGGTGATGATGTAGTTGAGGACGGGCGGCGTGATCGCTGCGGTCAGCGTCACCGAGGACAGGGCTGTGCTGAGCGCGAGCCCGCGTGACCTGACGAACAGCGCCGTCACCGGGCGCGCCCAGGTGATGCTGGTGGTGCCAAGGCCGAAGAAGACGAGGCAGAAGGTTAGCACGTAGTAGACGCGTATATCGCCGGGCTGCAGGCCCTGCCCCGCGCAGGCGGAGGCAAAGCCCAGCGTGCCCACGAGGATCACCGGCCTGACGCCTATCCTGTCAGCCAGCCGCCCGACCAGCGGCGCAAGCAGGCCCGCGCCCAGCGTCGCGAAGCTGGCATTGGCCGCCTCGCCGCGCGTCCAGCCGAACGCAGCGACGTGATGCGTGATGAAGAGGCTGGCAACGAAGGGATAGAGGATGAGGCCAGCCGATGCGCCGACTGCACAGGCCAGCACGACACGCCAGCCGCCCAGCCATTCCTGTCGCAGCGAAAGCCCGCCGGCCGCCCCGTGTTCCGACATGCCGATCCCTGCCCCGCCGTTTGCTGGCCGGCATGGTTGCAGCCGTAGCGAGGCCGCGCCAAGTCACGTCGAAATGAAAAGGATGGCTTTGCGCGACGCGGTTTTCATGCTGCAGCGCGATGACGTCGCGCCTGCAGGGGCTAGTGATCAGTGGTTGAAATGACACGCCCAGACCTGCGCGTTGTTCGCGCAGATCGTCTTCGCGCATCCGGCCTTGCGAACCTCCGGCGCAGAGAGGAGGCGCCACGCCTCGCAGGCTGCGGACTTGTCGCGGCACTTGCCACTGGCACGATCGATCTCGCTGCGCGCGGAGCGCCATTCGCCGACGAGATAGCCCGGCGAAATCTCCTGCACGGCGCCGACGCCATCCATGCGCGGCAGGGCAGCCGCCCAGAACACCGCCGCTTCCCGGTCGCGGGCTACACGGGTCGCCGTGTTTGACGAGCACGAAGCCGCGGCCCGCTTCGCGGTTTCCGTTGCCTGAGTCGCCAGCGCGTCCGACCAGGCCAGCGCCGGCAGGCCTGTCCGGCTACGCGCGTCGTTCAAAGCTGCGGTCAGCCCGGCCAGCGATTTCGGCTCGACCTCGGACTTTGTGACAGGCGGGTGAACCGCGTTGGCGGCGGCCGGGCTGCCGGATTGGGCGCCGGGCAGCAGGATCTGCGCGCTGGCAAGGCCGGCCGCAGACGCCAGCAGCGCCGCTCCGACAAGCCAGCCATAAATCCCGCGTTTCATGCTTTCGGCCAGTTCATTCCACGACCTTGGACCGTTCAGGTATTGGTTTCCCGCCGAAGGGCAACCCTGGGCGCGTCCGATCACTGCAAAATCCTCAGAATCATGCGGAGATTCGGATGGTCGCGACGCGTTTGCACAGGGGCATTAACGAGGGTTGCGTGGGGGGTCCTGCGCCGATACACCCTGCCCCAATTTGCCGCCACCCAGCCTCGCCAGGTGACATGCCCAAGCGCACAGACATCAAGTCCATCCTGGTCATCGGCGCAGGACCGATCGTCATCGGGCAGGCGTGCGAGTTCGACTATTCCGGCGTGCAGGCGATCAAGGCGCTGAAGTCCGAAGGCTACCGGGTGATCCTGGTGAATTCGAACCCCGCCACGATCATGACCGACCCCGAACTGGCGGACGCAACCTATATCGAGCCGATCACGCCGGAGATGGTGGCCACCATCATCGCCAAGGAGAAGCCTGACGCGCTGCTGCCGACCATGGGCGGCCAGACCGCGCTGAACTGCGCGCTGAAGCTCGAGCAGATGGGCGTGCTGAAGCAGCACGGCGTCGAGATGATCGGCGCCAAGGCTGAAGCCATCGAGAAGGCCGAAGACCGCGCCAAGTTCCGCATCGCAATGGACAAGATCGGCCTCGAGAGCCCGCGGGCCGCCATCGTGGCATCGCCCGAGATCAAGGGCGCTGACGGCAAGACCACCTACGACCTGAAGGCGGGCTTCGCCGAAGCCGTGCGCCAGATGGAAATCGTCGGCCTGCCCTGCATCGTGCGCCCGGCCTTCACGCTGGGCG